>OBJG01000037.1_pt1 | contig 176336 bp, 141 predicted proteins | sample 1517941 | NCBI WGS metagenome assembly OBJG01 (sample SAMN04571712, study PRJEB22368) | human gut metagenome | biome: human gut; material: stool | host: Homo sapiens | place: Luxembourg | collected 2012-09-21
GGCCGGTGAACGACTTCGTCAAGTCCAACGATTTCACGGGCAAGACGATCATTCCGTTCTGCACTTCCGCCAGTTCCGATATCGGCAGCAGCGCATCCACGCTCCAGAAGTTGGCGGGCACCGGTACTTGGCTGACCGGGCACCGCTTCTCGGGTTCGGTTTCCGAGAAGGATGTGACCGATTGGCTGAGCCAGACCAAGAACGGCATGGACAAATAGTCGAACACGTAACGCGAGCAGGCCTCCATACGCCAGCCTGGGAATGAGGAAGGGATGTTACGCGCATCGCCGGGAAGGCTTGATAGGGTCAAGCGTTGCCATAGGGTTGGCGGTTGTTCCCACAGGTCTTGCCGGGATGCGCCTCTGACGCTGCTTTGGCTGACGGTAGGTAAAGGCAATATCTTCAAAAAAATGGAGAGACGCGATGATTAATGAAATGTGTGTGGCGATTTCATCGGCTTTGGCCGTGCCTGAGAAGGCGGTGAAGCTCACCGTCGCGACCATGGCCGCATGAGGTCATGCGGGTGCATGTCGCTGATGCCGTTGCCGGTTACATAGTGGATGCCGTGCGTGCCACACGCGAGCAGCCCGGCTTGGCGCTTGGTGCCTCGCTGCGAGCTACGCTGGCATTGACGTCGTTGTGCCGCGCATGGGCGTCTCAACTGGAACCGTGCTGTTCGACGGTATTTCATCCATGCCTAGCCATGCATGATGGTCGTCCCATTCTGGGGCATTTACCGAAAATGGTTATACGGATGTCATACATGCTAGGCAATTCGCCTGGAAGGAGGGCATAATGCCCGACATCGATCATCTTCGCCAATTGGTTGCTTTTGCGGACAAGGGTACATTGTCCGGTACGGCCAGGGAACTGCACATGTCCCAACCGGCAGTGTCCCGAACGATGCAACGGTTGGAGACCGAATTTAAGGTGGATCTTTTCGATCGAAGCAATAACGGCATAGCGTTGAACGATAATGGACATTTGGTCGTAACTCTTGCACGCCACGTCATTGAACAGTATGACAGTATGCTCGCTTCGGTGCGCCAATTTGATGCGCGTCATCGATCCATTGTCATCGCCGCATGCGCTCCGGTGCCTATGCTCGTCATACGGCGGATGATTGAACGTCTGTATCTTTCGGTGTCGGTCCGGCAGATACTTGACGGCGACGATGCTTTGCTGATGCGGATGCTGGTTTCCGGTGATTGTCAGCTCATCGTTCTCAATCATCCCATATCGGACAAGAGACTGACATGCGTGCCATTCATGCGTGAAAGTCTGACTCTTGCGGTGCCCAAAGGACACATTCTGGAACGTTTCGAAACGCTTCATTTCTCGGATTTCAACGGCTATAACATCGTGCTGAATCCAGATATCGGCTTTTGGATGGATGTGCGTCGTAGGCATTTGCCGGCTTCGCACCTGCTCGTACAACGGACGAGTGACGCTTTTGGCGTGATCGCCGAGAATTCGGATATCTTCTACTTCAGCACATCGCAGTCTCGTGATTACGCCGCTAAGGTACTGAGATCCGATGCCAGGCGTACCTTCATACCGATTGTGGATAGCGAAGCCACCGCCACGTATTACGCCGTGTGCCGCATCGGTCGGAGTCCATCGCTGACAGCATTGATGGAGGAGCTTGGCAGATTCGGCATTCAGTGACGATTGACCGTTCCGCGGCATGGAATGGAACTGATCGGCTACTGTCGGAACAACCAGCCCATGATGTCGGGATCATTGGCGAAGAGATACCCTCCTTGACCGTGCTGGTTGCTGATGTCTTGGGAACTGAAATATGAGTCGGGTTTGACGTCAAGAATGAGGATTCGGTCGATTTGGGCATCGGACAGACCTTGATTGCTATACAGAGCGTGAAGACGATCATATGTCTCGCGCGACGGTCGGTCCCCGTAATATTCATCATGTGCGCCCACCACCAATCGGATTGGCGTGCGCGTTTCGGCAAGCACGTTGATATCGCCGTCGAATTGGGAGGCGCATTGCAGATAGGCGGTAAACAATTCGGGGCGCATGCCCATCACTCGGGACATCGTCTCGCCTCCGCCGGAATATCCTTCACTGTACACTTTGTTGGCGTCGATATTGTACGTGTTGAGCAGGTGTTCGGTCAGCTCGATGGTTTGCCTGGTACTCGTGTCGTTCCAATCATCAAGCTGTGGCGCGGCGATGATCATGTTCTTGTTGTATTGCTGCGCTGTAAATCCGAATTCCTCGGTTTCGAGATTGACGCCAACACCTTGAAAGTGCAAGCCTTGATAGCCGGGAAGCGTGACGAATAGCGCATAAGGTTTGCTTCCGTCGTATGAGTCGGGCACATAAAGATTGAAATGAATGTCACCCTGTGTGGGTGAGTGAAGCACGTTGTCCAGTGTGAAGCCTCGGTATTTCCTCGTCCCCTCGGATACCTGGCCATCGGATGGGCTGGATTGCTGCGATTGTGTGGATTCTTGCGTCGATGAGGACCCGCTTGTTGCGGTTTGTTTGGAATCGTTGGTCGAGGTGGTGCCGCATGCGGCAAGGGATGCAATGGTGATGGAGACGATTGCCGCGAATAATGCTTTTTTCATGTTTCCTTCCCTTGTTCATGCCGGATGTGTGCTGTAGGGGGCACCTGCTGACATTGAAAACCGGTCAATTCGGAATGTCAGTACGAGTAGTTCGGGGACAGCAGACGCATGAGTTCCCTGTCGTGGTGATGCACCAGCTTGGAATGATCATCCAGAATCATCGTGGCTCCGTTCTCCCTTGTATACGGTTTCCACTGCGGCAATCCGTCCGCGGATGGTCTGCCTGTTTTCGCGAAGCTCACCCATGCTTGGCTGATGTGGTCGGCCCGCTTCCCGGAGACATTGTCGAATACGTACGGTATTTCCGAACCATGGTATGAGCCGGCGACTCCGCTGCTATGCGTGAACACATAGGAGTATACGGAGGCCCCATGCTGATCAGCTTTATGAGACATGATTTTCAGCATCGGTAGACGAATGAGAGTATCCACACGGCTGGCTTTTAATCCCCTCTTATCCGGATATGCCTCTTGCAAAGCGGCAGCCAACGCTTGGCGGTCAGTTCCGTCCGGCACGGTGGTCGGAGCTGACATACCTGTCCATTCGTTGAGATTGCTGCCGATGAGCAGCGTGACGTTTTTGCCGGCTTCGGCGAATGCGTCATCCGTGACCGGATTGGAGGGCAGCACATCGCCATCCACCACGGGACCCCATTCCATCTGGTAGCCTCCGCTCCAAAGGAGCGGGAATATGGTATTCGTTCGCGGTCTCCTGCAGCGCCTGCGTGGATGCCTCCTGCAGCTTGTCCACCGATACGTTTTGCAAGTCGCCGATATGGTTGGTGTCGATGCCGAGCTGGTCGAGCAGATGCTTGGTGAGTGATTGGCTCTGTTCTTGTGTTGCGAAGGACACGCCCATGGTCTCCGTAGCACCGGACTCGACTATGGCTTTGTTGAACAGACCTTTCGCTTGGGGGCTGGTCATCAGGGCCAGTGCTTTGGCACCTCCGCCGGACTGCCCAAACAGGGTCACATTGTTCGGATCTCCTCCGAATGCCCCGATATTGGCCTTAATCCACTGCAACGCCATAATGATGTCAGTCAAGCCGACATTGCCGGAATCTCGGTATTCTTCGCCGTATGAGGAGAGGTCCAGATGCCCGAACACGTTGAGTCTGTGGTTTACGGATACCACCACCACATTATGGGAACGGCTTAGATTCGCTCCGTCATAGGAGCGTTCGTTGGCGGAACCGGTGGAGAATCCGCCACCATGCAGCCAGACCATTACGGGAAGATCATTCTGCTTGCTCACTTTTGGAGTCCAGACATTGAGATTTTGGCAGTCATTACTGGTTCCTTTGGTGTCGGTTGCCGCACTCATGCCGAGCATCGATCCCTGAGGTGAGGTGGGGCCATATGCGTTTGCGGTAAACACGCCTTTCCAAGGTTTTATCGGTTCCGCATCCATAAAGCGTTTGTTCGCATGAGCGTATGGCACGCCAAGATACCGGTATACGCCGTCTTGATGGGCTCCCCGGATGAGCCCGGAATCCGTGGACACTGTGCTGTCGCCGGATACGGGCAGATCCTTGAATCTGGGTGCGGCTGGGAAGGCTTGGCGGAACAACAGTCCGGCCATAAGTATGGCGATGACAAATATCGCAAGAACCGTCAATATGATCATTTTCATTTTGCTTCTGGCATGTTGCTTGTTCATGGATATCTCCTCGGTGGCATGAGGTCTTACTCATCGGTATCTTTCAAGAATGCATCGCATTGATTCCATGGGGATGCGACACTGTCTGATATGTAATGCCATTGCCGTATAGGCCTATGCGCAGGATGTATGGCCAGTCATGCGTATTCAGTAACTGTCTCGACGACTCCAAACTAGGGTGGATGTGTTGCCCGCTCCTGCGGCGGAATGAATCATTGCTCGAAGAGGAGGAACAATACGATGCTCGACATCAATTGGAGTGATGTGGTCAATGTAATCACATCGATAGCTCCGTATCTCATTGCGATAGGCATTGTCCTTGTCGTTGCGATCGCCGTCACGGTCGCGGTGAACAAGCGTACGGTGAAGGCGGTTGCCGTGCGCAAACTGGCGCATAGCGAAACATGGCTTATGGCTTTGGTCGCCTCTGTGGTGGCTATTATGCTCATGTTGTATGGGCCACTATACGGGCTTCTCAACAATGCGACACTGGAGCGTCGCATGCTGCAGGAAAGCACCATTCAGAAGGCTGATGAGCTTGGCCCCGATATTCAGCGTGAAGCCATAACCCTGCTGCAGAATCATGACGGGCATCTGCCCTTGGATGGGAAGAAGCTTAACGTGTTCGGATGGGCTTCGACGAACCCGGTGTACGGAGGTACCGGTTCCGGCGCGTTGTCGGATACGTATCCGACCGTGTCGTTGCTGGACGGCTTGCGCAAGGCTGGATTCAGGGTTAATAACGAATTGACCAAACTGTATACCTCGTATCGGGCTGACCGTCCGGAAGTGAGCCTGTTCTCTCAAGATTGGACGTTGCCTGAAGTTCCGGAGACCCAATACTCCAACAAACTGCTTTCCGATGCGCGCGATTTCTCCGACGAGGCGGTGGTGGTAATTGCCCGCGGCGGTGGTGAGGGTGCGGATCTGCCGGCGAATATGAAAGCCAAAGGTTTGACTTATACCAATAATTCCAAGGATTATGACGATTTCTCCGCTGGTCAGCATTTTCTTGAACTCAGCAAGACGGAACGTGACATGATTGACATGGTCACGAAGAATTTCGACAATGTGACAGTGGTTTACAACGGCGCGAACACTTTTGAAATGAGCTTCGTGAAACAATATCCCCAAATCAAATCGGTGCTGTGGTGTCCTCCTGCAGGTCAAGCTGGCTTCATCGCGCTTGGTGAGGTACTGTCCGGCGAGACGAATCCTTCCGGCAAGACATCCGATACGTTTGCCACTGATTTGAAACGCAATCCGTCATTCAACAATTTCGGTTCTTTCACATGGAACAACATGAAAGAATTCCGGATTTCCAAAAATGACGCCTTCGCGGCAAATGCGCTTCCGACATTTGTCAACTATGTGGAAGGCATCTACGTCGGATACAAATACTATGAGACCGCCGCAGTGGAAGGGGCGATCGATTACGATGACGTGGTGCAGTATCCGTTCGGATACGGTCTGAGCTATACGACGTTCGACCAGCGTATGGGCGATATCTCCTATAACAAGAAGACCGGTACGGTGAAATTCAACGTCACCGTGACTAATACGGGAACCACGGCAGGTAAAGACGTGGTTGAAATCTATGATAATCCGCCATATACCAATGGGGGCATCGAAAAGGCGTCTTCGAATCTCATCGCATTCAAGAAGACCCGGCTGCTGAAGACGAATGAATCCCAGACGGTTCCGATTGAGTTCAACGTCGAAGATCTGGCATCCTACGATTATCGCCATGCCAAGGCATGGGTGCTGGAAGCGGGCGACTATGTCATCTCCACTAATTCAGACTCTCATACGGTGATTGACTCCCGGACCTTGACCGTGGATGATGATGTCATCTACGGTTCGCGGAACAATACCCATAATGGAGATAAGACCGTGGCCACTAATGCGTTCGACAATGCGGCCGGTGACGTGACGTATCTGAGCCGTGCCAATCATTTCGGCAATCTCGAGCAGGCTACCGCAGCGCCTTCGAATTTCACCATGAACGATGAGCTCAAGGCCACGTTCTCAAACAACGGCAGTTACAAGCCCAAGAGTTACGACAAGGGTTCAGACACCATGCCAACCACTGGTGCGAGAAACCAAGTGCGTTTGGCGGATTTGTATGGAGCCAAGTATGATGATTCGCGTTGGAATCAGCTGCTGGATGAGCTGACGGTAGACGATATGGATAATCTCATCGCGTTGGGAGGGTATGGCACTCAAGCTGTGCGTCGTATCGGCAAAATCGCATTGACCGACCTTGACGGTCCCGCCGCGTTGAACAACAATTTCACAGGTGTCGGATCGGTCGGTTTCCCATCCTCTACTGCGTTCGCCTGCACTTGGAATGTCGATTTGACGAAGGAATTCGGCAATATCATCGGCGATATGGCGCACGATATGGATGCGTCAGGATGGTATGCGCCATCAATGAATCTTCATCGCAGTCCCTTCGGCGGCCGTAACTTCGAGTATTATTCAGAAGACCCGTTCCTGACTGGTACGTTGGCCTCTTCGGAGATTTCTGGTGCGAAAGACCGCGGCGTTTACGCCTTTATGAAGCATTTCGCTCTGAATGAGCAGGAGACAAATCGTTGGTCCATGCTCACTACTTGGTCCAATGAGCAGGCCATCAGAGAAACTTATCTCAAACCATTCGAAATGGCGGTCAAAGACGGCGGCGCGCAAGCGGTGATGAGTTCCTACAATTACATCGGTACCACGTATGCCGGTGCTGATTATGCCCTACTCAACACTGTATTGCGTGATGAATGGGGATTCCGGGGTATGGTGCTATCCGACTATTTCGCAGGTTTCGGTTTTCAAAACGCCGATCAGATGATTCGCTCCGGCAATGACAGCATGCTGTCCACAACGGATGTGACCAATCATGTCACCGATCGTTCCGCCACGTCGGTACGGGCTATGCGCAACGCTGCCCATAATATTCTCTACACGGCGGTGAATGGTTACCATTACGAGCATGGGGAGCCTTCGGTCAGCATTCCAATCTGGCAGACCATAGCGTGGATTGTCGTCGGGATGCTTGGCGTGATGCTGGTTGTCCTTGAAGTAATAGCCATCAAACGATTCCTGAGCCGCCGTAAGGAGAATTCCTTACGTATGCTCGCACAATCGCCTGAGCAGGAGTAATCCAGTTTCCTCGCAGATCGTGAGTACGGACTCCTTGGATTGTGTCTGGACCTCGTCTGGGATTGTGAGGCCAAACCATTTCGGCCCAGCAATCCCAGACGAGGTCCATGTTGTATGACACTGAATTCTCGTGGTGGCCAATCATGTCATGCTGGCGTATCTAAGACTCACCCGCAATTGCTATCGTGGATGGCGGTGGCCAGCTGATCGCTGTGCGCGTCCGTTGCGTATTCGGCGACACCCTGCTGCTGATTCGTGATGCGGTTGCGGTCGGCCCTGAAAAACGGCACCGAATAGGAATTCGTCACTGCCTCCGTACGGGCGGCTGCGATCGCAGCCGCCACGGCTTCCGCGTTATGCAAATTGCTGACCGCGGCCGAGACCTGCTGTTTCACGTCCGAGCGTAGCTTGTGCAGCGATTGCAGGTCGGCGAGCATCATCCACCACAGTGGCGGATGCCCCTCATAGTGTGGACGTTCCAGAATCATCTCCCGCCACGAGCAGTCGCGCGCGATGAGCCAGGCTTGTGCCTCGTCGAACCATGGTTCGTGGAAGCACATCACCGTGCCCACCACGATGACATACGCCGCAAGCACGATGCAGTGCAAACGATGTGGCGTGAGCCAATGCCGAATTGTGTCGCATCGTGTTCTGCTGTCTGTGGCTGCTACTGTTGCAGAACTCATGTTTCCTGTTTCCCGTTGCGTTCGAAATACGCGCGATTGCTGCATCGTCGGATTCTGTGCCACGAACGGCTGCGGATCCTGTGCTGCCGGCTTCTGCTGTTCCGCAGGTAGTGGTTCGGGAACATCCACTGGCACGTCTTTGAGCGTGGGCATCGATTTCAGCGAGTCGAAAATGCTTTTGATGCCCTCGTCATTGGCATCGATCGCATTATCGGAAGACCAATGGCGTCCCTTGCGTGGATCCTTATTGAACGACGGTGCGGTATTGGGCCAATGTGCGCAGACCGGCACGGGATTGTCTTTTTATACTCCGAGAGGCAGATACCTTTGTTCGATTCTCGGTGGGAATAATCGTAATGTGTTGCTGCGGCGTTCTCAGTACCGTTTTGCCGATGATACAGATTCCTCAGCTAGATTCGCTCGTTCTTTTGTCATTGGAAAGATTTTCAACAGTCGTTGGGTGCTGGAGCGTACCAAACGTGACCATAACTTACGCGTCAATGTTGAAAGGCTTAGCGGTCAAAGCCAGGCTCTGTCTGGATATCTAAAGCAGGTGTCTGGTTGCAACGATGTTGATGCCATCCGAGGTCTGGAAGGTTTGTGGCTTCGCTACTCGTCGGCGGCATCTTCGGATCGTTCCTGAATGCGGTGATCTGGCGCGTGCCAAACCACATCAGCATCACCAATCCGAAACGCAGCTTCTGTCCGAAATGCGAAGCGCAGATCGCATGGTATGACAACATTCCGATCATCTCCTGGCTGGTGCTTGGCGCGAAATGCCGGCACTGCAAGGAGCCGATCGCCGCACGCTATCCGCTGGTCGCATCGCTCGGCTGACTGGCTTTTCTGGCCGTGACCGCGGGCGGGTTGTTCGGTGCCTACCCGGCGTGGGCGTTGACGGAACTGTATGCGTTCGCATGCGTGTCCATAGTCATAGCGTTCATCGATCTGGACCACCATCTCATCCTCAACGTGGTGCTCCTGCCCACGTTGATCGCCACCGTAATGCTGCTGGCCGTGGCCTCGCTGGGCACGGGGGAGTGGGTACGGCTTGGATGCGGAGTCCTGTGCGCGCTGATTCTGTTCGTGTTCTACTTCGTACTGTCCCTCATCTGGAAAGGCGGTATGGGGGATGGAGACATCAAGCTTGCGTTCATTCTGGGACTGCTGCTCGGCTGGTTGGGATGGCCACAGTTCGTTGTCGGCGCGTTCGCCGCGTTCTTCATCGGCGGGGCGGTCAGCCTGATGTTGCTGGCCGTCAAAAAGGTCGACTTGCATGGCGGCATCCCATTCGAACCTTTCATGCTGCTCGGCGCGTGGCTCGGCATCTTCGCTGGAGCTCCACTGGCCACCTTGTATCTGCAATGCACCGGGCTTGCGTAACGCGGCCGCATTCGAGACCCATATATATAGGGAGAGACCATGAGAGCAATAACGGCGCTGTCGATTGGTGTTCCGCGAAGCCGACTTCCCCTACATGTCCCTGTCGGATCTGCGGTCCACTCTGCCGTTCCAGTCCAAAGGCATGATTCCGCTGCCCATCGAGGAATCGGAACTTGACTTCGTACCGCTGTCCGTGCTGGATGACGAACAGAACGGCAAACAGCTGCATGGCATACTCGTGGCCAACGCGCTGAGCATCTCCTTCGAAGATGCGGAACGCATCAAAAACCAGATCGGCCTGCAGAACGTGACCGGAGACGAACGTCTCGAAAAAGCCGAGGAAGCGATCCGTGAAACCACGGCACAGCTGATCGTCGGTGTCCGCAACAAGGCCATGGCCAAGGAGCTCATCCAAGCGAACACGTCTGATGGAGACAAGACCTCGTTGCTGTCCATGAACGTGTCGGATATCAGCAAAGCGCTCAAGGCCGGCGGTGTAGGACGTTCCGGCAAGCCGGAGAATCCATCCGATTGGACCATGCGCGCCAACCTGATTCCGAGCTCCATCGTGGCGCTCAATCAAGACCGAGCCATCAAATACCTGCTCACTTATGTGCTGATTTTCGTAACGGCCGTGGCCATCGCTATCAGCGTGTTCATGGCTATCCAAGCCGGACTTGCCGACCACCGTGTGGAAGTGGCCCAGGAGAAGACCATATCCCTGCAAAAGGAAAAGGCCCAGTTCAAAGAAGTGGAAGACACGTTGAATTCGCTGGACGACTCACAGAAGGCGAAAATCGCCATGCTGTATGACGAGATGGACTGGATGAAGGTGGTCATGCGCTCAATGGCGCGTTGCCGGCAGGTGGCCAGTATACGAATCTGGAACTGAAAAGCTACCAGATCTCCGGGGCGAACGGCTCATCCGACTCCAACACCGCCACCGTATGGTCGGGCAACGGCGTGGTTTCCGTGGGCTTCACCATCGATTCCCCGGACTTCATCTCCGCTTTCCATATCTGACCAACCTTGACTGCGCTGGGAATCCATATCGTGGAACTTGGTATGGAACCATAGGACGAGACTGTCAGCATGTGACGGTAGGCTGTGCGCTTGTAAAGACCCCAAACCGTTCAAACCAGAAGGTGCATTGTGGCTGTATCCAAACTCGATGAAGTCGTATCCCTCGCCAAGCGTCGTGGCTTTGTTTTTCCTGCCGGTGAAATCTACGGCGGAACCCGTTCCGCGTGGGATTACGGTCCGCTCGGCGTCGCGCTGAAAGACAATATCAAGCGTGAATGGTGGCGTTCCATGGTCGTCACCCGTGGCGATGTGGTGGGCGTTGACACGTCCATCATTCTTCCGTCGGATGTGTGGGTGGCTTCCGGCCACGTGTCCGTGTTCAACGATCCACTGATCGAATGCCTCAACTGCCACAAGCGCCACCGTGCAGACAAGCTTGAGGAATCCTATGCCGAAAAGCATGGCGACAAGCTGCCGGAAAACGGTCTTAAGGATATTGTGTGCCCGGATTGTGGCACCCGTGGCAACTGGACCGAACCGCGCGACTTCAACATGATGCTGCGTACCCACCTCGGACCGGTCGAAGACGAAAACTCGCTGCACTACCTGCGTCCGGAAACCGCGCAGGGCATTTTCGTGGACTTCAAGAACGTGATGACCTCTTCTCGTTCCAAGCCGCCGTTCGGCATCGCCAACATGGGCAAGTCCTTCCGTAATGAAATCACCCCGGGCAACTTCATCTTCCGTACCCGCGAGTTCGAACAGATGGAAATGGAATTCTTCGTGGCTCCGGGCACAGATGAGGAATGGCACCAGTACTGGATCGATGCACGCACCCAGTGGTACATCGATCTTGGCGTGAAGCCGGAAAACCTGCGCCATTATGAGCATCCGAAGGAGAAACTGGCTCACTATTCGAAGCGCACCGTCGACATTGAATACAAGTTCGGCTTCCAGGGATCCGATTGGGGCGAACTCGAAGGTGTAGCCAACCGTACCGACTTCGACCTTTCCGCGCATGCCAAGCACTCCGGCGAGGATCTGAGCTACTTCAATCAGGCCACCGGCGAAAAGTACGTGCCGTACGTCATCGAGCCGGCCGCAGGCCTGACCCGCTCTCTCATGGCCTTCCTCGTTGACGCCTACGACGTTGACGAGGCACCGAACACCAAGGGCGGCGTCGACAAGCGTACTGTGCTTCGCCTTGATCCTCGCCTGGCTCCGGTCAAGGCCGCCGTGCTGCCGTTGAGCAAGAAGCCGGAACTGCAGACCGTGGCACATGATCTGGCAGCCGACCTGCGTCAGCATGACTGGATGATTGACTACGACGAAGCCGGTGCGATCGGCCGTCGCTACCGCCGTGAAGACGAAATCGGCACCCCGCTGTGCATCACTGTCGATTTCGACACGCTCGACGATCAGGCCGTCACCATTCGTGAACGTGACACCATGCAGCAGGAGCGCGTCGCACTCGACAAAGTGGCCGATTATGTGGCTGCACGCATTGGTGAGAAGCATGTGCGCTATCCGCAGCTACCGGTTGAGATGGGCGGCGAGGCTTGGCCTGAGTCCGTTAAGATCGCCGAAGCCGGTGGCTTGTACTAAAGCTGGTTACTGGTTACCATAGCGTTCTTATGCCAGATAGCATTGTGACTACTTGCGAGGAATCCGACGTGCTCGACCCGCGTACCGACGCGGTGAGGCCGTCGGTTCCTCCGATTATTAAGCCTGTTGATTTAGGGCCGGTGCATGTTGAAACGCCGGTGGTTCTTTCGCCTATGGCGGGAGTGACCAACTGGCCGTTCCGCGTGATTTGCGAAAGCTACGGGCCGGACGGTCTGTACGTGGCTGAAATGATTACCGCACGCGCGTTGGTTGCCCGCAATCCCAAAGCATTGCGGTTATGTCATTTCGCTCCCAGTGAGAATATCCGCTCGCTGCAACTGTATGGCGTGAATCCAGCAATCGTGGAACAGGCTGCGAAAATCGTCATCGATGAAAACATGGCTGACCATGTCGACCTGAATTTCGGATGTCCCGTGCCCAAAGTGACCAGACGCGGCGGCGGTTCGGCGTTGCCATGGAAGATGGATCTGTTCCGCGAGATCATCCAACGCGTAGTCAAGGTCTGCGACGCGGCCAATGTGCCCGTTACGGCGAAGATTCGTGTCGGCATCGACCACGAGCATGAGACGTTCCTTGAAGCCGGGCATATCGCGCAGGAGGAAGGTTGCAAGGCTGTTACCTTGCACGCGCGTACTACCGCCGAATATTACGGTGGGCATTCCGACTGGAGCAGAATCGGCGAATTGGTCGAGGCGATTGATATTCCAGTGTTCGGTAACGGTGACATTTGGGGCGCGAACGATGCGCTTGCCATGGTTGCCGAAACCGGTTGCGCTGGCGTTGCGATCGGCCGTGGCTGCCAAGGCAGGCCGTGGCTGTTTGCCGATATTAAGAACGCGTTCGCTGGCAGTGAGAAGCGTGTCGACCCTACGCTGGGAGATGTGTGCCGTGTAGTTGAACGTCATGCGGAATTGTTGACTGAATTCTATGATGGCGATGAGCAGATGGCCGTGCATGATCTGCGTAAGCATATCGCGTGGTATCTCAAGGGATTCCCCGTTGGGGGCTCCACCCGTCGCGCGTTCATGGAATGTGAAAATCTTGAGGATGTCAGAACCGAAATAGGCAAACTGGATCCAGACACCCGTTTCCCCGAACGAGTGGTCGACAAGCCAAGGGGGCGCGTACGATTCGCAAAGAAAGTGCATTTGCCTTACGGGTGGTTGGAATCACGGGAAACGACGCACGATGAACGCCAGGCGCTGTTCGGTGACGATCCTATGGATGCCAGTTATTGAACATGACATGCTGATGTGGTTAAATTGTGTGGGGGCGCCGAAAGAAGATACATCTCAGGCGAAATGAACACGTTAGCAATAAAAAAGTGAAAAAACGTCGTTACACACGACGAAAAGCGCGCGTATCACGGCGTGTCTGCGATAAAGTTGTGCGTAAACGCGAGTGACAGGAGACTATGGTGAGCGAGATTGCCCAGACTGACAATTTCAATGACAAGACGAACATCAAGGTTGTCGGTGTTGGTGGAGCTGGCGGTAATGCCGTCAATCGCATGATTGCCGAGGGTCTTCAAAGTGTTGAATTTATTGCGATCAATACCGACGCGAAGGATCTGATGCGTTCCGACGCTGATGTCAAGATCTCTTTGAACGATGCCACTAGCCGTGGTCTTGGCGCCGGTGCTGACCCAGAGAAGGGTGCCAAGGCCGCGCAGGATCATCAGTCTGATATCGAGGAATCGCTCAAGGGCGCCGATATGGTGTTCGTGACCTGCGGTGAGGGTGGTGGCACCGGTACTGGCGCAAGCCCGATCGTGGCTCGTGCCGCACACCAGCAGGGTGCGTTGACCATTGCGGTGGTTACCCGTCCGTTCAGCTTTGAAGGTCCCCAGCGTGCGGCTTCCGCAGCACTTGGCATTGAGAATCTGCGCAAGGAAGTCGATGCGTTGATCGTGATTCCGAACGATCGACTGCTTGAGCTTTCTGATCGCACCATTGGTATCGTCGATGCGTTCAAGACCGCCGACACCGCGTTGCTGGCAGGCGTGCAGGGCATCACGGACCTGATTTCTTCCAATTCGTACATTCACGTCGACTTCAACGACGTCAACGCCATTCTGCGTGGAGCGGGCACCGCACTGTTCGGCATCGGTTCCGCTCGGGGTGAGGATCGCGCTACCCAGGCCGCCGAAATCGCCATCAGCTCTCCGCTGCTGGAAGAAAGCATCGAGGGTGCTCACGGCGCTTTGATCAACATCGCAGGTCCGTCCGATCTGAAGCTGCAGGAAGCGGCCGCCGCCACCCAGCTGGTGGGCAAGGCCATCCACCCGGAAGCGCAGATCATTTGGGGTCTTTCCCTCGACGACGCCTATGGCGACGAAGTGCGTGTCACCGTCATCGCCGCAGGCTTTGACGCCAACTCCAAGAAGGCAGCTCAGACCGAGGCCCAGAAGCAGGCCGAGTCTGCGGAAAACACGATTCCGCTGTCGGCGCTGTCCGCGGCTCCGAGATCGGCGGCTCAGCCTCAGCCCCAGCCTCAGCCTCAGCTCATTCAGACTCCGGAAGCCCCGAAGGTGCAGCCGCTGTCCACTTATATTCCGTCCACTCCGGAACCCGTCGTTCCGTCATTCGATCAGACCACCGAGCATGAGGTGGTGTCTTCGAGCGACGCCGGCGATTTGGATATTCCGGATTTCCTGCGCTAAAAGCAACGCGCAGACGCGAAAGGATCGTTTATGGCAGGTTTTATGAAAAGCGCGATGTCCTATTTGGGCATGACTGACGTTGCTGAGGGTGACGAGGATTTCAGCGAGGAGGATGAGAGCAGTGCAACCTCGTTCGATTCCGACCATTCCGTGACCCCGATGGCTTCGACGCCTGCCGCGACGTCCGTACCGCGTGAACAGACTAAAGCCAACCCGTTTCAAGGAGGAAGGGTGAGTCGTATCACCACGATTCACCCGAAGTCCTATGAGGATGCGCAGCTGGTCGGGCGTGCCATTCGTGACGGCGTTCCGGTGGTGCTGAACCTAACTGGCGTTGCCGAGGCCGTTGCGTATCGCATTGTGGACTTTTCCGCAGGCGTGGTTTTCGGCGTGCGTGGCTCCATCGAGCGTGTCACTCCGCGCGTGTTCCTGCTGAGCCCAGCCCAGGTGAACATCAAGGTCGAAGAGCCGCAAGCGAATAACTCGTCGCACGATCTGTTCGCCGACTGACGTAGACGAAAGCCATTGCGAAAGCAGACTGTGCAAAGCCTCCATCAGCCATGATGGAGGCTTTGTTGTGTTCTGTTGCTATGGTGGTACTCCATGATTCTGTCTTTGGTTGGTAGCATCGTCCACTTTCTGGTTAATGCCTACATTCTGGTGCTGTTCATTCGCATGATTCTCGATTGGGTTGCCGTGCTGGCTCCGTTGTGGCGTCCACGGGGGTTGGTTGCATCGCTGATCGACGCCATTTACCAGCTGACGGAACCGCCGCTACGCTGGCTACGCCAATATATCCGCCCTATTCCAATGGGTCCCATCTACTTCGATGTGGCATTCATTGTTCTTTATTTCATTCTCATTGTTATTGATTTCCTCATTTAATACATGTCAAATGCCGATTTTTCGCAAAAAATCGGTGGTTCCGTGCTAGAGTCAACAAATGAAAGCAACAACAGCAAGGCATCAAGCCCAAAGCGAGGTGTAAGATTTATGGCTCTGTTGACGCCGAAAGATATCAGAGAGCATACTTTCCAGACCGTAAGGTTCAAAGAGGGGTATGACGTCGACGAAGTCGACGATTTTCTCGATCAGGTAACCGAGACGGTGGAGGCTCTAGGCAAGCAGGCGGTCGCCAGCGGCCAGGCTACTCAGTCCCTCGGCCCGGATGTTGCGGGGCTCAACTCCAAGATTTCCGAGCTCAGCGCTCAGGTTCAGTCCCTGCAGCAGGAGAACGCGACATTGAAGTCCGCCTCCGAGCAGGCAGCCGGCGCTGGTGATCAGGCAGCTCAGGCCGCACAGGTCGCAGCAGCCAAACTCACCGAGGCTGAGGAAAGCAACCGTGCTCTGTCGGCCCAGAACGAACAGCTTAAAGGTCAGGTGGATCGCCTGTCCGCCCAGGTTGACCAGCTTACCGCTCAGGCGGCTGAAGCCGCAGGCCAGGCGGATTTGGGCGAGCAGCTTACCGCCATGCAGCATGAGCGCGACGCATTCCGCGCACAGACCGAAGACCTGTCCCGTCAGCTGGCTTCCGCCCAGCAGCAGGTTGTGGTGGCCCAGCAGCAGGCCGCTGAGATTCAGCAGCTCAATGCAAGGCTTGATGAAGCCCAGGAGCAGGTCGCCCAGGCCCAGCAGCAGGATGAGCGTGCCCAGCAGCAGGCCATGCAGATTCAGCAGCTTGCCCAGCAGCTGCAGGAATCGCAGCAGCGTGAAGCCCAGCTGCGCGAACAGGTCGCCAAGGTTGAGCCAAGCACCGAAACCGGCAGCCTGCAGAAGATCGCAGGAGCTGCAGCCAGCGCCAATACGGAGCCGGAGCGCGCCACTGCCATGTTGACCTTGGCCATGCAGCTGCACGACCAGTATGTCGACAAGGGCAAAGCCAAGGCCAAGGAAATCACCGACGAGTCCCAGCGCAAGTACGACGAGCTCATCGGCAATGCCAACGACTACTCCAACCGTACTCGTTCCGAGGCTGACAACTATTCCGAAAGCACCCGTTCCGATGCTGATCAGTATTCGGCCGACACTCGTGCCAAGGCTGATGGTTACCTGAACCAGAAGACTCAGGAAGGTGACGCGTATTTGACCAAGCGTGCCAAGGAAGGTGACGCGTACTTGACCAAGCGTGCTCAGGAAGGCGATGACTACCTGTCACAGCGCACTCAGGAGGGTAACGCCTACTTGGATCAGAAGACTCAGGAAGGCGATGCCTATCTTGCGCAGAAGACGCAGGATGGCGATGCCTATCTTGCGCAGAAGACGCAGGATGGCGATACCTACTTGGATCAGAAGACTCAGGAAGGCGACGCCTATCTTGCGCAGAAGACGCAGGAGGGCGATACCTACTTGGATCAGAAGACTCAGGAAGGCGACGCCTACCTTGTGCAGAAGACTCAGGATGGTGATACGTACTTCTCCACGAAGCACAACGAAGCCGACGAATACGAGTCCGAAGTGCAGAAGCGTGCCTTCGACTACGATTCGAAGACCCGTACCGCGGCCGACGACTATGCCCAGCAGGTCCGCGACAATCTCGAAGCACAGACCAAGGTCATCGAAGGCAACATTCAGGGTCTCAAGCAGTTCGAAACCGAATACCGCGCGCGTCTTACCGAATTCCTCGGCCAGCTTGTGTCGCAGGTGTCTGACACGAACAACTATGATCAGGATTCCCAGAACGACTGAGATTAGGCTGTGTCTGACATCATGACAAATGATCAAAGACGGCTGCGCACTCGCGTGGCCGTCTTTGCGTGTATCGCCGTTGCGGCGCTGGTACTTGATCAGATCACCAAGGCATGGGCGCAGTCGGCGCTTGCCGATGGGCATACGGTACGTGTGATTCCGGGGATTCTTTCATTCACGTTGGTGCATAATCCGGGCGCGTCCTTAGGTATGGGCTCCAACATGACGTGGTTGATTTCCCTGCTTGCCATTGTGGCTTGCGTGGCACTTGTGGGGCTGGAGATCCGTACCATTTCCATGAAATGGACGGTGGTGTTCGCTCTTGCGTTTGCCGGAGCGTTAGGCAATCTCATCGACCGTGTGGCATATGCCGAAGGTTTCCTCAACGGCAAAGTCGTCGACTTCCTCAACTACGGATGGTCGGTCGGCAATGTCGCTGACATTTTCCTGATGGTGGCGGGCGTTGCCGCAGTCGTGCTGCTGTTCGTAGGAGAACCGTTCAGCCAGAAGGAACTTGACGAACGGAACAAGGAACAGATGGAACGAACGGCTGGAGAGAAGAGCGCATGAGCCGTCTTGTTCCCGCACCCGATGCGCTTGTCGGCAAACGTTTCGATGTCGCCGTTGCCAAAATGCTAGGCATTTCCCGTGCCAAGGCAGCGGAACTCATCGAAGGCGGGCAGGCGCGTGTGCTTGGTCGTGACATTTCCAAATCGTCGACCCTGCAATCAGGCGAAACCGTGGAATTTGATATTGTCGAGGAACGAACCGAGCCTGAACCAATCGCGCATGATATGGCCGTGGTCTATGAAGACGACGATGTGGTGGTGGTTGACAAGCCGGTGGGTGTGGCGGCTCATGCTTCTGTCGGCTGGACCGGTCCGACGGTGCTTGGCAGTCTGCTTGACAGGGGAGTGCACATCACCTCTTATGGCGCTGCAGGGCGTCAAGGCATCGTATCCCGTCTCGACGTGGGCACATCTGGCTTGATGCTCGTGTGCAAGTCCGATCTCGCCTACGTGGAAATGCGCAGGCAATTCGCCGAACATGAAGTCGTGAAGACCTATCATGCGCTCGTGCAGGGCAATCTCAGGGAAAACAAAGCAACCATCGAAGCGCCGATCGGTCGCGCCAAAGTCTCCGATTTCCGTTTTTGTGTGACGCCTGCCGGCAAAGAGGCCGTCACCCATTGGGATGTGATGGAACGTTTCGGCGAGGCGACACTGGTTTCCGTGAACCTTGAAACCGGGCGCACGCATCAGATTCGCGTGCATTTCTCATCCATCGGGCATCCGCTTGCTGGAGACGCCATGTATGGCGCCAATCCGCAACTGAGCGAAACGTTGGGACTGGAACGGCAGTGGTTGCACGCGATGCAACTCGAATTCCGCCATCCGCGAACCCATGTCTGGACTACGGTGAAATCGCATTATCCAGCTGATTTGCAACATGCGCTTGATGTGATGTACGGAAGGCACGACACACAAGATAAGCCCGAAGCGTGAGCACACGTCACCAATCACCGGTAGATTGGACTGCATGGCTACTTCCGGAAATTTCGTACAACTGCATAATCATACGCATTATTCGCTGCTTGACGGCGCATCGAAAATTCCGGATCTGGTCAAGCGCGCCAAAGAACTCAATATGCCCGCCGTCGGCATCACCGACCACGGAAACATGCATGGTGCATACGAAATGTGGAGCACCGCGGTCAAAGAGGGTGTCAAACCGATCATCGGCATCGAAGCGTATGTGACGCCGGAAACCGCGCGACAGGACCAAACCCGCGTCAGCTGGGACACCAATTGGAATCCCGATATCGATCCGCAGCATCGCCGGCGCAACCCCAACGACGTATCCGGCGGCGGCCTGATCACCCACCTTACGATGTGGGCCGAAACCGACGAAGGCCTCGTCAATCTTATGAAAGCGTCCACCGACGCGAATCTTGAGGGCCGTGTCATGCGATACCCCCGAATGGATAAGGAGATCCTTGCCAAATATTCCAAAGGCATCATCGCATCTTCCGGATGCCCGTCAGGAATCATACAAACGCGACTGCTGCTCGGCCAATTCGACGAAGCATTGCGCGCCGCGGGGGAATTGCAGGATATTTTCGGACGCGACAATTTCTATATCGAATTCATGGACCACGGTCTGAAGATCGAAAAGCAAGTGACCGACGGTCTGCTGGATATCGCGAAAAAACTGAACGCGCCGCTGCTTGCCACCAACGATTCGCATTACGTGCGTGCTGAAGACGCGGGCTCGCAGGATGCCATGCTATGCATCAACTCGGGCTCCACGCTGGACGAGCCGGGACGATTCAAATTCGATGGAACCGGCTACTATCTGAAATCCGCCGAAGAAATGCGCGAACTGTTCAAAGACATTCCCGAAGCGTGTGACAATACGTTGGAAATTGCCGAACGCTGCAACGTCATGTTCGACGATCATGAGGATGGCGCGTTCATGCCGCAATTCGACTGCCCGGAAGGCTGGGATGAGACCTCGCTGTTCCTGCGGAAAGTCGAGGAAGGCTTGGAACAGCGCTATGACGGGCATCCGCCGATCGAAGTGCTCAAGCAAGCCGATTACGAATGCGGTGTGATCTGCCAGATGCAGTTCTGCGGATACTTTCTCGTGGTGGCCGACTACATCAATTGGGCTAAATCGCATGGCGTGATGGTGGGACCGGGCCGTGGATCGGCGGCAGGAGCCATGGTGGCGTACGCCATGGGCATCACCGAACTCGACCCAATCAAACATGGCCTGATCTTCGAACGATTCCTTAACCCGGAACGTGTGTCACTACCTGATATTGACGTCGATTTCGATCCGGATGGCCGCGGCCGTGTGCTTGATTACGTTGGCGACAAGTACGGTCGAGACAAGGTCGCGCAATGTGTGATCTACGGCACTATCAAAACCAAGCAGGCGCTGAAGGATTCAGCGCGAATCATGGGCTACGAATTCTCCATGGGCGAGCGCATCACCAAGGCGTTGCCGCCGGCGCAGACGGGTGGCAAGGATATTCCGTTGCGTGATATTTTCGAGCCGACGTCGAAGCGTTATGCGGAGGCTCGTGAATTCCGTGAATTGTATGATTCCGATCCGGATGCGAAGCGTGTTACGGATGAGGCGATGGGCATTGAGGGTCTGATTCGTCAGACCGGCGTGCACGCGTGCGCCACGATCATGGGTAGCGAGCCGATTTCGAATACGTCGCCGCTGCTGGAACGTACCGATGGTACGGTTACGACCACGTTGGAGTATCATACGTGTGAAACGCTTGGTTTGGTCAAGATGGATTTTCTTGGTCTTTCCAACTTAACGGTTATTCGCGATACGTTGAATAATATCGAGGCGAATGGCAAGGAACGTATCGACCATACGAAGATTCCGTTGGATGATCGTGCCACGTACGATCTGTTGTCGCGAGGTGACACGCTTGGCGTGTTCCAGTTGGATTCCGATGGTATGCGTTCGTTGCTGAAAACGTTGAAGCCGAATAACTTCAACGATATTTCCGCATTGATCGCGCTGTATCGTCCTGGGCCGATGGATATGGATTCGCATACGAATTATGCGAAGCGTAAGAATGGTTTGCAGAAGATCACGCCGATTCATCCTGAGGTGGCTGAGCCGCTGAAGGAAGTGCTTGATGAGACGTATGGTCTGATTGTGTACCAGGAGCAGGTGCAGTCGGCTGCGCGTATTTTGGCTGGTTATTCGTTGGGCAAGGCAGATGTGCTTCGTCGAGCGATGGGTAAGAAGAAGCCTGAGGTACTAGCCAAGGAGAAGGTGCCGTTCTTCGCGGGCATGAAGGAGCATGGGTATTCCCAGGAGGCGGCTCAGGCCGTGTGGGATATTTTGGTGCCGTTCTCAGGTTACGCGTTCAATAAGGCGCATTCGGCCGCATACGGTTTGATTTCGTATTGGACCGCGTATTTGAAGACGCATTATCCTGTGGAGTTCATGGCGGCTTTGCTGCAGGGTGCGAGTACGAACAAAGACAAGACCGCGTTGTATTTGGGTGAGGCTCGCCGCATGGGCATTCAGGTGTTGTCGCCTGACGTGAACGAGTCGGTGTATGAGTATTCCGCTGTTGGCGATGTGGTGCGTTTTGGCCTTGGCGCCATTCGTAATGTTGGCAAGGCTGCGGTTGATGCGATTGTCAAGGAACGTGACGGCAGTCATGGCAGGTATGTGAATTTCCCTGATTTCATCAAGCGTGTGCCGATGGAGGCGTTGAATCGTCGATTGGTTGAATCGTTGATCAAGGCTGGTGCGTTTGATTCGATTGATCCGAACCGTCGTGCGTTGTTTACGATTCATGAGGCTGCGATTAATTCGGTGGTCGGTTTGAAACGTAAGCAGGCTGAGGGCCAGTTTGATTTGTTCGCTGATTTGGAGGATTCCGGCGAAGATGATGCCGGCATGGGTGATGCCATGGTGAGTGTGCCTGATGTGGAGGAGTGGGATAAGAAAACCAAGTTGAATTTCGAGCGTGAAATGCTTGGTTTGTATGTGTCCGACCATCCGTTGAGCGGTATGCAGTCGATTCTGGTGTCGTTGAGTGAAATGTCGATCGCGCATCTGATCGATCGTGCCGCGAATATGCCTGACGGCCAGCAGGTGACGGTGGCAGGCTTGATCACGAATGTGGATCGTCGCGTGTCGAAGAAGGGCAATCCTTGGGCGATTGTGACGATTGAGGATTTGGAAAGCTCCATCCAGTGCATGTTCTTCGGCAAGGTATATGAGGCCGCCGCTCCCGAACTGGCGGTCGATACGGTAGTGCAGATTCGTGGACAGGTTGAAAAACGTGATGAGACGGTGAGCATGCGTGCCACGGAATTTAACGTGCCAACGTTAGAGGCGCAGGATGAGAAGCCGGTGACGATTATGCTGCCGCCGATCGCGCTTGACCAATCGCATGTGCAGCAGTTGGGGCAGATTCTCTCAAATCATCCTGGACCTTGCGAAGTGAAGCTCGCGTTGATGGACGATAAGGGCAATGCCAAGGTGCTGACGTTCGGCGACCGTTTCCGCGTGCGCCGCGACACGAGTCTGTTCGCTGAGATCAAAATCCTTTTCGGTCCCAGTTCGCTGCCTTTGGGCTGACCGGTCGTGGGGATGATGCCGAAAGTTCGGCTGAATATCTCACTATGCGGCTGAACTTGAGACGTGCGGGCGTTCTCGTGACATCACGTTGTTACCATGGGGCGTTATGAGCGAAGAAAACTATATGCGAATCATTGACCTGCGTGGTAAGAAGCTGACCCGAGCTGAAATGCTGGAGGCTATGCCCCGTGCCGAGATGGGCACCAACGAGGCGACCGAACTCGTGCAGCCCATTCTTGACGATGTGAAGGCCCGCGGTGCTGCGGCCTTGCGTGACTTCGCGGAGAAATTCGACCATATCCGTCCGGAGAATCTGCGCGTGCCGGTGGCAGCCATGAAGGCCGCCGTCGACGAGTTGGATCCGGAAGTGCGTGCCGCCATCGAAGAGTCCGTGCGTCGTTCCCGCGCCGTGTCCGCTTCCCAGGTGCCGGCACCGTTCCACACCGATCTGGCTGAGGGTGCCCGCGTTTCCGAACGTTGGATTCCAGTGCAGCGTGTCGGTCTGTATGTGCCTGGCGGCAAGGCCGTCTACCCAAGCTCCGTCATCATGAACGTGGTTCCGGCACAGGCCGCCGGCGTGGAATCCCTCGCCATCGCAACCCCGCCGAGCCGTAACAATGCTGACGGTCTGCCCGACAAGACCATTCTCGCCACCTGCGCCATTCTTGGCGTTGACGAAGTGTATGCGGTCGGCGGTGCTCAGGCTGTGGCCATGTTCGCCTACGGTGCCAAGGGTTCCGAACCGCAGGACGGCGAGATCCTGTGCGATCCGGTTGACAAGATCACCGGTCCGGGCAACATTTTCGTCGCCACCGCCAAGCGCATGGTGTCGGGCATTGTAGGCATCGACGCCGTGGCAGGACCGACCGAAATCGCCATCATCGCAGACAAGGGCGCTAACCCGAGCTGGCTGGCCGCCGATCTGATCGGCCAAGCCGAGCATGACGAACTCGCCGGTTCCGTGCTCATCACCGACAGCGAAGAGATTGCCGAACAGGTGCAGGAGGATCTCAAGTACCGCGTGCCTCGCACCGAGCATTCCGAGCGTGTGAACACGTCGCTGCGTGGTCGTCAGTCCGGCATCATCCTCACCGATGACATCGAACAGTCCATCGACGCGGCCAACGCGTACGCCGCCGAACACCTTGAGATCCAGACCGCCGACCCGGATGCCGTGATCGCCAAGATCCGCAACGCCGGTGCCATCTTCCGTGGCCCGTACTCTCCAGTGCCGCTGGGCGACTACATGTCCGGTTCCAACCACGTGCTGCCGACCTCCGGCACTGCACGTTTCGCCTCCGGTCTGGGCGTGCACACCTTCATGAAGCCGGTCGAAGTCATCGAATACGACGAGCAGGGTCTGAAGACCCTCGCTGCTCGCGTAAATGCTTTCGCCGTTTCTGAAGATCTGCCGGCACACGGCGAAAGCGTGCTAAGCCGCTTCATCGACGATCCATACAACAAGGAAACCATCAAGGAACAGGAAGAGCAGGCAGGCCTTCGATGAGTGAGACTTCCAGCAACGCCATTCCGGCATATCTTCCGCTGCGCAACGATCTGATCGGCGAAGAGCCGTACGGTGCGCCGCAATTGGACGTGCCTGTATGTCTCAACGTCAACGAGAATCCGTATGCGCCGGAATCGGCAGTGGTCGAAACCATCGCGCAGCGAGTCAAGGAAATCGCCCCGACTCTCAACCGTTACCCGGATCGTGAGCATATCGCGTTGCGTCAGGCATTCTGCGACTATCTCGAACGCGAGTCCGGCGTCAAGCTGGAAGTCGACCAGCTGTGGGGCGCCAACGGATCCAACGAGATCATGCTGCAGCTGTTCCAAGCTTTCGGTGGTCCAGGGCGCATTGCGCTCAGCTGCGATCCGACGTATTCGATGTATCCGGAATATGCCCGCGACACGTTCACCACATGGAAGCTTGCGCACCGCAACGAGGATTTCTCTCTGAACGTCGATGCCACCATCAAAGCCATCGAAAACGTCAAGCCTGCCATGATCGTGCTCACCAGTCCGAACAATCCGACCGGCACCCCGCTGAAGATGGACGATCTCAAGCGCGTGCTCGACGCTGCCAAAATCGCTGAAGTCGAAGGTGCCGCCGAAGGCGTGCATCCGGTGGTCGTGGTGGACGAAGCCTACATCGAATTCCGTGATCCAGGCACGCCCACCGCGCTTGAACTCATCGGCGAGTACGAGAACCTCGCAGTGAGTCGAACCATGAGCAAGGCGTTCGCCTTCGCGGGCGCACGAGTCGGCTACCTGGCCGCCAACAAGGGCATCATCGACTGCGTACGCATCGTGCGCATGCCGTACCACCTGTCGGCCGTCACCCAGGCTGCCGCCCTCGCCGCATTCGAACATACCGACGAGCAGCTCAGCCGTGTGGCACACCTGCGCGACATCCGCAATCAGACCGCAGCATGGCTCAAGGAACAAACTTACAAGGGCCAGCCGCTCGAAGTGGCCGAAACACAGTCAAACTTCATTCTATTCGGCGGGCATTTCGACAATCGCGACCGTATCTTCGACGAGCTGCTCCAGCGTGGCGTGCTCATCCGCACCGTCGGCCCTGACGGCTGGATGCGCGTATGCATGGGCACCGACGGGGAAATGGCACGTTTCCGTGAAGCCTTGGTCGAAGTGTTGCGTATTGTGGAACAAGATTGAGCACATACGGGATCGAACCAACACAACAGGACCGAACATTTTCCAAAAGGAGTCGCAACATGGCGCGTACCGCAACCATCGTTCGTGAAACCAGCGAATCCAAAGTTGAACTGAGCCTGAATCTCGACGGCACGGGCAAAACCGACATCGACACTTCGGTGCCGTTCTACAACCATATGATGACGGCGCTCGGCAAGCATTCGCTGATCGACTTGACCATCAAAGCCACCGGTGACACCGACATCGACGCGCACCACACTGTCGAAGACATCGCCATCGTGTTCGGCGAAGCGTTGAAACAGGCATTGGGAGACAAGCGCGGCATCCGTCGTTTCGCCGACGCTACCGTGCCGTTGGATGAGGCGCTCGCCAAGGCTGTAGTCGATATTTCCGGACGTCCGTACTGTGTGTGCACTGGCGAGCCGGAAGGTTTCGAATACTGCATGATCGGCGGCCATTTCACTGGATCCCTCGTGCGTCACGTTATGGAATCCATCGCCATGCATGCCGGAATCTGCCTGCATCTGCAGGTGATCTCCGGCCGTGATCCGCACCACATCGCCGAAGCCGAGTTCAAGGCCTTGGCGCGTGCGCTGCGTTTCGCCATCGAGCCGGATCCGCGTGTCGACGGTATTCCGAGCACGAAGGGCGCTCTGTGATGAGCGACGATCGAAATAACGATTTCGACGATTTCCAAGGCTTCGACGGATCAAAAGATTTTGGTGACCTCAACGCTGACGGCATGCATTTCAGCGAAGAAGAATTGGAAGCGGCCATGGCCGGTTTCGAGCAGGAATTCAAAGATGCCGAAGCAACCAAGAATGAGCGGGCGGACAATCCGTCATCTGAAGCTTTCGATTCCTCTGAAGCTTCCGGCAATGCGGAATCCTCCGAATCCTCGGGAATTGACGACATGCTCAACGCAGCTGAGGATTCGTTGAAATTCGAAGACGAGCTGCAGGGACTGCTTGGCAATCGTGCGAAAGTGGCGGTGATCATCACCAGACTGACCTCGCCACGATTGCTGTCGGCATTCTGCGAATTGTCCGATATTTCCGCGCAATGCATAGGATCGGCGCAAGGTGCTGTCGCGGTGCTGCGCAATCTCGACGGAGACGGTCCGGAAGCGGCGGTCAAAGACATGACGATCGTCGTTGCCGGCATGCCTGCGATTCTTGCCGTCAACCGTGCGGACAAGCTCGAAGCGACGATGTACGTGGAAGGCAAGGCAGGCAAAACTTTCGCTCCGCCGGTGCTATTCACCTCCACCGCACCGTTCGTTGAGGATCTCATGCTTGGCATCACCGATATGAACGCGCTGGAACAGGCGGATATGACCATTTTCGATTCCGCCGACCTCGATCGGGATGCGGCAATGAGCATTATCGCCGAGCATACGCGGTTCGGACGCGGCACATCAAGCATCAGTTAACGACGACAAACGTGAGTCATCCTGCTGAACATGAGTTATGCGACACAAGACGACTCACGCCATAGAACAACGAATGACACAAGAAGGAGAACGCCCATGACTTCCGTGGTGGTTTTCGATTATGGTTTCGGCAACGTGCGTTCCATGGTTCGTGCGCTGGCCAATCTCGACCTTGACGTGACCCTCACTTCCGACCATCGGCAGGCCTTGGAAGCCGACGGTCTGGTGGTGCCCGGCGTGGGCGCTTTCGGTGCATGCATGGAAGGCCTCAAGTCAGTGGGCGGAGACACCGTGATCAAGGATCGTCTGCGTGCCGGCCGACCGGTGCTTGGCGTGTGCGTGGGCGAGCAAATCATGTTCGAACGTGGTATGGAGCATGGCACCGGCACTCCGGGCCTTGGTCTGATCAAGGGCGACGTGGAACTGCTCGACGCCGATGTGGTACCACACATGGGATGGGACACCGTCGAGGCGCCGGAAGGTTCCGTGCTCATGAAGGGCGTGGAGAACGAGCGCTTCTACTTCGTGCATTCCTTCGCCGCGATGAGCGCCGCTCCCGCCGACACGTCCGACGACCAGCTTGATTTCGGTGACGCCGAGGAGCGCGTGACCTGGTGCACGTACGGACGCAGCCGTTTCGTGGCAGCCTACGAGCGCGGTCCGCTGTTCGCCACGCAGTTCCACCCTGAAAAGTCCGCCGAAGCGGGTTCGCAGCTGCTGCGCAATTGGATTGCGACATTCTGATGATATGAGATCGTCATCGTCTGTTTTGACGATGACTTCATATATACGATTGATACACGCTTATTTGATGCACATACATGCGATTGCCATGTAATGGCGATCGGTTGATCACAGAGAGGTACAGACATGTCTTTGACGTTGCTTCCTGCCGTCGATGTTCGTGATGGCAAGGCCGTTCGCCTGCGCCAGGGTGAATCCGGTTCGGAAACCGACTACGGTTCGCCATTGGAGGCCGCTCGCACATGGGTTGAGTCCGGTGCGGAATGGATTCACCTGGTCGATCTTGACGCCGCGTTTGGTACAGGCAACAACCGTGACCAGCTGCGTGCCATCGTCAGAGAACTGGGCGACAAGGTCAATATTGAAATGTCTGGCGGTGTGCGTGACGATGCATCGCTCGATGCGGCCTTGGAAGCAGGAGCAGTCCGTGTGAACATTGGCACGGCCGCTCTTGAGAATCCGGATTGGACCGCTTCCGTCATCAAGAAGTACGGTGATCGCGTGGCAGTCGGCCTCGATGTGCGCGGCCACACCCTCGCGGCACGCGGATGGGTGAAGGAAGGCGGCGACCTGTTCGAAACCATGGCGTTCCTGGATTCCGTCGGCTGTTCTCGTTACGTGGTCACCGACGTGGCTCGTGACGGCATGATGAGCGGCCCGAACATCGACTTGCTGCGTGAAGTCGCGGAACGTACCGATGCGAAGGTCACTGCGTCCGGCGGCATTTCCAAGCTCGATGACCTGCGTGCCATCAAGGAGCTCGCCAACTTAGGCGTGGACTCCGCCATTCTCGGCAAGTCGTTGTACGCACGCGCCTTCACCTTGGAAGAAGCGCTCGAAGTCGCACGCTGAACATTGCTCGACAAGCCAATGATGATAGGACCGTCTACAACGTGGACGGTCTCGTCATATTGCGGCGCGTGTTAACGACTTTCGTAACATGCGCATGGAACGATGGGGCACTATGGATAAACAGCAAGAGTTTGCTTTGCGCACAGTCGAAGAACGCGACGTGCGCTTCATTCGTTTGTGGTTCACGGATGTGTTGGGAACATTGAAGTCCGTGGCTATCGCACCGGCTGAATTGGAAGCTGCGTTCGAGGAAGGGCTCGGATTCGACGGCTCCGCGGTGGAAGGCCTCACCCGTGTGTCCGAAGACGATATGATCGTCAAACCCGATCCATCGACCTTCCAGATTCTGCCGTGGCGCGGCGGTCCGCAGGGCACCGCGCGCATGTTCTGCGACGTGCTCACCCCTGATGGCGAGCCGTCGTTGGGCGATCCGCGTCATGTGCTGAAGCAGGCTCTGTCGAAAGCCAAGGAAAAGGGCTTCACCTTCTACGTGCATCCGGAAATCGAATTCTATCTGTTCGAAAGGCAGGATGATTGGTCCCAGACGCCGACTCCGATTGACGAGGGCGGCTATTTCGATCATGTACCGCGCAGCCCTGGCATGGACTTCCGCCGTGCCACCGTCAACATGCTCGAACAGATGGGCATTTCGGTGGAATACTCGCACCATGAGGCGGGTCCAGGCCAGAACGAGATCGATCTGCGTTATGCGGACGCGCTCACCACGGCCGACAACATCATGACCTTCCGTACCGTCGTCAAGGAGATTTCGCTGGAGCGCGGCATTCATGCCAGCTTCATGCCGAAACCGCTTTCTGACGCTCCAGGTTCAGGCATGCACACGCATTTGAGCCTGTTCGAAGGTGACTCCAACGCGTTCTATGAGGCGGGTCAGGAATTCAACATGTCCGTCACCGCACGCCAGTTCGCCGCCGGCATTCTGTACCATGCGGCTGAAATCTGCGCCGTCACCGACCAGTATGTCAACTCCTACAAGCGCTTGTGGGGCGGTAATGAGGCTCCAAGCTACATTTGCTGGGGACACAACAACCGTTCCGCGTTGCTGCGTATTCCGCAATACAAGCCAGGCAAGGGCAATTCCGCCCGCATGGAATTCCGTGCGCTCGATCCGGTCGCCAATCCGTACCTCGCATACTCTGTGCTTTTGGCCGCGGGGCTCGATGGCATCGACAAGCAGATGCAGTTGGGTGAGCCGACCAGCGATGACGTCTGGGAGCTTACTGATGCGGAACGGCAGGCCATGGGCATCCAGCCGCTGCCGGAGTCTCTTGACGAGGCGTTGAAGGTTATGGAGAAGTCCGACTTCGTGGCCAGCGTGCTCGGCGAGCACGCGTTCGAATACTTCCTGCGCAATAAGCGTCAGGAATGGGAGGAGTATCGCAAGCAGGTCACTCCGTTCGAACTGAAGAAGTACCTGCCGAAGCTGTAGCGGCTTTCCATAATCGAAAATCGCATATCAAAAACCCGCTGAAGTGGTCGAAAATGATCGCACAGCGGGTTTTTATATGCCTGAAAACTTGTATTTACAATTGCTGATCAGCCGCGTGGGGAACCGAACATTGAATCGTAAATGATCGCGAAATTACGATTGCCGTAGGTCGAACAGGCGTCGCCTTCGCCGACTCCTGCATCCAATGCGGCTGTATTCGGCTGATAAGGCGTGTAAATGTACAGCAGTGCGGTCGCCTTGTTTTCGATGTACACGTTGCTGCCACCGCAGCTGGTGTCCGGATTGTATTGAATATAGTTGAGCGTGCCCGCATGGTATCCGTAGCGATCCTCATGCTGCACGTAATACTGGTAGCGTTTCGCCGCGCCATACACCTGTTTGAAGAAACCTGCATATTCCGGGTCACAGTTCGCGTCGTCCGGGCAGCTTAATCCCATGGCCGACTTGAATTGGAAGTCGCTTGGATCGGTGGCGGTAAGCAGATGCTGCTCCTTTTGCAGCACGGTGAGCAACACTTTTTGACTGATGCCGCACGCCTTTCCTGATTTGTAGATGATCGCCGCGGCGCTTTCGTTCGGCCCTCCCTCATATGCTTCGCAGTATTCGTTGGCAGGTTGCGATTCGGTGTTAAACGTCATGGATTTCAAGCATTTCTCGCCGCTGCATGCGGCACCCTGTTTTTCGATGATGGCGTTCACCTGCTGCTCGCTCAACGCGTTCCCGTTGAAGAACAAACCATCTGAAATGATGTTGCCCGGATTGAAATCGTATTTCGTCTGCAATTGTTCCTGCGATGCGACCGCTTCGTCTACTTGCATACGCCAGCTGACGAATCGCACCAATCCAACGATCAACGCGAGCGCGACGATACTGGCTATCAGTGTTTCACCGACCATGAGGATGCGTTTTGGGGTGTTTGCTTTTTTCCAGGCGTTACGGAGTTTGGTAAGGCTTGGCTGGTTGTTTTTCTTGGGTTTGCGGTTGTTTTTTGCTGTGGTGGTTGTCTTGCGTGTCATCGCGCGTCATTGTATCGCGTTTTGCCACGCATCTGACGCTGGTTGGGGTGTTTCTTACTGGCAATGTGTTGTGCGCGTTCGCGCCGAATTATGGCGTGCTCGTGGTGGCGCGAATCCTCATCGCGTTGGTATCTGGCACGCTGGTGGCCATCGCCATGACGTACGCGCCTGATGTGACAGCTGAACGATACCGCACGAAGTTCATCGCATGGGTGTTTTCCGGCTTCTCTATCGCATCCGTGGTGGGTGTGCCGGTTGGCACACGTGGGTTGCGAACACGTTCGGCTGGCGTTGGGCGTTCCATTTGGTGAACGTGCTTGCGATGGCACTTATTGTGCTCATGGTGATGGTGCTGCCGCGCAACAGCCATATTGTGAAGATTGGTTTTCTGCCGCAATTCCGCCTGTTTTTCGATCGTCGTATTCAGCTGGGCGTGCTTGACGTGGTGTTTGGCGCGTTCAGCGTACGTCGTCGTAGATTGGAATATGCTGGCGCATTGCATTCAGGACAGTCCAAAGGTGCTCAATTGCTGGAAATCACTGCGGAAACGATGATTTGGAGCGGTTTGGTGTGTGCCTCTTCAGCCGCTCTGTTGGGCGCGTATTGCGTTCGCATGAGCAGCGCCGATGCGATGACCGTATGGCTGGGTGCGATGCGCACGCCATGTGCGATATTCGCTGGAGTGATGGTATCAAGCATGCTTGTCGGTATGACGATACGTGAAACGCAGTTGTTCCGTTTCTTCAAGCAACGCTAGATATCGCTAACCATGGTTCGGTTGAGGATGATTTCGTTAGGTTCCATTGCCGTCGATACTGGAAAACTGCAAGTATCGACGGCAATGGAATACGAAAGATGATATGCGTTAGCTCAACGCTTTCTTGATGCGCTGCAGGCTGATCGGCTTCGGCGTGCCGAGTTCCTGCGCCCACAGTGATACGTAGAATTCCTCAAGCATCCAACGTGCGGTGGCCGCCTGCTTCATCAACGCCTCATGACGCGGACCTGCAGGCTCACGTTCGGCCTTCGCCATGGCCTTGTCAGCCAACTGCTTGGCCTCATCAGCCTCCCAAGCCCAACGTACATCACGATTCTTGTCGTTTTTCGCCTTATTTAGACGAAGCACGTCAGCATGCAAATACCGTTCAATCGACGCCAACGCATCTGGGGGAGTCTTACCAATGAATCCCGGATACACCAGCGTGGCGATATGCTCACGAATCGACTGCAAAACACTCAACATCGGCAGATCAGCCTTGCCTGACACGGCTTTATCAACCTCCGCATACCGCTTCAAAATAACGATCACATCATGCGCAACCGCATATACGGTATCTTCGAACACTTCACGCACATCAAGCACCGCATTCGCCAACGCCTCATCATCCGGCAATTCGTCAACATTCGGCAGCAAACGCTTCACCGCAGCCAACTGCAGATCCTCAGTAAGATCCTTCGTGGACTGATATGGCGCGGACGCCAACATCAACGCCTCCGCACCCAACCAACGCGACGAAATACGCTCGCTCGGCATACGCAAAACATCAAGCGCACCGCGCCACAGCATGGTGGAACGAGCTTCAGTAGTGGCACCAGCCTTGTGCAGCAGATTGGCCTGCTCCACAAGCTTGCCCTGATTCCCAGCGTTTTCCGCCTGCTTCTTCACCATCTGCCGTGCGGAAGCCTCGGCCTGCTCCGCAAACTTGCGCTGCAAATCCACCAACGATTTGCCCGTGCCAAGCACCTTGACGGGGCCCCGCGCATGACGCCTGCCATGCTGACTCTTGCGACTCGGAGGCAACTGTTGCTCCACCGAGAACGTCACGCGCAAATACGGCGTGAGCCTGCTCCACAATTCACCATTCAACACTTCAGGGTGTATTTGCGCACCAACAATGCTGATGGCTGCCTGCGTGAACACATGAGGCAAATCCGGCCACGCGGCCACACCCTCCGCATTGGCAGGAGCAAGATTCGGCTTCTGCTGGCTACCGGAACCAGGCAGATCCGGATACCTCTCATCAATCCACGCACGAATCTTACGAGCCGTATCAGGAGCGGGAACAAACTGCACACGCAACGTCTTCGGCAACGATTTGATCATGCCGACAATCAACTCATCCAACAATCCGGGAACATTCCACGTGAACTGTTCCGGTGTCAAACGAGACAACACCTTCAACGGTACATGCACGGTCACGCCATCGTTTGGATCATGCGGATCATACACATAACTCAACCGCAAATCGATAGGGGAGCCGTCCGTACCCAACGTATGCCAATGATCCGGATAATCAGCCAACGACACCGACTCGGCATCAGCAAGACGCTCCACCTTCTCCGGATCAAAATCCAACAAATCCGGCTGCTCATCACGCGTCGACTTCCACCATTTCGCAAGATCCGCAACCGACGTGACAGTATTGGGAATCACCGAATTATAAAAATCGAACAGATCCTCATCACTGACCGTCTGCGCCATCTGACGTGTACGACTCGCATCGTCGGCGGCATCCTCCAACACATCGCGATTCTTCGCAATGAAATCGTCATACGAGAACCGCTGCTGAATATCACCCTCGACCAAACCCTGACGAATCAGAAAATCACGGGCCTCCAGCGGATTGATACGACCCCACTGCACCGTACGATCCTGCACGATCGGCAAACCATACAACAGCACCTTCGCGCTCGCCACCGCGGAGCCACGCGAACCAGACCAATGCGGATCCGCATACGTGGTTCGCGTCAACGAACCCGCCAACGGTTCAGCCCAAGAAGGATCGATCTGGGCGGAATATCGCGCCCACAAGCGGCTCGTTTCCACCAACTCCGTGCTCATCACCCATTGCGGTGTCGACTTGGCAACCGCGGAAGCCGGGAACAATGCGAAATGCGTGCCACGCGCACCCTGATAATCATTCTTCGCCATCTTCTGAGCACGCTTCATGGCACGCGCACGGGCAGCGCCCTTCAAACCAGCGAAATCAGATGCCTTCGGCTCACGCACGATCTGCATGCCCATCATCGACAACAAGCCCGAAAGCATCGACGTATGAATACCCTGCGCATCCCACGAACAACACAACGAATGCGCAGCCTGCTGATTCAACGGAAGCTGACGAATCTCAAGCGGAGGACGCGAAGCCGGAATCGGATCGCCAACCTTGAACTTGAATTCCTTGCACATCTCACGCAACTGCGTGACCAGATCCTTCCACTGACGGATACGCAGCCAACTCAAATACTCAGTCTTGCAAATCCTACGAAGCGCGGAATTACTCGGCTCGCCATCGGCTTGGAACACGCGATCCCACAAGTTCAACGCGGTCAGAAAATCACTGGACGGATCAGCATACCGGTTATGAATGCGGTCGGCCTCCTCACGATTCTCATCCGGACGTTCGCGAGGATCCTGCAAACTCAGGAACGCGACCACCACCAGCACCGCGGCCAACGTGTTTGGCGTAGTCGATTTCGCAGCCTCGATAATCATACGGCCCAAACGCACGTCGATTGGAATGCGTGCAAGCATGCGACCCGTGTGCGTCAGCACAACCTCGCCATGCTTGCGTGCCACAGCCTTCAACTCGGTCAACTCATTGAAACCATCAGACACCGCCTTCATATCAGGCGGATCGATAAAGCCGAAATCCGTAACATCCTGCGCGGTACGAGCCACACCCACCGACAGCATATGCAACACGACCGCTCCCAACGACGTGCGCAGAATCTCAGGTTCCGTGAATTCCGGACGCGTCTCGAAATCCTCACGGGAATACAAGCGAATCGCAATACCATCGGCAATACGTCCGCAACGACCCGAACGTTGGTTCGCGCTCGCCTGACTGATCGGTTCAATCGGAAGCCGTTGCACCTTCGCGCTCTTCGAATAACGTGAAATACGGGCGGTGCCAGGGTCGACCACATAACGAATGCCCGGCACCGTCAATGACGTTTCGGCCACATTCGTAGCGATCACAATACGCTGATGATCATGCGGCTCAAACACGCGATGCTGCTCCTTAGCGGACAACCGCGCAAACAACGGCACGATCTCAATCGCATCAGGACGACGCATATCAATGGCACGCGGACCATAATGATGGCGCAGCGCATTCTCAAAATCATGAATGTCGCGCTCGCCCGAAGCGAACACGAGAATATCACGCGGGCCACGGTCATGACTCGAATGAATCACCAACTCGGCACAGGCACGCGCCACAGCCGTCGGCATGTCAACGTTCGGCTCGCGGGAATCCTTCGCGTCGGGAGCGGACGACAACGCCTCATAGTCGGCATCGCCCGGCATCGCGCCCGTTTCAAAACCGGGTACGGAACGCATCAACGCCGGAGCAGTGCCCAGCGGCTCATACACGACCTGCACGGGGTAGGTTCGCCCCGAAACCTCGATAACCGGCACTTTCGTATGCAAAGCATGTTCGAAATGCTCCTGAAACTTCACCGAATCGATCGTCGCCGACGTGATCACCAATTTCAGGTCACGGCGTTTCGGCAATAGCGCAGTCAAATAACCGAGCAGAAAGTCAATATTGAGACTACGTTCGTGCGCTTCGTCGATAACGATCGTATCGTATTGCATCAGTTTTGGATCGCGTTGAATCTGCGCCAACAGAATACCGTCGGTCACCACGCGAAGACGGGTCTTCGGTGAGCTCTCATCGGTGAAACGCACCTGATAGCCGACCTCGTCGCCCAAACGCACGCCCATCTCCGAGGCGATACGTTCGGCCACGGTACGAGCGGCCAACCTACGCGGCTGCGTGTGCACAATCTGCCTGCCATGCGATCCACGGCCCAATTCCAACAGAATCTTCGGCAGCTGCGTGGTCTTACCGGAACCCGTCTGACCAGACACAATCACCACTTGGCTCGACTTCACCGCCTCGGCAATATCACTACGTGCAGCGGAAACCGGCAGTTGGGAAGGATATTCGAATTTCATGCCTTCATAACCTCGATAACGCGGAAGCCCTTCGAACTCGCGTACTTACTTACCTCATAACCATCGCCAAGCTGCGTGGCAAGCCACGGAATCAACGAATCCGACCCCAGATTCTTCTGCACCACCAAATAGGCGGCGCCACCCGCATTCAAACGAGGCAGCCATGTCATCAACAGCTCATGCAGCACATCCTTGCCAACACGAATCGGCGGATTCGACCAAATCAGATCAAACGTCACATCAGAAGGGATCTCATCGGCGGTGACCGCACGAACGTTCCTCACACCATTGAGCTCGGCATTGCGACGAGTCAGATCCAACGCGCGTTCATTCACGTCCAACGCCCAAATATCAGCCTTCGGCGAAGCAAAACCAAGTGTCAACGCAATCGGACCCCAACCGCAACCCAAATCAAGGAACGTACCCTCCTCAGGAGGCTCCGGAGCCTGACGAAGCAGCACGGACGTTCCCAAATCCACGCGATTGCCGGAAAACACGCCATTGGAAACCTCAACATCGGCCTCATTGCCGCGCAACACAACATGCAGCCTCTTACGTACATCCTTCGACTGCGGATCAGCCGTGAAATACTGTTCGGCCTGTGCCATACCCACTCCTTGCAAACGCTCGCCTACGGCACCACGCAAGCCACGCTCGTCCACGTGGCGAATGCCCGATACCCATGTCTCTAGAGAATGATGATAATAAAGACACCATAGTTTAACCGTGAGAGGTGCCATTGAGCCAAGAAAACGACATCGAGCATAGCATGAGTGCCAATGACGTGTCAGGCGTGCTCGCCGACCAGTCCGAAGTGCTGCTTGATACCAACGGCGAGAACCATTTCAACGAATCCCATGACGAACAATGGCAGGAACGCGAATCCCGCAATGCGTTGAAGCATGTGTCCGGACTCGGCGAAATGCAAGACGTTACCGAAGTCGAATACCGAAAAGTCCGCCTCGAACGCGTCGTGCTCGTCGGCGTGTGGTCCAGTCGTGAAACCACACAGGCACAGGCCGAAGAATCATTGCGAGAACTTGCTGCGCTCGCCGAAACCGCCGGTGCCGTAGTATGCGACGGCCTGCTGCAGCATCGTATCAAACCGGACGCAGCCACATACGTTGGCTCCGGCAAAGCCCGCGAACTCGCCGGAATCGTGGCGCAAGAGGAAGCCGACACCATCGTTGTGGACGATGACCTACCGCCAAGCCAACGCCGCGCCTTGGAAGACGCCACCAAAGTGAAGGTCGTGGACCGCACTGCCGTGATCCTCGACATTTTCGCCCAACATGCGACCTCACGCGAGGGTAAAGCCCAAGTGGAACTGGCGCAGCTTGAATACATGCTGCCGCGACTGCGAGGCTGGGGCGGATCACTGTCACGCCAGGCAGGCGGACGAGCCGCGGGGGATGCGGGCATCGGCTCGCGAGGACCTGGCGAAACGAAAATCGAAATGGACCGCCGCGTAATTCGCAGCCGAATCGCCAAACTCCGCAAACAGATCGAACAGATGGCTCCCGCGCGTGACGTCAAACGTGGCGCTCGTCGCCGTTTCGGATTGCCCACCGTTGCCGTGGTCGGATATACGAACGCAGGAAAATCGTCGTTGACGAATCGGCTGACCGGTTCCGCGGAACTGGTGGAAAACGCGCTGTTCGCCACCTTGGACACCGCGGTGCGCAGGGCGCGGGCCAAAGACGGACGCCGATATGCGTACGTCGATACTGTCGGATTCGTACGCCGTTTGCCCACGCAGCTGATTGAAGCGTTCAAATCCACACTGGAGGAGGTCGCTGAAGCCGATCTGATCGTGCATGTGGTGGACGGCTCGCATCCGGATCCGTTCTCGCAAATCGACGCGGTCGACGATGTGCTTGCCGACATCGACGGCGTCGAAACCATTCCCACGATCATCGTGTTCAACAAGGCCGACCGTATGGATGAGGCCACACGCGAGCGTATCGAGGCGTTAATGCCGGAAGCGTACATCGTGTCGGCGTTTTCCGGCGACGGCGTCGACGAGCTGCGTATGCAGGTGGAATCCATGCTGCCGGCGCCGAACGTGCATGTCGAGGCGTTGCTGCCATACACTGCCGGTTCGCTGGTGTCGCGCGTGCGTGAATACGGCAAGGTGATCAACGTCGAATACCGTGACGACGGCATGATGCTCGAAGCGGAAGTGGACGATCATTTGGCTGCGCAAATCGTGGAACAGTCAATCGGCTGAAAACCTTGCAAAACAGTGCAACGCAACTGGCACAGCGTTTGTGAGCGTTCACATACTTTGTGAGGCAAATCACTTTTTCAGTACTTGCAGGTCGTGTTACAACGTGTCAAAACGTCATGCTGTGTGGATAGAGTAAAGATGAAATCCTAAGAGGAAACCTGCTACCAGCGGGACATTCTTTTCTTGTAAGAGAGGTAAGCATATGGTGGATTCACCAATCAAGCCCACAAAGCTCGCTATCATCGGTGCCGGTGCAGTCGGCTCCACTCTCGCTTTCGCTGCCGCTCAGCGTGGCGTCGCACGTGAGATCGTGCTCGAAGACATCGCCAAGGAACGTGTCGAAGCCGAAGTGCTCGACATGCAGCACGGCTCCAGCTTCTATCCGACCGTGTCCATCGCAGGCTCCGACGATCCGGAAATCTGCCGCGACGCCGACATGATCGTCATCACCGCAGGTCCGCGTCAGAAGCCGGGCCAGTCTCGTCTCGAACTGGTTGGTGCCACCATCAATATCCTCAAGGCCATCATTCCGGGTCTTGTGAAGGTTGCTCCGAACGCCATCTACATGCTCATCACCAACCCGGTCGACATCGCAACCCATGTTGCCCAGAAGATCTCCGGCCTGCCGGCAAACCAGGTCTTCGGCTCCGGCACCAACCTTGACTCCGCACGTTTGCGCTTCCTGATCGCCCAGCAGACCGGCGTCAACGTCAAGAATGTGCACGCCTACATCGCCGGCGAACACGGCGACTCCGAAGTGCCGCTGTGGGCTTCCGCCACCATCGGTGGCGTCCCGATGTGCGACTGGACTCCGCTGCCGGGCCACGCTCCGCTCGACGCCGAAGTCCGTGAGCAGATCCACCAGGACGTCAAGAACGCCGCCTACAAGATCATCAACGGCAAGGGCGCAACCAACTACGCCATCGGCATGTCCGGCGTCGACATCATCGAAGCCGTCATGCGCGACTCCAACCGCATCCTACCGGTGAGCTCCATGCTCCACGACTTCCACGGCATCTCCGACGTCTGCATGTCCGTGCCGACCCTCCTCAACCGCTCCGGCGTCAACACCGCCATCAACACCCCGGTGTCCGACCGCGAGCTCGCGGCTCTTAAGCGCTCTGCAGAGACGCTGAAGGAAACCGCCGCCCAATTCGGCTTCTGATAAAAACGCGGTAGCGGAGTGTCAGCTGCGTTACACGGAATGCGACGTACTTTTGTGCGCCTTCGTCTTGTGTACCTTGCTGCCGCACACGTTGTCGCGTTTTTGTTTGATTTGGGTATTGACAGACGGATGATGAGTCGTTAGACTGCAAGCAGAAATAACGGAAACCCCAGCCTTTGGCTGGGGTTTCTTGCGTTTTACAAGCAATGAAAATGGTATTGAGAAACAATTTCAATAAGTTCCTCAATCAATTAGGTTGAAGGATTACATGCATGGCACACGACCACACGTACGAAACAACGGCGAACACGGGAGCGGAACATCAAAAACGACTCATGATGTCACTGGGGCTCACCTCGACGGTATTCATAGCGGAAGTCGTCAGCGCAATCATCACCGGATCATTGGCACTACTCGTAGATGCAGGCCATATGCTCACTGACATGTCCGTACTCATCGCATCAACCGTCACCGCAATATTGATGCAACGCAAACCCAGCAACAAACGCACTTGGGGATGGGCACGACTCGAAGTGCTCACTGCGGCAGTCGGAGCCCTCGTACTCCTCATCGTCGGCATCTATGCACTCGTGGAAGCAGGCATGAGACTCTTCGGAGGGTCTGCTGACGAAATAAGCGACGTGCGACTGTTGCTCTTCATGGGCATACTTGGCCTCGCTGCCAACGTCGGATCAATCTTCATCCTCGCATCGCAGAGCGAAGACAACATGAACATGAAAGCGGCGTTCCTTGAAGTCATGAACGATGCCTTGGGATCCGTAGCCGTAATCGTATCGGCAATCGTGCTCATCTGCACCGGCTGGGTCGGCTTCGACGCGGTTGCCGGCGGCATCATCGCGCTCATGATGATTCCACGCGCCATCAAGCTCCTGCGCAACGCGGTCCGCGTGCTCTTGGAAGAAACACCCAACGGACTTGACCTTGACGAAGTACGGGCCCATTTGGAGCAAGTGCCACATGTTATTGCCGTGCACGACCTTCACGCCAGCACAGTATCCACCGGCATGCCGATCCTCATGGCACATGTCGTGGTCGAACGAGACCTCACCATGAAGGAGGCCGCGGAAATACTCGCCCAACTACAGGACTGCCTGCGCGAACATTTCCCCGTATCGGTGCCGCACACTACCTTCCAGCTCGAACCGGAGGGATACAGTTCGGTGAGCAAATCCGAAATGCATTCCTGACTAACGGGGATTCTGCTGTGTTATGAAAAACCGCGCTCTTGGATGTGAAATCAAACATTTGACTTCTCGCGTTCAAGAGCGCGGTTCCGTAAACGACGAGGCGATCTCTATGCCTTAGATCTTGCGGAGTACGGTAACCACCTTGCCCATGATCTCAGCATGCGTGCCATCAATGGGGGAGTAAGCGGGATTGTGCGGAATGAGCCAGACGTGACCATGATCCTTGCGGAACGTCTTCACCGTGGCCTCATCGTCGAGCAGTGCTGCCACAATATCCCCGTTCTCTGCGGTGTTCTGCTCGCGTACCACCACAAAATCGCCGTCGCAAATGGCTGCGTCGATCATGGAATCGCCGTGCACCTCAAGCATGAACAGATTTCCGGTACCGGTGAGTCGTTCGGGCAGTCGCATCACATCATCCACATGCTGTTCGGCGGTGATGGGCACTCCCGCTGCGATGCGCCCCACCAAAGGAACATCTCGTGAGGCCATGATGGAGCCGCTGGAATCGGATTGGCTTGGGAATGGAATGACCTGTGTCGCTTTGCTCGATGAGGATGTATCGTCAAAGCTTACGACTTCAATAGCCCTGCCCTTGTTCGCGTTCATGCGAATAAAACCCTTTTCGTCAAGCACCTGCAGCTGGTGTTTGACGGATGACGGACTTTTCAGCCCTGCGGCTTCGCCGATTTCGCGGAACGAAGGGGCGAAACCTTGTTCGGCCAGATGCTTTTTGATCGCACCAAGCACCTTGCGCTGACGATCGGTCAGCGTGCTCTCATCCGGACGCTCAGCATCCTTTTTGGGTATGAATGGGACGGTGCTCACGGTGGGCTCCTTTCAGGTCTCAGGTAAGCATAACGCGAAACGCCGAGAAAATCAAACATCTGTTCGAGGTGTGTTTGCAATTATCGAACACATGTGCCACGCTTAGAACATGTGTTCGATGGAATGGCTGTTCGAGAAGGAGTGGTGCGATGATTTGTGTGTTGAAGGCTCATTGGATTGATTGCAAGGTCTGGGCGGATGAATGATCTGGACTCTGTTTCGTTAAGGGCCGGGAATAGGCTTATCGTTCCTGGCGAGGTGTGACTCACGTGGGGTTGGCCTAGTTCAATGGCTCAGGCTATTCTTAACACCATGCATTGCCCGTTTTGTCAGAATTCAGATACCAAGGTGGTCGATACCCGCATCAGCGATGACGGCCACTCCATTCGCCGTAGGCGAGAGTGCCCGAAATGTTCCAAGCGTTTCACCACGCTGGAGACCACCATGCTGTTGGTGGTGAAGCGTTCCGGCAACGTCGAACAGTTCGATAGGAACAAGGTGATTTCCGGCGTTCGAAAAGCATGTCAGGGTCGCCCAATCAAGGAAGACGATTTGAAGGCGCTCGGTCAGCAGGTTGAAGAGGACCTTCGTGCTCGGGGACTTGCCCAAGTCAAGTCCGACGAGGTCGGCAAAGCCATTCTGAAACCGTTGCGTGATCTCGACGAGGTCGCCTACATGCGTTTCGCCAGTGTGTATCAGAACTTTGAGAATCTTGGGGATTTTCAGAACGCGATTAATGAGCTGAAAGCTGACGCGCTGCAGTAGTTCAGGCAGTCGTTATTAAAACGTGCGGCAATGCGTTGTCTTGCCAAGGATGGACTAGGTGACGCAAAAGTTGGGCGATTACGGCAATGACATGAAGATATGTGCATTGTGGGGGTTACAGCCGCTTAGGTTGGAACCCCCACAATGCACAAATGCAGTATTGACGTATGCCGTATTGCAGACCGTCAGCTGATTACACGCATGCGGATCGTGCCTTCAATGGCTGCAAGCTCGTCCAAAGCCTTCTGGCTCGGGCGCTGCGCCACATCAGTGACCACATAGCCAATTTCGCCTTCGGTGCCAAGCGCCTGGGCTGCGATATTGATGTTCTCTTCCCCAAGCACGTGGTTCACCTTGGCGAGGACGCCAGGCAGATTCGCATGAAGATGCGCGATACGGAAGTTCGAACGGATATCGGACAAGGTGATCTGCGGAAGATCAACCGACAACATCGTGGAACCCTTGAACCAATAATCCTCAAGACGCTGTGAAACGAACTGGCCGATGGATTTCTGTGCTTCAAGCGTGGAACCGCCAATATGCGGGGTCAGAATCATATTGTCTTCATCCGCAAGGTTCGTCAAGAATTCATCGCCGCTTTTCTTCGGCTCGACCGGGAACACATCCACCGCAGCGCCCGAAATATGACCGGAATCCAAATGCTTCTTCAACGCGTCCAAATCTGCTACGAAACCGCGGGACAGATTGATGAAAATCGAATCCTGCTTCATATGGGCGAACTGGTCCTCACCGAAGAAACCGGTATTGGATTTGCGGCCATCGACATGCAAAGTGACCACATCGGACTGCTCAAGCAGCTCGTTCAGCGTGGAACAACGGTAAGCATTGCCCATGGCAAGCTTCTCTTCGATGTCGTAGAACACCACACGCATGCCAAGCGCCTCGGCAATGACGGAAAGCTGGGAGCCGATATTGCCGTAGCCGATGATGCCGAGCGTCTTGCCTCGCACCTCGTGGGATCCGGAAGCGGATTTATCCCACATGCCATGCTTCATGTGATGGGTGTGCGCGGGAATGCGGCGCATCAGGCAGATGATATCGCCGATGACCAGTTCCACCACGGAACGGGTGTTCGAATATGGGGCATTGAACACGGCGATGCCATGCTTGCCCGCATAGTCAAGATCGACCTGATTGGTACCTATGCAGAAGCATCCGACCGCGGTGAGCGTCGGACGGGCATCGATGACCTTGCGGGTCACGCTGGTTTTGGATCGAATACCCAGAAGGTCAACGCCTTCCAAAGCGTCGATGAGTTCGTCTTCGTTGAGGGCGCCCTTGAGGCACTCGACTTCGAAGCCGTGGTCACGCAGCGACTGCGCCGCGTCGGGATGAATGTTTTCAAGTAACAATGCTTTAGGCATGATTCCTACCTTATAGCTTGAGCAGTTTTTCGTCAGCATTTGTCCGGACTATAAGCAGACGTTGCGTCGGTCTGGTCATGGCAACGTACAGATCGGCGGCTGCCACAATGCGCGAAGGAGCGTTCTCCTCGATGATTCCCGGCTGTACCACCATCACCGCGTCATACTCCAGTCCCTTCACCATTTGGGTGGAGCAGACGGTCACCTGCTCATCCCAGGAGCTTTGAGCATCAAGACGGTCGAATTCCTTTGCCGGCAATGTTTCACGCAACTGTTCATACACGCGCCTACGCAGTGGCTTGACCATATCATCAGGCGCAATGATGGCCACACGTCCAGTGCCGTCGGCGGATATGTACGAACGAACCAGATCGACGGTCTGCTGCGCCACGGCGTCGAAAATCAGACTTTCATCAGCCAAGGTAAGACGCTTGACTGAATCAGGCACGCCGCGAACCGCATTGACGGTGGAGATGTACAAACCTTCGGCGGCCGCGAAATCGCAGGCGAGTTGCGATACTTCCTTTGGATTACGGTAGTTGATCGTCAATTCGTTGAGTTGCCAGTTGTGAGGTCCGAACAGAGAATCCATCATGCGTCGCCACGAACGGGTGCCGCCCAACGCGGACGTTTGCGCTACGTCGCCCACAATGGTGAACGAACGTGATGGGCAACGGCGGATGAGCATCCGCCAATCCATGGCGGTAAGCTCCTGAGCCTCATCGACGACGATATGGCCATATGTCCATTCGCGGTCCGAGGCTGCGCGCTGCGCGGTGAGTTCAGCGTCCATACCATTGATGTTGTCCACCAGCATTTGCGAGGTGACGATGCCGGACCCGATGCCAGCCTGCGCCAACGTGTCTTGCGCGAATTGCTCTTCTTCGGCACGTTTGGCGTCCAACTCCTTTTGACGGGCGATCGCCTTCGGGTCGGGACCAAGCAGCTCCATGGCCTCATCTAGCAAGGGGACGTCGCTGACTGTGAACGGCGATCCCTTCGGACGCGTTAGCGCTTCGATGTCTCGTTCCTCAAGCCAAGGTGCGAAACGGCGAAGCTGCTGCGGCTTGCAGAACAATTGGTCGACCAGCCATTCGCCGGTCATCGGCAACCAGGCGAGATTCAACGTCTTACGCAGTGCATCGTTCATGCGTAGCTGCTGCATCACATCCGTCAACTCGGCCTGTTCCGGCTCGTAATCAAGCTTGTCCACATAACGGTTGCGCATGGCGATCAGCATGCTGTGTACGAAGGTTTCGCGTGCTTTGTTGTGTTGCTGTCGCGTGCGCTTGGCATCGGTGATGGCCTGCTCGATATCCGTGCGCACGATGGGCACAGTGAATCCGTTGATGCGAATCGACGGCAACTGTGAAGGAACACGTTCCCTTGCTGCGACGGCGTTGGCGATGGCCTTGGCCATGCGTCGGTCGCCCTTGAGTTTTGCCGCGAACGGATCATCATGCGCTGTCGCGACTACGCCGGGAATGAGATCGGCGATGGTGCGGCTGACCACTCCGGTCTCGCCAAGGGAGGGCAGTACCTGGTCGATGTAGTGCAGGAACGTGGAGCTCGGGCCGACTACCAGCACACCGGAACGTTCGAGCATTCTTCGATGAGTGTAGAGCAGATATGCCGCGCGATGCAGGGCGACGGCGGTTTTGCCGGTACCCGGACCGCCCTGTACCACCACGGCCTGATTGAGGTCCGCACGGATGATACGGTCCTGTTCGGCTTGGATGGTGGCCACGATGTCGGTCATCTTGCCAGTGCGTTTGGCGTTCAATGATGCAAGCAGCGCGCCTTCACCGGTTAGCGTGCCGTCCGAGGACGCTTGACCCACTTGGTCGGAATGCACATCGAGTACTTCATCTTCGACGCCGACCACTTCACGGAAACTCAGCGTGATATGGCGACGCATCACGATATCGCCATGATGCGAAGGCGTCGCCTCATAGAATGGGCGTGCCGCGTCGGCTCGCCAATCGGTGAGGATCGGCTCATGGTGCTCGTCGGACAATCCGATGCGACCGATGTACCGGTGCGCGCCGTGAACATCATCAAGCCTGCCGAACACCAGACGGTCTTCGACCGCACGCAACTGGGTGAGACGGTCCTCGTACATGGTGGCGAAAGAGTCGCGTTCGGTGCGTTGCGTGGGCGAACCGTGCGAGCCAGCTGCGCGCACGGTGTCGAGACGGGCGCGAGCTTGAGCCCGTAGGTCGTCCAAGCGACCATACGCACGGCTGACGGCCTGTTGTTCTTCACGCAACTGGGCGGAATAACTCGACATCTACAATCCCTTCCTCACAAAACTTAGGCACTCCAATGTACCCCGAGGCTTCTACGAAAACGTTATTGCCAAGCGAAAAAAGTGATGTTTCTAGGACAGGATGACGAATGAATTTCGATGGAGTTTGTTCATTGTGGGGAGAAACATACTTTTATTTGCTGTTTTTCCATTTATGTGGGGATTTATGGTGACCCGTGGGGTAGAGTGGGGAAAGAGTCTTGGGCCTGAGGTGTTTCTGTGTGTTGAATAAGGAGGTGTGGTGATGGTTCAAAGCGTTGAAACCACACCATTCTCCGAGGACGATGCAATGCAGGCGGGCAGCATGATGGCGGGATTGCCGCCATTGCTGCTGGGAACATACACTCCAAAAATCGACGCCAAAGGACGCATGGCACTGCCTGCGAAATTTCGCAGTCAATTGGGATCGGGCATGGTGATGGCCAGAGGTCAGGAACGCTGCGTTTACCTGCTGCCCCAATCGGAATTTCGCCGGATCGCGTTGCAGATTCAGCGCACATCCATGGGCAACAAGGCCGCGCGCGACTATTTGCGCGTATTTCTTTCCGGTGCCGTTGACCAGGAGCCGGACAAGCAAGGACGTGTGCTCGTGCCGCAGATGTTGCGCGATTACGCGAATTTGGAAAGCGACATTGTGGTGATTGGTGTGGGAACCCGAGCGGAGATTTGGAATAAGCAGGCATGGGAGGATTATCTCGCCGAAAAGGAGCAGGGATATTCCGATATTGCCGATGACGTATTACCGGCGGTGGAATTCTGATGACAGATGTGACAACGATTCATCAGCCAGTGTTGCTGCGTGACTGCGTGGATCTGGTGGCGCCTGCATTGGCGAATCCGGGGTCGATCGCCGTGGATTGCACGCTTGGCTTGGCCGGGCATTCCACGGCATTCCTTAAAGCGAGCCCGCATGCTCGCTTGATTGGCATCGACCGAGACACTGAGGCCCTTGCGCTTGCCACGCAGCGAATGCAGATGGAAGGACTTGCCGATCGCTTCATACCTGTGCATGCCGCATTCGACGATTTCGCGCAAGTGCTTGATGATCAGGGAATCGATCAAGTGAATGCCGTGTTCATGGATTTGGGATTGTCAAGTCTGCAGATCGATGAGACGGAGCGGGGATTCTCGTATTCCCACGATGCGCCTTTGGACATGCGTATGGACGTGACCCAGCCATTGACCGCTGAGCAGGTGCTTGCCGATTATTCGTTTGCTGATTTGGCGCGCATTTTCCGTACGTATGGTGAAGAACGTTTCTCCAAGCAGATCGCCCGTGCAATCGTGCGTAGGCGTGAGATCGAGCCGTTGACCACATCAGGGCAGCTTAACCGTCTTGTGGATGAGGTTGTGCCGCAGGCGCACCGTCCTGCAGGAAATCCTGCCAAACGAGTGTTCCAAGCGCTGCGTATCGAAGTCAATGGTGAGCTCGACAAATTGGCGGGGACATTGCCCCAGATCGCCAACCATCTCGCGGTGGGAGGGCGTTTGGTGGTGGAGTCGTACCATTCGCTGGAAGACAAAACCGTCAAAACATTCATGAATCAAGGTCTGAAAGCTGACGTGCCTGCGGACATGCCGGTAATTCCGCCGGATATGATGCCGTTCTTTAAGGAACTCACGCGAGGCGCTATCAAAGCTGGCGACGAGGAAATCGCCATGAATCCGAGGTCGGCTTCCGTACGATTGCGTGCAGTGGAACTGACCAGACCGATTCCCGAACGTTGGCGAAAACGATTCGAACAGGGCAATGACTACGCAAGCATGAAACGACAAGGAAGGAGGGGCTGAACGTGTCCGCATCAAGAACGATCGCATCAAACGCGGCTCCCGCAGGACGTCGGGACCAAAACGAAACTGCAGGCACCACTCGCCCTGAATTGCATGTCGTCAAAGGATCACGTGCCGAAGGCAATGGTGTCAAGCGGGGAGTCGAACAGCTTATCACATGGACTCGCACCAGAAGCACCCCATTGCTGCATTTGGTCATTGCTGTTGTTTTCCTTGGAGTCTGCCTTATGGGATCCTTGATGCTACGTACCCAAATGGTGCAACATTCCTTCGAAGCGAACCAGATTGAGTCGAACATCACCCGTTTGACGCAAGATGTGGAAGATGACCAGACCAAGCTTGACGAGCTTGAAGCCTCGTTGCCAAGCAAAGCCGAGGAAATGGGTATGGTGCCTCAAAAAGGTGCCTTGACGATTGATCTGAATGGCTATCAGCCAAGCGGAGACGACGTTCAGTGAATCCTTTTCGCAGCGCGTCCGCGCGTTTCCATAAGAAGCTGCTTACAAAAACCATGGCCATCGGCGTCATTCTGGCGCTGATGGGCACGGCATGCCTTATCCAATTGGCCAACGTCCAGCTGGTCAACGGCAAAAGCATGGCGCAGGCCGCGGCGCAAAGCCGAACCATCACCGTGACATTAAAGGCGAGTCGCGGTAAAATCATGGATACGAACGGTTCGATCCTCGCGCAGAGCGTGGAACGATACACCATCATCGGCAATCCCGAGGAGGCGCAGGCCTTCACGCCAACAACCTGCACCAAACAGACCGGAGACAACTGCCACCAGATCGACGGCAAACCGGTAGGTGCCACAGGAGCCGCGGCCGTGGCCAGGCTGCTCGCCCCGGTGCTGGACATGGATGCCACCGAATTGGGTGCCATGCTCTCGGGGACAGGCCAATACGCGGTGCTGAAGAAAGACGTGACGCCGGCGGTTAAACGCAAAATCTCCAAGCTCAATTTGGGTGGTATCGTCTATGCGGAACTCAGCAACGAACGCATCTATTCCAATGGAACCTTGATGGGGGCGTTGCTGGGAGGCGTCGATAGCGAAGGCAAAGGCGTCGCCGGTATCGAACAAATGGAAAATAAGACGCTGACTGGCGAAGACGGATACCAGGTTTACCAACAAGGCAACAACGGCGTCGAAATCCCAGGAACCATGACCGAATCGAAAGATGCGGTCAATGGATCCGATGTCACGCTGACCATCAACCACGACGTGCAGTGGTATGTCGAAAAAATACTGAGAGAAAGCTGCGAAAAATACAGTTCGCCATGGGGAATCGCCGTGGTGCAGGACACTCAAACAGGGGATATTCTCGCGCTCGCAGACACTGACGAGATCGAAGCCGGCAGCGATCAGGCGAAGCTGACGGTTTCCAGGGCCGTCAGCGAAACGTTTGAGCCTGGTTCCATCGGCAAGGTCTTCACAATGTCGGGCATGATCCAGCTCGGATTGCATCAGGCGTCAGACAAATTCACTGTGCCGGACCATATCACGGTGAACGGGCAGACCTACAGCGATGCGACCACCCACGGTGACGAACACTGGACCCTTGCGGGCATTCTCGAGCAATCGTCGAACGTTGGCATGATCATCGCAGGGGAGAAGATGTCTAACGAGCAGCGATACGATTTCATCAGAAAATTCGGTGTCGGCCAAGACAATGGGCTCGGACTTCCTGGCGAATCGGATGGTTTGCTATATTCGTCCGATCAATGGGATCTGCGAACCCAGAACACCGTGTTGTTCGGCCAGGCTTACACGACCAATGCGCTTCAGCTGACGAATGCGGTCGCCGTGATCGCCAATAAGGGCGTTAAGAAGCCGCAGCGCATCATCAAGACGATCAGCGATGCCGAGGGACATTCCGAAGAGCAAAAGCCCGAGGGTGAGGCGACGCGCGTGATTGACGAGCAGGTGGCCGCTCAGGTGATGAACGCCATGGAATCCGTGTCCGACCATTACTCCCAGTTCATCAAGGTGGATGGTTATCGTGTCGCAGCAAAGTCCGGTACGGCGGAAGTCGCTGGTGCCGATGGCAGACTGTCGTCGATTATCAGTGATTATTCGGCGATTATTCCCGCAGACAATCCTCGCTTTATCGTCACGGTGGTGCTGAAGGATCCGCAAGGCGTTTTTGGCGGTCTGACGGCAGGTCCGGTCACCGCGGAGATTGGTGAATTCCTTATGCAGAAGTATGAAGTGCCGGCGTCAAGTCCGCGAACTGATGCTATTCCAGTAACTTGGTGAGTATGCGAGTATGAAGAACGGAGGGTGGAAAGATGAGCGCGGTCAGTGAGTCCATGAACAGACGAATGACATTGGGTCTGCTTGCCAGCAGATATGGCTTTGACTTGGATCCTACGTTTGCCACTGAAGTGACGATCACGTCCATTGCAGACGATATCGATTCGGTGCGGCCGGGATCGTTGTTCATACCGTCCGCACCGGTGGATGTGCAACAGTTGCGTCAGGCTCAGACGCTTGGCGCATATGGTGCGGTGGTGCCTCATGCGTTGCGTGGTAAGACGGAAGGTATACAGATTCCTGTGATCTATGCCGAGCCGACCGCACAGCAGTTGGGTAGGCTTGCCAGCGGAATGGCGGGTAGCCCGTCCGATTCGTTGGCGGTGTTCGCCGTGGCGGGAAACGATGCGCAGGCGGTGGACCAAGGAGTGAGGGATCTTGCTGATTTCCTGCATATGCTTGGTAATCCGGTTGGTGTGATCAGCTCGGGCAACTCGCAATCGTTGGAACGATATCTCGATCTGAACTATCCATTGTCGATTCTTGACGTGCAGCGTACGATGGCTGTGTGCGCTGAAGACGGTGCTGCTGCTGTGATTCTCGCTTTGAGCGAGGAGACGTTGAAAGACGACGCATTGCAGTCGGTAAGTGTCGATGTGCTTGGTTGCGATGACAATGGTCTAGGCGAAGCCGAGATCGTCAAATCGGTTGCGCGATTCGGATGCGCCGTCGGAAAGCGGACCCATATCGCCGTCCGTACGCAGGAATCCGATGCGCTTGCATCGCAAGCGGCAGTGGCATACGGGCAGACGAACAGCAGCGCATTGTCGCTGTCCATATCGATGGTGCTTGCGGCGGGTGTACGCAAGGCCAATATCAAAAGCGCTTTGCGCGTATCCCGAGATCTGAACTAGTTTCAATCGGAACGGATACGTAAAGCACACACGCGATAATCGCAAACAACGTGAACAGTAAACGGAACAGCAATACAGAGGAGAAATCACAGTGAGCAGCCTGACCATGATGCCAATGAGCTTGGAGGAGATCGCCCAGGCGGTTCAGGGACGGCTGGTTGCCGGAACTGCGGCGGCGAATACGCCGGTGGCCACCAGCGCATTCACCGATTCACGGCAGATTGTTGAAGGCTCGGTTTTCATAGCGATTGCCGGAGAGCGTGTGGACGGTCACGATTACGTGCCGCACGTGGGCGCTCAAGGTGCCGTTGCTGCGATAGTCGACCATGAGATCGCCGACGCCGGTGTGCCTCAGATTGTGGTGGAGGATACGGTGCTGGCCTTGGGGTTGTTGGCCAAACACAATATCGAGCGCCGTCGCGCGCTGGGAACTCCGTTTACGGTGGTCGGCATCACCGGTTCCGTCGGCAAGACCACCACCAAGGATCTTATGAAGGCGTTGCTGTCTCATATGGGATTGACGGTTGCACCGGTCGGATCGTTCAATAACGAAATCGGCCTGCCTCTGACCTCGCTCAAAGTAAATGCCGAAACTCGTTTTCTGGTAGCGGAAATGGGTGCCAACCATGTTGGGGAAATCGCCAATCTGACGTCGCTGGTGCCGCCGGACATCGCGGTTGTGCTGAAAGTCGGCGTCGCGCATTTGGGCGAATTCGGCTCTGCGGAACGCATCGCGCAGGCCAAGTCGGAAATCATTCATGGCCTCGTTCCTGGGGGTCTTTCCGTGTTGAATGCGAACGACGAGCATGTGGCTGCGATGAGCGCCTTCGCTCCGGGCGATGTGATGTGGTTCGGACTTCCGAATGGTGATGGTGGCAATCCTGCGATCACCGCTCAGCATGTGCGTTGCGACGAGTTGGATCATCCGTCTTTCACTCTGAAAAATGGTGATGGCGAGCATGCCGAAGTCACCTTGGGCATCTGCGGTCAGCATAATGTTATGAATGCGCTTGCCGCCGCTTCGGTGGCGATGCGTTTGGGAATGTCGATTGACGAGGTCGCATCGGCATTGTCGGATGTGACGGCCATCAGCCCCCATCGTATGGCTGTTTCCACCGTGAACAAGCAGGAAACGTCATTCACGCTGATTGATGATTCATTCAACGCCAATCCTGATTCCATGAAAGCTGGTCTTGACGGATTGCTGCGTTGGAAGGCTGGTTCCGAAAGCCAGCCATTCCGTATTGCGGTGTTGGGCGCCATGCTTGAGCTTGGTCCGGATGAAAAGGATTTGCATGTTGGTATTGGCCGGTATGCGTTGGAAGGCGGGGTTGATGCGTTGCTGACGGTTGGCAGTGCATCCGATGCCTCTCTGGATGCTCTGGCAGGTGCCATGGCTGACGGCGCATCCTTGGCGGGAGACGCTTCTCATGTCGATTGGGTCCACGATATCGATGAGGCCGATCGTCTTGTGACTCGACTCGCCGTCGAACATCCAGGTGCCGTGGTGCTGCTTAAAGGTTCCCACGCTTCCGGCTTGAGTGCTCTGGCTGAACGTTGGCAGGCCCTGGCCGCACAATAGAATAAAAGCATTTAGCAAGATTTGGATAATCGAATAATCGACGTTATCTGAAGAATGTCTGACTGAAACGGAGAACATCAGGTGATTTCGCTCATCATCGGAATTGTGGTGTCGCTGGGTGTGACGATTGTGGGAACCCCGCTGCTGATTCGTTTGGTACACAAGCTTAATTACGGGCAGTACATACGCCAAGATGGTCCGAAGTCCCATCTGGTCAAGCGTGGCACGCCTACGTTGGGTGGCGTGGTCATCAATCTGGCGGTTGTGTTGGGCTGGGGCTCGTCGGCGTTGTATCGCTTCGTCACTAGGGGAGAGATACCGTCATGGTCGGCACTGCTGGTGCTGTTCGCCATGCTGTCGATGGGTATGCTGGGATTCATCGACGATTTCGCGAAGGTTCGCAAAAAGCAGAGTGAAGGTCTGACAGTCAAAGGTAAATTCATCGGCCAGTTCATTCTTGCCACCATCTATGCGGTACTGGCGTTGATTCTGCCGACGAAATCCGGTTTCCCCAGCGCGCAAGCCGGCATGAGCTTCATTGAAAAGCCGTTTTTCAGTTTCGAGTTCGCAGGCAAAGCCGTGGCCATCGTGCTGTTCGTGATTTGGGTGAACTTCCTGATGACCGCATGGACCAATGCCATCAACCTGACCGATGGCCTTGACGGATTGGCCGCTGGTTCTTCGATGGTTGCATTCATGGGATATGCGGTGATTGCTTTTTGGGAGTTCTACCATCTCAAGGGCTCGGGGCATGAAGGCTTCGCCTACGCGGTGTCCGATCCCCTTGACTTGACCATCATCGCGGCCTGTACGGTGATGGCGTGCTTCGGATTCCTGTGGTACAACTCCAATCCGGCATCTATTTTCATGGGAGATACCGGTTCTCTGGCGCTTGGCGGCCTGTTCGCGGCCATGTCCATCGCCACGCATACGGAATTTCTGGCGATTATCCTTGGTGGCCTGTTTGTGATTGAAACCATGAGTGACGTTATTCAGGTTGGCTATTTCAAGATGACACGCAAGCGTGTGTTCAAGATGGCTCCGATCCATCATCACTTCGAATTGAAGGGGTGGCCGGAAGTCAAGGTTGTGATTCGCTTCTGGATGATTGAATTGCTGTTTGTGTTAGTTGCGTTGGTGATTTTCTACGGCGATTGGGTCGCCCGTTCCGGTCTGTGACGGCTGTTGCGTTCCGTTAATATGCCGAACGGCTGCAACACGACTGTGACATGTAAGGAATATCAAGGCATATGAGGTTCCGACAATCGAAGGATGATGGATATGGATATGAGCGGTAAGACCGTGATTGTGGCGGGTCTTGGAGTTTCTGGACAAAGCATGATGGAAGTGTTGGGTTCCCGCGCCGAAAAAGTGCTTGGCGTGGATGAAAAGAAGCCCGATGCTGATTTGCACTCCTTTGATCGCATCGACTGGGATCATGTTGATTTGGTTATGACTTCGCCGGTGTTCAATCCGAGGACTCCGTTTATTCTTGAGGCGCAACGTCGTGGCATTCCTGTGATGAGTGAGGTTGAGCTTGCTTGGCAGCTGCGAGTGAATTGCGATTCTACCGGCGAACCAGCGCAATGGATCGGCATCACCGGTACCAACGGCAAAACCTCTACTACGGAAATGACCTCGGAAATGCTGACGGCTTGCGGTCTGACGGCACCGGCTGTCGGCAACATCGGCAAGGCGGTGTCCCATGCCGCAGTCGATCCGGCAAATGATGTGCTATGCGTTGAGCTGAGTTCCTTCCAGTTGCATTTCACCGATTCGCTGGCTTTGGATTGCGCTGCGATCACCAATATCGCGGATGATCATCTTGACTGGCATGGCGGCATTGATAATTATGCGGCGGATAAGGCAAAGGTTTTCCACCGCGTCAAGAAGGCTTTGGTATACAACGCTGACGACGAGCGTGTGACTAGGCTGGCGTTCGCCGCCGAGACGGCGGAAGGCTGCCGCAAGGTCGGATTCACTCTGTCTGAGCCACAAGATGGTCAGATTGGTGTGAAGGACGGCTGGATCGTCGATATGTCCGGCATCGCAGGTGGCAAGCCCGGAACGCCGGAACAGGTTGCCGAGGTGTCTGAGTTCACGCATCTGACTGAGCCTGATGGCACGGTGTACCCGCATTTGCTTGCCGACGCGTTGACCGCATTGGCGTTGGTACTGGGGCTTGGCGCAGACAAAGAGAAAGCCATCGCATCTCTGAAACGATTCACGCCAGGCGGGCACCGCATTCAGACCGTCGCCACCGCCACCACGCAAGATGGGGGCAGCATCCGTTTCGTGGATGATTCCAAAGCGACCAATGCACATGCGGCCAAGGCGTCGCTCAACAGTTTTGCAGACAAATCCGTGGTGTGGATCGCTGGAGGATTGGCCAAGGGCAGCCGTTTCGAACGGTTAGTGGCAGAACAGGCGCACACCATCAAAGCCGCGGTCATCATCGGCAAAGATCAGCAGCCTATCTTGGACGCATTCGCAGCGAGTGCTCCCGACATTCCGTTGACCATCATCGATCCGGCAAATAATGATGTCATTATGGAACGGGCTGTCGATGCTGCGGGTGAATATGCCCAATCCGGCGATGTGGTGCTGATGGCACCTGCCTGCGCATCCATGGATCAGTTCAAGTCGTATGCCGATCGTGGAAACCAGTTCGCGCAGCAGGCTCAGCGTTGGGTGAATGAGTATGGAGAAGCCTAGAACCAAGCAGAGTAACGGTACCCGTCAGAAAAGGCAGACTGCTGCTGAAGAACGGGTCGACGATTTTCGTGGTTATGTCGGTCTGCGGAGTCTGCTTAATCCGATTTGGTGTTTTCACGGGTTTAGGGTCTCTGTGATTATCCTCACCATTTTCGGTGTGATCATGGTGTTTTCCAGTTCTTCGGTGAATATGATCGCCAATGGCCAATCTCCGTGGTCGCAAGCGATTAAGCAGGGTGGATTCTGCGTTCTCGGACTTATTGTGGGTGTGGCCTGCATGATGGTTCCGGCGGAGCTTATCAGAAAAGTCAGTTTCGCTTTTCTGTTCGTCGCCCTATGCTTGCAATCATTGACGTTTACTCCGTTAGGTATTGATGTTCAGGGCAATAAAGGTTGGATCGGCGTTTTTGGATTTACCTTCCAGCCGGCGGAGGTCGTCAAGCTTGCGCTATGCGTATGGCTGCCTCGGGAGCTGATTGACGCGCAGAAGCAGATAAAAAAGGTGGAGCCATTCAAGGCATATCGCAGGTTGATTGTGTGGCTTGGTCTTGCATTGCTGTTGGTTGTGGGTGGCAAGGATCTTGGTACGGCCATGATTCTCCTTGCGATTGCGGGAAGTGCGTTGTTACTGGGAAATTTTCCTGGCAAATGGCTGGCTATTGTGGCATGTGGCGGTGTGGCTTTGGTTGGCGGTCTTGTTATCAGTAGTCCGAATCGACTTGGTCGCATCATGGCTACATATCAGACTTGTTCCACAGCCGATATGCAGGGTGTCTGCTATCAGGCGGTGCATGGCAAATACGCCATGGCTTCCGGAGGCTTGCTGGGTGTTGGGATCGGCAATTCCGGAGAAAAATGGGGATATCTTCCGGAAGCGCACAACGACTTCATTTTCGCCATCATTGGTGAGGAAACGGGTTTCGTTGGCGCTTCGTTGGTGATTCTGCTGTTCCTTGTGCTTGGATGGTGCATGCTGGTGGTGGCCATCCAGGCACATGACAGATATATCACTTTGGTGCTGGCCAATATTACCGTGTGGATCGTCGGACAGGCGTTTGTGAATATTGGTGTCGTGGTGGGGCTGTTCCCTGTGATGGGTGTGCCTTTGCCTTTCGTGTCGGCCGGTGGTTCGTCGTTGATTCTGTGTTTGGGTGCCGCAGGCGTGACCGTCAGCATGATGAAACAGCAGCCGCAGATTCAAGCGGAGATTCAGCGGGCCTGAAAAGCTACTGTTGCCTGCGGGGTGCTGTCGTATGCGGCGGCACTCAAACGTAGATGAACTGTGAGTATCCTTGCGAGCATCGGTATGGCGCATGGTGTGCCGGGACGTCGTGGACTAAGCTCGTACATTATGAGCAATCAGAAGCATATCGTTCTAGCCGGCGGTGGCACGGCAGGTCATGTCAATCCTCTGCTCGCCGTGGCACATGTGATTCGCGAGCTTGAACCGGATGCCGATATCGCGGTGGTGGGCACCGCAGTCGGTTTGGAACACGAGTTGGTTCCGCAAGCGGGCTTCGAGCTGGAAACCATTGAGAAGGTGCCCTTCCCCCGTAGGCCCAATATGGCGGCATTGAAGTTTCCCGCGCAGTGGAAGGCTGAAACGGCCAAGGTCCGGGACATCCTCACCCGTCACGAGGCGCAGGTGGTCGTCGGATTCGGTGGATACACGTCGGCTCCCGTGTATGCGGCTGCGCACAAGATGGGCATTCCGATTGCGATGCATGAGCAGAACGCTCGTGCTGGCATGGCCAACAAGCTGGGCGCACGCTGGGCGTCCATGATCGGCACCGCGTACGCGCAAACCGGTTTGAAACCACGCAAGGGTGTTGAAACCGAACGTGTGGGATTGCCGTTGCGTGCTGAAATCGCGGCAATAGCCGAAGGTATGGAACATGACCGTGCCGCCACAAGGCAAACGGCTGCAGCACAGCTGGGAGTCGATCCGAACCGTCCTCTGGTGGTGGTGACCGGAGGATCGTTGGGTGCTGTGAACGTGAACCGTGCGGTGGCGGCTTCCGCCAAGGAATTGCTGGAACATGCGCAGGTGATTCACCTGACGGGAAAAGGCAAAGACGATGAGGTGCGTTCGTTGGTGTCGGTGAGTGCTGGAGAGCAGGTGCTTGGTGGGCTTGGGCCAGAACATGTCAACGACGGTGATTATCGAGTCGCGCCTTATCTGGAACGTATCGATCTTGCGTTCGCTTGCGCCGATCTGATTATCTGCCGTTCCGGAGCGGGTACCGTTTCGGAATTGACTGCTTTGGGACTTCCTGCGATTTATGTTCCATTACCGATCGGCAACGGCGAGCAGCGTTTCAACGCTCAGCCGGTTGTCGATGCGGAAGGTGGCCTGATGGTGGCGGACGCTGACTTTACTGCCGAATGGGTCAAACGTCATGTGCCGAATCTGCTAGCCGATTCGGATGCGCTTGCCAGATATGGCGATAACGCTTGGAAATACGGTATTAGAGATGCCGCCGAAGTCATGGCCAGGCGTGTGCTTTCCATGATTGACGAAAGGTAAGCCGTAGCGACGGCAGATGCGCCCGTCGCATTTGAAGTCGCGTTCCGAATCTCACCCATGATTGGCCAAATACGAGACTATGGGTGAGACCATAATGGAATAAGCTAAACATAATATGCAAGAGGAGCAGTCGTGACTGACAACCAGCGTGAAGCCGGTACCATTATTCTTGATCCAACCCATGTGTCATTTAGCCAGCAGGAAGGCGTGAACGATCTGGGAGCCACTCATTTCATCGGCATCGGAGGCGCAGGTATGAGCGTACTTGCCGAGATGCTGTACGAGCAGGGCGTTGAGGTGGATGGCTCAGATCGTGAGCCCAGCGCCAAAACCGATCGTTTGCAGGGGCTTGGTATTGCCGTCGAATTCGGGCAGCGCGAGGAAAATGTCGAAGGCAAACAAACTATCGTTTTTTCCAGCGCCATCAAGCCTGACAATCCGGAAATCGTCGCAGCACATGCGGCGGGCGAACGCATCGTGCACCGCAGCGACATTCTTTCATTGCTGATGAATACGAAACGTGCGGTAACGGTTGCGGGAGCCCATGGCAAAACCACGACCAGTTCCATGCTCGCCCATATTCTCACCCATGCTGGTGAGGGAAATCTGGCTGATCCAAGCTATGCCATTGGCGGATCCATCCAAGGCAAGGACGGCATGATGCTTGACGGAGGCCATGCAGGCCAAGGCGACGTGCTTGTGGCGGAAGCCGACGAATCCGATGGAAGCTTTGCCAAATATCATCCGGAAATCGCGATTGTCACCAATTCCGAAGCTGATCATCTCGACCATTATGGAACGCAGGAAAACTATCGAGCGGCTTTCGTGGACCATGTTCAGCACGCCGTCAAATCGGTGGTGATGTGCGGTGACGACGAAGGGAATCTGGCTGTGTTGCGCGCTCTTGATGCGTCTGCGGCAGCGCATACGGTCGTGTATGCGACGCAGGATGAGGCTTCGTTGGGTGATCTGAACGGTGCGGCGTTCGTACATATCGAATCGGAAAGCGAAAGCGCGCAAAGCGGCGCTGAACATTTCACCTTGCATGTGCCTGCGGGACTGCTGGACGAACAGGAACGTATGGTTCCCGTGACGCTCACCGTTCCAGGCATTCACAACGCGCGCAATGCTTCCGCGGCGATTATCGCGGCCGCATTGCTGGGAGTCGACATTGAGAAGGCCGCCGAAGTGGCCACGTCGTTCCTTGGCGCAGCCCGTCGCTTCCAAGTGCGCGGTACTGTCAGCCAGGTGACCGTCGTCGACGATTACGCGCATCATCCCACTGAGATTTCGGCTTTACTGGATGCTGCCCGCCGCAAATATCCGCAATCGGCGATTCGTGTGATTTTCCAGCCGCACTTGTTCTCTCGCACCAAGTTCTTCGCGGAAGCATTCGCGGAGGCGTTGGCCAAGGCGGATGATGTGATTGTCACTGGCATTTTCCCCGCACGTGAAAAGCAGGAGGATTATCCGACGGTCGGCCCGGACACCATTGTGGATGAGGCTCTTAAGCTCGACCACACGCCTGCCGAGGATTGGATCCGTGGGGTGGAAGACATGCACACCGCGGCGCAGATGATGGTGATGCGTGCCCATCATGGTGATGTCATCTTCACCGTCGGCGCAGGTGATATCACGCAGATGGACGAGGTGATATTGCACGCGCTTCAGGCTCATCGTTGGGATTGTGAGGGCTGATGGCGCGAAGAGTCGTCAGCTCCGGTACGGGTTCGGATGGTTCTGCAACGACGTCTGAAAAGCATGCGTCGCACGGCAGGACCATTCAAAGCCGGAATCATTCCGACTCTTCGGCTCAGTCTCAGCCGAAGGGGCGTTCCATTGCCGGAGGAACGGGACGCTCGTCTTCCTCCGTGAACCATGCGCAGGCGGAAGCTGAAATGGAGCATGGAGGCAAGAGCAAGACGAGTCGTTCCCGGTCGGGTGACTTCGTGGATGCGCGCAATCTTGCAGGTGAGGATTTCGTTGCGAAGACGTTGGAGGAAACCACTGGCACTTTGGGGGTGGCCACCCGTCCGAAAGTGGTTGATTTCAGCGCGCGGTTGAAAGAACGACGTAAGGCGAATACGCGTGTTGTGGCGATGCGGGCCTTCGTGTCGGCCGCGGTTGCGGCCGTCGTGGTGGCGTTGGCATGGTTGTTTTTCTTCTCGTCGGTGTTTCGTCTTGAACCTGGCAATATTTCCGTTGTCGGGGCCAACGAATGGGTGAGCGAGTCGCAGGTATTGGATATTGCCGGTCAGCAGGCCGGTAAATCGATTCTGCTGGTATCAAATAACGATGTGGAGAAGAAAATCAAGGAGATACCGGGAGTCACTTCCGCGCAATCCAAGAAGCAACTTCCGAACTCCCTTGAAGTGACCATCAAAGCGCAAAAGCCGGCTGCGATGCTTAAAACAGGTGAAGACAGCATGACCGCGGTCGATAGCAAGGCTCGTATATTGAATTCCGTCAGCGGTGCCTCCGTGGATGGAATTCCCGTCATCGAAGTGAAGGATGTCGATACGAGTCTGAGTAACCGCTCTATTAAGGAGGCACTGAAGATTCTGAGCTCGTTGCCTGAATCGATGCGTAACTCCATTACCAAGGTGACGGCTGAAACTCAGGATTCCATCACCACGGAAATCAATGGGGGGGACCGCGTGATCGTATGGGGTGACTCTTCCGATCTTAAGTTGAAGAAAGCTGTTGTCGACAAGATCATCAATGATCCAAATGTGATCGGAGACAAACACAACGTTGACGTGTCCGCGCCTCTACGGCCGATCATCAAATAGTGGTGAAGACGTGGCTGAAAATAGGTGAATTGCATACGCTGAGTAATCTGGTTTGATATACGAAGAACCTCGGTTGCCTTGTGCAGTGACCGGGGTTCTTCGCGAATAGGAGGAGAAAAAAGGAGAAGTTTTATTATTGCGCGCCGTCAGGCGTTCGGATTGGCCTTCATCGCCGGAGCGACGGAAACCGCCGGATCGAGACGCGGAATCAGTGTGCACTGCGTGGCGTGGTACAGGTCGGACTTACCCGGCCAGACGGTGCCGATGACCTCGTTGTCCTTGTTTAGCTGGTGGAACCAGGAACCATTCTCGTGGTCGATTAGGTATTCGTCGATGTACTTCCAGAAGATTGCATACCAGTCCTTGTACACCTGCTTGCCGGTGACGGTGGCCAGCGTAGCGGAGGTGTTCACGGATTCGGCGAGGGTCCAATGCATACGGTCGGTGACGACGGGCTTGCCGTTCCAATCGGTGGTATAGGCCAAGCCAATGGTGCCTTCGGCGTTCCATGCGTCGGAAAGTGCTTGGGTGAACAGGTTCTCGGCTACTTCGATAAGCTGCTGCTTGCCTTCTTCGGAACGCTGCTTGGAGCTCAGCGCATACTGGGTGATGAGACGAGCCCATTCAATGCCATGGCCTGGGGTTGCTCCGTACGGCTTGAACTGATCGTCCGGCTTGTCGTGGTTGCATTCGAGGTCCGGTTGCCAGTCGGCAGTGAAATGTTCTGGAATGCGCCAGCTGTTGTTGGACGCCCAGCTGACCACATGGTCGATGATACGGCCTGCACGCTCGCGGTATTCCTCGTTGCCGGTCACATCGGCGACGGCGAGGAACGCTTCGGTGGTGTGCATGTTGGCGTTGATGCCACGGTAGGAGTCAAGCTTGGTGAATTCCGTGTTCCACGTATCGACGGCCAAGCCGATCTCATCATCCCAGAAATGCTTGTCGTAGGTTGCCAGAGCTTCTTCGAGCAGCTCGTCAGCGCCCGGACGGACGATAAGCTTGGCGGAAGTGGCAGCAAGAATCACGAAAGCGTGAGCGTAACAGACCTTGCCTGCTTCATGTGTGGAGCCGTCTGCGGAAATGGATGGATACCATCCGCCGTTCTCATCGTCATGCAGCGGACCGCGTAGACCGGCAATGGCCTTGTCGACCAGTTCGGCTGCACCTGGCTCGCCATGCAGGAAACCCAAGGAATACACGTGTGCCATACGGCAGGTGATCCACGTGTGGATGCTTTGGGTCAGATCAGGATTGCCGGTATCATCGAGCCAATAGGAGCCACCCTGCGGGGCGGGGAAGTTGTGGCCGAAGTGCAGGAGCTCGTTGGTTTCCGCCTCGAGCAGGTCATGGTTTTCTTCGGAACCGAATACGTAGGCTTCAGGAGAGTAAGTGTGGGTCATCGATCAAGTCCCTCCTTGACGTCGTCTGCTGTGACGCGATAACTAGGTTGATTTATTAACTATGTTAACCACTTAAGCGGTTAATGCAAGCCGACACGAGGAATTTGATGCTGCGATTATATGTGATTTGTGATGGGGCGGGGTGTGTGAGACTGAGCAAGACGAGAAGGGGATTTCTGGCAACATTTTGCCCACATTTTTAGAATATCCGGTACATCGGGGGTGATGTGCGGTAAACTCAGGAATCTTTTGAAAACCGTTGGTAATAAAGAAAAAGCCGCCATTTCTGGCGGCTTTCAATCCGTGGAGATGCGGGGAATCGAACCCCGGTCCGATAACCGAACCCTCAGTCTTCTACGTGCGTAGTCTGCTGGCCGTGCGGCGGTTTTTCTGCCCCCATCGATGTCGCAGACAACTGATGGCGAGCATATCTACAGTAAAAGTCCCTTGCCGGCCCTGTGGCTCAGTCGACAAAGCAAGTCTTCTTAACGACGCTCAACATCCTCCCAAAGACGAGAAGGAGTGAACGGAGCGGCTGCTCACTGGTTAATCCTGGCGCGAAGCTCAGGCAGCGAGAGCGAACTCAGTGCGGTTAGATTTAGCACTTATTCTTTTGTAGGGGGCATCCACGAGCGGACCCTACGTTCTCGGCACGCTTCCCTGCGACGAACAGGTCACCGTCGAAACCGATCATCCCCAATCTTGAATTATCAAGCATCCGGTGCAAAGCCGGACTTTTTAAGATATCACGGAATGTCAATAATCGCAAATCATATACTGCTTTTCTTGTGCTGTGAGCGAAGTTGGAACATGGGCTTACTGCCTGACCCGAATGTCGAAATAATCCATGACCAATTCGCATAACATCATATTGGCCCAGCTAAACTATGGGCGGGCATAGGAGTTCGGGATTGCACAAGTTGCGGATTGAATATGAGCATGAAAAACGAGGCCATGATGGCAGGCATGGCCTCGTTGATGATGATGAAAGGAAAAACTGGGATTACTTACCGGCTTCGGCGAGATAATCCGGAACGCCTTCCGCCGGGTAGGTCGGCCAGCCGCCTTCCTTGGTGCATACGTAGGCCGCGGTGTTCACGGCGGCACGATGGGCTTCCTTGAGCGGAGCACCGGTCAGCAACTTGCCGGTGAAGGAGCCGGAGAAGGAATCACCGGCACCGACGGTATCTGCAACCTCGACATGCGGGGTCCGCAGGGTGGAAATCTCGCCATCCTTGGTGGTGATAGTACTGAACGTGGCACCGCCGGTCAGAATGATGTACTCGAGGTTGAAGCGGTCGATGAACCACTTGCATGCCTCTTCGTCATTGCACGCAGGAATGGAGAACATGTCTCGCATCATGATCAGCTCTTCGTCGTTGATCTTGAAGATGTTCGCGTAGCTGAGCAGCTCTTCGATGAGTTCATTGGAGTAGAAGTTGGCGCGCAGGTTGATGTCGAAGAACTTCAGTGCGCCTTCCTTGGTGTGCTTGAGCAGCTCGACGATGGTGTCGTGGGATTCAGGGGAGCGCAGGCCGAGGGTGCCGAAGCAGACGGCGTCGGCCTTGGATACGGCTTCAATGAGCTCGTCGGTGAGCTTGATGTGATCCCATGCCACGTTTTCGACGATGGTGTATTCCGGAATGCCGTTGGTCAGAGCTACGTCAACCGTGCCTGTTGGGTATTCGTTGGCCTGCACCAGCGTGTTGATGCCGGCCTTGTGGGCGTCTGCAAGCAGCTCATTGCCCAGTTCGTCGTTGCCGACCGCGCTGATGGCGAAGCTTTCCGCGCCGTTCTGAGACGCATGATATGCGAAATTGACGGGTGCGCCGCCGGCACGTTTGCCGGTGGGGAGCATATCCCATAGGATTTCGCCGAGAGAGATGACGATTGGCTTGGACATGGTGTTCCTTTCTTTTGTTGTGGCGTGCTATGCGACGTCAAAGAACATCGAAGGATGTTCTAGAAAATTGGTGATGGCCACGGCTGCGGCGCCGGTGACGGTGGCATCAGTGGGTAGTGCGGATAAGGTGATTTCGGTATTGCAGCTGACTTCGGGAATGGTGCGTTCTCGAACGACCTGCTTGACTTCGTCAAGTAGCGGCTGCCCGGCTTGGGAAACGATGTCTCCAAGTACGATATGCGTCGGGTTGAATGCATTGATGATGTTGACTGCGCCGTATCCGATATATCGCGCGATTTCAGAGGTGAGTTCCGCGGTTGCTTCGTCTCCGGCAGCGTTTTTGGCGAATAGCGCGGCACATGCCTGTGCGTGCGTCATGGTTTCGCATCCGGGAACGATATACGGTTGCTTGTTGAGCATTTCGTGGATTGCATTGGCCGAGCAGTAACGTTCGAGACATCCGTAATTGCCGCAGTCGCAGGGTTTGCCGTTGACGTCAATGGAGATGTGTCCGATTTCGGTGGCGGTGCCGTGGGCGCCGTAATAGATCGTGCCATTGTCGATGATGCCAAGACCGATGCCTTCGCCGAGCAGATAGTAGGCGAGGGATCCTTCGGACAGTTCCGGATTGAACAGGAACTGTGCCAAGGCGCCTGCGCGTGCATCTTGCTCTACAAACACAGGTACGTCAAAGGCTTCGCTGAATTCCTTGATGAAATTGACTTTGCGCCAGCCCTGCATGGAGGAGACGAGTGCGGTATGCCCTTCTTCGACAAGGTATGGTCCGGGGACTGCCATGCCGACTGCCACGATTTTCTCGTCTTTGGCGATGAGGTGACGAATGGTGTTGTGGATCTGTTTGACTGTCTCGTTGATGTTTTCTTCGCTGACGGTCGGAAGATCGGTAAGCGAAATACGGTTGCATTTAAGATCGAACAGACCGATTTGCACCAAACTGCGTGCGAATTTCAAGCCAATCACATGATATTTTCCGCAGTTGAGATTCAACCCGATGGAACGACGATTCTTATCGCCTTCCATGTCGCCAGTTTCTTCGATGATGTTCTGTGCGAGCAGTTTTGCCGTGATTTTGGTGATTGCCGCAGGAGTCAATCCGACTGCTTTTGCGATTTGCGCACGTGAGCAGATGCCGTTGTGATACAGGTATTGCAAGATGCGGGATCGATTATTCTCGGAAATCGATGATTGCTGAGCACTGTAATTACTCATAACACCTCCTTGCGCCAGTGCACGGACCCTTCGTTGAACCTGTTGATATATTAACGTAGTTAATTACTTGACGCAAGTTCTGTCTTTCGGCGTGTCATAAAGGATGTCGATTGATCGTGCATAAAAAGTACTCGTCTGTGTCGGAAGCGAGCGACTATGTGGGAGATCTGCTCGAAATGGTGCAGTTGCCGCGTGCGTATATGAACCGATTCCCGCATGAGCTTTCTGGCGGTCAGCGTCAGCGTGCCTCCTTGGCACGAGCGCTGGCTCTTAAGCCGAGCCTGCTTATCGCTGACGAGCCGACTTCTGCATTGGATGTGTCGGTACAGGCGAAGGTGTTGGAGCTGTTCAAGAAACTGCAGGCGGAAATAGGTTTCGCATGCCTGTTCATCACCCATGATCTTGCCGTGGTCGATATGCTGGCCGATCGCATTATGGTGATGCATAAGGGTGAGATTGTGGAACATGGTGATGCCGATCAGGTTATGAATAACCCGCAGAATCCCTGCACGCAGAAGTTGTTGGCATCGCTGCCGGTGCCTGATCCGCGTGAACAGCGAGAACATTGCGCCCAGCTGCACGAGTTGCTCGCCAAAGGAATTTGATGCCGGAATGAGTTTTGCGGCTTCCTGACATACACAAGAGCTGGTGCGACGATCATGAACCGTCACACCAGCTCTTGTGTATATATTTAATTCTGACTGTGTTCAGCGAATCGTACCGTTGAAGGAGAATTGCGCGTGTGCGTCGCCGTTCGCCTTGTTCTTGATGTACTCACGCACGTAGCCCATGCGTTCCACTGTGGTGTCGGCCAGGGGCTGAGGCAGGTCGTCGGGGGAGAACCAGCCTACGTTGAGGCTCTCCTCGTCACCTACGAATGGTTCGGTATTGCCATTTGGATCCGGCCTGCATATAAACAGGTGATCCATATACATGGTGTTGTCGCCATTCGCATACGTAAGCACCCTATGGGAGGACTTCACCGACACCAAATCGGTGACGATGACATCCACGCCAGTCTCTTCTTTGACTTCACGTGCCACCGTGTCGGCAGGCTCTTCGCCGGGCTCATTAATGCCATACACCATGGCCCATTCGCCGGTATCGGAACGCTTGCCAAGAAGTACACGACCCTGCTCGTCTTCGACATAGCCGGAGACGCCCATCAGCCACAGGAGGTCGTGGCCGACTTTCTTGCGTAACTCGAGAATGAATTCAGGCGTTGGCATATCAGACTTTTGCGCCTTCGGCAGCCATGCTGGCCATCCACTCTTCGACCTCATCGATCTGCTTTGGAATGCCGGCGGAAATCCATTCCGGACCATCCTCAGTCATCAATACATCATCTTCAACGCGAATGCCGATGCCGCGATACTCCGGCGGAATCAACAGATCATCCTCACGGAAATACAGACCCGGTTCAATCGTGAAAATCATGCCAGGGCGAATCGCAGCACCCTGATACGACTCATAACGTGCCTGAGCGCAATCATGCACATCCAAACCAAGATGATGGGCCACACCACAGGCGAGCCAACGTCGATGCTGTTGTCCTTCCGGAGAAAGCGACTCCTCGACATCGACCGGAAGAATACCCCATTCGTGCAGGCGTTCAGCGATCACACGCATGCACGCATGATGAATGTCGGAATACGTGGCACCCGGCTTGGCAGCCTCAAAACCAGCCTGCTGGGAGTCCAAAACCGCCTGATACAACTTTTTTTGGAAATCAGTGAACTTGCCGTTGGTCGGGAACGTGCGCGTGATATCGGCCGTATACAAGCTATTGACTTCCACACCGGCATCAATTAGCAGCAGATCGCCGGACTCCACGGTACCGGTGTTACGCATCCAATGCAGAATCGGCGCATGAGCGCCGGAAGCGATGATCGTATCGTAGCCGACCTCATTGCCTTCCTCACGGGAAATGGCATTGAACGCACCTTCCAACATACGTTCCGAACGAGGCTTGTCGAGCGACGACGGCAGCTTGCGCAGAATATTGTCGAAACCATGCTTGGTTGCGGCAACGGCCTTGCGCATTTCACGAATCTCATATTCGTCCTTGCACATGCGAGCCTCGGCGGCAAACTCATGAAGCTTGTCATCGGCATCGGTATTGCCATCCGGATCGGCGAAACCGTTCGCCTCGCGAATATCCTCCACCATTTCGGTGATCTGCGGATCAGCCTCGCGGATCACACGCACACGCACGGCACCAGCCTCAGAACCGACATCCTTGCTCAATGCGTCAGACAGCTGTGCAATGTCATTGGTCTCAATACCGGTCATTGCAGTCATCTCCTGCAAGCCGGCACGAGGTCCAACCCAATATTCTCCATAATGGGCATTCATGAAAAAGTCCTGTGTGTAGTGGTTCGCACGCGGAGCCACAAACAATTCCGGCACATGCGTCTTGCCGGCCGCAGCCTCCGGAGAATCAGGATCAACCGGATTCAACACCAGCACTGCACCGGCCTCGTAGTCTTCACCCAAACCGGTGTAATACGAAAACGTCGTATCCGGACGGAACGCATAGTCGCAGTCATTGTTGCGCACCTTCGGCTGACCGGCTGGAATCACAATACGCTCTCCGGGAAAGGCCTTACCCAGCGTGTCAAGACGAGCCTGAATGTAATGGGAAGACTCCAACGGTTCAATAGCCGGCTCATTATCATCCCAACCGGTGGTCATGAACTCTTTGAACGCCTCGGAACGCGGGCGCAGCGAACGATTGTTCACACGGTCGCTCATCGCCTGATCGGGGCCGGGGGCGCTGGCCTGCTCCATGGCTTCATACTCCTTGTCTTTATCGGTAATGACTTCGTTCATCACATCTCCTGAATATGGTTATCCATGCTTACGTAATTACCACAAACCATCCTATAACTTTTTGCGCCGCGCAACGTTCATGCAAGCACATAGAATAGGGGAGATTGAGTGAGCAATCCCAAGGTAGGGGAGGAATCCGAAAGAATATGTCATTCGAACATCCGAATCGCAACAATGAAAGTATGATCGACGTCGAACGCGACATCATGAGCCGCCCATCAGAGCGCAATACCACCAATCTTGACCTGCAACGCATGAAGATGATCCTCGACATCATGGGACATCCCGAGCAGTCGTTCCGTGTGATTCACATCACCGGAACCAACGGCAAAGGGTCTACCGCGCGCATGACCGAGGCGATCTGCCGCGCCTACGGCATGCGAACCGGTTTGTACACGTCACCGCATCTTGAACATGTCAACGAGCGCATCGCCATCGACGGACAGCAGCTTTCCGACGATGATTTCGTTGATACCTGGGATCAAATCAAAGACCTTGTAGCCATGGTCGACATGAAGATGGGAGAACTCGACAAGCCAAAAATGAGCTTTTTCGAAGTGCTTACCGCCATGGCCATCTGGAAGTTCGCCGACGCTCCGGTCGATGTGGCCATCGTTGAAGTCGGTATGGGCGGCCGCTGGGACGCCACCAACGTGCTCGATGCCGATGCGGCCATTATCGGACCGATCGACATGGACCATATGGCATGGCTTGGCAATACCGTGGAACAGATCGCATCCGAAAAAGTCGGCATTATCAAGCCGGGCTGCACCGCGGTTATTGGGCGTCAACCGCATGAAGAGGCCGTCATGCCGATTATCGAGGAAGCGGCGGCGGAAAACCATGCCAATCTGGTGCGAGACGGCATCGAAGCGGAAGTCGTGACCCGCATTCCGGCAGTCGGCGGTCAGGTTGTGACCCTGCGTACGCCGAATGGCACGTACGCGGAAGTGCCGGTCGCCAAATTCGGCGAACATCAGGCGCATAATGCGCTCGCGGCCCTGTGCGCGGCGGAAGTGGTGATTCCCGTCAACGGTGCGCTTGACGGTGATCTTGTGGCTGAGGCGTTGAGCACGGTGAGGATTCCAGGCCGCATCGAGCAGATTCGTACATCGCCAACGATCATTCTGGATGGCGGGCATAATGTGAATGCGGCAGAATCGTTACGTGCCGCGATTGAGGAAAATTACGATTTCCAGCAGCTCGTCGGCGTGATCGCCATGATGGGAGACAAGCAGGTCGAAGAGTATTTGGGCGTGCTCGAACCATTACTGAGCCATGTGATTGTCACTGAAAACTCGTGGCGTGATCGTGTGATGCCCGCGGAAGACCTGAAAACGGTTGCTGAACGCGTGTTTGGTGCGGAAAGGGTTACGTGTGTTCCTGAACTGCCGGATGCCATTCAGGAGGCTGTTAATATGGTTGACGCCGATGATGAGCTTGGTGTTGGCTATGGTCACGGTGTGCTGATTTGCGGTAGCTTCACCACGGCTGGCGATGCACGTCTCATGCTGGAAGAGAAAGTCAATCCCGATTTGAAGAAGCCGAAGTCGGAACGTGTCTTCCAGGCGGCTGTTGAGCCGGAACCGCGTAAGGATCAGGACGAGGCGGATCTCGATTTCGAATCTGACGCCAATCCTGATTTCGATATCAACGATTTCGGCAGTGTCGGTCCGGATCTTGCTGAAGATGAAGATACTGATGGTTCCGAAGATGCTGCCAATACTGAACATGCGGATGATGCATCTTCCGATGACGTGCGGTAATCGCATATATGCATGGCGATGATGGATCGTCGGTTGTTGTCGACGATCCATCGATACAACGATCTGTGATGTAATACAAAGGGGGATGCAGCGATATTGATTCGCTGCATCCCCCTTGTACGATATTTTGCACTATTCGTTGCGAGATGCGGTCATTACTTGCGCAGTTTGCGACGAATAGACTGCAGCAGTGTGAGCGAACGGTAGAATGCCTTCTTGACCGGAATATCGCGACCTGCGGAAATCTGTGCGATGCTCTCGGAGAATTTCGTCTTGAATCCGTTCAAACTCTTCAATGAAGGCGCGAAATCGTTGCCGATGCCCATTAAATCAAGCACTGTGCAACCTTGTTCGCCAAGCGCGCAGCATATAACGTAAATCAGCTTGTCGGGAACATGCTGGCGCATGATTTCCGTACGCATACACGCATAGTAATAGACCGCGTGATCGCCGTTGATGGTGACGATGGACCATGCCACAACCTTGCCGTCGATACGTGCCGCGAATACGCGCGCATGATCAGGACCAAGATTGCTGATCATATCGACATAGTCGCTCATCGGAGCGGGGGAGAATCCGTCACGGTTGGCGGTATCGACCATAACCTCGTAGTATTCGGAGAAATCAGCCATCGCCTGCGCGGTCTCATCGGCGCAAGCGGCAGGACTCTCCCTCAACGCCTTACGCACGTCGCGGCGGCCACGTTTCTTCATGCGTGCAAGAACCGCCTCATCGCCACCGGTGAGGTCCACATACACGGTCTCATTGTAAGGAACAGTGGAAAGCACCGGGAACGAGCCTTCGAAATCCCACAAGTCGATACGCAGGAACACAACATTTTTATCGCGTTTGCGTACGTCCTCAACAAGCAGGTCACGAACCTGTGCTTCCAGCTGCGCGGAAGGCTTGTCAAGCCAAGCCGGACCATGAACGGACCTCAAATAGTGGTAGCCATGTGTTTCGTAATCGATGAATGCGATGAATGCGATCGGAGCGCCGTCCTGCTTCACCACATATGCACCCCATGGTGTACGTCCGTCAATGGTGTTCTGATATTTGGCCCACACTGCGGTCTGTTCGATGGGCAGGGTAAGACCCGCCTGCACAGCCTGCTGTTCCATGGTGGCTGCGTCGGTGAATTCAAGAGTGATCATGATTGTTGGATTGTTCCTTATGGTTGGTGATTACTCGATGATGGTTGGCTGTTGCTGCAGGTCAGGCAAGCCCAAAAATACGTTTCACAATGTGGTCGTCGCCTTCGAAGGGAATATGCTTGCCGTGGTCCTTGAACCAGCGCTCGTTGCCTTTGCCGATGATAAGGATGATATGGAGGCGGTTGGGATTCTTGCGGTCGATTGCTACGGTCGACTCCACTGCTTCCGTACGGTCGAGAATGATCCTCGCATCCAGATCAGGATTGGTGACACTGTCGAGCATGTCTTGGCAGACGTGTTCGACAGGCTCGTCATCCGTGTCTTCGAAGGTGAGAATCAGATGGTCGACGCGATTCTGAGCAGCCCTGACGATTTCCGATCTGCGATCATACGCTTTATTGCCTGCGGATCCAGTGACCAGCGTGACTTCAGGGTCGTCTTTGCCGTAGCGTTGGTCGACATAGTCAAGCAACGCCGTTACGGAAGCGTAATTGTGCGCATAATCGACGATGGCGATGGTGTTCGACCTCGTATCGTGGAAATGCTCCATACGACCGGCGATACGTACCGGTTCCATATTGCGCAGCGCTTCCTTCGCGGTGGTTTCGTGGAAATCGAATCCAACGGCATGCGCAATGGCAATGGCCGCGGCGGCGTTCGCATAATTGAAGTCGCCATCCAATTGCAGGCTGAGCGAGCCGATCTGTTCACCTTCCACCGCAATGGCGAAACGGCTATGGTCTGTAAGTTCCGGCCATGCGGTCACATCCGCGGCCGATGCTTCGCCAAGAGCGAACGTGGTGACGGGAATATCGGCGATTGCAGCATCCTGACGAATAAGATCGGCGTGTGCGCATGCTGTGCCGAGAACCAAGGAACGGCAATTCTTTACGATCTGACGTTTGCAGTGGAAGTAATCCTCGAATGTCGGATGCTCGATGGGGCTGATATGGTCCGGGCTGATATTGAGGAATGCGGCGACGTCAAAAGTAAGTCCGAAAACGCGATCGACTTTGTACGCCTGCGACGAAACCTCCATAACCAAGTATTTCATGCCGTTATCAGCGGCTTCGCGCATCATACGGAACGCATCCATGGACTCCGGGGTGGTCAAATCGGACTCGACATAGGTATGTCCGTCAAGGCAATTATCCACGGAAGAGAACAAAGCGCATTTGCCGTCGGAACAGCCGTTGAGCATAGCCTGAGTGAGATAGGCGGTAGTGGTTTTTCCCTTGGTTCCGGTAATGCCGATGACTTTCAGTTGGTTCTGCGGGTACCCATAAAATGCCGCGGACAGCAGACTCATGGCTTTGCGTGCGTCATTCACGATGAGTCCCGGAGCTTTCGTCGTCGCGGAGAAGTCGTTTTCCGCAACGTATGCGGCAAGTCCACGATCATCGATGCCATTGAGATATTCCGCTTTGAAACGGCCTTTGCAGCACAGGAGTGCGCCAAATACGACCTGCCTGGTGTCGTAGGTGATTGAACCGAATGGCTTGTCGAATCCGTTGATGGTTTGCGCGTCAAGCGTCCAGGCGTCTCCTTGGATGATTTCGCGCAACAATCCATGCTCGCTGAGCAAACGTGCTGCTGATGCCAAAGTCAAAGCCATATTTCGTGTTCTCCCTGTTCTTCGGATACCGAACAGCCATTCTACCGTCAGCTATGTGCATGGCATGTGGAAGTCTGGGTGGTTACAATAAAGCTGTGACTGAAGTACGAACGGAAACTACGGTAGGTAAAAGGGCGCGTTTTGAAAAACTCGCCATGCCTGTGGTCGATGCGTTGTACCGGCAGGCGATGAAGCTTACCAACAATCCCGATGATGCCCAAGATTTGGTGCAGGATACTTTCGAACGGGGATTCAAGGCGTTCGACTCCTTTCAGGAGGGAACGAATTTCGCCGCGTGGATGACGACCATCGAGCGGAATGCCTATTTCAACCAGTATGCCAAAGCCAAACGCAGACCGCAGAGGGCTAACGATTCCACCGGTGAATATGACGATTGGGACATTTATTCGGCTTCGGAGCATTCCTCGGAAGAACTTAAATCCGCGGAACAGGAATATTTGGATGCCTATGCGCCCGAGGAAATCATGGCGGCGCTCGCCAAGCTTTCGCCGGAACGCCGTCAGGTGTTCATCGATGCTGCGATTGATGGCAAGTCATACCAGCAGGTGGCTGACGAACAGGGTGTGAAGATCGGCACGGTGATGAGTCGTCTCAATCGTGCACGTACGCAGTTGAAACGAGAACTTGCCAACTATGCGAAGGAACGTGGCTATGCCACGGCAGGGAAGGATAGCGCATGAGTGAATCGATCGAACGGCATACCACCACTGTCACCACCAGCGAGGACGGCACTGTGACCCGGGTGACGCATACCAGTGTGCGCGTTAGCGCCTCCGGTGATTGTTTCGACCCCGAACGTTGCTGCGACGAGCGTGAACGGGCATTGATCGCGGCCATGCGTGCGTATCTGCGCCCGCAGCATGCCCCGCAGAGTCTGATTGACCGTCTTGAAGCTACGCTTGACCATTGCTGCGGAGAATAAGTCCGTGCATGTTCCCCCGGCAATGGGCTTGTGGCAGGCTCTATGGCAGGCTGAAGAAGTATGAGAAAACCCCGCGAATCAATGGTGATTCGGCGGGGTTTTCAATGTTCTGTAGCGTTATTCACGCTGGCAGGGATCAGGCGTTTGGGCGCTTGCCGTGATTGGCGGCCTTCTTACGACGATCCTTGCGCTTACGTCCGCGCATGCCCATGATTGGACTCCTTTACTTACGATTAATAAGCCTTCGGGATTATCGCACACGAGCGAGACGTTTGCCAAATCCGGTGTTCGATAGGTGGCCGCTCAGGCTTATCCTTCGGTTTTTATATGACCAGAATCAGTCGGTTTAACCGATTGGATTACTCGATCACGTTCACTCGCATGTTCACTCGGCCATACCGAGGAATAGCGAGGTGCTGGTGGTTTCGCCCGGCTTGATCACAATCAGCTCGTTGCCCGTGTTGAATGCGTTGGCATAGGCGGTCTGCGGCTCCACGGCAACGCCGGCGGGATGTTGGAATGCAGGGAACTTGGTGCCTGTGCATACCTGGAACGAGGTGATGGTTTCGTCGCCACCGACGCGGACCTTCTTACCATCGGCGCGGGTGAACACTGCCGTGACGGAACCGTCTTCGGCGTGCTCCAGATCGGTCCATGCGTCATCGAACGGCTGCTCGGTGAGCAGTGTGTCTTTGCGTAGGTCGTACTTGGTGCCGTCAACGGGCTCAGTACCGGTCGGAATAAGGTTTTCGTCCACGGTGACATGTGTGCGTGCCGGCAGCGTCAGGCTGCACTTGGCGTTGTGCTCGTCGATCTCGTCTCCATAGCCGTTAAGGCTGTTGGCGAGCCAAGGGTGAATGGCCAAAGCCCACGGCGCGTTCGTGTCGCCATTGTTGTAGGCGCTGACGGTCAAGTGCATGCCGTCATCGGCGAGGCTGTAGGTGGCGGTGACATACAGGTCAAACGGGTAACCGACCATGTTGGGGGAGCGCCAGGCGAGGGTCACTGCGTCTTCGGCAAGAGAGATCAGCTTCCAGAATGAGCGGTAACCGTAGCCGTGGATGGCGGTGTTGCGGTCATGTTCGTCGATTGGCAGCGAATAGGTCTTGCCTTCGAACGTGTACTCGCCGCCCTCGATACGGTTCGGGAACGGAATGAGGATCTGGCCGTGGCAGCAGGTCACCAGATCATCAGGGCCAAGGGCGACGGTCAGATCTTCGCCCTTATAGGTCAGTTTGCGCATAGTTGCGCCAAGTTCGGTGATGACGGCTTCATAGCCGCCGTGGGAGATGGAGAATTGCTGTCCGGTACGGGCAGGCAGGTTAATGCAGGTCATAGTCACTCCATAGTGCCGTTGGATAGGTTCCGGTAACGGTAGCGTTACCGGCTAACACCACAGTTTACCTGTTTCATGCCGTATGATGATGCTGTTTCTTCGGCGTGCCGCCCATGTCTTAGTATTGATGAGGTTTTTACAAAGCAACGAAAGGCGGCCATCATGACCAAGCGCATCGTACTGGCGGATCCCCGTGGCTTTTGCGCGGGCGTCGACAGGGCGATTCTGACTGTGCAGACGATTCTCAAGGCTGCCAATCCACCTCGGACTGACGATCTGCCGCCGGTGTATGTGCGTCGTCAGATTGTGCACAACAAGCATGTTGTTGAAGAACTGTCGGCTCAGGGTGCAGTATTCGTGCAGGAATTGGCTGAGATTCCCGATTCCGCGGCTTCCGCAGGAATTCCGATTGTCTTCTCTGCGCACGGCGTGTCTCCTGCGGTGAAGGCTGAGGCTGCGGCTCGGGGCATGCATGTTGTTGACGCCACATGCCCTTTGGTGAGCAAGGTGCATCGTGAGGTGTTGCGTTTCGTCAAAGAAGGCTACGAAATCATCTACATCGGGCATAAGGGTCATGATGAGGCCGTTGGCGTGGTCGGCGAATCTCCGGAACATGTGCATCTGATTGAGCATGAGTCGGATGTCGATTCGTTGGATTTTTCTTCGGATACGAAGTTGGTACTGCTTTCGCAGACTACGCTGAGCGTGGATGAGACGGCAGGCACTATCGCCGCGTTGAAGGAGCGTTTCCCATGGCTTGAGATGCCTCCGAATTCCGACATCTGCTATGCCACGTCGAATCGTCAGGCTGCGGTCAAACTCGTTGCCGAGCAATCGGATTGCGTGGTGATCGTCGGTTCGGCGAATTCGTCAAATTCCGTACGCTTGATGGAGGTTGCACAGGAGGGGCTGAACACGCGTTTTGGCGGTGTACTTGATGGTGCTTGCGGAAAGGCCCACCGTGTGGATGATGCGTCCGAGCTTGATCCTGCATGGTTCGATGGTGTTGAATCCGTGGGAATCTCGTCGGGCGCATCTGTACCTGACGAATTGGTGTCAGGTGTTATTGAATCGCTGCAAAGCCAAGGTTTCAATGATGTGGCCACCATTGAAACCATTAAGGAAAACATGCATTTCGTGCTTCCCAGTGAACTTCGTAAGAAACCGGTCCGCTGATTGGACTTTACGAGCGTCGAGTACTTTACCGAGTGCCGATAGGTGCAGCTACTCCGTCAAGCACCTTGAGCAGATCGTTGGGATCGATGCCGATTGAGAAGCCGCGTTTGCCTCCCGACAGCAGTATCTCGCTATATTGCAAAGCGCTTTCGTCGAGTACGGTTTTGTGGTGTGTGCGTTGACCGAGCGGTGAGATGCCTCCAACCACATACCCGGATTCGCGCATGGCGACCTTTGGATCGGCCATGGAGGCTTTTTTGGCTCCGACCGCTGCGGCCAGCGCCTTCAGATCCATGTGTCCGCTTACAGGAACCACGCCTACCACGCGTTCGGAGCCGGTATCGGCCATAAGCGTTTTGAACACCTGATGCTCGTCAAAGCCCAGTTTGGTGGCGGCTTCGACCCCATAGCCGTCATCCATATGGTCGTTTGAATGTGCGTATTCGTAAGTCTTGAATGGGATTCCCGCTTGTTCCAGTTGCACTGTTGCCGGTGTTGAACCGGCTCCCTTCTCATGCTTTTTCTTACCCATGTTGCTCTACTCTAAAGCGTATTTGTATCGGTACGTATTTGCGTCGGTTAACAAAAGGGCTTCCGCCGTGAAGCGAAAGCCCTTGCACTAAGTTCTACTTAGAATCGTGCGGATTGTTCCGCTATTGATTCACTCGGAGATCTCAGCGAAGTACAGCAGGGTGCGCACCATGTTGCAGGTGAAGCCGTACTCGTTGTCGTACCAAGAAACGGTACGAGCCATGGTCACGCCGTCAACGGTGTTGACGTCGGTCTGGGTCGGATCGAACACGCCACCGTGGGTGTCGCCGATGATGTCGGAAGACACGATGCCATCCTCGTTGTAGCCGTAGAATTCGGTGGAGGAGAATGCGGCCTTGAATGCGGCGTTAATCTCGTCAGCGGTGACTTCCTTGTTCAGAACGGTGGTCAGCTCGGTGACGGAGCCATCCGGAACCTGGATACGCTGGGCGTGACCCTGCAGCTTGCCGTTCACGGACGGAACGACCTTGCCGATGGCCTTGGCAGCGCCGGTGGAGTGAGGAATGGTGTTGATCGCAGCGGCGCGGTTGTTGCGAGCCTTCGGGAAGCGCGGTCCGTCGAGAATCATCTGGGTGCCGGTGTAGGCGTGGATGGTGGTCATGAAGCCAGCCTTGATGCCCCAGTTCTCGTCCAGCAGCTTGACCATAGCGGCCATGGAGTTGGTGGTGCAGGAACCGGCGGACACGATCACGTCGGAAGCCTTCAGGATGTTGTGGTTCACACCGAAGACGACGGTCGGGGTGGTCTCGTCCTTGGCCGGAGCGGAGATCAGGACCTTCTTAGCGCCAGCGTTGATGTGAGCCTGGGACTTCTCAGCGGAGGTGTAGAAGCCGGTGCACTCGAGCACGAACTCAACGCCATCGTTCTTGACCCACGGGATGTTGTTGGCATCCTTCTCGGCGTAAACCTTGTATTCTTTGCCGTCAACCACGATGGAGTCTTCGGTGGAGGTGACCTCAACCGGGGTGCCATCGTCATGACGGAAGGTGCCGTGGGTGCTGTCGTACTTCAGCAGGTAGGCCAGCATGGACGGGGTGGTCAGATCGTTGATTGCAGCGACCTCAATGTCACCGGCCTGGCCGCCACGAGCCTGCAGCTCGAAGATGCGGCGGAAAGCCAGACGACCGATACGACCAAAGCCGTTAATACCAATCTTAACTGTCATGTAATTCTCCCTTTAGGGTAGGCCACACGTGTGCTGGGCACACAGAAGCCATTGTTTACCAACGTCATCCACTTTAGTGCGTCACCTGTACTTAAGGCAACGCACTCGCACGTGTGTTTCAGAAAACGTCGTATTTTTTGTGAGCGCTCACGCTGCATGTGATTTCAGACCGCGTTCGACAAGCGCAGACGAGATTTGGGTATCCAATGGGCCGAGATCACCCTTGAACGCATGATGCCAGGAGACCTGTGGCAGAGGCGCCTCGGCTGGGAATGTCACGATGAGCGTGCCTTGGGCGACCCCGACATGTGCGGGCAGGCCATGCCGGAACTCATTGCTGACCCCGTTAACCTTGGTGCTGGTCATGAGCGCGTCGCTTATTTCGTATTTCAAGCCTTTTTCGCAAACGCCGACGGAAGTGTTGGAATGCGAGAAGACGGAGATCATGCGACCCGGTTTGACATCGTTTGCTGCGAAGTCAAGATTCCCATCGCATATCGCCGTCACAATGGAATCATTGCCATGCAGAAAACCGATGGCGCCATGATTGGCGAGCAATGCCATCAATTGGATGTTGGATATCGTATGGTCGATTCGCCCTCCGAGCGCGCCGTAGATATGGAAAAGCCTCGCACCGTGAAACCATCCGATTTTGAGGGCGGATAACAGATCCGGATCGTCTTTTTCCGGCGGCAGTTCGACGGTGCGCTCGTCTGGTGTGGGGCGTTTGCCCGTGATCGAATCGAAATCACCTACCACCACGTCGGGCATTACGTCAAGGGCGCGGGCGTGATCGAGCCCGCCGTCCGCAGCGATGACGAACGAGCCCGCTGGAACTATTGGTGTTTCTCCGTAATATTCACCTGCCGCGAAAATCACACAGGTATCGAAATTATTTGTCATGCAAGGTCAGTGTAGTATGCTGGCCGGCGTTGTTGTAAGGTGCGCTTTAACTGGTTGCAAATACGACACGCGGTAGTCGTGGTGTGTGGTATTATCTACAAGGCTTGAGAAATCAAGAAAGCGGGATATCCCCACCTGGAAGCCTTTCAGGGCCTCGGGTTCGGGCATAATGCCTTGTCACTGTGGTGAACAGTGAAGTGGAGAGCGTATCAGAACGTTCTTCAGTGTGCCTTTATAGGTGCGTTTGGCATGCCATGGACTTTTGAGACGTTGAAGAACTGCCAATCTGGGAACATTCCGTTGAATGGAACATGAGGATTGGAGTCATCATCAGCGACGAACCACGCATTAACGACGAGATTCGCGTCTCCCAGGTGCGTCTGATCGGCCCGAATGGCGAACAGGTGGGAGTCATCGCGACTTCCGTCGCACTGAACCTGGCAAAGGAAGCGAACCTCGATCTCGTCGAGGTGGCGCCCAACGCGAAGCCTCCGGTTGCCAAGCTCATCGATTACGGCAAGTATAAGTACAACGAGAAGATCAAGGCTCGCGAGGCACGTCGTAACCAGAGCACTGCGGAAATCAAGGAAATTCGCTTCCGTCTGAAGATCGACGACCACGACTTCGAAGTCAAGAAGGGCCATGTTGTGCGCTTCCTGAATGGCGGAGACAAGGTCAAGGTCACCATCATGCTGCGCGGTCGCGAGCAGTCCCGTCCAATTGGTGGCGTCGAGCTGCTGCAGCGTCTTGCTGGCGAAGTGGAGGAATACGGCACTGTCGAATTTGCTCCGAAGCAGGAGGGCCGCAACATCATCATGACGCTCGCGCCGAAGGGCAAGAAGGTTCACACCCAGTCCGAGCAGCGTCGTCGTGGTGATCAGTCCCGTGCCGAACGTCAGGCTCGTCAGGCCGCACGCTTGGCGGCCAAGCAGGAAGCCCAGGCTCAGGCAGCGGCCGAAGCCAAGGCCGCAGTGACGTCCGACAAACCGAAGACTTCCGAAACGAAGTAACAAACAAGGAGGGCAGCAATGCCGAAGATGAAAACTAATTCCGCCGCTTCCAAGCGCGTCCGCGTGACCGGTTCCGGCAAGCTGATGCACGCTGGCTCCGCAATGCGCCACAACCTCGAGCACAAGTCCGCTCGTAAGCGTCGCGCACTGAAGGCCGACGGCGTTCTGGCTACTTCCCAGAGCAAGAACATGAAGAAGCTGCTCGGTCGCTGAGCATAGCGAGAGCTAATAAGAAGACTTAATAGAAAGCTGAGGAATCAAATATGGCACGTGTCAAGCGCGCAGTAAACGCCCACAAGAAGCGTCGCGTCGTTCTCGAGAGGGCTTCCGGCTACCGCGGCCAGCGCTCCCGTCTGTACCGTAAGGCCAAGGAGCAGCTGCTTCACTCCTTTACCTACAACTTCCGCGACCGCAAGGCTCGCAAGGGTGACTTCCGCAAGCTGTGGATCCAGCGTATCAACGCTGCCGTCCGCGCAGAGGGCATCACTTACAATCGTTTCATCCAGGGCCTGCACCTCGCTGGCATCGAACTGGATCGTCGCGCTCTCGCCGAGCTGGCCATCTCCGATCCGGAGACCTTCAAGGCCATCGTCGAGCAGGCCAAGGCTGCTCTTCCGGCTGATGTGAACGCTCCGAAGGAAGCCTGAGCTTCTTCGCTGATTCAGCGTGACTGATGGGAACCCTCGCTCCAGCAATGGGCGGGGGTTCTTGTGTTGCGTGTCAGGAACCATCTATCTCATAGCCATGGCAACGGCGGTATACGATGCGAACAGGCAACCTTCGGCGGAAGGAGGGTGATGAACGATTTCGAGCGGATGATCAGACAGTTTCTTGCGCACATCGATGTTGAGAGAGGATTGTCAAAAGCAACGGTGTCGGCATATGGCGCCGATCTGAAAAAATATCGGCAGTGGCTTGCCAATCGGGGGATTAATGACATTACGTCCGTGACGACACAGGATGTGGAGAACTACGTCGCTTTTCTTGACGAGTCCGGGGAATCCGCCCGAAGCAAGGCCCGCCGGTTGGCCAGCATCCACGCGTTCCATCGTTTCGCCGTGGACGAACATAGCGTCGCCGACGATGTATCCGCGCAGGTGAAAGCTCCCAAGGGTGCAAGTACCCTTCCCGATGTGCTGACTATTGATGAGGTCACCAGATTGTTGGAAGCGATTCCCGTTTCCCAGAACAGAGCTCATGGCGGCGCTTCGTTGGAGGTCCCGGATGATCCTGTGATGCTTCGAGACAAGGCGTTGCTTGAATTCATGTATGCGACCGGCGCGCGAGTGTCGGAGGCATGCGGAGCGAATCTTGATGATGTCGATACGGAATCCAGAATCGCCAGACTGATGGGCAAAGGTTCAAAACAACGTCTGGTTCCTGTCGGCAGCTACGCATGCGAGGCAATCAGCCGGTATGTGCGTTCGGGGCGTCCAATACTGGAGTCGAAGTCAAAAGGTCCTCAGGAGCGTCGCGCCCTGTTTCTCAACAAGCGCGGACGAAGATTGTCGAGACAGTCGGTTTGGGAGATCATCCGGGTTGCGGGGGAGCGTGCGCACATCGACAAGCCGTTGCATCCTCATACGTTGCGTCATTCTTTCGCCACGCATCTTATCCAAGGCGGTGCCGACGTGCGTACCGTGCAGGAGCTGCTTGGGCATGCAAGCGTCACCACCACGCAGATATACACGCACGTCAGTCCCGAAAACCTGATTGAAACGTATCTGACGTCTCACCCCCGCGCCAGATGATGGTGTTGCTGCCGTTTTGAACGGCGGCAATGGACTAGCATGGATTACAGTGAAAGTTGACACAAGGATGTTGGTAAGGTAAACGGTATGCCTACGGATTTGCTTGGACGAGATTATGAGACGTTTCCCGCTCCGGAGCCGCTGCAGACGCACGGTCCGGCAAGGGTCATCGCCATGTGCAATCAGAAAGGTGGCGTTGGTAAGACAACCAGTTCAATTAATATCGCCGGTGCGTTGAGCCAGTACGGTCGTCGTGTGCTTATCGTCGATTTCGACCCGCAGGGTGCCGCCACGGTGGGACTGGGTATCAACGCCAATGCCGTGGAAGATACGGTGTACACCGCGCTGTTCAATCCGCGCATGGATGTACATACTGTGATTCAGCATACCGATTTCGAGAACCTCGACATCATGCCGTCCAATATCGATCTATCTGCCGCCGAAGTGCAGCTGGTCACCGAAGTGGGACGTGAACAGGTGCTGGCTGGCGTGTTGCGACAGGTCAAGGATGAATATGACGTGATCATCATTGACTGCCAGCCTTCGTTGGGCTTGCTCACGGTGAATGCGCTGACCGCGGCGGATGGTGTGATCATTCCCGTGGCTGCCGAGTTCTTCGCGTTGCGTGGCGTGGCTTTGCTGATGCAATCCATAGAAAAGGTGCAGTCCCGTATCAATCCGAGTCTGGAAGTGTACGGAGTGCTCGTCACCATGTTCACGCATACTCTGCATTGCGATGAGGTGTTGCAGCGCATTTATGAGGCGTTCCAAGGCAAGGTCTTCCACTCGGTGATCTCGCGGTCTATCAAGTTGCCGGATTCAACGGTTGCCGCTGCGCCAATCACCATATATGCGCCGAATCACAAGACGGCGAAGGAATACCGTGAGGTTGCCCGGGAACTGATTTTCCAAGGCGTTATCGCATAGATGCTCAAGGCTCCCTTGTGGGGGCCTTTTTCGTTAGCCGCATGTGCTCTGGATTTTGATGATTGATTGGTGGAACACCCAACTTATGGTCATGTTGACTATAAGTGATACACTGTGGTTTCGGAACAATTCGTATTGACGAGAATTTGAGAGAGTGGGGTCGCGATGATCATGGGAAATGTCTCGGAACGGCGCAAACAGCCGCCGCAGGTGGGCGTTTCCGTGGTTATTCTCGCTTTAGGGCCGGTCCAAGGATCCGGGAATGAAAATGGGACGGACACCGCTCCGAACGGTATAGGGTCCATGCTGTGGATGCCGCTGGTCAAGCGTGTGCGCCAACCGTTTCTTGGCCAATGGGCGCTTCCAGGAGGCGGTCTGCGCGCAGACCATTCGTTGGAGCAGTCCGCGTATGCCGCACTGGAATCGACTACGTCGCTTCATCCGAGATATCTCGAGCAGCTGTATACGTTTGGCGATCCGGCACGTTCGCATGGCGGGCTGCCGATGGTATCCATCGTGTACTGGGCGCTGGTCGGAGGAGCGGATGCGCAAACGGAACCTATCGAAGGCAACAACGTCAAATGGTTTCCCGTCGATAATCTGCCGGAACTTGCTTTCGACCATCGTGCCATCATCGACTACGCCTTAAGCCGGCTACGGGGGAAAATCGAATATCCCCAGGTCGTCACGCGTCTGGTCGGTGAACGATTCACGCTGAGCCAACTGCACGACGTATATGAAGCCGTAACGGGCGAAGCCATCGATTTGGCGAATTTTCGCCGGAAAATGCTCTCATCGGGCCAGTTGGAGGATACCGGCGAAAAACTGCGCGTCGGGCGCAACCGTCCGGCCGCCGTATACCGGTACGTGCAAAGCGCGTTGCGACAATTTTCATCATGGGATTACAGCGTCAATCAGTCTAATCACGAAAGCCATGCAACCGGCAACGACGTGCTCGCCGCACTGACAACCGTCTGAAACCGCCGATATCCTGTCCACGCCCAACAGACCGTGACACTGCCGAACCTGTCCGCAGGCTGCTCGATGGCCGACATGGCGAACATCGAGCAGGTTGAGGACTGCTGGGAACAGCTCGGCGAAATCTGCGGCACCAATCCGGATGCCGACGGCAAGCAGCAGATCGTGCCGGTCACATATATGAACTCCTCCGCGGCGCTGAAAGCATTCTGCGGACGCCACGGTGGCATCGTCTGCACATCATCCAATGCGCATGCCGTGCTCGAATGGGCATTCGCCCGCGGCAAGCGCGTGCTGTTCTTCCCGGACCAGCACCTTGGCCGCAATACCGCTCTCGCCATGGGTATGAGCCTTGACCAGATGCCAGTGTGGAATCCGTACAAGCCTGCCGGTGGTGCCGAAGACCCGTCCGTGTACGCCGACGCGAAGATGATCCTGTGGAAAGGCTTCTGCTCTGTGCACCAGCGCTTCACCGTCGACCAAATCGAGCGTGCACGCAAGGCGTATCCGGGCGTCAAGGTCATCGTGCATCCCGAATGCTCGATGGACGTCGTCAACGCGGCGGATGGCACCGGCTCTACCGCGTACATCGTCAAGGAGATCGCCAACGCGCCGACTGGTTCGGCCGTCGCAGTCGGCACGGAAATCAACCTCGTCAACCGTCTTGCCGCGCAGTATCCGGACAAGACCGTGTTCTGCCTCGATCCGGTAGTCTGCCCATGCTCCACGATGTACCGCATTCACCCCGCATATCTGGCGTGGGCGTTGGAGAACATCGAGCAAGGCAATATCGTTAACCGCATCACCGTGGACGAGGACACCGCGCGTGACGCCAAAATCGCCTTGCAGCGCATGCTGGAGGTACACCCATGATCGTCGTAGTCGGAGCGGGTATCGCCGGACTGTGCGCGGCACTCGCGGCGGCCGGAGACAGCCGTCTTGACAGCGAAGGACTGTCCGCCGGCGGACACGCGTCGCGTACGTGAGCTTATCGGCGATGGTTGGCACGTGGATCGCGGCAGCGAAGGACATGTGCTGCGTGGGCTCGAAGCCGCGCATTGCCGTTCCCGCGTGGTGCACGCTGGGGGAGATGCCACCGGAAAGGTCTTGGAACTCGACGTCTCCGCCATGGTGCGGGAGAATCCGAATATCACCGTACTGGAACATACGTTCCTGAACGATGTGCTGGTGCGTGACGGTCATGTCGCCGGCGTGCGTCTGGCGGTTCGTGACGCTCAAGACGGTGTTGAGACACGTGTCGTCGATACGGACCGTGTGGTTCTTGCCACCGGTGGCGCGGGACGGTTGTTCCCGTACACCACGAATCCCGCGGTGGCGACCGGCGACGGCCTGGCCGCTGCGATTCGTGCAGGGGCGCAGGTAGCCGACCTGGAGTTCTACCAGTTCCATCCCACGGCTTTGGCTATCGGCGAGCATTTCCTCGTCTCCGAAGCTGTGCGCGGCGAAGGCGCGGTACTGCTCGACGAACATGGGCACCGTTTCATGACCGACATCGACCCCAAGGCGGAACTCGCACCGCGCGACGTGGTGGCGCGAGCCAACTTCCGTACCATGCAGGCGCAAGGCGGTAAGCCGATCATGCTCGACGTTTCACCCATGGGCAAAGAGAACCCTGATCTGGCGGAATTCCTACGCCACAGGTTCCCAACCATCGACGCCTACACGCGTTCGCTCGGCTTCGATTGGAGCAAGGAACCCATTCCCGTGGCTCCCGCGGCCCACTACTGGATGGGCGGCATCCGCACCGACCTGTTCGGACGAGCCAGCATCCCCGGCCTCTATGCGGCCGGCGAATGCGCCAGAACTGGTGTGCAGGGTGCCAATCGTCTCGCATCGAACTCGCTGCTTGAAGGCATGGTCTACGGATATCGCGCCGGCCTTGCCGCTGCGAATGACACCGACGGTACCGTTTGGCAACCGCAGGACTTCGACAACAGCGCGATCGAAAACATGCCGGTCTGCCAGCAGCCGATGCTGCTGCATATGCCGGATGCCACAACGCAGCCGAATGTTGCGCAATCGCTGGTATGGGACCGTGCACGAATTGAAGACGTGATGTGGAAGCACGTCGGCGTGATCCGCGACGGTGACAGCTTGTCCCAAGGCGTACGTGAACTTGGTGAAGCGCTCTCCATGGCGAATGCGGCGGACAGCGCGGATATGTCGAAAACCATCGCCCAACCGACAACATATGCGGAACGAATCATCATGTGGGAAAACCGCAACCTGCTTACGGCGGAACGTGTGGCGTTGAACTTCGCGCAACGTATGTGCGGCATTGCCACCATGACGGCGGCCTTCGTCAAAGCGGCGGACGAAGCCGTCGAAACTACGGACTATCGAACACCGCGCACCTATGTGCGCACCCGTATCGTGGACACGCGCAAGACGACTCCGGGACTGCGTCCGTTCGAAAAGTACGCCGTCACCTGCGGTGGCGGACATAATCATCGCTACGGATTGTCCGATGCCGTCATGGTCAAAGACAACCATCTCGCGGCGCTCGCCGAACAAGGCATCGATATGGCCGGGGCGATTCGCCACATCCGCGAACAAGTGGGACATACTACGCATATCGAAGTGGAAGTAGACCGTTTGGCGCAGATCAAAGCCGCGCTTGAAGGCGGTGCCGATACCATCATGCTTGACAACTTCTCCTTAGAAGACACACGCAAGGGGGTTAACCTTATCGCAGGCAACGCCATTGTGGAAGCCAGCGGTAACATGACGCTGGAACGTATACCGCAGGTGGCCTCCACCGGTGTGGACGTGATTTCCGTTGGCGCGCTCACCCACAGCGTGAGCAGCATCGACCTTGGACTGGATTGGAACTGAAGAAGCGCAGGGAGGACTGATGGAACACCTGTATCTGGACGCCGCCTCCACAGAGCCGGTCGGCGTCGACGTCATCAGCGTGATGATGCCGTTTCTGACCGAAGCGGATAATCTTGCGATTAAAGGCATTGCGATGGCCCGCATACGTTTGCTGCGCGAAGCGTATGGCGAGCAGGTGCGTCCGCGTGTCATTGTGTCGTCGATCGAACATCCGGCTGTGTTGGAATCGGCCCGTTGGACGGAACAATGGTTCGGCTGCGAAGTGGTGGAGATTCCCGTCGACCATCAAGCGCATATCGATGTGGACGCGTTGAGCTTGTCCGGACACAAATTCGGCACGCCGAAGGGACTGGGGGCACTGCTGCTACGTTCCCGAGTGCCTGTCGAGCCGCTGATGAGCGGCGGTGGACAGGAACGCTCCCTACGATCAGGCACGCAGAATGTCGCCGGTGCGGTCGCATTGGCCGTTGCGTTGCGTGACTCGAACACACGAATGCATGAGATTGGACGCGCGCTGGTGGCTTCCCGGGATCGTCTGATCGACGCGGTGCTGCGTGTGGAACCCAGAGCACAGCTTACGGGGGATTCACAACGACGGCTTCCAGGACATGCGTCGTTCGTTTTCCCGGGACTTTCCGGAGAAGCTTTGCTGGTTGATTTGGACGCTCGGGGCATCGCTTGCTCGTCCGGATCGGCCTGTGCTGTCGGCCGTCACGAAGCGCCCGGCACATTGTTGGCGATGAGATATGATCCGGCAGTAGCAAAATCAGCCATTCGCATGACCTTCCGTGAGCCGCTCACACCGGAACAGATCAACCAGATCGCCTCGGTAGTGGAGGAATCCTGCAACTCGTTGCGTGGGGCTTCAACAGTCAGCGATCCGTCGATTAACATCCAAGCGCAACAGGCGCTCGCCTGAATGTGGCACCGGCGAAGGTGTCGCAACGCTTCGCTAATATTGGTTCGGTTTGTGTGTAAGTACGATTTTTCAAGTACCGACAGCATGTACGTACCGAACGTTTACGCAAGAGAACAGCAATACTAAGAGAGGTTTCGATGGCGGTTCGCGGCGATATTCGAAATGTAGCGATTGTGGCACACGTCGATCATGGTAAGACCACGCTGGTCAATGCCATGCTGGCACAGTCCCACGTGTTCAACGAGCGTGAGGAAGTCCCGGATCGTGTGATGGATTCCAACGATCTGGAGCGTGAGAAGGGCATTACCATTCTCGCCAAGAACACTGCTGTGCAGTACACCGGTCCGCTGGCCGCCAAGTACGGGCATCCGGAAGGCATCACCCTGAACATCATCGACACCCCTGGCCACGCCGATTTCGGTGGTGAGGTCGAGCGCGGTATCTCCATGGTGGACGGTGTTGTGCTCCTTGTCGACGCTTCCGAAGGTCCGCTGCCACAGACCCGCTTCGTGCTGCGCAAGGCGCTGGAAGCTAAACTGCCGGTTATCCTGTGCGTGAATAAGACTGATCGCCCGGATGCCCGTATTGAAGAAGTCGTGGGTGAATCCTCTGACCTGTTGCTCGGCTTGGCCCAGGATGTTATCGAGGAAGGTATTGACCTCGATGAAGACGCATTGTTCGACCTTCCGGTCATCTACTGTGCAGCAAAGGCTGGCTATGCTTCCGAAAACCAGCCGGAAAATGGCGGTCTGCCAGACAATGAAGATCTCGAACCGCTATTCGAGGCCATCATTAAGAACATTCCGGCTCCGGAATATGAGGAAGGCGCTCCTCTTCAGGCACACGTCGCCAACATCGATTCCTCCGACTTCCTTGGACGACTCGGCTTGGTGCGCATCTACAATGGCACCCTTGAAAAGGGTAAGACCTATGGACTGTCCCGTGTGGACGGTTCCATTGAAAACTTCCGTGTTTCCGAACTGTTGCGTACGCAGGGTCTTGAGCGTACTCCGGTTGATTCCGCAGGTCCTGGCGACATCGTCGCAGTCGCAGGTGTGAACGACATCATGATCGGCGAGACCATCGTCGACCCGTCTGATCCGCGTCCGTTGCCGCTGATTCACGTTGATGACCCGGCCATCTCCATGACTTTCGGCATCAATGATTCCCCGCTTGCAGGCACCGAAGGCAAAGACCACAAGCTTACCGCCCGCATGATCAAGGATCGTCTCGACCGCGAGCTCATCGGCAACGTGTCCATCAAGGTGCTGCCAACCGAGCGTCCGGATGCTTGGGAGGTCCAGGGTCGTGGTGAACTCGCACTGGCCGTGCTCGCCGAGCAGATGCGTCGCGAAGGCTATGAGTTGACCGTCGGCCGTCCGCAGGTGGTCACCAAGACCATCGACGGCGTGATCAACGAGCCGATGGAACACACCACCATCGACGTTCCGGAAGAGTACATGGGCACCGTCACTCAGCTGCTTGCTGACCGTAAGGGCCGTATGGAGAACATGACCAACCATGGCACCGGCTGGGTCCGTCTGCAGTTCACCGTGCCGTCCCGTGGCCTGATTGGCTTCCGTACCGCACTGCTGTCCGCCACCCGTGGCACCGGCATCGCATCCTCCATCTCCGCCGGCTACGCTCCGTGGGCCGGTCAGATTGTGACACGTCAGAACGGCTCCATGGTCTGCGATCGTAAGGGTATCGCCACCCCGTACGCCATGCAGCGTCTGCAGGCGCGCGGCAACTTCTTTGTTGAGCCGCAGTCTCCGGTGTACGAGGGCCAAGTCGTCGGCGTAAATAACAAGCCGGACGAGCTTGATGTGAACATCACATTGGCCAAGCATATGACCAATATGCGTTCCTCCACCGCAGACGTGCTCGAAACCCTGACTCCGCCGATCAAGATGAGCCTCGAAGAGTCCTTGGACTTCGCCAACGAGGACGAGTGTGTGGAAGTCACCCCGGAATCTATCCGCGTGCGCAAGATCATTCTCAGCCGTGAGGACTGGTATAAGTGGCGCGCCAAGCAGCGCCGACAGAACAACGCTCAAAATAACAAGTGATTTTTTGCGTTGTTCTGTCGGCTTCGCAAGCACGGTAGTGTGCTTGCTCACTTCGCCTACGGTGAGCCCACTGGGCTCTCCGTTTGACGGCTCAGCAGAACAACGCTCAAAATAACAAGTGATTTTTGCGTTGTTTTTGCGAAAAGAGATACGTGTTCTCACGTATCTCTTTTTCTTTTCAGGTTAGCGAGAGATAGTAGAAATATGACGCAACAGATGAAGCAATCGTACGGTACGGATGAATCCAATCAACGGATGGTGGCTGATGTACGATTGATGCCATGGTCGTACCGGCTACCGATATGGGGACGATTCTTGATCGATTTGGCTTCTGGAATCATAGTTGGCATGATAGGAACCATGGCTCACCGTATGGGGGCATCCGTGAACATTCCCTACGGATTACTGATCGCCTATCTCATGGTAATCATCTCAACATGGTCCGCTCGATCGCGTGACGGCGTTTCAGGCCTCGCATTGCATCTGATTGGTTCTTCCCTGGCGGTCTGGACGGTGATGGCTGGGTATGGTCCTGGCGGAGATGCCATGATTCCCGTTGGATTCGGCGGAGACGATTCCATGCCGTTCTTCAGTGAGCAAGTGGGATATTTTTGGTTATATGGAGTCGTGCTCATTCCGATCGTGATGCTGGTATTACCGAAATGTTGGTTCGTTACGCCTCCGCGTAAGAAAACGCATGATGATGCGTTTGTTGTCTACCCCCAAACGAGAGGGCCCGAAACGTCTGGCAGCGCTCAGCCAGTGAAATGATTAGCAGCTGATTCCATGTCAATGAGATAAGGTGCATGGAAACACCAAGAAAAGAAATGGGGTTGAATGAGCGCACGCAAGCTGTTCTATCTGGGTCCGCAAGGCACCTTCACCCATCAGGCCGCGATCAATGCATCGCAGGCGCTGGCCCATCTCGAACCTGAAGGGTTCGAATTGGTGGCTTTGGATGATGTGCCGCAGATTCTCGAAGCCGTGCAGCAGGGTGAGGGCTGGGGCGTCGTGGCATGGGAAAACAATGTCGAAGGCTACGTGGTACCGAATTTGGACGCGCTGATCGACGCCAAAGACCTGGCCGGATTCGCACGCGTGGGCGTCGACGTTACTTTTGACGCGTACGTGCGTGCGGGATCCGATCCGGAAGAAGCCACCGTAGCCACCGCGCATTCGCACGGACTCGCGCAATGCAAACGTTTTATCGCGGAACATCGTTTGCGGCCGGTTCCAGCACCATCCAATGCCGCCGCATGTCGAGACATTAAAGCGAACGAAATAGCCCTTGGGCCAAGCATCTGCGGTGAACTTTACAACGTCACATGCATCGGCACCGCCGTGCAGGATTATCAAGGCGCGCAAACTGATTTCCTTGTGCTCGCCCCGCGCAAGGAAGCAGAGAAACTGTTGGAACAGCCACGTTCCCAATCCGGTATGGAATACGAGTCCGTGTTGACGCTTATCCCGCTCGTCACCGGCCCTGGCGTACTTGCGAACCTGCTGGACGTATTCCGCGACGCAGGACTCAACATGACAAGCTTCATCTCACGGCCAATCAAAGGACGTACAGGCACCTACAGTTTTATCGCGACGCTTGATGCGGCGCCGTGGGAACAACGTTTCCACGATGCTCTGGTCGAAATCGCAGAACATGGCGACTGGGCCAAAACTCTGGCCGTATATCCGCGTAGAGAACGCCCTAATCCTCCAGTCACCTCATGGATGCTGCCTCAGGGAGGCGTACATCTTGACGAACGGCATCTGCCAGACGATTGGCAGAACAGTGAAACGGTCAAAAAGGAGCTGATGTGGTGAAGCAACGTATCGCAATCGTGGGTCTCGGGCTTATTGGAGGGTCTCTGGCACGCAGGCTCGTCAATGCGGGCTGCGAGGTCGTCGCATGGAACCATAACGATCGGCCATATGAAACCGCGGAGGCGGACGGCATACGATGCGTGCCCACGCTGGCTGTGCTTGCCGATGCAAAGCCTGACGTGCTTGTGCTATGCAATCCGCTTAAAGCCATGCCGCAAATTCTGGGTGCACTCAAACCGCTGATCGATCCGAGCGTCACCACGCTCACCGATGTAGGCAGCGTCAAAGAAATGGTTAGGGAACAGGTCAGGGCCGTAGGGTTGGAACACTGCTATGTAGGGGCGCACCCCATGGCCGGCAATGAGCTATCTGGGTGGGAATCGTCGGATCCAACGCTTTACGACGGTGCTCTTTGGGCCATTACCGTGGATGAAAACACTGAATATCAGCGTTTCCGTGCCGTTGCGACAATGATCGTCGACCATTGCGCGAATCGTCTCATCGTGCTCGACGACACGACCCACGATCGTTGCGCGGCACTGATCTCTCACATGCCACACGTCATTTCCACGGCCATGATCAACGAGCTGGTGGCCAATCCCAATCGAAACATCGCGGCAGCGCTCGCCGCCGGCTCGTGGCGAGACATGACCCGTGTTGCGCTGACCGATCCGAACCGTACCCGTGCAATGGTGGAAGAGGATGCGGCCAATGTTGAAGCGTTATTGCGCAACATGGCTAATCGCTTGACGCTTATGGCCAATGTGCTGCATGGCATGACCGCACAGCAGGGCGCGCCCACTGCGGGCGATGATAAGGAAATGGCGCGTTTCTTCGTACAGGGGCAGCCATTCCGTGAGTACAAGGCTCTCACCAAAGAACCTGATTTCGCAGAACATTGCGAAACGATCGAACTGGCAATTCCCGAGACTGGTTGGCAGCGGATGCTTCTGGAATCGGCGCGTAGGGGAGAGCATATTGTGCGATTCGACGGCTACCGTCAAGCTATGGCACAGGTGCGTTCCTCAGTGTGACGCGTTATAGGCGCGGCCTTGTCATGGAACGTTCCGGAACCGGTTTGACGGTGACGATGGTGTCGGCGGGAATACTGACACGTTGCTCCGGGCGCGAACCGTTAGCTGCCGCATCGCGCGTCATTTCCAATGTCTGCCCGTCCCAAGAACGTACGTGACCGACATAATCTCGGAATTTCATGCGCTGGTCCTTTGGATCGACACCTTCGCAGGTGCGCACCACAATGCGTGCACCTGCTGGAATTTCGTTTGGAATCGGCATAATCTCCCCTTCGAATAGACGATTATTGACGGATTCGCTGAGCGAACGCTACTGGACAGCATAGTTGGTCTCTTTTCAAGTTGTGCCGGAATTTCGGTTTCTATCGGAGAATGGACACATAATGGAGAGAAATTCATGGATTTGGGCTTGCTATTGAGCTCGGGAAAGGCTGATCGGCATGCTGTTCGATGAGAGCGTAGAGGCATTCGACACATATCTGAAAGCCAACCGTGGATTGAGCGAAAACACACGGAAGGCATACCGAGGCGATGTCGAAGAATGTCTGCTTGCCTTGGAACGGCTTGGATGCAGGAACCTTAACGAGGTGACCATCGAAGATCTTCGCATGTGGATGGCGGAATCATCGAAAAAACATGCGAAAAGTAGCATGGCCCGAAAAACCGTGGCGGTACGTGGTTTTTTCGCGTGGACGCATGAGCATGGCGTGACGACGACGGATCCGGCTTGTGTGCTCATGACTCCGAAAATACCTGATACGTTGCCGGATGTGCTCAGCGAATCACAGGCCGAACAGCTGATGGAACGCGTGGACGAGGACAGTGAAACGTCTCAGCCGAAGGAACGGACTATGAAGCAGCAGGCCATTGAGCTGCGTGACGCTGCAATGCTGGAACTGTTGTATGCGACGGGCATGCGTGTGGCTGAACTGGTGGGACTTGATGTACCGGATGTGGTCTTTTCCAATCGGACGGTCAAAGTGACCGGCAAAGGCAACAAACAACGAGTCATGCCATTTGGCGCTCCGGCGCAAAAAGCGATACGTCGGTGGTTGGATGATGGGCGTCCCCTGTTGGTGGGGGAGCAATCCGCATCTGCGTTGTTTCTTGGGAGACAAGGCAAACGCATTGATCAGCGGATGGTACGTCGTGTGGTGCACGCATGCGCGCGTGATGCCGGCGTTCCCGACATTAGTCCTCATGCTCTGCGGCACAGTGCCGCCACGCATATGCTTGACGGGGGAGCGGATTTGCGTGAGGTGCAGGAGCTCTTGGGACATTCCTCGCTGAAGACCACGCAACGGTACACGCATGTATCCATAGAACAGTTGAAGGCCCGTTACGGACAGGCGTTTCCACGGGCATGACACGAATCGGCAAAGTACGCTGACAGCGAACAGATATGTCCGTGTCCGTCCATACGCACGATGCGGATAAGTTGTTCCGGCGATAAGCGGGAAAAATGGTTTGTTTTATCAGATGATGAGTTTTGATTTGACTATTTTGCATGGGCCTCCCTCGGATATGGAGTGGTTGTCCCTCAATCGAGTGATAATGAACCCACCATCAGAACGAAGACGGACGTTGACGCCACGGTATTGACGCCCGCCTTCTTTTTGAACAGGGTCTTACGGCTCTGGAAATAATGGATAAGGAGAATATGAATTCCATGAAGAAGAAAGCTCTGGCTTTCGCTGCGGCCGCATGCGCATTCGGTATGCTGCTCAGCGGGTGCGGCTCTTCCAACGGTGACTCCACCGCTGACAAGGGTTCCAACGTCGTCACCGCATACAATTCCGAACCGCAGAACCCGCTCATCCCGGGCGACTGCAACGAGACCGGCGGCGGTAAGCCGCTCGACTTGCTGTTCGCACGTCTGATTTCTTTTGATGCCAAAGGCAATGCCTCCAATGAGGTTGCGGAATCCATCGAAGCTAACGATAACGCCACCCAGTACACCATCAAGCTCAAGGATGGTTGGAAGTTTACCGACGGCACCCCGGTGACCGCCGAATCCTTCACCAAGGCATGGAGCTACACGGCCAACGCCAAGAACGCCCAGCTCGGCTCCTCCTTCTTCTCCACCATCAAGGGCTATGACGCGCTGCAGGACGGAGACAAGCTCAAGGGTGATGAACAGCTCGAGGGTCTGAAGGTCGTCAATGATAAGGAATTCACCGTCGATCTGAACCAGTCCGATTCTGTGTTCGCCATCAAGGTCGGCTATACCGCGTTCGCCCCTCTGCCGGAATCCTTCTTCAAGGATCCGAAGGCCTTCGGCGAGAAGCCGGTTGGCAATGGTCCGTACAAGTTCCAGTCTTGGGACCATGACAACCAGATTGTGCTGGTGAAGAACCCCGATTACAAAGGCAATCGCGTTCCGAAGAACGACGGCGTGACCTTCAAGGTTTATACCAAGGATGAGGCCGCTTACGCTGACATCCAGTCTGGTTCCCTTGACGTGATGGAATCCGTTCCCGCCTCTGCCACCAAGACCTTCGAAAAGGACTCCACCGTGCAGGCCTATAACAAGGCTGGTTCCGTCATTCAGCAGTTCACTATTCCGTCCAATGTGAAGCATTTCGAGGCCGGTACCGAAGAAGGCACCCTGCGCCGACAGGCCATCTCCATGGCCATCAACCGCCAGAACATCTGCGATAAGGTGCTCAACGGCACGGGCACTCCGGCCGCCGATTTCACGTCCCCGCTGACCCCGGGCTATTCCGATTCCCTCACCGGTTCCGACAACCTGAAGTACAACGAGAAGAAGGCCAAGGAACTGTGGGATAAGGCAAACGCCATCAGCCCGTGGACCGCTGACGACAAGCTCACCTTTGCGTACAACGCCGATGGCGGTCACGAGGTCATTTACACCGCTGTCGTGAACTCCATCAACAACGTGTTGGGCGACGGTGTTGCCGCCACCAACCCGTACCCGACCTTCAACGATTTCCGCACCGCCGTGTCCGACCGTAAGGTGAACGGTGCGTTCCGTAGCGGTTGGCAGCCGGATTATCCGTCTGCCGAAAACTACCTGATGCAGAACTTCGCGTCCTCGGCCGCCGATGGCAATGGTTCCAACGACGGTGATTACAAGAACTCCAAGTTCGACGATCTGTGCAACCAGGCCGCCGCCTCCAAGACCACTGATGATGCCAACAAGCTGTATCAGAAGGCGCAGGAAGTGCTGCTCAACGACCTGCCGGCCGTTCCGCTGTACTACGCCAATGCCTATGGTGTGGCCTCGACCGGTGTTTCCGGCTTCGAGATGAACTGGCAGAACCTGCCGGTCTACGAGAACATGACCAAGTCTGGCAAGTGAGCCGTTCTCTGATTTGATTTCGTAGGATCGGTATGAAGGAAGGGACGGATTCGAATATCCGTTCCTTCCTTTCCGCGTAATAAACAGGACTTCCATCGGAGGTCCGATGACGGCTGGACATGCGGCATCAACAGAAGATGTCCGCGCATGGGGTATATTTTCAACTGTCTTTCATGAAACTGCAATATAGAGCACTGTGGTGCAGTATCACTGATACGTAACGGGGCAAGCGCCGGCCGCCCCGGGCCCCTGACCTATACGTGCGAACGTTAGGGGAGAAGCCGCAAACGGCTGGCGAACGAGTGAGTAATCAAAAGGAGAAACCAATGGGCAAGTATCTTCTGCGACGCATTCTGCAGATGATCCCTGTGGTTCTCGGCACGACGCTTCTGGTGTACGCCCTGGTGTTCGCGTTGCCGGGCGAACCGGTCAAGGCGATGTTCGGCGACAAGCCGGTCAACGAAGCGGTCGCGGCCCAGATCCGTGCCGAATACAATCTGGACAAGCCGTTCATTGTCCAGTATCTGCTGTTCCTGAAGAACGCGCTGACCCTCGACTTCGGCAAGACCTTCTCTGGGCAGCTTGTCATCGACGTGATCGGCCGTGCCTTCCCCGTAACCATCAAGCTCGCCCTGATGGCCTTCGTGTTCGAGGCGGTTTTCGGTGTGATCTTCGGTGTGATCTCCGGCCTGAAGAAGGGCAAGTGGTGCGATACCGTCATCCTGATCTTCTCACTGCTGCTCATCTCCGTGCCGACCTTCGTCACCGGCTTCCTGTGCCAGTACTTCCTTGGTGTGAAATGGCGTCTGCTGCCGGTTACCGCCGGATCGAATCCAGGCTTCCTCGACCTGCTGATGCCGGCCATGGTGCTTGGCTCGGTATCGATGGCGTACATCATTCGTCTGAGCCGTACGGAGATTTCGTCCAACATCGCCCTCGACTATGTGCGCACCGCGCGCGCCAAAGGCATGAACAACAAATCCGTCATGCTGCGCCACGTGTTGCGCAACTCCATGATCCCCGTCGTCACCTATCTGGGCCAGGATCTTGGCGCACTGATGAGCGGCGCGATGATCTCCGAAACCATCTTCAACGTGCATGGCATCGGCTACCTGACCTATCAGAGCATCCTCAAGGGTGAAGGCAACCTGGTGGTGTCCATCGTGACGCTGCTCATGCTGATCTTCGTGGTCTGCAATCTGCTGGTCGACATGCTGTACGCCGCGCTTGATCCGCGAATCCGTTACGCGTGAGTTGAGGGAGGTAACAAGAAATGACCGAAATGAATGAGACCAATCCTTTCACCGTGCTTCCGGGACAGGAACGCTATGTGGCACCGCTCGATGAGACGCCTCTGAAGGCCGTCGACTCGATGGATGAATCCGCTCCGGCCTCAAGCATGTGGGCCGATGCGTGGCGCACCCTGCGTAAGAACCCGTTGTTCATCATCTCCGGACTGCTGATTATCTTCATCGTGTTCGTGGCGCTGTTCCCGAGCGTATTGACCAAGCAGAACCCGAACTACTGCACGCTCGATAATTCCCTTGATCCGGCTTCCGCTGGCCATCCGTTCGGCTTCGACCTGCAAGGTTGCGATGTTTACTCCCGTGTGGTCTACGGCACCCGCACCTCGTTGAGCGTCGGCGTGTTCGCCACACTGCTGGTGGTGCTGCTCGGAACGCTGATTGGCGCAATCGCAGGCTTCTTCGGAGGATGGGTCGACGCCGTGCTGAGCCGACTGACTGATATCTTCCTCGCGCTGCCGATTCTGCTTGGCGCCATCGTGGTGCTCCAGATGTTCAAGACGAGCAGCTCCATCTGGAAGATCATCCTGGTGATGACGCTGTTCGGCTGGACCTCCGTGGCACGAATCGCGCGAGGCGCGGTGATGGAAGCCAAGAACCTCGAATTCAACACGGCATCCACCGCACTGGGATCCACCCCGATCCGCAACCTGTTCCGTCACATCCTGCCGAATTCGCTGGCCCCGATCATCGTGGTCGGCACCACCTCGCTGGCCACCTACATCGTGCTCGAGGCCACGCTGAGCTTCCTGGGCGTTGGTCTGCCCACCACCACGGTCAGCTGGGGCGGAGACATCTCCAACGCGCAGTCCATTCTGCGTACCGACCCGATGGTGCTGTTCTACCCGTCCGCCGCACTGGCCATCACCGTGCTGGCATTCATCATGATGGGTGACGCCGTCAAGGACGCGCTCGATCCGAAGAGCCGTACGGCCTGAGTGTAAGTGAAGGGATATTCGATGACTGAAATGAATACCGAGAACAACCTCGAGGCCATGCAGCGCGCCCACGGGCCGCTGTTGGAGGTCAAGAACCTTCAGGTCGACTTCACCACCGATGAAGGCAAGGCCGTGCATGCCGTGCGCAACTCGTCCTTCAGTGTGTATCCTGGTCAGTGGGTGGCCATCGTCGGCGAATCCGGTTCCGGCAAGTCCACCTCCGCCATGGCCGTGCTTGGCCTGCTTCCGGGAACCGGCCATGTTGTCGGCGGCTCCATCAAGCTTGATGGACAGGAGATTTCCGGCTTCAAGCAGAAGGACTTCGACAAGCTCCGTGGCAGCAAGATGGGTCTTGTCCCGCAGGATCCGATGAGCAACCTGAACCCGGTGTGGCGCATCGGCACCCAGGTCAAGGAAGCGTTGGTGGCCAACAACATGGACATCGACCACGAAAAGCGTTCCGAATTCGCCAAGGCTTTGGCCGACGACGAAGTAGAGCTCAAGGGCAATGACGACGAGACCTTCCTCGGCTCCAAGGAACTGCCTGATCTGACCGCCGCAGCCAAGGAAGCTCTTGTCAAGATCGGCAAGAGCGGTGACGAACTTGACAAGATCATGGCCCGGTTCGCCGAGGAATGGGTTCCGGGATCCGAAACCCGCTGGCGTGTGGCTGATGGCCTGATCAAAGCCGGTGTGAAGGACGATGACGCATGGTACATCGCCAAGAAGTATGTGGTCGGCTCCACCATGGACGACCGCATCGCCGGTCTGCTGTCCGAGGCCGGCCTGCCTGACGCCGCCACCCGTGCCCGCCAGTTCCCGCACGAATTCTCCGGCGGCATGCGCCAGCGCGCGTTGATCGCCATCGGTCTGGCCTGCCGTCCGGAACTGCTCATCGCCGACGAGCCGACCTCCGCGCTCGACGTGACCGTGCAGAAGAAGATCCTCGACCATCTGCACATGCTGACCGATTCCCTGGGAACCGCGGTGCTGTTCATCACCCACGATCTCGGTCTGGCCGCGGAACGCGCCCAGCACATCGTGGTCATGTACAAGGGCCAGGTCGTGGAATCCGGTCCTTCCCTGGAAGTGCTGCAGCATCCGCAGCATCCGTACACCAAGCGTCTGGTCGCCGCGGCGCCGTCCTTGGCCTCTCAGCGCATTATCTCCGTCAAGGAGCATGGCGGCGATGCCACCGCGGTCATGGAACACGCGGTGAACGAGGATTCCCTGAAGAAGGGCGAAGCCATCATCACGGTGGACCATCTGACCAAGGAATTCAAGCTGCCGCGCAAGAAGGAGATGTTCAAGGCGGTCGACGATGTGAGCTTCTCCATCAAGAAGGGCACCACGCTGGCCATCGTCGGCGAATCCGGTTCCGGCAAGTCCACCGTGGCCAACATGGTGCTGAAGCTGCTCGAACCAACCGCCGGCACCGTCACCTATGACGGCAGGGACATCTCCGGCTTCAAAGGCAAGGAGCTGCTTGACTTCCGACGTCACGTGCAGCCGGTATTCCAGAACCCGTACGGATCGCTCGACCCCATGTACTCCATCTACCGGTCTATCGAGGAGCCGTTGCGCATCCACGGCATCGGAGACAAGAAGAGCCGTGCCAAGCGAGTGCGTGAACTCATCGACATGGTGGAACTGCCGGAATCGGTGATGAGCCGTTACCCGAACGAGCTTTCCGGCGGCCAAAGGCAGCGCATCGCCATCGCGCGCGCCATGGCCCTCGACCCGGATGTGATCGTCTGCGACGAAGCCGTCTCCGCATTGGACGTGCTGGTGCAGGACCAGGTGCTTCGCCTGCTCAACGACCTGCAGGCGGAAAAGGGACTGAGCTACCTGTTCATCACCCATGATCTGGCGGTGGTACGCCAGATCGCCGACGAAGTCGTGGTGATGCAGCACGGTAAGCTGGTGGAACACGCCACCACCGACGAGGTCTTCGACCATCCGAAGAAGCAGTACACTCGCGATTTGCTGGACGCCATCCCGGGCGGCAAGCTGCAGCTCGGACTCGACTGATCGCGTCCGTCGTCTGGAAAACCTCCCTCCCTCCGAGGGAGGTTTTCTTGTATTCCGGCTACTCTAAGACGTTATGACGATCACAATCACGACTTCGAATGTGAATGGAATCCGCGCGGCGAAACGCAAAGGCATCGAGCAATGGGCTGCGAAAAACACACCGGACGTATGGTGCATGCAGGAGGTACGTGCCCCCCAAAACGAAATCGATCCCATCTTCGACGAATTCGGTTTCGAATACGCGACCGCCGGACGTGTCGATGACCAAAGCGAACTCAATCGCATGAACGAAATCTGCCGTATCAAAGGGCGTGCCGGCGTCGGTTTACTGTCGACATTGCCTGTTGTCGAAAAGCGGTATGGTTTGCCGGGACTTGAGGAAGACGTCGATTCCGGACGTTGGATCGAAGCGGATGTGCAAACTCCGCAAGGCTATGTCATTACCGTGACCTGCGTGTATGTGCATGCGGGAAATACCGATGATCCGGAAAAAATGAAGCAGAAATACCGTTTTCTCGACACCATGCTGGCACGCATGGAACAGTTGCGTGACGAGGCGGCACACGGCGGAAAACAAGCGGTGCTCTGCGGTGATTTCAACATCGCACACACGCCGCTCGACATCAAAAACGCCAAAGCCAACGAAACGCATGCCGGATTTCTCCCCGAAGAGCGCGCATATGTCGACAAATGGCTGGGAGAACTGGAGTTTGTGGATGTGATGCGTGATCTTGCCGGAGATATCCAAGGGCCGTACACATGGTGGAGCCAGCGCGGTCGTGCATTCGACAACAATGTTGGCTGGAGGATCGACTATCAGTTCGCAACACCGGAACTGGCGGAAACGGCCTGCGGATTCGTGATCGATAAGGCTCCGACCTACGACCTGCGCTGGTCCGATCATGCGCCGCTCAGCATTATGTATGACATTTAAGCCATCTTTTACCGTGAACAGACTGGGAATTGGAATATCACGTCCCGATTCCCAGCTCATATTAAGCATGGGTGCTAGGCTTGTCACGGTTGCAACCGTTATGAAATGAGGAACATCATGGGATTGTTTGGATTCGGTAAGAAGAAGCATCAGAGCGAGGAAGCTCTTGAAGCGGCCGCCGAAGAAAACGAAGAGGCTGTTGACGCAGCTGAAAACGTTGACGAAGCTCAGGAAGTCGTGGCGCTTCCGGAGTCTTCCGCTGAATACGAGGGCCGCGGTGACGAGCGTGGTCCGTGGGATGTGGAAGATGAGAATGTTCCCGACTATGATGAGTACCTCGATATGGGATCGTATTATCTGCCGTTCCTGAAAGGCATTGAATTGCGCGTGAAGGCCAACCGTGCCACCCAGCAGGTTCTTGGCACCACCATCACCTACGGTTCCTCCAGCGTGGAGATTGAGGCATTCGCGGCCCCGAAGACGCTCGGATTGTGGGATGACGTTCGTGCCGACCTGATTGAAGCCAACAAGGACGCGAAGGAAGTTGAAGGCGTGTTCGGCACCGAACTGGCATTGCCGGTTACCGTCAAGGGCGGACGCAAGGTGCTTACCCGCATCGTAGGTGTCGACGGTCCGCGTTGGATGCTACGTGGCATCTTCTCCGGCAAGGCTGCCACCGATCCTGAGGGTGAGGAAGCAAAGGCATTGAACCAGTTCTTCGCCGATATTGTGGTGGAACGAGGCGATAATCCGTTGGCGCCGCGTGACCTTATTCCCATGCATCCGCCAGTCGCTCCAGCCGAACGCAAGGCGGCAAAGGCCGCTGCGGAAGAGACTGCGCAGAAGACTGAGATTCCAGGCAAGCCGAAGGGTCCATTCGACTCCGACCAGCAGGTTGAGGTCAAGACCACGCTGTCTCGTGGACCGATGTTCTCCGAAGTGCGCTGAGCCACTTGAACCGATAGCTAATACGTATGGCTGAAACCGAAACGAAAAAACGAACCGGTCTTGGTGCGCTTGCCGACGCCGGTAATACTGACGATTTTTCCGTGATCGACGCCATTGGCGGTCCGAGAGGCGTTATCGAATCGATGCTGCCGGGCGTCGTGTTCGTGGTGCTGTTCGTCATCACGTCCAATTTGCAGCTGACCATCGGCGTGTCCGCTGCGTTGGCCGTGTTGCAGGTGATCGTGCGCCTGTGCCAACGACAGTCCGTCATGGGAGCGGTGTCAGGCTTGCTGGCAGTAGGTATTTGCCTGATTTGGGCATGGAACAGTCACGAAGCTCGTAACTATTACATGTTCGGATTCCTTACCAACGCCTTTTACGTTGTTTTGTTGACGATTTCACTGCTGGCCCGAGTGCCTGGCTTAGGATTGGTTATCGAGTTCATCAGAACGTTACCGACCGAGCATTTTCGTGTCTGGCTTGCCGATTGGCGAGGTGACAAGGCGCTCAATCGTGCCTATACCATCATCACCGCGCTGTGGATTGGGGTGTTCTCGCTACGTCTGATCGTGCAGGTGCCGCTCTATCTCGGCAATCACGTTGGCTGGCTGGGAACGGCGCGTCTGCTGATGGGCATTCCGTTCTGGGCGCTCGCGATTTGGGTTTCGTATCTGATCGTGGCGACGCCAATGCACCGGCATAAGATGGTGCAGGAAACTTCTGAATGCGATGCTGAGGTAGCACAAAACACTGAAATGAGGGAAGAGCACTGATGGAATCGACCATCCGCATTGAACGGTACGCCGACCAGGGTCGTTGCGTCGGTCATATTGATGGACGTGTTGTGTTCGTGCGATTTGCATTGCCCGGAGAACTGGTCCGTGTCGCATTGGACGAGCCGCATGATCGTGAGGATCGCTTCTGGACGGGCGAAGTGGTGGAAGTGCTCGAGGCGAGCGAAGACCGTACTGATCCAATATGGTCGTTGGCTGGTCCCCTTGCCATGGGTGGTGGTGTTGGCGGCGCTGACTTGGTGCATGTGTCGCTTGCCGGGCAACTGAAGTGGAAGGCCACGTCGGTTGCCGAACAGATGGCAAGACTTGGCCACGTCGACGTGGAAGTGCCCATTGAGCGTATGCCGGAAGACGATGCGGAGCGAGGTCTGCATTGGCGTACTCGCATCGAGATGATCGCTGATGCTGATGGGTGCCCGTCGATGCACCGTCGAGGCACGCATGTGCGCGTTCCGATTGATACCATGCCGTTGGCCAGCCGTACGTTGCTGGAAGTGGCCGAACGTGAGCATGTGTGGGAAGGGGGCTTCGAACAGGGTTCTCAGATTCGTCTATCCGTTCCGGAACCTCGCGATAATACGCCAATTTCAGACAATTACGCCGTGCTTGTGAACGGCGAGGTGGTTGCTGGAAGCCGTGAGCTCACGGAAAAGGTGACTGTTGCCGGCCATGAATTCGAATACAACGTGGATGCAGGCGGTTTCTGGCAGATGCATAGGCATGCGCCGATCGCTTTGACCAACCATGTGATTGATTTGGTACGAGGCGAGCTTGACGGTGCCAAATCCGCATGCCTGTGGGATTTGTATTCCGGTTCGGGTCTGTTCACGCTGCCGTTGGCCACGCTGACGGCAGAGCGCACTCGCATGTTGAGCGTCGAAGGCGGCAAAACCGCGGTAAGGAACGCGCAACGTAATTTGAGGCATATTCATCTGGGCAACGTCGATGCGCGTGTGGGCGATGTGGCGAAAACACTTGCCAACGTACGCAATGATCTCGCCAAGCCAGATGTGGTGGTGCTTGATCCACCTCGTGCCGGCGCTCGCGCGAAAGTGTGCAGGCAGATTGCCGAAGCCGAAGCGAAAAGCGCGGTCTACATCGCATGCGATCCGGCAAGCCTCGCCAGAGACACCGCCACCCTCGTGTCACTTGGCTACGAATTGGCGGATATTCGCGCGTTCGACATTTACCCCATGACCCATCATGTGGAGACTGTGGCGCTGTTCAGAAAGCACGAGCAGTGAGCGTGCCGTTATTCGCACGTCGTGCGTTTTTTGGAATGACTGCGATTGCGTTGTCTTGCGTGGCGCTATCTGGTTGCGTGCCGTCGAATGCCGCGGTGGGGGATACTCAATCTTCCGATACTGCGGTGGCACACTCCATGGAGGATCGTGACAGCCTGTCCATAGCTATGATTGGATCGGATGATGTCACCGCCGATTCCATGGCAATGGGTGCCATGGAAGCCGGTAAACTCAAGCCGGTGTACATTACCGTCTCAGGCACTGTGGACGCGCAATCCACCGCGCAGCAAGGCGTGCGTGACATGGTGCAACGCAAGGCCGACCTCATTATCGTCGCAGGAATCGACGTGAACGAAGTCAATGCCGAAAACTGGAATGATGCTTTGGAAACCGCAAGAAAAGCGGGCGTTCCAGTGGCGTTTCTCAATCCTATCGCCGTGCCGGAAGACAGCAAACTCTATGCGGCGACCATGACCATCAACGACCGCATGGCCGACGCGACACCGCTCGACGACGCGGTCATGGCCGTAGCCAACAACGATCCCCACGACCGTGAGATGCTGGTGACTACAATCGACCACTGACATGGCTCTGTGCCCCGCCTACGTGAGATGGATGTCAAATCAGCGCTCGACGAGTACCCTGAAAATTCCCTGAATTTTACCTGTGTTTCACAAGAAGTTGCCCAGAAAACAGGACTGTGACGGTAGGCTGGCAGTTATGAGCGAAAGTCGAACAATGCCTCCCATCGAAGAGACGGGGCTCACACAAGGCGAAGTGATTGCCCTCAGAGAAAGCGGACTGAATAACACAGTCAAAGCATCGACCTCGCGTTCTCTTGTCGACATTGTGCGAGCCAACGTGTTCACCCTGTTCAACGGCATCATTTTCGCCGCCATGGTCATGGTGCTGATCACCGGGTCGTGGAGAGATGCGGTGTTCGGTCTGATCATCATCATCAATACCGGTATCGGCATCTGTACCGAGCTGAAAGCCAAACGTACGCTTGACAAACTATCGATTCTGGTGGCCTCCGATTACCTTGTGCATCGCGACGGCAAAGACGTTGAAGTACCGCACAACGATATCGTGCTCGGTGATCTCATGTGGATTCGCTCCGGCGAACAGGTACCCGCGGATGCGCAGATCGTGCACACTTGGGGACTGGAACTGGATGAATCCATGCTTACCGGCGAATCACGGACCGTACGCAAAGGCGAAGGCTGCGACATTTTCTCCGGATCCACCGCCATCTCCGGCATGGCATTGGTGAAAGTCATCGCCGTAGGAGAGCACAGTTACGCGGCCAAACTTACCGCACAGGCGAAGGTCTACAAGAAAACCGTATCTGACCTCAACAAGGGCATCAACACGATTCTGAAATTCATGACCTTCCTGGTCGTGCCGCTCTGCGTACTGCTCATCTGGTCGCAGGCACGCACTGTTGGCGGCTGGAATGTGGCCATTTCAACCGGCGAATGGCGTTCCGCGGTCATTTCCGCAGTGGCCGGTGTGGTCGGTATGATTCCTGAAGGCCTGGTGCTGCTCACCTCGCTGAATTTCGCGCTCGCAGCCATTCGTTTGGCACGTAAGAACACGCTGGTGCAGGAGTTGGAATCCGTGGAGACTCTCGCTCGTGTGGATTGCCTGAACCTTGACAAAACCGGTACTGTCACCGACGGCACCATCCGACTTGATTCCGTGAAATTGCTGGATATTCGAAGCTCCGGCATTATGTGCGGTAACGTGAATGAGCATGACGTCAGACAGGCTCTATTTGACCTATCGAACGAAGGGCAGCCCAACGGTACAGGGCAAGCGATTCTGTCTGGACTACGGGAACAGGGATTTGTGGACGGCACTGTCGAGGCACGAGTACCGTTCTCGTCGGCGCGCAAGTGGAGTTCGATCTATGACGGCAACGCAGTATGGACGATGGGTGCGCCGGAAGTCATTCTTTCCCAAATCGATGGCGACCATGCCGACATACTCAAGCAAGTCAATGATTTCGCCAACAACGGCAACCGTGTGCTGCTGGTCGCGCGAATCGACGGTGCAGCGCCCGACGATTACGAAACCAATCCAAAACTCAATCCGGCATCGTGCCCTGTCGCATTGGTGTGCTGTTCCGAACATATTCGCGCCGACGCCGAAGAAACGCTTGCATGGTTCCGTGAACAAGGCGTGCGTTGCCGCGTCATCTCCGGCGACAATCCTGTAACCGTCGGCGCGATCGCAAGAAAAGTGCATCTGACTGGCGAACATGAACCACGATTCATGGACGCGCGTGAATTGCCTGCCGACATTACGGAGCTGGCACAAGTACTGGAAAACGTGGATGTGCTTGGGCGTGTGCTGCCCGATCAGAAAAAGGCAATCGTGGAGGCATTGCATGCGGGTGAGCATGTGGTGGCGATGACCGGCGACGGCGTGAACGACGCGCTCGCCATCAAAGAGGCCGATCTGGGTATTGCTATGGGCAATGCTGCGCCCGCCACCAAGGCCGTGGCACAGGTGGTGCTTGTCGATTCGAAATTTTCACATCTGCCCGATGTGGTGGCGCGAGGGCGTCAGGTCATGGCCAATATGGAACGTGTGGCAAGCCTATTCCTTGTGAAAACCGTGTATTCCGCACTGATTTCGTTGGGTGTGGTGTTGACGCAGATACCATTTCCGTATCTGCCTCGCCACATCACATATGTGGGCGGATTGACGATTGGCATTCCGGCGTTCATTCTTGCGTTGGCACCGAACACGCGTCGTTATATTCCAGGATTCCTGAAACGCGTGCTGCATTTTGCTGTGCCCTGCGGTGTGGCGGTCGGATTGTCGATTTTGTCCACGTCGTGGCTGCTGCCGATATTCATGAAGTGGGATGTGCAGGATTCGGGTGCGCAGTTGGCGATGCTGCGTGGAGTCAACGCGATTATTCTGCTCATGATGGGAGTGTTCGTGCTTGCGCGTGTGGCAAGGCCGTTGCATTCGTGGCGTGGCATATTGGTATTGGCCTTTGCCGTAATTGGATTCGGAGGCATGCTCGTAAAACCGGTGGCGGATTTCTTCGCGTTGGTGGTGCCGACCGGGCAGATGCTGGCTGCGACGACGGTGGCAATGGCGCTTTCGGCGCTCGTGTTCTTGGTGTGTTTGCGTTTGGTACCGAAAATTCTGAGTATTGTCCCATACTTTAAGAAGACACGCCAGAGCTGAATTAACTTGGCTGTATCGTAGGCAACGAATAATCAGCTGTGTTATACAGCCAAGAAGCTCGGAGGTAGCATGTCTGTGCGCGACGACCAGCTCGACACCTTGAAGGTGAACGGCGAGGATTATGAATATTACCGCATCGCAGATCTGCCGGGCATCGATCATCTGCCGTATTCGTTGAAGGTTCTCGTCGAGAACCTGGTACGTAACATCGATGGCGCCAACATCACGGATGATCATGTCAAGGCACTGTTGGATTGGGATCCGGCTGCACAGCCGAGCCATGAGATCCAGTTCACCCCGTCCCGCGTGGTCATGCAGGATTTCACTGGCGTGCCCTGCATTGTAGATCTTGCCACCATGCGTGATGCGGTCAAGGATCTTGGGGGAGACCCCGAGGTCATCAACCCGCAGGTGCAGTCCGACATGGTCATCGACCATTCCGTACAGATCGACAAGTACGGCATCGCCGACGCGGTCGAACAAAACATGGACATCGAATACCAGCGCAACGGCGAACGTTACCAGTTCCTGCGTTGGGGCCAGCAAGCATTCAAGAACTTCCGCGTGGTACCGCCGGGAACGGGTATCATCCACCAGGTCAATATCGAATATCTTGCCAAGGTCATCATGACCAAGGTCGAAGAAAACAGTGGCAAGACTCTTGCCTACCTTGATTCCTGCGTGGGCACCGACTCTCACACCACCACCGTCAATGGCTTGGGCGTGCTCGGCTGGGGCGTTGGCGGCATTGAAGCCGAAGCGGCCATGCTTGGCCAGCCGATCTCCATGCTGGTGCCGCGTGTTGTCGGTTTCAAACTCATTGGTTCCATTCCCGAAGGCGTCACCGCCACCGACGTGGTGCTGACCATCACTGACATGCTTCGTCAGCATGGTGTGGTCGGCAAATTCGTGGAATTCTACGGTGATGGCATCGCCTCGGTGCCGCTGGCCAATCGTGCCACCATCGGTAACATGGGGCCGGAATTCGGCTCCACCTGTGGCATTTTCCCGATCGACGGCGTCACTCTCGACTATCTGCGCTTGACCGGCCGTTCCGAAGACCAGATCGCATTGGTCGAAGCGTATGCCAAGGCGAACAAGCTGTGGGGCGACACCACCGATCCGAACTACGTCGAACCGCAGTATTCCGAATACCTGGAACTCGACCTCGGTACTGTCGTGCCATCGATCGCAGGCCCGAAGCGCCCGCAGGATCGCATCAAACTGTCTGAATCCAAAGCGAAATTCGCCGAAACATTGCCCGCGTACGAAACGGACAAGACCGTGCAGGAGCCGGTTGCCGTTTCCACAGACTTCCGCGGCGAATTCGACATCACGAACGGTGATGTGGCGATCGCATCCATCACCTCGTGCACGAATACGTCCAATCCGTCCGTGATGATCGCAGCCGGCCTGATTGCACGCAACGCGCATGCCAAGGGTTTGAAGCCCAAGCCGTGGGTCAAGACCTCGCTCGCACCGGGCTCCCAGGTTGTGGCCGACTATCTTAAGGCGGCTGGCTTGCAAGACGATCTCGACGCGCTCGGTTACCAGCTGGTCGGTTTCGGCTGCGCCACCTGCATCGGTAACTCCGGCCCGCTGCTGCCGGAAATCTCCGAAGCCATCAATGCCAACGATCTGACCGTCACCTCAGTGCTGTCGGGCAACCGCAATTTCGAAGGCCGCATCAGCCCGGACGTCAAGATGAACTATCTGGCATCCCCGCCGCTCGTCATCGCCTATGCGCTCGCAGGCACCATGGATTTTGATTTTGAAACCCAGCCGCTTGGCAAGGATTCGGACGGCAATGATGTGTATCTGAAGGATATCTGGCCCACCAATAGCGAAGTCGCCTCCGTGGTGGATGGTACCGTCAGCCGTGAGATGTTCCTGAAGGATTACGCTTCCGTATTCGAAGGCGACCGTCGTTGGAAAGGACTTGACGTTCCTGAAGGCGAACTGTTCGCATGGAATGAGGATTCCACCTACGTGCGTAAGCAGACGTTCTTCGATGGCATGAAGGCCATTCCGGATCCCGTCGAAGACATTCGTGGCGCCCGCGTGCTCGCGCTGCTCGGTGATTCCGTGACCACCGACCATATTTCTCCGGCCGGCGCGTTCAAAGCTTCCAGTCCTGCTGGCAAATACCTGACCGACCGCGGCGTCGAACCGAAGAACTTCAACTCCTATGGTTCCCGTCGAGGCAACCATGAGGTCATGGTACGTGGCACGTTCGGCAATATCCGACTGCGCAACCAGTTGCTCGCGTCCGTGGGAGAAGAGGTCACTCCGGGCGGTTTCACCTACGATTTCCTCGACCAGAAGCCGACCACCATTTTCGAGGCGTCCCGAGACTACATCGAACACGATGTGCCTCTGGTGGTACTTGCCGGTAAGGAATATGGCACCGGCTCCTCACGTGATTGGGCCGCCAAGGGAACCGTCATGCTGGGCGTCAAAGCCGTTATCACCGAAAGCTTCGAACGTATCCACCGTTCGAACCTGATCGGCATGGGCGTGCTGCCGTTACAGTTCCCCGCAGGCGAATCCTATGAGAGCCTCGGCCTTGACGGTACTGAAACATACGATATTGCCGGCGTTGAAGAACTCAACAATGGCATTATTCCGAAGACAGTGCATGTCACTGCCACCCACGAAGACGGTTCCGCAACCGAATTCGACGCTGTCGTGCGCATCGACACCCCAGGTGAGGCCGACTACTACCGCAACGGAGGCATCCTCCAGTATGTGCTGCGCAATCTCATGAAATAAATAATCACATGATTGAGATCAGCAAATAACAAAGCCCGTGTCACACTGTGCAATGCAGTATGACACGGGCTTTGTTGATACCGGTTTTTCATGTGTTTGATACTACGGCGGAATTGGTCTGTCTCGTCACATTATTGACCCAACGATACTTTCGATAATGCAGCAAAGCAGGAATCATCTTGATGCATTCGTCGGTATTCAGCAAAGCATAGACCGCCAATACCGGCAGCTTCCATACGAAAGCCGCCAACAGACCGACCGGTACGACAATCAGCCACATAACGATCGCATCGCAGACAAGTCCGAACCGGGAATCGCCTCCGGCAGGGAAAATACCGGCGATAGTCAGATTGGTCATGCACCCGCATGCCGCATAATAGGCGCAGATAAACAGCATAATTGACAGATAATGCGTGGCCTGCGGCGTCAATCCCGCCCATTGCAATGCCAAAGGACGTACCGCGATAATCAACAGGCCGGTTCCAACGCCAACTGCCGCCACCAGTACACAGAGCCTATCGCCCATAACCTTCGCCTGATCGAAAGCATTGCGGCCAAGCAGATTACCGACAAGAATGCCGCCCGCATTGCCAAGGCCAAGACTCAAACAGACCAACAGATCCTTGACGATATTCGCAATGGAATTGGCCGCCACCGCATCAGTACCAAGATGACCCATAATCACGGTGTACATGGTGAAACCGCAACCCCAAACCAGCTCATTGCCAAGCACGGGCAGACTATACTTCCAAAAATCCTTCTGCAACACCACATCCGGATGCAGCATCATCGACAACCGCAAACGTGGGCGACCATTGCGGCTGGCTACAAGCACAGACCACACCAGTTCGATGGCTCGGGAAATCACCGTGGAAATTGCCGCACCTAAAATACCTAATGCAGGTAAACCGAACCAACCATAGATCAGCACCGCGTTCAGCGCAACATGCACGATCACGCCAACCGTGCTTATCGTCATTCCGGTGACCGCCGCACCTACATTCTTCATCAGACACAAATACATCTGCGACAAACCGATGAACAGGTACGAAACCGACGAAACCCGCAAATACTGTGAGCCGATGGCAATCAGCGTTATGTCGTTTGTCATAATCGACATCAACGTTTCCGGAATGAGTAGCGTCAATGCGAAAAACACCAGCGACAATCCGCCGGCATACAGCATGATGAACGCCAATACACGTTCGACGGCATTCGTGTTGCTCGCACCCCAATACTGGGCCACCAGAATACTCATGCCAAGCGTGAGCGCGGCAAGACACAAACTGAAAATGAACTGGAACTGCGTGGCAAGAGACACTGCCGACAGCTCGTTTTGGCCAACGTTCGTCAGCATAAGTGTGTCGGCGCACGATGACAGCGCCAGCATGAGTTGTTGAAACGCGATGGGCAGGGCGAGCGTCAACGTCTGTCGAAGAAACTCGCGCCAAGTGATGGAAGATTGCATGATGATGTGAGGATGGTTGGTGCGTGTAGGAAATGTACGAGAAATACATTGATGGGGTGTGGGCGATGATAGCCAACGTCCGTACCCGAGTGAAATTGCGGTGCGTGAACTAACGATTTACTGAATCGAATCCTTCCAAGCGCGATATTCCGCTGCCTTGCCTTCCCAATATTCGCGGTCGGCATCGGTGATCTCACGGATCACGTGACATGGATTGCCGACTGCCACCGAATGCGAAGGAATATCCTTGACCACTACCGATCCCGCGCCGATAACCACATCGTCACCGATGGTAATGCCGGGGCCGACCACCACATTGCCGCCGAACCAGACATCATTGCCGATGGTGATCGGGCGTGCACCTTCCGGCCCAGAGGAACGTACAGCCGCATCAATCGGATGATACGGCGTGTACAGGCTCACGCGAGGTCCGAAAAAAACGCGGTCGCCGATGGTGATGCGTGCCACATCAAGGAAAATGCAATCCATATTGGCATAGAAATTCTTGCCGATGAACGTGTTGCATCCATAATCGCAATTGAATGGTGGCTCTACGAATCCGCCTTCTCCAAAGGCACCGAACAATTCGTGAAACAGCTCGTCACGTTCCTTGAACGCGTCGTACTTGGATGTGTTGATGGCCTGCACCAAGCGACGTTTGCGCATATTCGCATGCTGTTGTGGACTATCGGCCACATACAGTTCACCGGAGAGCATGCGCTCCCACTCATCTGCCGCTGGCTGCTTTGCAGTATCTGCCATGGTAATGCTCCTGTGTTATGAGTCGTGCGACAGCATGCCGCACGCCCCTTCTGGTCAATAATGGTCTTACGCATATCATTCAATGGCATGATTGCCCGGCAACACAGTATCTGCCTGTATTATCGTTCCCAGAATTTGCATTATTTACCGAAATGGTGGAATACAGTGGTGAATGATATGGCATGCGACATGACCGTGACGCAAGCAGAAAGCGCGGCAACAGGCGGTTTGAACGTTTCTTGTGTATGCATGCCGATCACTGGATGGGGACGTTTGCCCAATGGTGCGGAAATGGTGCAATACGACGCTCCGATGTTCTTCTCATTCACCGAGCATTCGTTATTGAGCCAATATCCGAACATGCGTGCGGAATGCCATTGGCATATCGATTTCGAATTCACTTACATTATGCGCGGCCATATGTGGTATTTCGTGAATGGCGAAACAATCCGCCTCGATGAAGGGCAAGGCATATTCGTTAACTCGCGACAACTGCATTACGGTTTCACCAAAGACAATGCGGAATGCGAATTCTCATGCACATTGCTCAATCCCACGCGAATGGGCGCGCCCAATGAGGTATACGAACGATTCATAGCGCCGATTCTGACGGATTCATCAATGCCATATATCGTGTTCGATGCCGACAGCGAATATGGTAATGCGCTGGTTGACGGCATCAGACGAATCCATCGCGCGAAATTCGGCTGTTCGACATGCAACGAACATCCGGCGTTGTCTGGTCCGGTTTCTTCTGAATTCGTTTCATCCGAACCGGTTGACATCCTGTATAGAAAGCTGTGGTCCGATAGTGAATCGTTGACTGTACTGAGTTGTTTCTATGCCATGGTACGAGCATTGACGGCGTTTGCGGAGGAACGAGAAGGGGATGGTTCTCGTGTTGGTGGCGTTGATGAGGCGAAAATTGCCGCGTTGCGCAGCATGATTGATTATGTGCAACAGCATTATCATCAACGGGTTACGTTGACGCAGATTGCTGCTGCGGGGTGTGTGGGACGCACGCAATGCGCGGTGTTGTTTCACAACATGGTTGGGCAGTCGCCGATTGAGTTTGTGAATGATGTGCGCGTTCGCGCTGGCGCTGAATTGCTGGCGACCACGCAATTGCCGGTTGCGGAGATTGCGGTGCGGGTGGGATTCTCGCGTTCGTCGTTTTTTGCGCGAGTGTTTCAACGATATATGCATGTTACGCCATCGGCCTACCGCAGAAGCATGCGCAGATAAACGCGTTTTTGCGGTAGGCCGACGGGGTACGTGATCAGCGCAATGCTGAAGACATATGTGATCGCCTATGTTATTTGGCGAGTTGTGTGGTAGCGGGGGAGGCGAGTGTTGGCCTTGTGCGTCGGATGCGTCCAAAAGTGAGGCCAAGACAGATAAAAGTCACTCCGAACAGTGCCACCAAGCCAATGGATGATGCCCATAGGCCGATATTCACGCCGGTGGATGCTGCGGTGCCAATGCCGAACACCTGATCGATTGACGTGCAGAACCACCATCCAGGCAACAGCTTACCGATGGTGATCATGGGATCCGGCATCATGTCCACAGGAAATGACATGCCGGAGGTGAACATGACCAGCAGAGCGAACACGTTGACGAAGCCATTCGTCGCCATTTCGTTGAAACCTGCCGATCCCAGCAGAAAGCCGCATGAGATCGCCATGAACGCGTAAGTCAGCAGCGACACGAATGACAGTCCGACATTCATGATGGTGAGCCCGTCAAGGGAGACTTTAGCCAACATCATCAGCAGGAACGTCACCGCAGTGTAGGCCACGCATACCAGCAGGCCGAACGCTCCGCATGCCAACATTTGCTGCGCTTCCAACGATACCGTGCGTGCGGGCGACGAGTAGAGTCTGCGCCTGATCTCACTGTCGTTGAACGTGCTGACCACCAGGAACGTGCATACCGGGATGACCAGCAGCAGCGGATACAGGCCGGTTTTGATCGTGCTCGCGAATGCCGGCGCACCCAGCGTGGCTATGCTTTCATCTTTGGAAGACGAAGGCACCACGGCGATATGCGATTGTTTCGTATCGTCGTTGGTAACATTCAATACCGTTGTCATGGCGGTGCCGAGTTCACGTTGCGATTGCGGCAGACCAAGATAGGAGGTACGCGTCAAAGAAAGGAATTCGTTGACTTCCAGCTGAGCCAGGGATCCAGCCCCGGAAGCATAGCTGACCACAGTATCGATGGTTGGCTGCGTATCCGTGCCGCCGTCCGCGTACTGTAAATAATGTTCGGCGAAACCTTCTGGTACGATCGCGATCAAATCAACATAATTCGATGCGACAGCCTGCTGCAATGATACGGAATCGTCGTCAATGTCGACTATCTCACCATCCAAGGCAAGATAGGAACGCAACGATTCCGTCACATGCTCAGCGTTATTATCACGGTCGATCACTGCGATGCGGGCTGGTTTCGGCTCATACGTCGATGCTCCGGCGGCTGAGGAGCCTCGCATGATCTGCCAGCTGAGGGAGAACATCATTGTGCCGATCAGCACCAAGTAGATGATCACATACAATTTGCGCGCCTTGAGAATGCGTATCGCGGCTTTACAGGTGTTCATAACGCTGCCTCCTCAGCAGAACGGTCGCCACAGCAAGCCAGACTAGGCTCATTGCAGCCAGCACGCCCACCGTGGTGAGGAACGGCTGGAAACTGTCGTAATACAGAATGTCGTAGAACAGGTTCGTTACCTGCTGTGCCGGATTCAATGTGCTTAATATGGGCGCGTGCTGCGCTATCTGATCGCTCAGATCCATGGCGAATGAACCATACAAACCGGAAAATAGTGAAAGGATGCAAGCCAGGGCCGTACACAATCCCTGCTTGGCACCTGTGGGAATACCCGGCAATGCGCCGATTAACGTGCCAAACGCGCTCGTGGCGAACGATGCCATCAAACATGCGCACAAACCTGCCCATTCACGGCCGCCAAGGGAGATCTGACAGCCGAAACGGATGTACAGCATGGCCATAGTCAGACTCAGGAACGAGCAGATCCAACTGGAAAGGAAACCGGCGAGCAACTGCTGCAATTTCGGCAGGGGAGCGACGGAACGTCGGATGCCAAGCGCCGAAAGATTCGCCTGCGCCATCGACACCGCATTCACGGCGAAACTCATGGCCATCATCGCAGCCATGCCAAGCAGCGCGTAATAGTAGCGTGCGGTGCTGCTCGGTTTGAAATTCGTCAACTGGATTTCTTTCGTGAACCCGCTTGATGATCCGATACTGCCGGTGAATGCGTCGTCCAGCAAAGCCGACGGATTATGCTGCGCGGTATTAATCACCACGTTGGTGTTGCGATTGTACAAGTCCACGATATTGCCCAATACCGTCAGGGAAATGTCCAAACTGCCGCTTGATGCCATCACATCCGTGACGGACGATTGTGTGGCCTGCGAAATGGCCAACTGCAGTTTTCCTTCGCCGTCGACTGATAGCGCGCCTTGCGCCTTCCCGTCGGAAAGCAGCTGATTCGCGGCCTGCACTGAGCTGGTTTTCGTGGCCGTGATGAGCTTCGGCATGGCACCATCATCACTGTCGGCCTTTTCATGATCGCCGCCGGCGTCGGACGAAATGCCGTCAACTAACGTTTGCGCGCCAGGGAAGGCGCGCCAATCGTCATTATCGACCACGACGACATCGATCGTGCGCAATTCGTAACTTTCTGCGATATTGCCGAACATGCCGTTGAACATGGTCGCCAGAATGATGGGAAAAGCGAACAGCCAGAACAGTTGCGACTTTTCCCTGAAATGAAGTTTCAGATTGACCAGCAGTGTCTGCAGCATAATGACAAACCTTTCAGATCATGGTTTCCACTAGTCGCGCAACGCGGTGCCGGTCAGCTCGAGGAACACGTCGTTCAGCGTCGGTTGCCGGGAGGAAAGATGTCCGATATTCGTGCCGTTGGTTTTCAGCAACGTCAGTACGTCAAGAAGATTGTGATCGCCTCTGCGGCAACGCACCGTCAATTCGTGACCGTCATAATCGGCGCCGACCACACATGGCAGCGCTCTCAGCTCTTCCAACGTCTTCCTTGCGCCGGGCTCATCGTGAGTGCCGCCCAAGTCATCGGTTTCCACGTTGATACGTTCGCCGGTGTCAATCATCGTCTTCAACTCGTCGGCAGTGCCCAATGCCAGATGCCTGCCGTGGTCCATGATGAGAATGCGGTCGCAGATCTGTTCGACCTCCTCCATGTAGTGGCTCGTGTAAATCACCGTCGCGCCTTCGCGGTTAAGCCGCTGAATGCCTTCCAGAATCGCATTGCGGCTTTGCGGGTCGACGGCAACGGTCGGCTCGTCAAAGAAAATCAGATCCGGCTTATGCGCCACACCGCATGCGATGTTCAATCGGCGAAGCAAACCTCCCGACAGTTTCGACGGACGGAACTTGCGGTAATCGCGCAAGCCCACGAAATCCAGCGCATCCTCAACCATCGCATGGCGACGAGCCCTGTCGGGAACATACAATGAGCAGAAATAATCGATATTCTCCTCAACAGTCAGCTCGTTGAACACGGCAACATTCTGAGGCACAATGCCAATGCGACGTTTCAGCGCATAACTGGTCGGGCCTATCGGTTCGCCGAACACGCGCACCGTGCCCTCATCGAACGTGAGCAACGCGAGAATGCAATTGATCGCAGTGGTCTTGCCTGAACCATTCGGGCCAAGCAAACCGAAAATCTCACCTTCACGCACATCAAGGTCGAAATAGTCAAGCGCAAGCATATCCCCATACCGTTTGACCAGCTTCGACACCTTGACCGCGCTGCCGAAACGCTTATCAGTGACGCGTTCCATATGCCCGTTCATAGCAACTCCTTACCTCACATGTTCCACCGACGATGGCGGTCGTTGTTCGATGATGATTCCATTCTCTCCGATGGCCAATGGCAAACCCACGCAAGCGGCCAACGGACACCGGTCTCAGCGTGTGCGCAGACGATAGGTCTTCCACACGTCGCTGAGCTTTTGGCCGTTCGACGTGCGTTTCCATACGGTCAATCCCGCCGAACTGCCGCCAACGGCGCGTGCGGCCGCGGTCGGCGTGGAATATTCGTTGCCGTCATCCATGCGCAGCTTGCCTTCCGCGGTGACGGTCGCCACCCAACGTTCGCCCTTGCGAGGCCGATCCCACACCAGCGTCTCGCCGGGAATAAGCAGACCTGCCTCAAGCACCTGCGCGATGGACACACGTTTGGACGTCGGCGAGGTGGATGTATCCTTAACGCTCAACGATTCCTCGCTGAGCATGGACAGATCATTGCGTTCGGCATCATAGCGGATATTCCAATAGTCGGCGATCAGACGAACGGTCTCATCCTGTCGATACTGCAAGGTTTGGGGCGTGCAGTCCGCGATGTCGGCCAGCTCTGCGGTGAGTGGGAATCGTTTGGAACTCGGCGACAGCAGCATGCGGTCACGACGATCCTCATAAGAGGCCAATTCTGCGATCTGCTTGTCGTTGGCTTGGCTGAGCGCAAGATTGCCGATGCGGTTGGCCCAATGGTCGCGCGTCGCTTCAGGCCATGTGGCGAACGATGAATCGGAAACTACCTGCTCCGGCATGATCGGCAAAGCATTGAGGCTACGTGGACGGATGATACGATGCCCGGCCCGCTGCTCGTTGGCACGCACCAGCAGCAGTTTCCTCATGGCGGGACTGGTCTGCAACTCGCCACGCAGGTGGGCGAGCGCGCTGCGACGGTCTTCGTCGGTGATGAGCAGTCCTCGGATTTGTTGGATGGTGTGGTTTTTGTCGAGGTCGCGGATGGTGCTGGCTGAGCGTGTGCGGCGGCTGAGTGGGGTTTGTCTGTTGAGACTATCTACGCCGGTTGCGCGTTCCAGGGCCGCGAGTACGTCGTGGAGTCGTTCGAGGTCGTGCAGCTGTGGTTCTTCGAGGTCTTTTTTCGAGGTGCGTGTGGCTGTTGGCGCGTGTGTGCCTGGAGTGGAGAATATGCGTGTGCCGGGGTTGCCGAGGTTGCGGATGGAGTTGACGAGCGCCCACATGGCCACCGGTTTCCAGTCGGTGGTCTGGTAGTCGTTGAGCGCGACGAGTTGGCCGATGATGTCATCTGGCAGGTTGGCGTCGGTCGGGTGGTTGATGATGCGCCAGGCGTTGGCGTAGGGGGCTAGCAGATCGTCGATGAAGGAGATGACATTCTGTTTCTTGACGTATGGTTTGAGCACGTCTTTGTGGAATTCCTCAAGCAGTTGCGTGCAGACGGCTTTATGCGAGATGATGAGGTGGATGTCGCTGAAGAATGCTTCGAGTGTTTGTGCGTCATCGCCGAGCGGGTCCATGATGTCGTCCCAGCGGGAGGCGTAGGCGTTGCGTGCGGCTGGGGAGATTTCCGCGATGGTTCTTGCTTTGAATACGTCGGATGCGGTGAGGGGTACTCCGCGCATGTTCATGACGTCGAAGATGCGGTGCGCGCCGGCGAGGTCGTCGGTGGTTACGATGACGAGGGTGACTTCGTTGACGAGATATGAGGCAAATGCGCGGCGGTCTTGGGTTGGCATTTTCGCGAGTTCGTCGAATACTTGTCTGGTGTTGATGGCGATGTTGCGTTGCGCGTGCGATTCGATGTCGTTGTCGCGCAGGTCGAACAGTCCTTCCAGATCACCTTCCTGTACGTACATGCGGAAGAAATTGGTGTCGCGTTCGCGTAATTTGAGGCGTGGCTCGGCTTTGATGCCGCGTAGTTTGTCTCCTGGTTCGACGATGAGGTCGTTGAGGCTTTCGATGAGTTCGGGGTCGTCTTCCAGTTCGCGTAGTACGGAAATGATGATGGAAAGTGAGATGAGGCGTTGTTGTCCGTCGATGACCTGGTATTTGGTTTGTCCATCACGGACGAGGATTAGCGATCCGAGGAAGTACGGTGTGCCTGGATTGTGGCATGCATCCTGCAGATCGGTGACCAGTTGCGAGATGTTTTCCGTTTGCCAGGTGTACGCGCGTTGGAATGATGGGATGACGAATCGGTAATCCGAAGTGAAAATCTTGCCTAATGGTTTTTCCGTTGCGTTGATTGACATGGCGTTCCCCTCGTTGCGTTGCTCTGTGTTCAAGTGTACGAGTGTGTGATGTCATAGTCGTGGCGGCAGGTCGGCGCGCTCGGTTTGGTGCTGAGCTTCATTCCGGTCCCAGTCTTTCGCGTTCGGCGCACTCCCCGTGTCGAACGCGAAACCTACGCAGGCTTTGAAGAAAATACGAGATTAAGCCAATATTCATGAAATCGTCAGGAAAATGCCGTATCGTGATGCGCAATCGAGCAAAAAAGGAGCGATTATGGCATTCGGTCAGCAGCCCCAGGGCAACAACGCCCAGAATAACGGCTTCAACAATCAATACCAGTACAACCAACAGTACAACCAGTACAATGGGCAGCCACAATACGCCTACGCGCCCAACGGTACCGCCGCAGTCAACGTGCAGGCCAGCTATTCCTACGAGCAGGCCGAACGCAGTTCCGTCAACAGCGCATACACGCACATGACCCTTGGTTTGATCGTCACCGCCGTGGCCGCCATTATCACCCAAATGAGCGGCGCGTACCTGGCACTCATCCAAACCACGGGCATCGTCGGCATCTTCGCCCCCGCCGTCATTGAAATCGTGCTTGCCATATACCTTGGCGCGCGCATCCATAAAATGAAGGTCTCCACCGCATACGTCATGTTCTACGTGTATGCGGCGCTCATGGGCTTCACCCTTAGCACCATCTTTATGGCCTACGATCTTGGTACCATCGGCATTTCCCTCGCATTGTGTGCCGGCTTCTTCTTCGCGCTCACCATGTTCGGACGCACTACCAAGATCAATATGCTCAAGGCCGGCCCCATCCTTTTCGTCGGCCTCATCGTGCTTATCTTCGCCGAAGTGATTCTCATGATTTTCGCTCCCGGTAACACCACCCTCATGATCGTCTCCGCCATCGGCCTCCTGCTTTTCGCTGGTATGACCGTCTACGACGCCCAAGCCACCCGCGCCATGCTTGAACAGTATTCCGCCCAAGGACCCGAAATGGTCAAGAAGGTTTCCATCCTTTGCGCGCTGAATCTGTATTTGGATTTCGTGAACATGTTCATGTATATTCTTCAGCTTCTCGGCAATCGCGACTGAAATCCAAATGACGGAGCGTTCTCGGCATTGTTCCTCAGTCGACGTAACGGATAAAGCCTGACCAGAATGTGGTCAGGCTTTATCCGTTGGTAAAAGACATGCTTTACGGTGGGTGCTCATGCAAAGAAAAGAGATTGGCGGCATGGCGTGCCTCGTACTGGCGGCCCTCATTTGGGGATTCGCATTCGTGTCGCAAGTGCAAGGCATGGACTCCACAACACCGCTGTTCTTCGGAGCTACCCGATTCACCCTTGGGTCCATCTCGTTGATACCGTTGCTTTGGTTTCGCCGCAACACCATAGCGGAACAAGAGCGTAAACGCCGTGAAACCCAAGGAAAACCGTCCATCACCCTCGGCAACGGCGCAATCGTTGCCATGCCGAAATGGACCGGCAATCCCATCGTGGTCAGCATCACCTGCGGAATCGTGCTTTTCACCGCAAGTACCGTCCAACAATACGGCATTCTTTACTCTGGGTCGGCGGGACGATCCGGCTTCATCACCGCGCTATACATCGTTATGACTCCGCTGCTTGCCTTCGTCATACTGCGTCGACGAGTGCACCTCAGCGTCATCATCAGCGTCGCCATCTCCGTTATCGGCTTCTACCTACTGTGCGTCACCGATGGATTCGGATCTATCACCCTGGCGGACATGGTGCTGCTGTTCACCGCGGTCCTCTTCGCAGGGCATATCCTCGTCATAGACACCTTCGGGCGAGGCATGGACCCCATCCTGCTTTCATTCGGGCAGATCACCACCACCGCGATTCTCAGCTGGATTGGCTCTATCATCGAAGGATCCATCGACTGGGCCGGTGCCGCGCAAAGCTGGATCGCCATCGTCTATACGGGCGTCTGCTCCGCTGGCGTAGCCTATACGCTTCAGGTTATAGGGCAACGACTTGTGCCTCCGACCAGAGCGTCCGTGATCATGTCGCTCGAATCGTTCTTCTCCGCGGTCGGCGGCGCACTCCTGCTTGGCGAGATCATGACCACCCGAGCCTACATCGGCTGCGCGCTCATCTTCGCGGGCACCATACTCGCCCAGCTGCCCATCGATCAGCTTCTGCACGCGGTCAAATGCAGGCAGGTGGACGTCAATCGGCCTTAGGAGCCTCGCCAACCTGAGGCGCGCCATTAATGTCGCGGTGGATGTTTTGCATCTGCGTTTCGATATTCTGCAGACTCCTCGCGCAATCAAGCAGCGTTTGCGAATGCTCCGACAGCTTTGTGTCAGGCAGATCCGTCTTATAGCGCAGCGCGTGCTCCAAACTCGCCCAATAATCCATGGCGATAGTGCGGAACTGCACTTCCACAGGCGTGTAATGCGGTCCGGAAGACAGAAAAACAGGTACCGCGTAAATCACATGCAGCGAACGGTAACCATTCTGCTTCGGATTCTTGATGTAATCCTTCACGCGCAACACCTGAATATCGTTCTGGGCAGACAGATAATTCGATACTGAATACACGTCATCGCGATAATTGCAGATCACACGAATGCCGGCCACGTCAAACAGATTGTCTTTGACCGACTCCACCGTCAGCGGCAGCTCCTTACGTTTCAGCTTGCCGAGAATGGAATTGACGGACTTCAACCTGCGTTCCATATGATGGATGGGGTTATGGGAGAAACGCACTTGGAATTCGGAATCAAGAATCTCCAACTTGGTGCTAATCTCATACATCGCACCTTCGTACACCTGCATTTGATCGATGAATTCGGTGATCTGATCGGATGGCAACGGACCGTCGTCGAAACTTACCGATTTCAATCGCGCCTGCAGTTCACTGGTATTGATGCGGCTTTGTCTATCAAGTATCACGGTTCCATAGTGTACCCAAAAGGGGCATGGAAAACTGAAAAAGCGCTGAAAAAACGTTATCCCTTCAATCTTTCAACATGCCACGCATAGTACGGCGCGTGCTGGGAATCCCTGCCGATAGCATGGAACATTATGAACGAAGACATGATGACCGAGGCGGAGCGCGCCTCGAAACTTGCGGAACCCACCACGGGAGACACCGCCACGCGAGGCAAAGGCGTGTTCTATGTGCACACCCTCGGATGCCAGATGAACGTGCACGATTCCGAACGTATCTCAGGCGTGCTTGAAGCGGACGGCTACGTGCCCGCCACCGAAGAGCAATACCTTGACCATGACGTGGATCTCATCGTCATGAACACGTGCGCGGTGCGAGAAAACGCGGCGGAGCGCATGTACGGCACCATCGGCCTGTGGGCCGAAAGGAAGCGCCAGCGCCCGAACCTGCAGATCGCCGTCGGCGGCTGTATGGCGCAGCTCGACCGTGAGAAAATCGCAAAAAAAGCGCCATGGGTCGACGCCGTGTTCGGCACGAAGAACATTGGTTCACTGCCGCAGCTGCTCGATCAGGCACGTATCGAAGGTCACGCCCAGGTCAAGGTCAAAGAGGAACTCAATTACTTCCCAAGCCAGCTTCCCACCGACCGTGCGTCGAAGGTTTCAAGCTGGGTGGCCATCTCCGTCGGATGCAACAACACCTGCACATTCTGCATCGTGCCTACCACCCGAGGCAAGGAACATGATCGTCGCCCGGGAGACATTCTTGCCGAAATCCGCCAGTGCGTGGACGAAGGAGCCAAGGAAGTCACGCTGCTCGGCCAGAACGTGAACTCGTTCGGTTACGGCATCGGCGACCGTTTCGCCTTCTCCAAGCTACTACGCGCATGCGGTGAGATCGAAGGATTGGAGCGCGTGCGATTCACTTCGCCGCATCCCGCCGCCTTCACCGACGACGTGATCGCAGCCATGGCCGAAACGCCCAATGTCATGCACCAGCTGCACTTCCCGCTGCAGTCCGGATCCGACCGAATCCTGCGCGCCATGCGCCGTTCGTATCGTTCCGCGAAGTTCCTTGACATTCTGCGCAAAATACGTGAGGCCATGCCGGATGCGCAGATCTCCACCGACATCATCGTCGGTTTCCCGGGTGAAACCGAAGAGGACTTCCAAGAAACCCTGCGCGTGGTGGAGGAGGCGAGATTCGCGTCCGCATTCACCTTCATCTATTCGCCGCGCCCAGGCACTCCGGCCGCTGAAATGGAGCAGGTGCCGCACGATGTGGTCCAAGACCGGTTCGAACGACTCGTGGCATTGCAGGAACGCATCACCGAAGAAAATCTCAAAACCTTCGAAGGCCGTGACGTCGAAGTGATGGTCACCGGCGCGTCCGGCAAGAAGGACGCCGCGACCCATCGCGTCACCGGGCGCGAGAAAACCGGCGTGCTCGTGCACGTCGGTGTGCCCGAAGGCGAGCCGATGCCGCAGGTAGGCGATTTCGTGACCGCCACCATCACCCATGCGGGGCGCCACAACCTCATTGCCGATCCCGATTTGAAGGCGGGGCAGACCTATGCCGTTCGACACTGAGCAGACCTCTGAGAAAACAGGCGAAACAGGGGACGCCTATTCTGCCATGCAGCGTAAGGTCGTATCCATTGTCGGACCAACCGCATCCGGCAAAACCGGGTTGGGCATTGCCATCGCCAAAGCGTTGGCGTGCAAAGGCGAACAGGCGGAAATCATCAACGCCGACGCATACCAGATGTATCGGGGCATGGATATCGGCACGGCCAAAGCGAGCCCGGAGGAGCAGGCGCAGGTCAGGCATCATCTCATCGATATAATCGAACCGGACGATGCCATGTCCGTGGCGCGGTTCCAAGAGCTCGCCCGCGAGAAAATAGCCGAACTACAGGCCAGGGGAGTGCGTCCGATCCTTGTTGGAGGTTCCGGCCTGTACGCACGGGCGGCCATCGACGACATCTCCTTCCCCGGCACCGACCCGCAAGTGCGCAAGGCGCTTGAGGAACGGGAGAAAGCCGAAGGCGCGGGCGCGCTGTTCGATGAGCTGAAGGTTAAGGATCCCGAAGCGGCGGCGCGCATGGATCCGCACAATCCGAGACGAACCATCCGCGCGCTGGAAGTCATCGAAGTGACGGGACGCCCCTATTCGGCAAGCCTTCCGCACTATCGGTACGTCATTCCCACCGTGCAAATCGGTCTCGATCTGTCCCGTGAGGAACTGGACCGTCGTATCGACATTCGCACCAAGCAGATGCTTGAAGGCGGATTCATCGAAGAAGTGGAGCACATACGCCCCAAACTGGGCATCACCGCGGCCAAAGCGCTCGGTTACCAGCAGGTCGTCGACTATTTGGACGGGTTGCGTGACCTGAACGACACGTTCATGGACATCGCGCAGAAAACGAAGCGTCTGGCACGTAAACAGATGGGATGGTTCGGTCGCGATCCGCGCATCCACTGGCTCCAAGCGCTCAATCCGGCGCTGCTGGACAATGCGATGGCCATCATCGAACATGCCGATGCAGGTGCCTATGACGCCATAGACGCGCAGGCGGACGCCTACACCCAGCATCATCTCGGAGACCTCGCCTGAAATGAAAACCCCGCTGCCGTATTCGTCGAAACTTTCCGCCTTATCCACGGTCTTCTCCGGCTTGGCACCCAGCTTGACGGTGACGATCTTGGCGGAATCCAATCAGTGAAATTGCGTGTTCACCTAAGTTAGAAGATGTGTGCGATTCGAGGAAATGTCATGTCATGGCGCATCCCATGGGTAAAATCATGACCGTTATGGCACGAACAGCATCTTCCAACACGAAATCCAGCGGCAAAAGGTCCGCGGGCAAAGCCCGTTCCGGCGAGACCAAGGTCATGGACACGGTCGAACCATCGCCAGTGATGGGCGTCTTGACCAAGTACAGGCGTGACATCGCATGTTTTGTTCTGGTGATTCTCGCGGTACTGTTCTGTGCTTCGGAATGGTTCCGGGTGCAAGGTGCGTTCGGTCAGGTGCTCCATGCCATGGCCTCCGGACTGTTTGGCCTGATGAGCGTCATTCTGCCGGTTTTCCTAATGCTAGTGGTGTTCAGCCTTATGCATAAGACCCAGCGCAAAAGCGACAATGCGCGTATGGCTACGGGATGGTTCATGATCTTGTGGTCCATCTGCTCCATACTTGACGCGGCGCTTGCGTCTGACCTCCAAGGTTTCGATATGGCGTTGCTGCAGAAAGCGGGAGGATTGCTCGGCTACGTGCTTGGTTGCCCGTTGGCATGGGGGCTTTCCAAAGCGTTCGCCATCGTTATTTTCGTGGTCGTCATTCTGTTTTCGCTGTTGATGATCACCCATACGCGGGTTGATGAGATTCCCGACAAGGTATGCTCGTTGATGTCCCGTTTTGGTTTCAGTGCAAATAAGGCGGACGATGACGAGACCGAGCAATTCCCGAATGAGGTGCGCATCGGAGATGCCACGCTGTCCTTTGCCGAGGGAGTGCCGGCGCATGATGGGACCGACAATGCGGCAGCCGAAGAGAAGAAGCCGATGCTGCTTTCTCGCTTAAGGCAGTTGATATCATCAAAAACCAAGAAGCAGGGCGCTCAAGACGGACTCGAATACTATGACGGCGATGAGGCGTTTCGCAATGCCGCCGAACGACATGGCGAAACGGCGGAAACCATGCTTGACGAACCATATCAGAGCGTTTCGCAGCCGCGTAGCATTTCATCCGGTGAACATTCCGCTCAGGATTCTGGCGGAACCGTCGTCATGCCTCAGATGCCTGTGGCGCGTTCCCTTTCGTCAGACCCGATCGGAACTGCAAGCGGCACCATGCCGCAAATTCCAGAAACCGTCCCCGCGATGGTTGGAGCGGTACCATCTAGTGAAATCAAGTCAGTCGGCGTGGCCGCGGACGATCCGTGGGCGGTCATCGATGAGAACGGCACATCCAACGGAACGCAGGTTATGGTCGATGCGGCGACCAACGAGGTCGTAAACGATCTGAATGGCGGCTTGAGCGAAGAAGGCGTTTCCGATGAATCCGACGGGATTCCGGAAGGCCCATACCATCTACCTGACCTCGGCATGCTAAAGCAAGGTGCGCCGCACGCCGTGCACACGCCGGAGAACGATCGTGTGATTCGCGCGCTTACGGTCACCTTCCAGCAATTCAATGTCGATGCCAAAGTCATCGGCTTTCTGCGAGGCCCATCCGTGACCATGTACGAGGTGGAGCTTGGTCCTGGCGTGAAAGTGGAGAAGGTTACCAATCTGCAGAAAAACATTGCCTACGCGGTGGCCAGCTCCGACGTGCGCATCCTGTCGGTGATCGAAGGCAAGTCCGCCATCGGCATCGAAATACCGAACGCCGACCGTGAAACCGTGGTGCTTGGCGACGTGCTTCGCTCGGACAAGGCAAGGAATGATCCGAACCCGATGCTCACAGGCGTGGGTAAGGATGTGGAAGGTCATTTTGTAACGGCTGACCTTACCAAGATGCCGCATCTTTTGGTGGCAGGCGCCACCGGTTCCGGCAAGTCCAGTTTCATCAACTCTATGCTGACATCTGTGATCATGAGGGCGACGCCTGACCAAGTACGCATGATCATGGTTGATCCAAAACGAGTGGAACTGTCGGCATACGCGGGTATCCCGCATCTACTCACGCCGATCATCACCGATCCGAAGAAGGCCGCGCAGGCGCTTGAATGGGTGGTCAAGGAGATGGATGCTCGCTACGGCGATCTTGAATTCTTCGGATTCCGCCACATCAAGGATTTCAATGCGGCCGTGCGTGCGGGCAAAGTGCATGCGCCGGCCGGGTCGAAAAGGAAGGTTGCCCCATATCCGTACATCCTGGTGGTCGTCGACGAGATGGCCGATCTTATGATGGTGGCCAAGAATGATGTGGAAAGCTCCATTCAGCGCATCACGCAGCTGGCGCGAGCGGCAGGTGTGCATCTGGTGCTTGCCACCCAGCGTCCGTCGGTTGATGTGGTCACCGGTCTGATCAAGGCGAATATTCCTTCACGACTTGCTTTTGCGACCTCGTCCGCCACGGATTCTCGAGTCATCCTCGACTCCACCGGAGCGGAAACCCTGATCGGGCAGGGCGATGCGCTGTTCTTGCCGATGGGACAGGCCAAACCGTTGCGTGTGCAGGGTGCATGGGTCGACGAATCGGAAATTCGTCGTGCGGTGGAGTTCGTGCGCACCCAACGTAAGCCGCATTACCGTGAGGATATCGAGGAAATGGCTAAGGAAGCCGACAAGAAGGCTATCGAACCGGATGAAGATATCGGCGGCGATATGGACGTGCTGTTGCAGGCGGCGGAACTGGTGGTCACATCGCAGTTCGGCTCGACGTCCATGTTGCAGCGCAAGCTGCGCGTCGGGTTCGCCAAGGCGGGACGTCTCATGGATCTGCTGGAGTCGCGTGGCGTCGTGGGGCCGTCCGAAGGGTCCAAGGCGCGCGAGGTGTTGGTGCAGCCCCAGGACCTTCCGCAGGTGCTCGCCTTCATCAAGGGCGAGACCTCGTCGCTGAATTCGGGAGCTTCTTCGACAGCGGATTCCGAAGTGGCGATGTGACTGGGGAACGCTCCGTATGAAACACAAATTGGTCAGCAAGTAGAAGTGTCAGGGTAACGTGAACGGTATGGAAAAGCAAGAAGAACGCAAATCATCGTTGCTTGACGGTTGGAACGCGCCGCCGAACCTTGTCACCTTCTCTCGTATCATCTTGGTCATCGTGTTTTTGGCGCTGTACGCCAAAGCCGGCGCGTGGGGCATGGACAACGTCACCATGCGTTGGGTTGCCGCGGTCATTTTCATCATCGCGGCCTGCACCGATAAGCTTGACGGTTGGATGGCCCGCAAATACAACCAGGTCACTGAACTTGGCAAGCTGATGGACCCGATTGCCGACAAACTGCTCACCTGCGGCACACTGATTGTTGCCGCCATCTTCAACGAATTCGTCAATCCGGTGCTGGGCTGGGTCGTGACCGCCCTGTTCCTGATTCGTGAGATCGGCATCACCGTCATGCGCTTCTTTGTGATCGACACGGGCGGCAAGGTCATCGCCGCGTCCCAGGCGGGCAAGTACAAGACGCTCTGCCAGTGCATCGGTCTGGCCATGTTGATGCTGCCTATGTGGAGCTTGGCTCCGGAAGGGTTAGGCGACACCCCGATGTGGATGACCGTCTACTACATCATCACGTATGCGCTGATTTATCTTGCGCTGATTCTCTGCCTGTATTCCGGCGGCGAGTATCTGGTTAATACTTTCGGCGGTCGTAAGAAGCCCGCAGGCAAGACCGGAAAAGAAACCAAGTAGGGTATTCATGATTGAATCCTTGAACCAGACGGCTGCCGCCAACCAATCGCAATGCGATGAATTGGCTGCGGCCGTTCTTGCATATTGTGAGACCAATCGTTTCAAAATCGCGGCGGCCGAGTCGTTGACGGGAGGCTTGCTGGCCGATGCTTTCGTGCGTGTGCCGGGGGCATCGAAAGTGTTTCTTGGCTCCGCTGTGACATACGACATTCGTGCCAAGGCGTCGATTCTTGGTGTGGATGCCGAGCTGTTGCGCCGAGAGGGGGCTGTTCATCCCGAAGTGGCGCGCCAGATGGCTTTCGGAACGGCGAGGCTGTACCGGCAGCAGGAGGACGGCGATCGTGTCGTCGGATTGTCGACCACCGGTGTGGCAGGTCCTGGACCTGACGGAGACAAGCCTGCGGGACTTGCCTACGTCGGCTGTTCCCTGCCAAGCGGGTTTGGATCTGTTCGCTCTAGGCGAACGGAGGCTTTCGAACTTCGCCTGCAGGGAGATAGGGAAAGCGTACGGCGTGGCGTCGTGTATTGTATTCTGCAAAAACTGAGGGAGCTTTCAGCGGATTCACAGGAATAATCCACAAAGATGAGTGTTGACCATAGTGGACAGATACGCACGAAAAAGGGGCTGATGAATGGAAATGATGACACTCACCAAAGAACAGCGGGAACTCAAGGCTATGGCCCCTGCGACCGCGCAGGCTACCGGGGCTCGTGTCAGGGAGCTCACGCCGGCTCAGAGGCGCGCGGTGATGTTCGCGCAGCAGCAGGTGCTCCGTGCGCGTGCGGCCAAGAAAGCCAAGGACGAGCGTCAGGCCGCGTTGACGCGAATGTGGCAGGAAGAGGACTCCGAGCGTGTGCGCGCGCATGCCGTGCAGCATGCTCCAGAGCAGTCTGATGAGGCCAAGAAGGTTTCGTTGCGCGAAGCCATCGGCCATGTGCTGCGTGACCTGCGCACGCGAGACCACAAGACGCTTCGCGAGGTCAGCGAAAAGGCCGGTGTGTCGCTGGGATACCTTTCCGAAGTGGAACGCGGGCAGAAGGAAGCCAGTTCCGAGCTGCTGTCGTCCATCGCGCAGTCTTTGGGGCTGTCCACAGCCCAGATGCTTCGCATGGTGGCTGACTATCTTGATTCCGTGACTGCCTGATTCGTGAAATATGGCATGATGACGCCCGGCGATTGTTCGCCGGGCGTTTCTCTTTTCTCATATAAATCAAGTCTGTGTACACTGGGGCGCGTGCAGGAACGTGAATTTTGGCAGCTGCTTGAGGAAGTGCTCGGACGTAGCTACGGTCGATCGTTGGCGCGTGATCAGGTGCTTGATCGCCTTGGCGGTATGACGGTGGTCGACGCGCTCAGTGCAGGTGAGGAGCCTCGAGTGGTGTGGAATGTGCTCTGCGACCAGATGGGTATCCCGGATTCCCAACGTTGGGGCAAAGATCATAACGCGCCTCCCATGCCGGTTCGTTGAGCCTTTTTTGAACACAACACACCTCTTCGAACAGATGTTCGCATATTGGGATATAGTTATCCACAGACAACAACCTAAACGGGCTGTTTCCAAATTCTTCAGGTCGCGTGAGAACGTTGATTTTCCAAGGAATGTTGGTTTATGACTCGTTGGATCGCATGTCTTCCGACCACAGCGGTCGTTGGATTTGCAAGAACGAATGCTGTGGCCTTACGGTGAAGCCACCATTCGTCATAGTCGGCAAAAGGAGTAGTCATGGCACAGACGAGCACGGCAAAGGGAGCCGCACAGAACAAGTCCGCGAACGGCATCGACCCGCGTCGTCAGGCCGCGCTCGATACGGCGCTTGCGCAGGTCGAGAAGAGTTTCGGCAAAGGGTCGGCCATGCGATTAGGCGATCGTCCCGAGCAGGATGTCGAGGTGATTCCAACCGGATCACTAGCGTTGGATATGGCATTGGGCATCGGAGGTTTGCCGAAGGGCCGTATTGTGGAGATCTATGGCCCGGAATCCTCCGGCAAGACCACGCTGGCGCTGCATGTGGTGGCCAATGCCCAGAAAAGCGGTGGGGTCGCCGCGTTCATCGATGCGGAGCATGCGCTTGATCCTGTCTATGCGCGCAAGCTTGGCGTCGACACGGATTCGCTGATCGTCTCCCAGCCCGATAACGGCGAACAGGCGCTGGAGATCGCGGATATGCTGATTCGTTCCGGTGCGCTTGACGTGATTGTCATCGATTCTGTGGCGGCATTGGTGCCGAAGGCCGAAATCGAAGGTGAAATGGGCGACAGCCACGTCGGTTTGCAGGCGCGACTGATGAGCCAGGCATTGCGTAAGATGACTGGCGCTTTGGCTCAGGCAGGCACCACGGCCATCTTCATCAACCAGCTCCGTGAGAAGATCGGCGTATTCTTTGGCAATCCGGAAACGACCACCGGTGGCAAGGCGTTGAAGTTCTACTCGTCCGTCCGCATGGATATTCGTCGCATCCAGACCATCAAGAACGGCGATGAGGCTGTGGGCAACCGTACCAAGGTCAAGGTCGTCAAGAACAAGATGGCTCCACCGTTCAAGACTGCTGAGTTCGATGTGCTGTACGGCGAGGGGATTTCCAAAGAAGGATCTGTACTTGACATGGCGTTGCAGGTCAATGTCGTGAAGAAGTCCGGATCGTGGTTCACGTATGATGGCGACCAACTGGGGCAGGGGCGTGAGAACGTGCGTCAGTTCCTCAAAGACAACCCGGAGCTCACTGAAGAGATCGAGAATAAGGTGAAAGCCGAATTCGGACTCATTGAACCTACCGACCAATTCGCCGAGGATGGTGACGATGTGTCGGCGAAGGATGTGAAAGGCGAGGAAAAGGCGAAAGCTGATGCTGCCAAGCCGGAAACGGCCAAGGGTGCGGCAAAGTCTTCCAAGCCTGCCGACAAGGCATGACATATGATCAGTGTCGAGCGATTTCTTGAACAGCAGGGCCTCCAGCCGGTATTGTCCGAGGCTGGGGGCTCTGCCCTTTCCTCTGGCAGGCGACTGCAGGACGGCCGAATCGAATCCGGCTGCGGACAGGTTTTGTGCAATGATGAAGAAGACACGCCGAAGCGTACGCGACACGCGCGACACGCAGGGCGTGTCGTGGCCGGCGTGTCGCGAACCCCTGACGATCCGAATGATCTGGATGCGTGCAGGGAGGCCGCCCTCCGGTTGCTTGATGCGGCACCGCGTCCGTCAGGTGCGATGAGAGAGCGACTCGTTGGCAAAGGGTACGCTCCTGAAGTAGTGGACGATGTGATTGCCAGGCTGATTAGGGTTCGTCTCATCGACGACGAGGCGTACGCTCAGTCCGCGGTGCGGTACTGCGCATCACGGCTGATGGGGTATAGGGGAGCGGTTACGGAGCTCAAACGAAAAGGTGTGAACCGCCAGCTTGCGCAACATGTGTGCGATGAGGCCGAATCCCAAGGCGTGTTCGCCGAAGCTGCATGGGAGCTAGGACGTCGGACTGCAAGAAAAACTGCTGGGTTGGATGTCGAAGTGCGTAAAAGACGGTTCTGGAGTGCTGGTGGGCGGAAAGGCCATGATCCTGAAGTTTTGCGAGAAATCGCACAGGAATTGTTCGTCTGAAACGGCTGATTCGCGTAGTGGCTATGCGGTTTTCGGACACTGTTTCGCCACAGGGGTTGGTCGGTGTGGTGAGAGAGTGAGACCTCTTATACCCCGGGTTCTGTCGTGCCTCAGGCACGGATGGCCATCCATCTCGACCTGACGTTGCCGCCAGGCTCTAGCAGCCTACCCGAAGGCTTCGGGCGAGCAGCCCTCAAACGCCTTCTGCTTGGCCTTGCTCCCGATGAGGCTTGCCATGCGGCCGACTGTTACCAGCGGCCCGGTGGTCTCTTACACCGCCGTTTCACCCTTACCTATCGGTCGAAACCGATAGGCGGTCTATTCTCTGCTGCGCTATCTCTCAGGTCGCCCTGGGCGGACGTTATCCGCCATCGTGCTCTATGGAGCCCGGAAGTTCCTCAACCGACGGATCGGTCGCGGCCATCAAGAGGTCTCAAACTCACTATGATAGCAAGAAAACGGACGAAAGGAAAATCAAAAAAACTTTATTTTTCTTGCATCAACTTTTCGGTGAAATCACAATGTTGCGGCTACAATGATGACTACCGAACAGCGAAGCAGCTGTTTGGTCCGTATATAGCGGGTAACACCGCTTGAGTCTAGGGAGGTCCACATGGAAATCGTCGTTACCGGACGTCATACGCAGATCAAGCAAAGGTTCCGTGACGTTGTCGAAAGCAAGATGAATCGTGTGACCGCTATCGCCCCGGATGCGCAGCGTGTTCAGATTGTGCTGTCGCATGAGGGCAATCCGCGTCAGGCCGATACTGCCAAGCGCGTTGAGATCACTGTCATCGCAGGTCGTACCGTGGTGCGTGCCGAGGCTTCAAGCGCCGACGAGTTCAGCGCTTTGGACATGGCTCTCGACAAGCTGACCCTCCGTCTGCGTCGCACCCGTGATCGTCGCAAGGATCATCGTCGTGGCTACAGCGATCCGGTCCCGGTCGATCTTGGCGTCGTCGAGCCGACTCCGGAAGTCGAGGAGCCGGTCGAAGAGCCGAATAACAGCCCGGCCGATGCTGTCGCTGCTGAGCTGGGTCCGGGTGAGTCCGTCGAGGTCCAGGTAGGCGACACTCCGATTGTCATCCGTCGCAAGCTGCATATCGCGGAGCCGATGACCATCGATGAGGCGCTGTATGAGATGGAGCTGATCGGACATGACTTCTTCCTGTTCGTGAACAAGGAGACCGGTCGTCCGTCCGTCGTCTACCATCGTCACGGTTGGAGCTATGGCGTCTTCGAGATCGACACCCCGGAGAATGTGGCGAAGTAAGACATGCAACGTGGTTGGATAGGGAGATAATCTGACCGAATGAGGCCCGCACAGTGTATGTGCGGGCCTCTTTTTCATGACTGCAGACGGTATGTCGAATGGTAGAAAGCCGCAACACGCTGAAAGTTACGTAAAATGGACGGTGTTTTTCGGAAATCGTTAAACAGCGACTAACCTCGGACGAGGTAACTCGCATACACAAAGGGAGTGATTGTGGTAGATATCGTTGACAAAGCTCTGCGAATGGGCGAAGGCCGACAGATCAAGAAGCTTGAGCTTGTCGCTCAGGCAACCAATGCGCTGGAAGACGAGATTGCAGCGCTCAATGACGAGGAGCTCAAGGGCCAGACCGCCAAGTTCAAGCAGCGTCTTGACAATGGCGAGTCCCTCGACAAGCTGATGCCGGAAGCCTTCGCCACCGTGCGCGAGGCCTCCAAGCGCACGCTGGGCCTGCGTCACTTCGACGTGCAGCTCATGGGCGGCGCGGCGCTGCACTGGGGCAACATCGCCGAAATGAAGACCGGTGAAGGCAAGACCCTCGTGGCGACTCTGCCGGCATACCTGAACGCGCTCGATGGCCAGGGCGTGCACGTCGTCACCGTCAACGACTATCTGGCAAGCTATCAGGCCGAACTCATGGGTCGTGTTTACCGCTTCCTCGGCATGAGCACCGGCTGCATCATCACCAACCAGAAGCCGCCGGAGCGTCGTAAGCAGTACAACGCCGATATCACCTATGGCACCAATAACGAGTTCGGTTTCGACTACCTGCGTGACAATATGGCGTGGGAGAAGTCCGATCTGGTACAGCGCGGCCACCACTTCGCCATCGTCGATGAGGTCGACTCCATCCTCATCGACGAGGCTCGTACCCCGTTGATCATCTCCGGTCCGGCCGAAGGCGACGTGACCCGTTGGTACCGCCAGTTCGCTCGTTTGGTGCTCAAGCTGACCCGTGACGAGGACTATGAGGTCGATGAGAAGAAGAAGGTTGTCGGCATTCTCGATCCAGGCATCAACAAGATCGAGGATTATCTCGGCATCGACAACCTGTACGAGCCGAACAACACCGCACTGATCGGTTATCTGAACAACGCCATCAAGGCCAAGGAACTGTTCCTGCGCGACCGCGACTACGTGGTGACCGGCGGCGAGGTGCTCATCGTCGATGAACACACCGGTCGTATCCTGCCGGGTCGTCGTTACAACGAAGGTCTGCACCAGGCAATCGAAGCCAAGGAAAACGTGGAAGTCAAGGCTGAGAATCAGACCTTTGCCACCATCACCTTGCAGAACTACTTCCGCATGTATGACAAGCTGTCGGGCATGACCGGTACCGCAGAAACCGAGGCCGCGGAGTTCATGGGCACCTACAAGCTGGGTGTGCTCCCGATTCCGACCAACAAGCCGATGATTCGTGAAGACAAGGACGATCTGATCTTCCGTACCAAGAAGGAGAAGCTTGCCGCCATCGTGCGCGATGTTGCCAAGCGTCACAAGAAGGGCCAGCCGGTGCTGCTGGGTACCGCTTCCGTGGAATCCTCCGAAATCGTGTCGTCCCTGCTTGACGTTGCCAACATTCCCCACCAGGTGCTGAACGCGAAGCAGCATGACAAGGAAGCCGCCGTCGTGGCCGTCGCAGGCCGTAAGGGCGCCGTCACCGTGGCTACCAACATGGCAGGCCGTGGTACCGATATCATGCTCGGCGGCAACGTCGAATTCCTCGCCGATGCGAAGCTTAAGTCCGAAGGCTACTCTCCGGATGACACTCCGGACGAGTACGAAAAGCGTTGGCCGGGCACCTTGGCCGAAATCAAGGAGCAGGTCAAGGACGAGCATGAAGAGGTCGTCGAGCTCGGTGGTCTGTACGTGCTCGGTACCGAGCGTCACGAGTCCCGCCGTATCGACAATCAGCTGCGTGGACGTTCCGGACGTCAAGGCGATCCGGGCGAGTCCCGTTTCTACCTGTCGCTCGAAGACGATCTGATGCGTCTGTTCAACACCCAGCTCGTGGCCCGCGTTATGGCCAAGGGTATGCCGGAAGGCGAGCCGATCGAGGCGAAGAGCGTTTCCAAGGGCGTACGCACCGCACAGAAGGCTGTGGAGTCACGCAACTTCGAAATCCGTAAGAACGTGCTCAAGTACGACGATGTGATGAACAAGCAGCGTACCGTCATCTATGCCGAGCGTCAGGCCGTACTGAAGGGCGAGGACATCCACGAGGATATCCTCAAGTTCATCGACGAGACGGTATTGAGCTACATCAAGGGTGCCAACAAGGGCTCTGACAAGCCGAAGGATTGGGATTGGGAAGGCTTGTTCAAGGCTCTGAACGCCGTGTACCCGATTGCCGTTGATTCAGAAGCAGCCAAGGATGCTGTCTCCAAGCTCAAGGGAGACAAGGCCGTCGTGGCCCTGCAGGAGCTTATCGTTTCCGACGCCAAGGACCAGTATGCCGACTTCGAAGGCAAGCTTGGTGAAGAGGGTCTGCGTCAGCTGGAACGTCGTGTCGTGCTCGCGGTTCTTGACCGCAAGTGGCGCGAACACCTGTATGAGATGGACTATCTCAAGGATGGCATCGGGCTGCGTGGCATGGGTCAGCGCGATCCGTTGGTCGAATACCAGCGCGAGGGCTATCAGATGTACAACTCCATGATCGAAGCGATCAAGGAGGAGACCATCCAGTTGCTATTCCATGTCGATATCGATCGTGTCGCCACTACCGAAGACACCGACACCGAATCTGACGAGGATGAGGCCGTGAACGCGGCTGAAGCGGTGATGGGACTGGAAGGCGAGACCGAACCTACCGGCGAAATTGCTCCTGCCGAGCCGGAAACCGATGATGAGTCCGAAAAGACCGTCATCGACGAACTGGCCGACGAGCAGAAGAACGAACCTGGCATCGTTGGCATGCAGCCGATCAGCCACGCCGAAGGCAAAGTTCCGGCCAACAAGCGTCCGAAGAGCGCGGAATTGCACTCCCCATGGGCGGATGGCCGTACCTTCCCGGGAACTGGCAAGAACGCCCAGTGCCCGTGTGGCTCCGGTCGCAAGTACAAGATGTGCCACGGCCAGAATGAGGCGTGACGCTTCGCATAAGCCAAGGCGATGGCCCCGTCGGTGTGTTTCATACTGTCTGGGCCATCGCCATATCAGGGGTTCACACAGCGGATGTCATTCCCCAAAATCGATGTCGTCCATGGCCTCTGTGGCTGGAATGCGCACCTCCGGTCCGCAAATCCAGTTGAAAACAGGTCTTTTTACAAAGGGACCGAGGTCTCCATCTCCATAGCCAATACGTCCACGGCAACGACCCACTGCCCACTGTCTTATTTGCTGTCATATCGTCTGTTTTTTCGGGTGACGCTTCGGCATCCGCCGAAACGATTTCCCGAGTATGGAGAATGCTGAAACGAATACCACGTTGCCTGCCTCCAGATTATTTCGATGCAGTCAAGTCAGAGTCACCTTGAAGCGATCGTACTTTCACAGATACGTCGCAGACTCGCCGCAGTTTCTTGATAGCAGCATTGATTTGTTTGGAAACGGCTGCACGTGAAATCCCACTACTGCGAGCTACATCGGATTGGGATAGGTTGCGGAAGTACACATTTTCCACAGCTTTCCGCTGTCCATCGGGAAGCGTCCGCAAAGCTTCAAGAACCCGGCGAACGGCTTGCTTCCGTTCTTGTGCCGTCTCGTATTCGATGAGCAGCTCTTCCGGAGATAACGAATGCTCTTGCGGTTCACGGTTGATGCCGGCTATTTCCTCATACGACCATGCGCTTCCACCAACGCGATCGGAACGGTGACAGGAGTGCGCCACACGCTCTTCGGCATTCCAGAGTTCCTGCAAAATGCATTGCGGCGCACGGAATTCCAGCTCTTCTTCGTCGCGGTGTTCAGCCGCAGCACGCAGCGCACGATCGCGTCTAATCATCGGAAGCAGTTCCTCCTGGGTAAGTTCATATGTTTCAGTAACGGATGCATTGCCCGCAATAGGGGCCTCATGCTTAAAAACAAGCTTCATGTTCTTGGGCCTTGCTCATATAAAGTTGCTCAAGACCTGCTGACGCAATATGAGACCAGCCTTGAAAACAATGAAGCGAGATGTGTCTGCCAGTTATATGCACACTGACAGACGGCATCTCGCCCGATATCGATAAGCAGGTCTCAAAACGGATTGTGAACCACAGCCAGCTTCGCCGTGGAGTAAAAATGCAGACAGCGATTACGCCATACATAAGTCACTGATATTCGAACGGCCGTTTCCGAATACGAGCCTTAGCAATAAGAATTCACGGTCGTAACTGATTTACATGTCCATCTCCTTTCGCCATTCGGCAGAGTTCCGAAACGAATGCGGCTGATTCGTCGTATACTGGCCGTAATTCCAGTAATGACAAGGCTTCATCCGCATCTGTTTTCATCGTAGGAAATTGACCTATCAGAACCGAAGACGAAATAAGACGACGTAAGGCGAGGAGGAGACGAACGATGGATAAGCCCAACGGCACATATGCTTTAGGAGTGTTCTGCACATTCGTTCGGCCTTACGTCAGTGGGGAAAGCCGCGGAATCAGCACACAGAAAAAAGGGTTCATGAAAGATTTCTTCGATGTCATCCTTGAATCAAGCGCAACAGACACATCAGACGTAAACAAAAGGCACTATTCAAAGGCGAAGACGGCAATCAATGAAGGCGTATGGGCGGGTATCAACCAAACGGATTTGGTGAAGTTCTTCAACGGATGCAGAAAACTACCGCAATGGAAGGCCTCTGAATTCTTTCAGCATCTGGATAAGGCCCGAGTGGAAAGCCTGTTTGACGATATTGGTATTGACGCGCTATCGCAGTTTCAGCGTTGTCTCGGTCAGGTGAACATCAAAGCCTCGTCAATTGACAAACTCCCATCCGCAGTGAGCACTTGGCTGTTCGAGATTTTGGAAGCGAATGCCGACAATCGTGATCTTCTGGTGGACGGCACCGCATTTCAGCCGGAATTTGAATTGCTGGATGATCTGCCGCTGGCCGAAGGACACATCTCATCAGGGAAGCTCCATCTTGGTCGTTCAGCCGTGGCATGGCGGAAATCTCCATCCCCACCAGAATCACCGGATTTCAATGTGGAAAGAACGTATCTTGCACAAATGGAATCGGCCTACGCCGAACACTTGCACAGGCAAATCCGGTCCCGAGATGATTTGCCCGACCGACAGCGCAAGGAATATGACCGGCAGCGTGGGTATTTTTACAATGCAGAAGGACTGCGGCGGAACATGAGAGATGTCATCGATGATGGTGAAACCGAGTTCCATGCGATGAAAGACGACCTCTACGATGGAGTCTGCGACGTATGCAACGAAGAATATGACGATGGGCTGGCCAGAATGCTGGCAACCTTGAACCAAGCTGCGATTCTTCCCCTTTCCGGTTCCGTCATCACCCGTTTTCCAACCATCGTCAAAGCCGCGGAGAAGAAAGGCATATGCCACATGCTGGTCAATGACACTCGACTGGAATGGGTGAGCGCCGATGAGTGATTCCCTGTTCAACACCCCGAGCGAAACCGCAACCCGTCTTACGCTATGCCTGTCCTTATTGCCACACCCTGCAACATTGGATGAAATCACGGTCATGGATTTTGCCGCAACTTACATGAAGGTCATGGGCTTTGGCAATAGTAACCTTCACGGGGATAACCCTTATGCCACAGCAGAGTATGATGCCAGGCGCAAACGTGTACGAAGAGGGCTGAACAGGCTGGTAATCATAGGCTTCGCCATCACCGAAGATGCCGGATCCAGTTATTCCGCAAGCCCGACGTGCATGCAATTCGCCAACGAATTACATGGAGAATATGTCATGGCTTATCGTCATGCCATCGAAACATTGGCGACGCTGAATTACGATTCGATAATAGAACAAATACTGGAAAGCCGGTAACCAAGATGGGGAAAATGTGGATTCGTCAAGTCAAGGCGATTCGGAACGATGGCAATGCCTCAACCATTGATTTGCAGCAGGGATTGAATTGCATCATCGGCCCGTCGAATACCGGCAAAACCGGGATTGCGAAAACGATCAGCTTCGTATGCGGCGGAAACGTCATACCATTCACGGATGTCACCGGATATGCAGGAGCATCCGTCACCTTCAGTACCGAACACGGAGAAGTGACATTACAACGCTCGTTGGCTTCGCAAACGATTCAGGTCTCTTCGACTGACTCAGATGTGGAACCGGGAGATTATACGGTCGCACGCAGAGGCAAAAACAAACGACCAATCAACTCGGTACTGCTAACAATGCTGGACGTTGATGAGGCACGAAGAATCGCAGTCAATGAGGCCTACAGAACCGTGGCCTTTACTTGGAATGCCATCCGACATTTGCTGCTTGTTCCCGAAGATCAGATCGTTCGCCCCGAACCATCGATTCTATTGCCCAAAACCACCAGCAACACAACGATGACGCAGAACCTGTCCGCTTTGCTGGTCCTCGCTCAAGATGAAACATTCAATGATGAGGCAAGACAGGAAAGTTCCGCCGAGCGCCATGCACGCAGGCAAGCGGTGGAACGATTCATCTTCAGCCAACTCGATATCATCGAGCCCCGCATCAAACAGCTTGAGCAACTTGAACGGGACGCGGCTACCGAAGGCAAAACCGTCGATAGTTATATTGAGAAACTGCGCAACACGTTACAGCAATTGGAACAACAGCGTCGAAAAACCATTGATGAAGATGCGGAACTCGTTGAACACATCAGCGCACTGCATCAGGAAAACGAGCGTCTGGACGTATTGCTCGCCCAGCGTGAAACCCTACTAGGGCAATACGATTCCGATTTGGCACGCCTTGATCTGCAGTTGCAGGCAATGCGCCATAACCGGGAACAACCTTATCCCGATGTTTGTCAGTTCTGCCACAGCACCGTCCATATCGATCCACCGAGTGAAGAAGACATTCGTGCTCGGGAAAATGAAATGTCCCGCATTCGCGAACTTCGTAATGGTGTGGCCAAGGATCAGGAATCCTTACGCCAAGCAAGAATCCAAGTGACACAGAGCATCGACGAAGCGCAAAACGCCCATCAGTCCAATATGGAACAGCTGCACCGGAATCTTGAGCCGGAGGCCCGAACAATACGACAACGACTTGATGGGCTTGCCCAGTCAGAAAGAATTCGTGCAGAATATGCCGAGCTGACTGCTTTGCGTAAAAGATTTCAAGCTACTCTTGATGGTGCCGACGAGGAAAAGGTCGATTACAAGAAATATCGGCCAAGAGAATGGTTCCACGAGGATTTCTATTATTCGATGGGTGCCACCATACGCGGAATCCTCAAGGATTCCGGCTTTTCCGGCACCGATAACGTCGGTTTCAGCCGGGAAACATTCGACATCGAAATCGGCGGATACAGCAAGGCTGAAGAGCAGGGAAAAGGATATTGTGCATTCTTCAATACGGTTATGATGCTGGCATTCCATGATTACTTGAACCGCCGTTCGGTTCATGCTCCAGGATGGTTGCTCATCGATACCCCGTTGCTGGGCTTCGACGAAGGCGCGTACACAGCGAACGGTTCTCTAAGAAGCGGCCTGTTCGAGCATCTTAAACTGCAGGCGGCAAACCAGCAGATCATTATATTGGAAAACACCGATCATATCGGCGAACTGGATTTCAGCGGAAACGTCAACGTCATCACCTTCACCAAAGACCAGACTGACGGGCGTTACGGATATCTGGACGGCGTGGTCGACGTAGCGGAAAGGCCCGGCGTTGGGCGACGGTAAACATCAGGCCATGCACAGACACATCACAAAACAGCCGGATTGTTCACACGGGAAGAACATCATGCCAGAACCCAGTAAGAGCGACAGCGAGTGTATAGCCGGACTCGAACTACCGAAACAGGACAACGCACATGCACCACACCCGGTGTCGGCAGCCATTATATATGCAGGCGTGTTTACCATGACATGCGCACTGTATAGCAGCATCTTATCCGCCTGTTGGGGATTTTTACTGATAATACTTCCCGGCTATGCAATCGTTCCCTTCATAGCCCTGCTACTGACACGAAAAATCAACGCCTCATGGAATCTCTTGTGGCTTGCCGGCACCACCGCGCTCACCTACGCGATGACACTAGTAAGCATGGCAGCCTTGCTAATGCTCATACCTCCCAAAGCCACCCTATGGTTTAGCATAGTAAAAATACTGACCAACTCATTTGCAGACATACTATCGTTCCAGCTTTTCATGGGCGGGTATACAATTCCGACCATCTTCTACATCCTTGGCTTGATCTGCCGCGCATACCACAACAGCCGCAATCGGTAACAAAGAACCGGCGCCGGGCAACGGTAAAGGCGAAATTCATGCACAGACATTGCGGAACAGATACATTGAAAACATACAAGGGGCATCATGGCAGGGAACGACGGGAATGACAGCAAGAACAGCGGCTGCATGGCCACAGACAAACACGATTCGGCCGGGCACGACCCGGATGTACAGGTGACGTTCGCGCAGAACTCACCGGACCAGAAGAACCCACTCATGCGGAATCCAGTGATAGCGGCCGTGATATACGCGATTGTGTTTGCTGCAATATGCGTGCTGTATACCGCTATTGGTTTATTTACCTATTTTGCGTATGTGATACTCGCCATCCCCGGTTGCATACTCATCCCCTTCGCGGCCCTGCTGTTGACGCGCAAAATCCGAACTCTGTGGAATCCTCTGTGGCTCGCCGGCACCGCTATACTTACCTACGCAACAACACTGGTCAGCATAGCGGAGGCAATAACGCTCATATCATCAAGGCTTACCTTGTGGACCGCCATCATAGAGCTACTGACTGGCTCATTTACGAATGGAATATTGTTCATAGTCTCCATGGGCGGATACAGCATCCCGACCATCTTCTACATTTTATACCTGATCTGCCGCGCATACGACAATAGACACAATCGGTAACAAAGGACCGGCGTGGGGCTGGCTTTATCGCACACATTGTCGCAAACCAGCCCCACATCGGAACCGTATCGATTAGAAGATGAACTCCGCCAATGCCGAACATGCCGCATCAATCACGGAATCAGGGGTATCGTATGAATGGGTCAAGAGCCAACATGTAAACATTTGCTGCCAATCGACACCGCGGAATGCACTTACTGCCGCCGCCTTATCACTGGCACCCATGCTCCATGCGATTCGCTTGAAACGGTCAGACAACTGGTTCGGCGCGTTATAGTAGCTGCGCATGGTCTGGGACAACAGGTGAGAGTCGCTGCCGTTACCGTTCTTAAGCGTGTCGGCGAAGTAAATGGCATCGCCATCACAGCACAGGTCGTCACGATTGCAGGTATTGCTGACGGTCTGCCATGTTCCATCCACCTGTTTGTCAAGCGTAAGCCCCTGAAGAGCGCCCTGCTGCCGATAGTTGTCGTCCGCACCTACCAAGGCTTCGGCGATGACATCAATGCTGGCCTGCGGGTTCCAATCCTTAGCTTTCTGAATGTTACTCATGGCCGAACCCAAGTCGCCCGCCCAGCCGGTCCACGTATCCGGAACGACCAGTCCATTGAGATATCCCAGCGTCGTGACGCACATATGCGACAAATCCACGCTTTCCCCATTGACATCGATCATGGACTGCCGCCACGAACCGATATAGCGATCCAACGACTTGATGATTGCAGACGCCGTAGCATCCTGTTCGAGGATTGCGGCATCCGCCTTGCGGAAACTTTCGGCTGATACCGACCATTCGATAGTTGAACCATTTCCTCCGTCGCGCAGGTAATCCTTGGACAGGTAGTTCAGCATGCATCGCCATGTCGGGACCGTCACCCAAGTTCCAGTGGTTCCACTGGCCACATAGTCCTGCCCCACCTTTCCTTGAGCGCGCAGTTCATCGAACCGTTTCTCAAGATGCCAGATCAGGTCAATCGGCCCCATCTGATCGTAGTTAGTTCCCTGATCGATGGTCGTTCCACCAGCCGACGTCTGCTTCACATAGGATACAGCAGGCATTTTGCCGGAATAGGCAACGCGGTCAAGATCCCAGCCTTGTCCCTGATAACCACTGATTTCAGTGAACTGGTCATATACCCAATTATCTGGGATCGGGAACCCCAGATTGCCGGAGAACCCGGTGGACATGTCGGACACGAACGCATAACCCGCATAACCGGCCTCGATAACGCGAGTGCAGATGTTACGGGATGCGTAAATACCGACCTTATATCCACCTCCGAGATTAGCCAAAACCGCCCTGAAATACGGCAGGATGTTACTGGTGACTTGGTCGTCAGTGGCGTCGAAGTCCACGGCAAAATAGATATGCGTCGGCGGGATGCCCAACCGCTGCGCCGCTTCACGTGCCGACTTGGCATGAGCAGCACCGTTCGCGGGCGTAAAGTGTGCCAGCTTGGTGGAGTATTCCTGAAAGATCGGGAAGAACTTCATGCCGCCCTTGGTGATGCGTTCCAGCTCGCCCGGACGAATCGCCTTGAAATAATCGGCAGGTGCCAAGCTGCTTTGCCCAGGCTCGGTCAGATACCGTCCCACGATCTGGTATCCGTTGGCCTTCAACGTTGCGAGTCGCGCATCGGTGATTTCAAAACGGGTATCGCACGCCACACAAGGCCGGTTCGGATCACCCTTGGAGGTAAGCAGGCTCATCCACGTGGTCGGATCGACGGTACCGTTCTGTGGCAACCCATATTGCCGCTGAAAGTCCGTGACCTGATCGGACAGACCGGTGTGCCAGCTGGTTCTGATGACCGCCGCGATGCGGTTACACACCAAAGTCACAGTCGCCAACCAGACCCACTGCGGATTATCGCCGGTACCATTGCTGGCGCTGATGGTTTTGAGACGAGACTTAGTCCCACTACCAAAATTGCCGGTGGCCTCGCTGGGCGTAAAACCTTCGATGGCCTGAAGCACCTGGATGAGCGCTGTGTTCATTTCGCGCCCGTACAGGCCATCGGTCGGAATGATGCCCGTGTAATCACGGTAATTGCCATTGATCTGCTGCTGCGCTTGCCGAATGGCGTTGAGGCCGCCATACGATTCGAGCAGCACGAACTGTTTCATGGATAACAGGGCACCCATGATGTCCACGTCAACGCTGGAATCGCCGCCAATGCCCATATCGGTTTTGAGGTTCTTGATTGCCTTGCCGGTGCCGCCGTAGAAATGCTGGGTGATTTCGTCACTTCCGGCAGAGTATCCCTTACACCAGAGTGCTCCCTGGATGATGGAATACACGTTGGACGTGGCGGTATCGCCGGATTTCTGCTCCTGCACACCATTCGGATACCGCTGGACGAACAGACGTTGCGTGGACGGGCCGAAATTATCCGCCGTGTTCTGGATACCCAGTTCGATCTGCAATGCACGGGTCAACCCGTAAATCGTCGACCAGCCGGTCTGCCCATCCTCGGCGACCTTGTTGAAACGCGAATCACCACCGTAGGTTTGATTCAGCCATTGCTGCGTTCGTAGTACCATTTTGTCCGTCATAATTTTCTCCTTGTAGGAAAACGATGATTTTGTTCGGGCGGGCGGTTGCTCGCCTTCACTGGTACTGCCGCGACATCGCAGAATGTTAACTTCCCATCGCCATATCAGAGGTTTATGACGGAGGGAGGCCATTACTTGGATATAGGTGCATCGGCCACGGCGGCGAACGACGGAAAATGCCGGTTAACGGATGGCTGATCTTCAGCTGCATGCGTGCGAACCCGGCCAACGCCGCCACGCAGACGACCAGCAAGGCCCATACGAGCCAGTCGCCGTTCCATTCGGAGAAGAAACTCACCGCCATGATGAGCGATGCCAGGCCGATCGCCACCAACAGCAGCATGTAGCCGGTGGTGAGCCACTGCACGGTCGCCGCGTCGATGCCGAATTCCGGCGGCGTATGTTCGTGCGCTCGAATGTGGTGGATGATGCGGCCATGATGTTCCTTTCTTCCTGCTCGTGTGATGCTCCCCATCGCCACCGATACGGGCGACGATGGAATCCTGGTCGTCCGGCACGGCGTTTCGGCGGAGCGGAAAGTCGTGCGGTGGGACATGTCTAAAAGATGGGACGGTTTCCCGCCGTGCTCGCGCCAGGACATTGGTCCTTGGTGCCGGCGACCGCGGCAGCAAGGCTTCCGTGATTCGTTTGGCGGTCTGGCAGGCGTCGAGCAGGATGCCAATCGTGTTGGAGGTCGGTGTGCCGTGGCCGTCGTTCGGCACACTGAAGTCCGGTGTGTCGGCGTTGTGGACGTTGCGCTCCGCGGGTTTGCTCATGATGCCTCGATATTGGTTATCTTGGATAATTACCTCGCATAACTAATGGGAAGCGCTCTGGACAACCACAGGATGGTGGGCGGAAGTTATGAATCATACCGTCATGCGGACGGGAACGGTTTACGCAATATCCGGCGGTTAGAATATGCGGCGGAAACACAATCGAAGCGCTTGGCGTGAAGCCAGGGGGAGGATACTATGGCCGAGATCACATGGAAGTCGATTCTCACCAAACTGGTTGGGGGAGACCATTTGAGCGCGGAGGAATCGGAATGGTTCGTCGATGATCTGATGCAGGGTAACGCCAATCCCGCCGCCGTGGGCGCGGTGCTCGCCACGCAGCAACAGCTCGGCCTGACCGCCGATGAGGTACGCGGCGCGGCCAAGGCGATGGTGGGGCACGCCATCCCATTGAATGTCTCCGGCGAAACTACTGACATTGTCGGCACTGGCGGTGACGGTGCTGCAACGGTGAACCTATCTTCCATGGGTGCGGTGGTGGCCGCCGCCTCCGGAGTGAAGGTCGTGAAGCACGGCAATCGCGCAGCCTCTTCCAAGTGCGGCACTGCCGATTGCTTCGAGGCACTGGGACTGCCTCTTGATCTGGAGCCGGAGCAGGTTGCCCAAGTTGGCAATGAGTGCGGCATCGCTTTTGCTTTCGCACGCACCTTCCATCCGGCGATGCGCTTCGTTGGTCCGATTCGTGCCGCTCTGGGAGTGCCCTGCGTGTTCAACGTGCTGGGCCCGCTGACCAATCCTGCCGCTCCGAAGCATATGGCGGTCGGTTGCGCCAATCGCAAGATGAGCCCGATTATGGCCGAAGTATATGCGGCGAACGGTCAGACCGGTATGGTCTACACCTCCAACGAAGACTTGGATGAGATGGCTCCGACTGGCCCGGTATCCATCTGGGAGTTCAAGGACGGTAAGGTCACGGAAAACGAATTTGATCCAACCGTTGAACTCGGTCTCTCCAAAGTGACCGTCGCCGACCTCAAGGGTGGTGAACCGGAGCTTAATGTCCAACTATTCCGTGACTTCCTCGCAGGCAAGGACGTACCGTTCCGTACCACCGCTCTGCTCAATGCGGCATCCGCGATTGTCGCCGATGGACATTTGGTGCCAACGGAAGCCAGCCTCGCCGATCGTTTCAAAGCGGCCTACGCCATCGCCGAAGAGACCGTCGACTCCGGTAAGGCATCCGCGTTGCTTGATCAGTGGATCGCCACCGCTCAGTCGAAGAAAAATGCCTGATTCAAGACTTTCTGATCGATATTTGCCAATAACTGAATAATAATGCGTGTGCGGCATCGAAATATCCGGTGCTGCACACGCATTTTTTGATGCGAGGCTTTCGATATGGAAAACTCGTTGCCAGGATTCTTATGATGTTCTGAAAATATGCTCGATGAAGAAAAGGTCGAAATCAGACCCTCGCGCCATCATCAAACTCATCAAAGCGAGTCTGCGAGTGTCCCTTGTGCTGCACAATAAGCCCTGCGGCGCCAACCAATGCACACAAGCCGAAAATCGATCCCAGAATCGCCGCCAACGCAGGCATGAATGCGGAAGCGATGATGCCGATGACTCCGGCGACCAGCAACGCCCAGAACACGAGTTTCGAAAGCTTGACATGTCCGATTTCGGGACTCGGAGGCACGAAATCATCTCCATAACGGTCCATCACGCTATCGGTGTCCAACCAGCTGGAACCCGTGAAATCGCGTGGTCCACGACCTTGCGGCATATCGTCGGTGAATGTACCCTGATCCAGATCCTGAATCGATAGCAGCGCCTCTTTTTCACGTCGCTGCGCATGCTTCTCGAAACGCTTCGCATTCCGTGAGTGTTCCACGGCCTTCAAATCGTCGGCATGGGAACTGGCGAACTCTGCCCAAGCGGCATCCAGATCGTTCGCATCAGAGGAGGGAACATTCCCTCCACCATGCGACTCGGCATTTGGGCGTTCTTCGTCGGCATTGCTATTGTTGAGGTCAGTCATACTGATAACTTTAATCAAGCGGATGCCCATCCGCTGGGAGGACCGTGAAGAATGCTCTACTGGTTTTTCGTTAAAGGCCTAGGACCGATCGCCATCCACCGTTTGGGACCGACCACAAAAGGGCTTGAAAACATTCCTCGCGAAGGCGGTGCCATTATTGCGGCCAACCATCTTGCCGTCATCGACGACGCGCTGTTGCCGCTGACCAGCCCACGCATGATTCACTTCATGGGCAAAGCCGAATATTTCGAAGGTAAAGGCATCAAAGGCAAGTTCAAGAAATGGTGGTTCACATCCGTTGGCGTGTTCCCCGTGGATCGTTCCGGTGGCTCCAAGTCGTTGGGCGCGCTGAACCATGCCCGTGAAATCATTGAGGACGGCCACCTGTTCGGCATCCACATCGAAGGCACCCGCAGTCCTGACGGGCGTCTCTATAAAGGCCACACCGGTGCGGCGCGTCTGGCATTCGAAACCGGATGCCCGATTGTTCCGACCGCTATCATCGGCTCCCGAGAATTGCAGAAGCCAGGGCAGGTCATTCCCGACAAAGGCAAGACCATGGTGATTTACGGCAAGCCGATCGAGGTTGAAAAAAAACCGTTGGACCAGATCACGCATGACGACCTGCGTTCGCTTACCGACCGTGTGACCATGGAGATTCAGAAGATGAGTGGTCAGGAATATGTGAACGAATACGCACAAAAAGTCAAGGAACAGCTTAAGGCGGCCAAGGAAGCGGAAGAGCAGTCGAAGCAGGGCTGAATTTCGTCGTTGTCACGCAGCTGCAAAGATGGTTTGAAAGCGGAGACGGAACGTCATCAGTGAGCCCATCCGGGAAATCGGACGGGCTCACTCTGTTGTGGGGAAACGCGTTGTCGGATCCGGCGATTCCCCCACGTTTTAGAACAGTGAGGAATACATTTTCAATGTGATGGTGGTCGGGGTTCCATTTTCGTCTCGGATACGTACTTCGGTGCCACCTACCGGATCCTGCGAAGCGACCTTCTTATCTTGGCTGGCGTTCAATGTGAGCTGCGAACTCACTTTGACCGTGAATCCAAGCTTCTCCAACGCAGCTTTGGCGTCAGAGGCTTTCTGACCCACATAATTCGGTAAGGTTATGGTTTCCGGTCCCTTGGAGACCACTACGTCGACGCTATCTCCCCAATGCAGCGTATTGCCGCTGCTGACGGAAGTGGAAATCACCTGGCCTTGCGGAATCTTATCGTCGAAGGATTCCGTCCAATTGGCGGTGAGTTTGAGGTCATCCATCGTCTGCTGCGCCTCATCCTTCGTCTTGCCGACAATATTAGGCATGGTTACTGGCTTTGGTCCCTGCGACACGGTGACGGTGATCGTCGTATTATGCGGCAATGTGGCACCGGGATCCACGCTTAACGACAGCAATGCCCCCTGCGGCACCTCCATGGAATACGTGTCATCGGAAGCAGTGGTCTGCTCGACATTATCGAATCCGGCCTTCTTCAACGCATTGATCGGATCCTTGCCGGATGCGCTGGTCGCGTCGAGAATGTCGGCGGGAACCGTCGCCTGCCTGACTCCCTTGGAAACCACGACCTTGACCTTTTGACCGCGACGCTTGCTGCCACGATCGCCGACATTCGCCGGATCGGTAGAGATGATATCGCCTTCCGTTATGGAATCGCTATACTTTTCCGACACTTCGTATTCGATATCAGAAACCTTTAGCAGACTCTCGTAGTCGCTCCATTTCACACCAGTGATGGGGCAGGCTACGGAATCGCTGCACGACATGCCATCCGGCTGAGGCATGGTCCAATAACTGCCAGGCCCCTGGTAACACCACCATGCCCAGCCGCCTGCGCCACACGTCAGAAGAAACGCAGCCACACCTGCGACGATCAGCGGCGTACGATGCCTTTTCGAAGATTCGTCCTTTCCCGCATTGCCGTAATCGCCGTTCTGCATGGCAGGGGATTGCGGCCTCGTACTGCCGTCTGCGGTATTGACGTCTCCATCCAGCGGCAGCGAGAAGCGCGTTGTCGCCTCGGGATCAACGTTCTGTTGTTGCACTGGCATGACGGTCGTCATGTTCGGTTTGACTCTGTCCAGCTTGCGTGTACGATCGTCGAATTGTTGCGTTGGCGGGGCCGGGGGAGTGGGTGGAGCCGGATTACCCTCATTCATCGGGGCAGCGGCATCTTCCGCTTGTGTGGTATTGGGCGATATGTTGACGTTTGCCGCGGGAAGCTGATACTGCCAATCGCTGACCGCGAGTATGGATTGCAGTCGCTGCAACTCGGCCAGTGCAGCGGAAGCGTCTGCGGGTCGTGCTTCGACCGCGCGCGCCGTGAGGTGAGCGATGAATGCAGCCACATTGGCATTGATGCCCTCACAGACGGTAACGATGCTTGGCACATCCTCGTGAACATGCTTAAATACCAATGTCACCGGATTGTTCGAAGTGAACGGCACCTTGCCTGCGAGCATTTCCCAAGCCATGATGCCTACGGAGTACAAGTCGCCTTGAGGCGTGGCCTGGTTCCTCTCAATCATTTCCGGCGCCAGATATGCGGCCGTTCCAAGCAGGATGCCAGTGGAAGAAAGCGTCGCCTGCGAAACCGTTTTGGCCAAACCGAAATCGGTAATCTGTACGTGGCCGCGGTCGTTGAGCAGAATGTTCTCCGGCTTGATGTCGCGATGCACCACGCCCGCACGGTGTGCGGAAGCAAGGCCATCCAACGTTTCACCGATGATGCGCAACGTTTCACGAACGCTGAACGTGCCTTGCTGGTTCATTTCGTAGCGCAGATTCACGCCGTGAACATACTCCATGACGAGGTAGTCAAGACCGTCGAATTCGCCGGTATCATACACTTGCACGATATGCGGGTTGGCGATGGCGGCCGCGGAGCGTGCCTCGCGGTGGAAACGCTCCACGAATTGGTCACGGTGCGGTCCCTGAGCCAGCTGCGTATGCATGATTTTGATGGCGACTGTGCGCCCCAAGCGCTCGTCTACCGCCTGGTACACCGTGGCCATGCCACCATCGGCGATTCTGCTGACGACCCGATACCGGCCTTCGATGACCTGACCTTCGGGGGCGTGTGGAGCTTCACTCATGGTTAATTGCTGCGGTTCCTTCTTCAAAACGCTTCACGCTGAATGTTCTCATTTGTAGTCTACAAGCAGAGGTTTGCGGATTATGCAACGAACGCGCGTCCTGTCTGGATACCAGTCAGAAGACACGCGGATCTCGTCACGCATTTGCACGTACGTCAGGTACAAAACGTGCGCAAGCCTTGACGAGCGGCGATTTGCGATACTCAGAAAGATCAAGCGCATTGATAGCCGATTTCGACGCATGCCACAGATCTGCGATTCTGTTGCGGGATTGCGCGATGGCTCCCGTCTGTCTGAACAGTTCAATGGCGCGTTGCACTTGAGTCTCGGAACGCGAATCGGCTTCCCACATGTCGATAAGCTCACGTCGCTGCCCATCATCCGCAGCGTTGATGGCATCGGCGAGAAGCACGGTACGCTTGCCTTCGCGAATATCTCCGCCAACAGGTTTTCCGGTATTCCTGCTTGATCCGACAACGTCCAAAAGGTCATCCGCAAGCTGGAATGCCAAACCGAGCGGCAACCCGACCGCCAATGCGTGCCTTCGAGCATCATCCTTGCTTAAACCAGCGGCAAGCATGCCGAATTCCAGAGGGGCGATGGTAGTGTAGCTGGCGGTCTTCCAACGGAATACGTTCAACGAAGCCTCCACCAGCTCGTTCGGATCGTTCAACGGGTTGAGCTCCACCGCTAAATCAAGTACCTGGCCAACCTCGACCTCGCGGTGCATATTAAGCAACGCCGCAACCACATTGGAACCATAAGTAAGCTTGGATGCGGCCTTATCCGCGATATCCACGCTCGCCGTGGCCAACATATCGCCAAGCATGATGCCCAAACCATGGCCGATAGTCTCGCTATGCGTATCGGTGGAAAACGCACGATGCGCGGATGGCTTGCCGCGACGCAGATCGGAATCATCGATGATGTCATCATGCACCAGGGCGCCGGTCTGAAAAACCTCTACGGCACACGCCAAATCAAGTAGCGCATCGAAATCGCGTTCCAGCACATCCTCCGAAGCGAACGCGCGGAACGAATCCAACGTCAGCAAGGCGCGAAGTCGCTTGCCGCCCTCACTTGAAGTGACCGCTTGCATGGCGACCATGTCTGCGATGGGCTTGCAGGAAGAGGCAACCGAATCGTCCACATGAAGGAACGCAAAATCCTTCACTAACGAAACAATGCGCGATTCAATCTGTTCCAAATCGGAAGAGCTAGTCATACCAACAGTTATCCACAGGCGTTCGACAAGACCAAAGCTCAATGATTGCAATAGTTGCGGTACCGAAACCATTTTGCGAAACGCCGAAAGACCCATCCTCCGACCACAAGCCCCGAAAAACAGCGCATCGCCTCAGCACATCAGACATAGTGCCATACAAGCGGCGCGCAGAGAAGCCGATCAACCATGCCAAGGAGGACAGAACAATGACAGTCGACAGGACCGTACGCATCACCGGAACGGAAATGAAAGAAACCATCAACCAATTCGAACAAGATCGCCGATCGAATGGCACGCGCAAAGCGGTGCGCTCCCTCATATCAGAGGCGTTTCTCATATGGATGGACGCTCTCGAACAGGCGTCGGCGGAAAATGACGAGTCATGCCGAGTAAGCGTGACACGTACCGAATGCAGCCTCGATAGGGACACGGTCATACGAATTACAGTGGGCATGGACGAAATGCTGTCCATACGCGATGCGTTCCTCATCTCCGCCATAGTCGATGAGCAACGCGCCAGTCGGGAGTTCCTTATGGATTTCGCCGAACGACCCAAGCAGCCAAGCAATGCGCAACGTTTGGAACAGCTGCTCAGCGATGCATTCCGCGACCCATCAGCCAGGCCCGATATGAAACGTTGCGACCAAGCGATCAACATGCTGTTTGACATCATCGATATGATTCCCAAACCATATCGGGCGCAGCCGTTCGCCGTAATCAGCTACATCATGTGGTGGATGGGTCAGGAAGGCGCCATAGCGGCAGCCATCAGCGCGCTCGCGATAGATGATCGGTGTTCGCTAGCGGCGATCGTATGTTCGGCGGTCGAACGGCATATCGGGCCTGCCTGGACATCGGAAACCTAAAACAACACGCCGTAAAGTGGCGTGACTTGCGCGTGAAGGCCTCATTATGCGGGAATAATCGTCCTTGCAAGATGGTTTACTCACATAGTTGACGATTTGCCCTTGCCAGAAGTGGGTCCTTGTGGTATGCGCTTCTGGCAGGATCAATAGGAGGATAAGTTTGGCCACCAAGGAAACGACGGCAAGCATGGAACAGGCTGATCTGACCGAAAAGACCACCTCCACGAAGAAAGCCGCCACGCGTAAAGCCTCCACCAAGAAAAGCGCAGCGAAGAAAACCCCTGCCACGAAGACCCCTCGCAAGACCACCGCCAAGAAGAGCGCCCCCGCCAAGAAGGAAGAGGAGCAGATTGAGGATGACGTCCTTGACGATGAGGACGCTCAGGTGGATGACCCCGATCTCGATGATTTCGATGACGATCTCGATGACGTCGATTCGGATGATGATGACGATCTCGATGATGACGAGGAATCCGAGCCGGAGGATGATGACGACGAGGAAGAACGCAAGAAGCCGGAAGAGCCCAAGGAAAAGGGCGCTTTCGTGGTTCGAGACGATGACGATGATGAGAATCTGACTCCGTCCGGCAACCCGAAGCGTCGTGTGATCGCAGCAGGAGCGACCGCCGATCCTGTCAAGGATTACCTGAAGCAGATCGGTCGAGTGAGCCTGCTGAACGCGGAGCAGGAAGTCGACCTGTCCGAGCGTATTGAGGCTGGTCTGTATGCCCAGCACCTGCTGGACACCGAATCCGACCAGATGGACTTCAAGCGCAAGCGCGAGCTTAAGTGGGCCGCAAACGATGGCAGGCGTGCCAAGGACCACCTGTTGGAGGCTAACCTGCGACTCGTGGTGTCGCTGGCTAAGCGCTACACCGGACGCGGCATGCTGTTCTTGGATTTGATTCAGGAAGGCAACCTTGGTTTGATTCGCGCTGTTGAGAAGTTCGATTGGAAGAAGGGCTTCAAGTTCTCCACCTACGCCACGTGGTGGATTCGCCAGGCCATTACCCGAGCCATGGCCGATCAGGCGCGTACCATTCGTGTGCCTGTGCACATGGTCGAAGTGATCAACAAGCTATCCCGTGTGCAGCGCCAGATGCTTCAGGATCTTGGCCGCGAACCTACACCGGATGAGCTTGCGCGCGAGCTTGACATGCCAGTCGAGAAGGTGCAGGAAGTGCAGAAGTACGGTCGTGAGCCTATCTCCCTGCATACCCCGCTGGGCGAAGACGGCGATTCCGAGTTCGGTGATCTGATCGAAGACACCGACGCCATCGCACCGTCCGATGCGGTTGCTTTCTCGCTGTTGCAGGAACAGTTCAGGCAGGTGCTTGAGACGCTGTCTCCGCGCGAGGCCGGTGTGATCAAAATGCGCTATGGCTTGGAAGATGGTCAGCCGAAAACGCTCGACGACATTGGCCGCGTGTATGGCGTAACCCGTGAACGTATTCGCCAGATTGAGTCGAAGACCATGTCGAAGCTGCGTCACCCGTCTCGTTCGCAGACGTTGCGTGACTTCCTTGATCAGTGATCAGACGATACGTGTGTGAATGAAGTCGAGAAATCCGGCGGGAATGTCGAATTTCTCGACTTCTTACATCTACAAGACGTTTTTATGTTTTTGAAAAACCGAAGCGAATAAGCAAGTCGGAATGAGGGAAATGGCGAAGGACAAGGACAACTACGGCGCAGGCAGTCTTACTGTGCTCGAAGGTCTTGACGCGGTGCGCAAGCGTCCAGGCATGTATATCGGCACCACCGATAGCCAAGGTTTGATGCACTGTTTATGGGAGATCATCGATAATTCCGTCGATGAGGCCCTTGCTGGTGTCTGCAACCATATCATCGTGACGCTGCATTCTGACGGTTCCGTGGAAGTCGCCGACAACGGACGAGGTATTCCTGTCGACATTGAGCCGAAGACCAAGCTTACCGGCGTGGAAGTGGTGTTGACCAAGCTGCACGCCGGCGCGAAGTTCGGCAACTCTTCGTACGGCGCCTCTGGCGGCCTGCATGGTGTAGGCTCGTCCGTGGTGAACGCGTTGAGCTCTAGGCTTGATGTGGAAGTGGATCGTGATGGCAAAACCCATCACATGTCATTCCATCAGGGTCATCCGGGGGTATATACCGACGTCGATTCGGAGCATCCGTCGCCGGACGCGCCGTTTAAGCGCACGCGCAAGAACCGTCCGACCGAACTCGAGATCATTGGCAAGGTCAGTCCGAAGACCACCGGTACCCGCATCCGTTACTGGGCTGATCCGGAGATTTTCAACGATACCGCAGAATTCAGCTACGAGCAGCTGATCGACCGTGTCAGGCAAACCAGTTTCCTGGTGCCGGGATTGAAAATCACCGTCATCGACGAGAATATTCCGGAAACCGGCGATGAATCCATCGATGAAATGCTGGAAGTCGACGATATTACGAATACTGCGGACGACAAATCTCAGGATTTTGAAGGAACGCAGGAAGTTGCGCAATCTCAGGAACCGGTAGCGGATAACGATGCGCAAACGCAGAAAAGCGACGAAAGCGGCGATGCTGGAAATGCCGTCGCAGGTCAGACGGTGGAAACCGATGCCGTGGCACAACCTCAGGAATCGAAATACACGCATGCCCGTATCGAGGAATTCTGCCATACCGGTGGTGTGAGGGATTTCGTGGACTACCTGTCCAAGGGTGAAGCCGTTTCCGACATTTGGCGCGTTACTGGCGAAGGCACGTACGTTGAAGAAACTCAGGCCGTTGGTGACGGCGGCGAGTTGCATGCACAGAAGGTTACAAGAAAGTGCGCCGTTGACATCGCCATGCGGTGGACCAACGGTTACGACACCATCATGCGCAGTTTCGTCAATGTGGTGGAGACCCCCGGCGGCGGCACGCATGTGGACGGCTACTTGTTGGGAATGACCAAGCAGATTCGTAAGGCCATTGAAGACAATGCGCGCAAGCTCAAGGTGAATCTCAAAGATTCCAACATGAAGGTCGAACGTGATGATATTCTGTCCGGTCTTGTGGCCGTCATCACCGTGCGTATCGCCGAACCGCAGTTCCAAGGCCAGACCAAGGATGTGCTTGGCACCGCGCAGGTCAAGCCGATCGTCAGCAAAATGACCGACAAGCAGTTCGGCGAGATGATCACCGGATCCAAGCGCGGCTATAAGGAACAGTCCGGTCGCGTGCTTGAGAAGATCGTCGGCGAAATGCATGCCCGCATTCAGGCGCGTAAGACCAAAGAGGTGACCCGTCGCAAGAACGCGCTCGAATCGGCGTCCATGCCTCCGAAGCTGTCTGACTGCCAGCCGGGTAATGACGATGTAGCTGAACTGTTCATCGTGGAGGGTGATTCCGCACTCGGTACTGCCAAGGCCGCACGTAACTCCGGCTTCCAAGCGTTGTTGCCGATTCGCGGCAAAATCCTTAACGTGCAGAAGGCGTCGCTGTCGCAGATGTTGTCGAACAAGGAATGCGCGGCGATTATTCAGGTGGTCGGTGCTGGCTCCGGTGCAAGCTTCGACATTGAACAGGCAAGATATAACAAGGTCATTATGATGACCGATGCAGATGTTGACGGTGCGCATATCCGCATTCTGCTGCTCACCTTGTTCTACCGTTACATGCGGCCGCTCATCGAGCATGGCCATGTGTATGCGGCTGTGCCTCCGTTGCACCGCATTGCCTTGACCGGAGCTCGCAAGGGGGAGTACATCTACACGTATTCCGACGATGAGCTTGCTGGAAAATTGGCGGAGCTTGACAAGAAGCGCATCGGCTATAACGAAGACATCCAGCGTTACAAGGGTCTTGGTGAGATGGACGCCGATCAGTTGGCTGACACCACCATGGATCCACGTACGCGCATGCTGCGCCGTATTCGTATGGAAGATGCCGAACAGGCCAGTCGGATCTTCAGCTTGCTGATGGGTGACGATGTGCCTCCTCGAAAGGCATTCATTGTTGAGAATGCCGATGACTTCGACCGTTCCAAGATCGATACCTGATCGGTGTTTTCGATGGTTCGCCTTCCGTTGCGTCAAAGACGTTGCGGAGGGCGTTTTCTTAGCGAAGACGGTATATGGTTTCGCGAGATAGGGATTGAAGCTTCTGCGGTAAGTAGTGAAATTGAGCAGTTACCGATCGGTAGATAGATATGTTTACAATGACGACTGATATTGTCTTCTGCAGCTATCAGTCAAGAGGGAGTGGGGCGTGGTCAATCTTTTGCTTGCCGTAATCTATGTGGCGTTCATCAGTCTTGGTTTGCCGGATGCTGTGTTGGGTGCCGCATGGCCGACGATGAGTGTCGATTTGGGTGCACCCATCTCTTGGGCTGGCGGCATTTCCATGACGATTTCTGCTGGAACCATTGTCTCTGCGCTGCTTTCCGACCGTATGACCTTGCATTTTGGAGCGGGCAAAGTCACCGCGGTTTCCGTGGCATTGACGGCGTTGGCGTTGTTTGGCTTTTCGGTGGCTCCGAACTATTGGGTGCTGATTCTGCTTGCCATCCCGTACGGCTTGGGAGCGGGCGGAGTTGACGCGGCCCTCAACAATTATGTGGCCATTCACTACGAGAGCCGTCATATGAGCTGGCTGCACGCCATGTGGGGCATTGGCGCATTGACTGGCCCATACGTCATGGGATTCGCCTTGGGCGCGGGTCAAGGCTGGCCGTGGGGCTACCGTTACATCTCCATACTGCAGGTTGCGCTCACCGCCATTCTTATTTTCAGCCTGCCATTGTGGAAGAAGCGCTCCGAGGCAAAGACGGGCGAAGTTTCCGGCGAATCCGACGGAACGGCCAATGATGAAACTCGCAAACCGCTTGGTGTACGAGGCGTGCTTGCCATTCGCGGTGCCAAAGAAATCCTGGTGATGTTCTTCTGCTACTCTGCGTTGGAATCCACGGCCATGCTGTGGGGTAGTAGCTACATGGTGCTCGGCAAAGGTATTGACAAGACCACAGCCGCCATGTGGGCCAGTCTGTTCTGCATCGGCATCACCGTCGGCCGCTTGGCGAGTGGCTTTCTGACCATGAAGTTCAACGATCCGACTATGATTCGCCTAGGCCAGGCGCTCGTGCTGACCGGTATCGTTAGCATGTTGTTGCCGTTGCCGCACAATATCGGCACTATTGTGGGGCTGATGATCATCGGTCTCGGCTGCGCTCCGATTTATCCGTGCGTCATTCATTCCACGCCGGTATATTTTGGCGAAGACAAATCGCAGGCGATCGTCGGCATGCAGATGGCATGCGCATACGTCGGCTCGATGTGCATGCCGCCGGTATTCGGCTTGATCGCACAGCATATCAGTGTGCTGTGGTTCCCTCTGTACATGTTGGTTTTCCTGGTGCTTATGGTGATCATGCACGAGAGCCTGCGTAAAAAGTGCGGTGGTCAGACCATCGGCTGGTAGGACGTTGCCGCCACTGCGTCTGCGATGCCATGAGCAGCATTGTAGATTTCGCATATACGGTTAGGGTTACTAAAACCGAGTGCAACATACCATACGATAAGCAGTACGGTCACGGCAATACTAGGCATAACGCCGGTCAATGTTTCGGTGTTGAAGAACGGACGGGCCAAGGCGATACGGTTTTCCACGCTTGATGCCATATGTGAGACATTGCATTGTCAACCGGGAGAAGTGCTCGAATGGGTTGACGGCGAAGACGAGTGACGTCTTACGGTGATGCGATAATCGAACGTATGTGCGAATGTTTGAACTTGTTTTCGGAGTCGACCAAAGCATGGTTCAAACATGCGTTCAACCGGCCCACCGAAGCCCAGCAGCAGGCGTGGCCGGCCATCCATTCCGGCGAGAACGTGCTCGTTGTGGCGCCCACTGGGTCGGGTAAAACCCTCTGTGCGTTCCTTTCGGCTCTTGACCGGCTTATGGCGGGCGGAGCGCGTTCCGCAGGAGTGGACGTTCATGGCGAAACCGCAGCAACCGAGAGCCATGCGGAACGAAGAACTGTGAAGAAAGGTTCCCACAAGAAAACGAAGCGTAACGTCAAAGTGCTGTATATTTCGCCGTTGAAGGCGCTTGGCGTCGATGTGACGAAGAATCTTGAATTGCCATTGCGGGGAATTGCTCAACAGTGCGAGGCGATGGGACTGCCCGTCCCCGATGTTGAAGTGGCTATGCGCAGCGGTGATTCCACACCTGAACAACGTCGAAAAATCGTCAGCCATCCTCCGGATATTCTCGTCACCACGCCGGAATCATTATTCCTGCTGCTTACTTCCAAGGCGCGCAGCATATTGGCGGATGTGGAGACGGTGATCGTCGATGAGGTGCATGCGGTCGCGGGTTCGAAGCGAGGCGCGCATCTCGCATTAAGTCTTGAACGCCTTGACGATATGATCGGACATCCAGTGCAGCGCATAGGGTTATCGGCAACCGTTAATCCCGTTGAGGAAGTAGCGCGGTTCCTTGGAGGTTCGCAACCGGTAACGGTGGTGAACCCCGGCGCTGTTCCGGCTATGGACTTGAGAACCGTGGAACCATTGCGCAATATGCTTGACACTAGCGCTACAGGTGGTTCGGTATGGCCGGCTCTTGAACGGTCCATTCTCGATGAGGTGTTGCGGCACCGAACCACATTGGTGTTCGTCAACTCGCGTGGATTGGCAGAGAAGCTTACTGCACGGCTCAACGACATGTATGCGGAGTCGAAACAGGGCTCGGAGGCGACCGATTTGAGTGAGCACCGTGATTTGGGCTCACCGGAAGGCCGTGAGCAATTTGCCGGACATTACGATTCGGTGGTGGGGTCCACCACCATGTTGGTTGAATCGCATGACGATGTTGATGTGATTGCCATGGCACATCACGGGTCCGTGTCAAAAGATCGGCGCAAACGGATCGAAGAACAGTTGAAACGCGGCCAGTTGCGTTGTGTGGTGGCCACCTCCAGCTTGGAACTCGGCATCGATATGGGCTCTGTGGATCTAGTGATTCAGGTGGCCGCCCCATTGTCGATCGCATCGGGATTGCAGCGAGTGGGCCGTGCCGACCACAATGTCGGGGGAGTCTCTCATGCGTTGTTCTTCCCCATAACCCGACAGCAGATCATTGGCATAACAGCCAGCATGGAATGTATGCGGGAAGGGGCTATAGAACCATTACGAATGCCCCGCAATCCTCTGGATGTGCTCGCACAGCAGACCGTTGCGGCCGCGGCCATGGGAGATCTTTCTACGAATGATTGGTACGACCGCGTGCGTCGTTCCGCGCCTTTCCGAGATCTCGATCGGTCCATGTTCGATGCGGTTATCGGCATGATGACAGGCACATACAACAGTGAGGACTTTTCCGCATTCCGCCCGCCGCTGCAATATAACGAAGAAGCGGGGCTGATTTCCGCACGTCCAGGAGCGCAACGTTTGGCAGTGACCAGCGGCGGTACCATACCTGACCGTGGCATGTACACGGTGGTGCTTCCGGAGGAAGGCTCCGGTCCGGGCCCTCGACGGGTAGGTGAGCTGGATGAGGAAATGGTATACGAATCCCGTGTGGGAGACATCATCACCTTGGGGACTTCGACTTGGCAGATCCAAGAGATCACACGGGACAGGGTAGTGGTGGTTCCCGCACCAGGCCGTACTGCACGCCTGCCATTCTGGCATGGGGACCAGGACGGGCGCGATTATGGTTTCGGATTGGCACAAGGACGTTTGACACGCGAACTCAGCCAAAGATTGCACAGACATGAACCAGCAAAGAATGGTGATCAGAATACGGTCCAAACTGTATCGGAAGTGCGATTCGACCGTGAGGCCACACAACGTTTGAAGCGGGATGGTCTTGACTGCAATGCCATAAGCAATCTTGCCAGACTGCTTGACGAACAACGTGAGGCGACCGGTGTGATTCCTTCGGATCGTGATTTCGTGGTGGAACGTTGTCAGGATGAAGGTGGGGATTGGCGCATTATCATCCACTCGCCATACGGTAGGCGCGTGCATGAGCCTTGGGCGTTGGCTATTACCACTCGAATCAAACAGCGGTTTGGTTTCGATGGTCAAGTGTATGCGGCCGACGATGGCATTGTTCTACGATTGCCGGACGGTTATGGCGCTTTGCCGATGCATGAGTTGCTGCTGTTCGACGTGGATGAATTGCAACGTATCGTTGAGACACAGGTCGGCGAAAGCGTGCTCTACATGGCCCGATTCCGCGAATGCGCGTCCAGATCACTTTTTCTGCCGCGCACTCGTCCAGGTAAGCGTGTGCCGCTATGGCAGCAGAGGTTGAAGGCCGCACAACTATTGAATGCGGCCCGTACCCGTAAGAATTTTCCCCTACTGCTGGAAACCGCGCGCGAATGCCTGCAGGATGTGTATGATCTTCCCGCATTGCACACGATTATGAACGGGTTGAATACTGGGACGATACTGTTGTCGGAAGTGGTTACCGAAACGCCGTCTCCGTTCGCGGAGAATATGCTGTTTGGTTTCGTTGGCTCGGTGATGTACCAGTATGACGTGCCGCAGGCCGAACGAAGCACACAATTGCTGTCCATGGATCCGGAAGTGCTGGAACGGCTCTTAGGGAGTACGAACATGGCATCATTGTTGGATTCCGAAGCCGTTACACAGGTGGAAGACGAGCTTGCCAAACGAACATTCTGGAATGATCTTGCCGAAGAAGACATCAACGGGCGCGTAGCGAGATACGCCAAGACGCATGGCCCATTCACCTCCGACAAGATGATTGCCGAACTTGATGTTGACGCGGATCAAGCGGTGCATGCGCTTGATGCGCTGGATGCTCGAGGTGAACTCATCAAAGGAAGGTTCACTGATTTAGGTGAGACTTCCGAAAAGAGTGCTATTCAGCAATGGCTTCACAAAGATGTTTTCCGGCGTATTCGATCATTGTCTCTTGCCAGGGCCCGAAAAGCCGTCAAACCGGTCGATCCGAGCGTCTATCAGGCTTTTCTGCTTGATCGTCAAGGAGTCGGTCCTGTTGGAGGTGAACGCTACGAAGGCGTCGATGGTCTGATGCGTGTCATCGAACAGTTGGAAGGCGTGTCCCTGAACGCTTCGGTATGGGAATCCACGGTATTCCCGGCACGTGTGCGTGAGTATCAGCCCAGCATGCTCGACGAGCTCATTTCATCATCGGATGTGGTATGGGTCGGCTCGAAAGCGAGTGGATCCAACGCCAAAGAAGCTGGTGATATCGCCTTCTATCCAGCGGGTTCTTTGCTGCTCAACCCATCTGAACCGACATTAGAAGAACTGAAAAATAATGAAACATTGACTATGCCGGAAGCCGTGCTAGCAGCATTGAGCGGTGGCGGAGCGTTCCCCATTCAACAGCTTTCAGCCGCAGCCAAAACCATCTGGCAGCAGCATGCCGAAGTGCAGGTGAACCCTGAAACAGGCGAAATCATATTCCCCGCATGGGGTGAGCAACAGTTCGAGGAAGCCCTATGGTCACTGGTATGGCAAGGAAAAGTGACGAACGGCTCGTTCACGCCAGTACGAACGCTCCTACACGGAGGCAAAACTGTTCGCACACCTCGTCGTGTCGCACGTAGGCGCGTCACCATGCGTCCTCCAACACCATTGAGCTTGAGTGGATTATGGTCCGCTGTAGCTTGTGGTGATGGGCGAACCGTTCTATCAAATAAAACGCTAGACAGTGTCATCGAGCCTGCCATGTCTAAAAACAGAGATACCGGCATTGATGATGCGGCGCATGTAGCAAGTGTGGAGGAGCGTAAGTTGGCGCTCATCGACTCGCTGCTGGATCGATATGGGGTGATTGCCGCTCCTTTGGTTGATAAGGAACGAATTGCCGGAGGATTTTCATCACTCTATCCAGTACTCAAACGAATGGAAGAACATGGCACACTGGTCCGAGGCATGTTCGTGAAAGGTTTCGGCGCGGCACAATTCGCGGAGCGAGAAACCATCGACGCGCTTCGTAGCGATACGCAATGGCATAGTCAGTCCTGCGCGGCGCTCGATGTGACTGATCCCGCCAATCTTATTGGCTCCGCAATCGCCTGGCCAGAACAGGATTACCTCAAACCGGCACGTAGATCTGGCTCCGTCATCGTACTCAGACAAGGCGAACCCGTGTTGTTTGCCGTGCCAAAGAGTCATAAAATCGTCAGCTTCGTAACTGACGAGACAATATTGAAACCAGCTTGCGCCGAATTTGCCTACGCATTGCAACGACAGCCCAGTGGCAGCATCAGTTTCAGCGAAATGAACGGCATGTCGTTAAAGGAACGGAATGCGAATCGGCAGATCCTTCATGCGGCCGGCTTCGTCGACAGCCCGCAAGGCATGAAGCTCTACTGCTAGCTTGGTGTTACATTGAGCCAAAGCGAACGAAACGGACGCACTGGCAGAACCGTGCCGACAACAACAATGCCCGCATCTTGCAAGCACAGGCGAAACCAAAACGATCCCAGCCATCGCAAGATACGGGCATTGTCAATGAAAAACAAGTTAGCCGATGATGGCGATTGGTGCGGAAAGCTCCGTGCCAGAGCCATCTCGACGCATATCCGGCTTCGGCAATTCCACGCCGGCACCGCCCTGCGTGGAGGCGTGTACTGGGTATGCGCCCACAAATGCGAGAACCAACGTATCCTGTCCCTTGAGGAAGCGCTGCGAACGAACGCCACCGGTACCGCGGCCCTTCGTCGGATACATTTCCAACGGGGTTACCTTCGCAGAACCATTCTCCGTACCCGGCAACGCTTCGGAATCGCCCGCAACCGTCAACACCACAGCTCCAGACGCGGAGAACAGGCCATTCTCGCCTTCTTCATAATTCCACGCCACCTTGCTGGCGGGAACTACCGCGAACGCAGCCGCTGAGCAGCCTTCAGCCAGGCGAATGCCTGCCATGCCTCCGGCAGTGCGTCCCTGCGGGCGTACGTTCTTCGCCTCGAACGTCAGCAGGGAGGAGTCGGTGGATACAAACACCAGCCGATCCTCGTCACGCGCTTCAGCGGCAGCCAGAACTTCATCATCATCCTTCAAATCGATGACACTCCATGAATCCATGGTGGTGGGCGATTCGCGATTCCAACGCTTGACTACACCATTGCGCGTACCCAATGCAAGAGGAGTGGGCTCTACGGCATTATCACCGGAATCGTCGGCGGATGGCATGGCGATCGCAGCGATCACACGTTCACCACGAATTGGATCGGTGTTTTCCGTCGTGCCGATTAACTCTTCGGCGTGAACGCCGCCAGTCACGTGGAGCGGCCCATCCGCAGACACAACCGGCAATTCCACGACATGCGCCACAATCAGACGGCCGGCAGATGTGATCAAACCATATGAGGAACGCGTGGTCGTGCGGAAGATCGAAATAATCTGATCATCCTTTACACGCTGGTCGGCAGAAGAGCGATTCTCCCAACGCTCCAACGCGTCTTCGGAGGTGCGTGCAATCAGACCAGTGGCCGACAACATCACCGCGCACGGCTCGTCGTCGATCTGCAAAGCCATGGCTGCGGCATTGTCTTCACCGGCTTTTTTCGCGGCCTTCGCGGCGGCGGCGACATCGGCGGCGGCGGACGACACTGTGGCTGCAGCGCGTGCCGCAGCCACAGCGGAGGCGGATACGCCATCATCGCCATGCGCTGCAACAGGCACAAGCCTGCCGTCAGCGTCTTCATCCAACAGCACAGTGCGACGTGGCGTGCCATACGTGGCAACAGCCTCGTCCATTTCGGCAATCACCACGTCGTCAAGCGCCTCAGCGGAGGCGAGAATGCGATCCAATTCCTCGATACGTTGCTTCAAATCGTCGCGTTCCGCTTCAAGCTCGATGCGGCTCATTTTCGTCAGGCGACGCAAGCGCAGGTCAAGAATGTACTGTGCCTGAATCTCATCCAGATCAAACACCTTGATGAGCTTCGTCTTTGCGGCTTCGGCATCGTCAGACGAGCGAATCACCTGAATCACTTCGTCAATGTCGACCATCGCAAGCAGAAGGCCTTCAACCAAATGCAGACGTTCCAGCGCCTTCTTTTTGCGGAATTCGCTACGACGGCGAATCACCACACGGCGATGATCTACCCACACCTGAAGCATTTCCTTCAAACCCATGGTGTGTGGGCGACCGTTGACCAACGCCACGTTATTGATGGTGAAATTGTCTTGCAGCGGTGTGTGCTTGAACAGTTGCGCCAGTACTGCGTTCGGGTCGAAACCGGTTTTGATTTCAATGACAAGGCGAGTGCCGTTATGGCGGTCCGTCAGATCGATCGCGCCGGAAATACCCTCCAGCTTGCGATTTTTCACACCCTCGGAAATACGTTCCAACACACGTTCCGGGCCGACCATGAACGGCAGTTCCGTTACGACAATTGCCTTCTTACGAGCGGTTACGTTTTCAATATGCGTTACCGAACGCGTGGTCAACGCGCCACGACCGGTTTCGTAGGCCTCGCGAATGCCCTTGCGTCCCACAATCACGCCACCGCTCGGCCAATCAGGGCCGGGAACATAGCGCATAAGCTCTTCCAACGTGGTATCAGGATGATGCATCAAATGTTTGGCTGCGGCAACCACTTCGCCCAGATTGTGCGTCGCCATATTCGTGGCCATGCCGACGGCGATGCCGGAACCGCCATTGACGAGCAGATTTGGAATCGCGGCAGGCAAAACGGTTGGCTCCTGCAGCTTGTTGTCGTAGTTCGGTGTGAAATCCACCGTATCTTCGGCGATATTCGCGTTCATACCAAGCGCAGCCTGGGCCATGCGAGCCTCGGTGTAACGCGATGCTGCCGGACCATCATCAAGGGATCCGAAATTACCATGGCCGTCTACCAGGGGCAGACGCATGGCAAACGGTTGCGCAAGACGGACCATCGCCTCATAAATCGCGGAATCGCCATGCGGGTGAAGCTTACCCATCACCTCGCCGACCACACGGGCCGACTTCATGTACGGACGATCTGGATTGAGGTTCATTTGACCCATCTGGTAGATGATGCGGCGCTGCACCGGCTTCAAACCGTCTCTGGCATCGGGCAACGCGCGGGCATAGATCACCGAATACGCGTATTCGAGGAAGGACTTGCTCATCTCCTCGTTCAACGGTGTTTCGACGATGTTCTCTTTGACCGTACGCGGGTCAAAGGCTGGTTTTGCCGATTTGCGGTGCGACACCATGCGGTGAATCTCCTCACGGAAAAGTAATGGTAATCAACCTAGCAATGTTACCAGCCGGTACCACCGCGGTGCTTGAATAGGAGTCATGAGTGTTGAAGTGCCAAGCGACGAAGAGCTGCTTACCATGACTGAACCGGCATGCTACGGAGATGGCATGCCATCTGAAGGGATCCGTGGGGGAGCGTTGCACCTGTCGTCGGTACTTCCTGCGGTTTCCAACGCCATTGGCTGCCCCATGCCAACGGACATTCATTCTGACCCGAAAGCTCTGCAGGAAGCGCTTGGGCTGCCGGACGCGGCGTCCGCGGTCGTAGTGCTCGTGGACGGTCTCGGCTACTGGAACCTCAACATGAGACTGGGGCATGCGCCTTACTTGCGGTCCCTCATGAACGAGTCAGCCAATCAGCGTCCCATCGCCACATGCATGCCGAGCACTACCGTCGCAGCCATGTCTACATTCGGTACGGGAACATGCCCCGGTATGACGGGTATGACCGGTTATACGCAGCTCAATCCGAAAACCGGCGAAATATGTCAGCTGATTTCCTTCAGAAATGCGGTTCCTCCGCTTGAGTTGCAGCAGCAGCCGACCATGTTCGAACGGCTAAGCGCACAAGGCGTTCGTGTGACCAGTTCTGGATTGCCGAAATTCGCGTTTTCCGCGTTGACGCAGGCTGCCTTACGCGGCAGTGACTACATTTCCAACGATGATCCGCGCAAGCGTGTCGCAGTCGCGGCCCAAGCGGCGAAAAATCCCGGACTGACATACCTGTATCTGCGTGATACCGATAAGGTCGGGCATAACTACGGTTGGGATTCCGATAAATGGATTGGCACGTACGAGCGTGTTGACGGTCAGCTTGGCCTTCTTCGCCGCAGCGTGCCCAAAGGCACATTGATTGTGATTGTAGCGGATCACGGTATGATCACCACTGATCCCGAATCCGTGATTGATATTGCGCAGGATCAGCGGCTCATGCAGGGTGTCGTCCATGTCGGCGGTGAACCGCGTTGCGTCATGCTCTATGCGGAACAGGGCGAGGCACCGGAAAACATCGCCGCGCGGTGGCGTGATGTGCTGGGAGACCGGGCACAAGTGCGTACGCGATCGCAGGCGATTGCGGAGGGTGTGTACGGACCTGTGGTCTCGCGCGTCGAACCGATGATTGGTGATGTGATTGTATCGGCCACGAAGGCCGTCACCATCGTGGATTCCCGCACTCAGGCGGAAAAGGCGATGCATCTGCCGAGCGTGCATGGCTCGCTCACCATGCTCGAGTCCGATATCCCCTGTCTGATCGACGTGGCCTAACATGCAGGGTTTGGTTCAGTCGCCGAACAGAATCTCATCCCAACTTGGCACGGCGGAGCGTCCTGCGCGCCGCTTCGATTTGGTGGTGTTTTGGCTGTGTGGATCAGGTGTTTGATTCGTGTTTGCGGTGTTCGAGGCGGTATCCGATGCGGGCGCGATGGTGTTCTGAGCGTCGCCTGTTGCACTGACGTCGGTTTTCGTCACGGCGTCTTCCGATCGGTTTGGCAGAGAGATGTCGGCGGCGGCACTCGATGTGTTCGGCATGCCGAATTCGTTAGACACGCCGATTGGCACGATTGGAACGGAAGGTGCCGTTGAGGGGCGCGCCACCGGCATGGACGGTTCGGGCGTGTTCCATGCCGATACGGTCTGTTCGATTCGTGCCGATCGGGCGGAATTTCCCGGAAGATTCAGCGAAGCGAGGAAATTCTCGTCGGCGTGTTTCTCGGCGTGTCCTTCCTTTGGCGCGTCTTGTTCCCCGATGAGCTTGCGTGCAGCGGAATTCAAACAGCTTACGGCGTTGTCATGCATGTTCCACGACCATTCCGCGCAGATGGTATGGCCGGAGGAAACGAACTGAGCGCTGATTTTCCAAGGTTCCAAGCCAAGCCTGGTAGCCTTCCAAGTCACGTCTTCCAAACGCACCCGTGCCGCCGCGAATGTGCGTTCAATCAGTTCGGAAAGTGTACGTACACGGCTTTCTTTCGGTGCTGGAACGGCGAGGAATTGCTCAATCGCATATTGCTTCTCCGTTTCGACCGACGCCGAGAAACGCCGAACGAGCGCTTCGCTCAACGAATATCTTTCCGCAACACGCGCGGGATCGGCGCCGGCGCGAATCAACGACTGAATTTGCGAAATCGGCAGGGTGATCGGAATGTGCGTCTGCTGTTTTTCCTGCACTTCAGAACGAATCTGCTTGGCCTCCAAAATGGCTCTTTCAAGCGCTTCATCGACCTTTACAGAGAACTTTCCGGCACCTGAAACAAAGACGAGTTCACCGGTATCACTGACATGATCGAACCGCGCTTCCTCGAGTGAATTCTCAGGCACAACACACCACTTTCCTTCAAGAATTACTGTTTATTCTATTGTGCCCCACGTGTCGGATTTTACGAGTATTTCGAATCGTGTATCCTATGCGGGGTAAAAGTCATGTATCCTATGGCGCATAAGCACCATAGATGACGAAAGGAATCTCGATGGCACAGGATTATGATTCCCCGCGTAACAAGGACGAGGACGAGGAGTCGCTTCAGGCTTTGGGCAAGAGCTCCCAGAACACTTCCAACGACATGGATGATGACGAGAATGCCATCGCCGAGGATTACGAGTTGCCGGGCGCGGATCTCAGCAACGAGGACGCTTCGGTGACTGTCATTCCTATGCAGGGGGATGAGTTCATCTGTTCTGAATGCTTCTTGGTGAAGCATCGCAGCCAGCTCGCTTACACTACTGACGATGGTCAGCCGGTGTGTCAGGAGTGCGCTGCCTGATGGCGTTCGACGAAACATATAACGAGCCGGAAAACGTCGAGGTTCTGGTAAAGTCGCTGAATCCCGATCAGCCGGCGGAATTGTACTATGCCCATGCCGGGGATGCGGGTGCCGATTTGCGTACCACTGAGGAAGTCACGTTGAAGCCGTTCCAGAGGGCGCTGGTGCCTACGGGAGTGGCGATCGCGCTTCCAGCGGGTTATGTGGCCTTGGTACATCCACGGTCTGGTCTTGCCGTCAAACAGGGCGTTACCGTGTTGAACGCGCCTGGAACCATTGACGCGGGCTACCGTGGCGAAATCAAAGTACCGCTGATTAATCTTGATTCGGAACACACCGTGACGTTCCACCCGGGAGACCGCATCGCGCAGCTGGTCATCCAGCGTTATGTCGAGGCGAAGTTCATCGAAGCGGAGACGCTGCCCGGATCTGACCGTGCTGAGCGTGGCTTCGGATCCACCGGTGTGGCCTCCTGAACCAGCATGCGGAGGCATAAGCGCCAAGAATCAGCAAGCGTTGGCGGCACAATGTTTTTCGGGGGTATCTGGCTGTGCAACACGCGGTCGGATACCTCGAACATACCGTGATGCGCGGGTAGTATAGGGAGCATTGCGAGCGAGGAGGTGGACGATGGGAGACGTTGAGCACGAGGTTCATTCTGCCCGAATGTTGGGCTGTGAGATTAGCACGAATCCGCTTGATCCGCTTGAGCCGATTCTGAAGATGTGCGAATACCATCATCCTGATGAGGATATGAGCATTCTTGAACGTGCTTATGAGCGTGCGGTCAAGCAGCATTCTTCACAACGGCGCAAATCGGGTGAGCCGTACATCATCCATCCGTTGGCTGTGGCGCAGATTCTTGCGGACCTTGGCATGGGGCCGTTAGTCGTGGCCGCCGGCTTGCTGCACGATACAGTTGAAGACACCGACTACACGCTTGACGAGTGTCGTTCTGAATTCGGAGACACCGTGACCGGTCTGGTTGATGGTGTCACCAAGCTTTCCAAGATGGAATATGGTGATTCCGCACAAGCCGAAACCATTCGCAAGATGGTGGTCGCGATGAGTCGTGACGTGCGCGTGCTGGTCGTCAAACTTGCCGATCGCGTGCATAATGCGCGTACGTGGCGTTACGTCAAAACACCGAGCGCACAGAAGAAAGCGCATGAAACGCTCGACGTGTATGCGCCGCTTGCCAATCGTCTTGGCATGAACGCCATCAAAACCGAATTGGAAGAGCTCAGCTTCAAAGTGCTCTATCCGAAGATCTATAACGAAATCGTGGTGCTTGTCGCACGTCGTGCGGGCCAGCGAGACGTGTATTTGAAGCAGATTCTTGCTGAGATCAACGAAGATCTTGACGAGCAGAACATTTCGGCGTATGTGACGGGGCGTCCGAAGGATTATTTCTCGATTTATCAGAAGATGATCGTACGCGGACATGATTTTGCGAATATCTACGATTTGGTGGGTGTGCGCATTATCGTCGATACGATTCAGGATTGTTATGCCGCGTTGGGTGCGGTGCATGCGCGTTGGAACCCTGTTCCAGGTCGTTTCAAGGATTACATTGCCATGCCGAAGCTCAACATGTATCAGAGCCTGCACACCACGGTGGTTGGTCCTGGCGGCAAGCCTGTCGAGATTCAGATTCGTACGTGGGACATGCACCGTCGTGCTGAGTTTGGCATCGCCGCGCATTGGAAGTACAAGGAGAATGGTCAGGCCGGTCGCGCGTTGAGCTCGCCCGATAAGTCCGATCGCAAGCGTGGCGAGAATCAGGAGTTGAGCGAGGCCGATAATCTCAAGTGGATTCAGCAGCTTGCCGACTGGACGAGTGAAACTCCGGATTCCAACGAATTCCTGGGCTCTCTGAAGGAAGACTTGGGTGCCGCCGAAGTCTACGTGTTCACGCCGAAAGGCAAGATTGTGTCGCTTCCCGCCGAGGCGACGCCGATTGATTTCGCCTATGCGGTGCATACCGAGGTCGGTCATCGCACTATGGGCGCTCGTGTGAACGGCCGTCTGGTGCCGCTCGATACCAAGCTTGTAAACGGCGATACCGTTGAAGTGCTTACATCGAAGTCTGAATCTGCTGGTCCATCTCGTGACTGGCTGAGCTTTGCGAAAAGCCCGAAAGCCCGTAACAAGATTCGCCAATGGTTCAGCAAGGAACGCCGAACCGAAGCCATTGAAGAAGGTCGCGATGAGCTGACGCGAGCCATGCGCAAGCGCAACCTTCCGATTGCAACATTGTTGACTCCCGAAGCGTTGGTCGGCATTGCTGACGAGTTGAATCTCGCCAATGCTGAGGCTGTGTTCGTGGCAATCGGTGAGGGTCAGATTTCCACGCAGAACGTCATCTCGCATCTGGTTCGAGATGCGGGCAGTGACGAAGTGAACGAAGAAGTGGAACAGGAGGCGTTGCCGCTCAAGCAGGTGGAACGCACCAAGAAGACCACTAGTTCGCTGGGCATTTCTGTTAAAGGCGTGGGAGACATTTGGGTCAAGCTTGCCCGATGCTGCATGCCGGTGCCAGGAGATCAGATTATTGGCTTCATCACCCGCAATCAGGGCGTGTCCGTGCATCGTGTTGACTGTCAGAACATGCTGGACTTGCAGAAACGTCAGCCGGAACGTGTGGTCGACGTGCAGTGGACCAGCACCAAGGGCGTGTTCATGGTCAAGATTCAGGTGGAGGCGCTCGATCGCCCGCACTTGTTGAGTGATGTGACTCGCGTGCTTTCCGACCATGGTGTGAACATCATCTCCGGTTCCATTTCCACGGGAACCGATCGTGTGGCCACCAGCCAGTTCAGCTTCGAAATGGCCGACCCCCAGCATTTGAACACTTTGCTTGCCGCAGTGCGCAAGATTGAAGGCGTGTTCGATGTGTACCGTATTACCGGTGCCAAGGATTCCGCCGAACCTCGCTTACGCAAAATCTGACACGATCAGTGAGGCCGTGAGACTCATCTGAACTGCTGTAGATTCTCTCGGAGATAATGAAAAGCCCCTCGAGTGAGGGGCTTTTCATTGTTTTGCCATGAAGCTTGTTGATGCGGAACTTACTTCAGCACTTCGATGGAAGTGATGCCGACCGGCTCGAGCGGAGCATCGGAACGGTCGGTTGCCACGGAGTCGAGCTTGTCGACGACGGCCTTGGACTCGTCATCCGCGACTTCGCCGAAGATGGTGTGATGGCCGTTGAGCCATTCGGTCGGCACGGTGGTGATGAAGAACTGGGAGCCGTTGGTGCCGTGGATCTTGCCGTCCGCGCCGCGACGCAGGCCGGCGTTTGCCATGGCCAGCAGGTACGGGCGATCAAAGGTCAGGCCTGGAACGATTTCATCGTCGAAGTTGTAGCCCGGGCCGCCGGTGCCAGTACCCAGCGGGCAGCCGCCCTGGATCATGAAATCCTTGATGATGCGGTGGAAGGTCAGACCATCGTAGAACGGTTCATGGGAAGGCTGGCCGGTGAACGGGTCGGCCCATTCCTTCTCGCCAGTGGCGAGGCCAAGGAAGTTAGCCACGGTCTCCGGGGTCTTGTCGTCGAACAGGTTGATCTTGATGTCACCTTCGGAGGTATTCATAATGATGGTAGTCATGGTCCCAAGTGTCTCATGGGCTTGAGACCGGCCGGAAACCCCAATCCCGTCATGCTTCGAGGGGCTGGACGGGGAACCCGAGCCGGACGGGACCCCGAACGGCACGAAACCGGCCAAGGCACCTTTAGCTGCACCTGAGATTCCACCCTCGACCGGGGCGTCGGGGTTGAAGGGACTGACAAGGAACCTGGGGGAGCCGGCACCTACCAAAGCACCTGGCTTCTCGGCAAAAACTCCATACTCGGCCGATTTTGCATATCCAGCCTCGGCTTTGCTGAGAATTGTGTCATCCATTAGAGCGCTCGGCGTGACACCTAGAAAATCGGCGGTCGTTACAAGATCGCTTACTGACCATCCAACTTTGCCACACATTTTCATGGACATAGCACTCTTGGTAATGCCCAAAGCTTCTCCAAGTGCCTTTTGTGTTTTTCCGCTTAGTCCTAGATAAACTCTCACGTTGGTCGGGATCGCCGCTTCAGCACGCTGTCCTTTATCCAAAGGTGTTTCTGGCGAGACTTCCGATGTGGACATATGATCACTTCCCAAAATAGTTCAGAATTTCTTAATTAAGTGTCTCATACGATTTGCGTTCAGTCAAACTGTACGCTATAGTGAAGTACAGTAAAAATGAACCAAGTCAGAAAGAAAGAACTATGAATGGAGTGACCCAAAGGATAAGTGCTCTGGTAAAGAGTGAGGGACTTACTTGTGCCCAACTCGGTTCATTGCTTGGTTTATCGAAAACTTCGGCGAATGGAAAACTCTTGGGGCGCATTGGCTGGACAACTTCAGACATCGTTGTGTTGTCCGAGCACTTCCGTGTGTCTACCGACTATTTGCTGGGGCTTGATGCTGATCATGAGGAGGTTGCGTGATGGCTGGTGGAATCTACGAACAGTCCGAATGGCCGGACAGCCGGTGGGATTGCGTCACGGTGTGCGATGGATGCCACACAGTGGTCTGGGGCACGTTCTGGGACGACTACGATTCGGCCGCCCGCGACGCTTATTTCGCCCGTAACGGCTGGCGCAACTACTGCGTCCCGGGCGACACGGAGATTTTGGAGCTCTGCCCGGCCTGCGCCGTGCGCGCCCTGCGCCGCGGCGAGACCCGCGGACTGGCCGACACCTGGCTCCACCCCACGCATGCCTACACGCATGCCTTCCGGGAGGTCGATGCACAGCTCTCCGCCCGCGAACGGGTGGTGGCAAACCTGCTGCTGACCGAGGGGAGGACAGCATGAGCGACGAAGCCGGAAGACTCGTCTTCTCCCGCGACCCGTCGGGAACATTCATCGACGGTATGGTCTTCGGAACTTCAGGAGGCGGTGAGAACGCCAATCTCGAAGTGCTGTGTGCGTTGCCCTACGAGCTTGTACGCCCACATGCTAGTGCCTCTGTCCTGGGTCCGCTGGTCGGCGTAGGGAATGTGAAGAGGCTGTCCCTGAGCGTCAAATACCTTGATGGTGAGATATCCGTCGGGCGGTACGACCGTGTATCCGGCTTTCTCGTTGAGCAGGCGCGCGCCCTCATTGGTGGGGATGCTGAGTATCAGCTCAGCGCCGTGGTCTGCCGCCCAGGAGTCGCAGAACGCCTTGATCTGCGATCCGAAGCCTTCGCGCCGATGCTTTCTGACGACCGCGATCCCTTCGATGATGGCTGCATGCTCGGCGAAAGCCTCTCGTATCTGTGCGGCATGGACCCCGCTCGTCCCGGTGCGGTATATGAGCGTCTCGGCTACGCAAAGGGCTGGCTGGATGAGGGCCGCGCCTATCAGACGGTCCTGTCCCCATACGCCTATGTACGTAGGCCTGATCGTTCCATCGTCGTGTCTGACGACTGCTGGGACGCTTTGATCGAAGTCTTTGATGTCCCTGATGAGCAGGCTCTTGATTGCCTTTGCCTCGCCATCCGTTGCGGCGGCGCGTGGCCCGTCGACGGCGAGGGAGGTGGTGCGATGGTCTGATCCCATTCGATTCTCTCTCTTTCTCTGCAACTAAAAGAAAAAAAACGCCCGTTCCCGATGCTGGAACGTCGGGGACGGGCGGTGCAACCAATATTCCGAGCGGCCGCGGATCCCGTATCTTGCCGGATCCCGGTCCGTGGCCGCCCAATGCATTGTCTTGGAGTAGTGATCACACATGAACGACTTTACTAAAGCATTCCGCATGTCTTGCTCTGTGTTTCCCGAGTGTAACCGGGATTTCCAGGCGTCGGTTTGGACGTTCCCGGTCGTGGTGGCATTCGCCCGCCACAACGGTCCGGGCTCCGTCGATTCCCGCCGCCTGGCGTCGATGATGGCGCACCCGTCCATGGAAGGGAGACTCGCGTGAACTGGCTTGCAATCGTATTGATCGTGTTCGTCGCGTTCTCATGGCTGATGACGCTGGCCCTGTGCCGGGCGGCACGTCTCGGCGACGAGATGTCCGCCAGATTGGCCGACGAACGCCGTGCCGCCCAGCAGCGTGAGGAGGAGCGTCCGTGAGCAACATCGCACTGTCATGGGCCTTCAAATGCCATGTGGGCAACGCCAGCGCGAAGGCCGTGCTCGTCTACCTCGCGGACCGCGCGGACGACGATGGCACCGCAGCCTATCCGAAGATCGCGACCATCGTCAACGTCACCGAACTCTCGGAACGGACCGTGCGCACCGCGTTGAAGACTCTCCAGGAACGCGGCTTCATCCGCCGTGGCGACCAACGGTACGCGCGCCTCGGCAAGGGCGGCAGGAACCGTCTGCCCCAGTACTGCCAGATCGTGTGGGACCTCGCGGTCGAATCCGACCCGTCGACCCTCGAATGGATCAAGGAGACGCACACGGCGGAACACGACCCGAAGACCATGGGCAATACCGTGGACCCCGCCGCCTCCACCATCATGGAAAACGGCGAATCCAAGGACGTGCTGCCGGAAAACGCTGGAACGAAGCCGATTCCCAGCACTGCAAATCTCGCAGGGCTGGAAAAAGGGCCGGAACCGGCACTGCAAATCCCGCAGGGCCAGCACTGCGAGAGCTGCACCCCCAGCACTGCAAATGCCGCACCCCCAGCACTGCAAATCTCGCAGAGCTGTATATATAAGGATAAAACCCTCCAGGTAAACCCTCCTAGTAAACCCTCCTTCCCCTCTGCCCCTACGGGGCATCTCCCCGCAAGCGGGGCGGCCGCCGCCGAAAAGAATAAAAACGAACAACTCGACGAGGACGACACCGAGATCGCCGAAGCGGCCGGACGGGTCCTCGCCTCGCTCGGCGAGCAGCGCTCGATGCTCGGCCTGGCCACGCCCTCACCGACCAAAGCCGACCGCAAGGCCATCATCGGCCTGTACCGCAGGCTCGTCGACCAGGGAGCGCAATGGCCCACCCTCGTGATGGTCGACGCGATCGGCTTTGCCATGAACGGCGATTGGTGGCCCAAACGCATCCGCACCGGCCGGGCCCTCGCCAGACACTGGGACGAACTCAACGACGACATGATCCTCGCAGCCGGCCGCACAGACGGCGACGCACACGCGCAGACGGTTCCGCCGGCCGAGTCCACGGAGCCGGATGCTGCGCCATGGCTGCCCGACTGGGCCGTGAAGACGCTGGCCGAATTGGACGGCCAGGACGCGACGGCCGGAGGGGAGGCGACGGCATGATCACGCGCATCGACTGTTCCGAGGCGGGCTTCAGCGAATTCCTCCTCGCCAACCCGCAGCTCGACGGGCACGCGGACCTGATCTGGCAGCTGCATGCCGTCTACTGGCGCAACAAGCGCCTCGGCCATCCCAAGGCCGTCGGTCTGCTGATCCAATACGCCCGGGCATGGGCCGCCCGCAATCCCGGCGAAACCGCCATAGGACGCCTCCATGCCCGCAAGACGCCGATGACGCAAGGACGGCGGCCATGAACGGGCGGGACATGATGCCGGCCTGCGCGAGAATCGCCGCAGTCGACCCGGCCATGGCGGATCGCATGTGGAACACGACGACCGACGACGATGGCCGGGACCTGGTCGACGAACGGATGCGCGGCAAGGGCCGCATGCTGTGTGCCGCGTGCCCCATGCGCCTCGACTGCATCAGCCGCGCTCTCGTCAACGGCTGGAAGGACAAGGCCGTGTACGGCGGGCTCGACTATCCGAGCCGTTGGGCCCTCGCCCGACTGATCGCCCGCGACCTCCACATCGCCGACGGCGGCCTGCACCGGATCCCACGGAGTCGGGTCCGTGACTGGCTGGCCGAACATCCGGACTGGGCCGAACGCATGCGCCGTGATGGCCGCGACTACTGGCGACGGGCCAAACGCCGCCAACGCTCGCGCCGCGAATACGCGACCAACGATCCGCTGTTCCTTCCGACCGAACCCGTGCCGAAGGGCCTGGTCCAGGGCAGCCTCTTCTGACCGCTTCCCGTCGCGATCCGCGTGGGACGCGGCATAAACCGAAATACCGAAAAACCAACTAACCGGAATGCCGAAAAACCGGATACCGACATACCGAAATAAGGAGAAACCGATGAACGACAAGAAGAACCGCGAGCCGATGGTGATCGCGTTGGCGACCGGCAAGGGCGGCAGCATGAAGACCACCAGCGCCGTGTTCCTGGCCTGCGCCCTCGTGGACCAGTCCCGGGGCGAGCAGCATGTGCTCGTCGCCGACGCGGACGTGCAGGGCGACGCGAAGGACTGGTGGTACAGGGCCGCCGAGCTGGACGACC
>OBJG01000043.1_pt1 | contig 168465 bp, 198 predicted proteins | sample 1517941 | NCBI WGS metagenome assembly OBJG01 (sample SAMN04571712, study PRJEB22368) | human gut metagenome | biome: human gut; material: stool | host: Homo sapiens | place: Luxembourg | collected 2012-09-21
TTAGCAACACTTCATTTTAGATATTTAACCTGTCTACTTGACAGGGGGCATATCATTTTGGGACTGTATTTATTGTTAATACCATATTTTAATCAATAAGGCCTAAATTCTGTAGCAACATGATCATCTGCTGTTAAAACAATATCACCGTTATTGTACATGCTTTTTATCTTTTCCTGTGCTTCTTTTAACGAGTCAGCACTAGTTGTGATAACCTTCTGCAGCGTTTCAGTTATTTCAATCTGATATGTAACAGAAGAAATATCTATATTCTGCATATCCCTGATAAATTCATTAATGGAATCACTACCTGGAATAAATTCCCAGCATATCTCAACCTGCTCTTTAAGATAATCATACGCTATAACCGATGCTTTGTGTTTTTTCTTTATCTGTCTTAAGAGTGGCAGATTCTTCTCATATTCTGCCTGAGTTGCACCAAAATACACTTTAAAGAGTACAGAATCACACGAAGCTTCCATTGAATAAAAGTTTTCGTCACAGTTCTTACACACAAAACTGTAACCTTCTACATCTGATAAATATAATGGCTTCCTGCATTTAGGACAGCTGCAGTTAGTAAAAAATAAATTTCTCATATCAAACCTCTTTCTGCCTATTTAGAGCTACAAAATAATTAAAATGGACACTCGATAAGTTCTTTATCGTTTTCCTGTGAAAGCTGATAACAAAATCTTCTATAACTTGTATTAAGTCTATACTGCTCATCAAACTTACACATTTCTGTCATCTCATATTCATTACGGATATTCTCCAATTCCTTAATAGCCTTTTCAAGAGTGCTGTATTCGGCCATATTTACCATTCCTGCGTCTCCAGTAATATAAGCTCGAATTAAATTTTTTTTAGGATTATATTTTCCATCCATCCCCATTTGTGTAACTACACTAAATCTTGAACACTCATAAGGAACATCCTGCATTCCATCCTGTGATATTATTCTCATAAATTACCTCTTTCCGCCCATAATAATTGGGCCTATAAATTATTTTGAATATGGTATTTAGTTCAAATCACCTATTACCAAAACTCAATCATTCCTATAATGCAAGCTAAAAAAATACAGCCCCACATTCGGAGCTGTATTTGGAATCAATACCATATTGCGATTATGCTACAGTATTCCAGATACTTGCCGGGAACACCATACTTATAAATTCTTTTTCATACTGAGCGGATACAGAATCATCACGATCCTGTTCTGTGTCAATACACTTAAGAGCATTAACAAAGGTATTTTTAAAAGCTATATCCTTTGGGAAACCTTCTTCTAATAACTGAAGAAATGCTATGCACTGTCTTGTTGAAAGAACAAGCGCAAGATCTTCTGCTTCAGCAGACTTAAGGTATTTAACAGATTCTTCCAGTAAAGAATAAGCAAGCATTGCCTCATCCTCACCTACCTGTCTTTCAGGATTTGTGTACCATGCTGGAACACTTACGCTTTTACCCGAATTCCCCTCAAATTTAGATAACAGCATTGCTGCCATTTCCTTTTTTGTAGGAGCCTGGATATCAAGCGTAATTGGAAATCTTGATATATAAGACTGGTTCATAATCTGTCCGCCTCTTACAGTTGGATTAAATAGATTGCAAAGGATTGCATAAGGATGCCTTTCGACATTCTCATAACCATTCCTCTTAAGGACAAATGGCTTTTCAGCAAACTGGTTTAAAGCACCTGTAATAACTCCGCTAGGAGTAAGATTTGCTTCTTCATTTGCTAAAATACCACCAGACATTGCAATCTGAGTAGAATCTGTATCCCTGAACTGAGGAGTTCCATCAATGAGACGGGTTTTTCCTTCATATTCATCTATATCTGTATCAGAAGAATTTCTTGTTATGCCAAATGGCAGACCAAATGTAGCAGCCAGAGCCTTTGCCATAACGGATTTTCCTGTTCCAGGAGGACCAATCAAAGAAAAGTTGACTGCATCATTTCCGATAGCTTCCGCTCCTGAAAATCCATCTGTAATTCTTTCCTTTATTCTGTTAAGACGATAAGTAATATGCTTTACCAGAAAGAAATAGTCTTCTGTTGGAACATAGGTATCAAGAAAACTTATATCAGGTATTTTAACATCTGATACTCCACAACCAAATACTCTTAACGCGCCCGATTTGATTCCAGACCAGACAGCATTTGCAGTAGATTTAGATGCCTTTTTGCTTGTTTCTTTCGTGGATGATCTTTTAGGTTCAGTCTTAGGTTCCTCAAACTGATTCTGCGCTTTCATAAATTCAGGCTTTTTTAAGGCCTTTTTATTTATAAAAAGATTCGGATCCTGTTCCACAACCAGATTATCTTTATTTTGTGCATATTTAAAATAAAATGCATCGCAGGCGTAATAAATATCCTCATCATCAGGGTATGTTTTCGGGAAATCTGAATCTGTTGCAAGAACAGATAAAACATAAGCTTTTAACCCATCTCTTAAGTGATCTGATGAGATTGTGACATGATTACCTGAGATCGTAAAATCACATGTAGGATAACCGTCTCTCATTAATGTTCCGACTTTGCAATCGGAATCATTAAAAGCAAACTTTAAGTCTCCTTCCTGAATCCTTACAATCTGTTCTCCAACGAAGGAGAAAACAGCAGCATTATCTGTCGATTTCTTGGGATTTCTCAATGGATATAAAGTATTCATTAGTTTTTGGCCTTCATATCGCTGACCAACTTTGAATTTTCCAACCCCAACTTTGAGCTTGTATAGCTCAGATGACAATTTAATTTCTTCCATAATTTACCTCTTTCTGTCCGTAATTAGCGGACCAACATAATAATTTGAATATGGTATTAAGTTCAAGTCACCAGTTACCGATATCCAATCATTCTTATAATGCAAGCCAAAAAAATACAGCCTCGTTTAGAGACTGTATTTAGTGTTAATACCATATTCTTATATTGATTTTTTGTCCCATTTCTGCCTTTTAATAAAAATTTTTACTATATACATACGCAAAATCCTTTCTAATATCCGTACTCTTTTCCATATAACGCATGATCTTCAGCATTATATACAGATTCAATTTTGCCTATAGTATCATCTGGAAGATTATTCTCTGCAAGAAAGTCTTTGAATAATATTCTTGCCTCTACCTTGGAGTATGCACAAAATTCAGTCTCATCTTTCATTCCCTTGTTAATGAATGTAACCTTGTAAGTTTTAATTTTACTCATAACATACCTCTTTCTGCCCGATTCTGAGCCAACATAACATTTAAACTATGAAATAATTCCTATTTCTCCCAATAACCATATAAACAATATTCTCCAGAGTCCCATGTATCGTAGTAGCTTCCATTAACTGCTGCCACAACATGATTAGCAACTCGTAAAAGAAAAGTCCCCTGTTTATGAGTTTTTGTGAAACTTTCTACAGTAGGTCGTTTTGTTCCTTTCTTATTACTAACTCCATGATATGTAAATCCGCTTTCCTTAAGATATTTCTCATAACAGAACTTATTATTAGGAAGACATTGTAGTTCTCTTGCAATAGGAACAAGCCCGTCAAATACTTCTAACCAGCTTTTTTTAGTAACTTTCGTCAAAGCTCTGATGACGCAGTCACCATGATTATCTTTTAAATCTTTTTTGTTTGGCTGGTAGTATTTATAATTCGACATATATACCTCTTTCTGCCTGTAATCAGTAGGCCAACATAATAATTTGAATATGGTATTAAACTGTAAACGCCCATTACCAATATTCAATCATTCGTATAATGCAAGTTAAAAAAAGAGGCTTACGCCCCTTTTCCTTAAATGTCTTTAGCCTCAAGTATTTCCACTGTATTAGTAAATCTATATTCCAAGGTCTGCTTAACACGCAGTGCTGCTTCATACGGCGGAATTGGATTAGAAATATCTGTTAAATCCCCAGTGAGTTTAACAATAACCTCTCTTTTTTTTGGCGCGAAATGAACTTTAATATACTTTTCACCATCTTCTCTAGATGTAAATGTAGGAACAGTACCATCAGCTTCTACATGGCAGTTTCCATTTTCATCCGCAAGGAAATACGGTTCTTCAAATGCATCGGACGATTCCTGTATCGTAAATCTGTTACCGTTGTCAGATTCGCCAAGTCTGCACCATTCTTCCCACGCTTTATCCAGCATTTCCTGAGTTGCCTGATAATCTGCTTTCTGTATTCTCGCAAATAATCTATCCAATACTCCAAATCCTTCATCCGCTTTAATATACTTTTCCATAATTACCTCTTTCTTCCCTGTGTGGCCAATATAATAATAAAATAACAACTGGAGCAGCTTATTTTTGCTGCCTTTTCTTCATCTGTCTTGATATTTCATCAATAAGGCAGACAGACAGATTTCCCGCAAACTTATATTTGTGAGCATTACTAAATTGGTCACAAAGCCTTATGACCTCTCGTAATTCTTCATCTGTCTGCACGGGATATGTGCAGCATTTTTCCATAAGCTTAGAAAAATCCGCAATAAGACTCTCTTTTTCTTTGGCAGCAACTTTAGATAAAGTTTCTTTTTTCAAAATACTTGATTCAAAATTCATTTTTAAACACCTCTTTTCTAAATTTATTCATTTATATATATGCAAGGTAAATTTTCAGCTAGGTAAACAGAGTTGAAGATGATTAGAAAGAAATATTATGCAGCTGATCACTTAATCTATTTTGCAATATTATTAGGGTGATGAACTACTCTCAACCAACCTGAGTTGCAGATGAAGTTTTCTTGCTTATGAATGGCTATTAGATTTTCTTTTCAATGTATTCCATATTACAATCAGCACAAAGATTGATATCTGTACTTCTTGTGCTGTGGAATTGTTTACTGTTAGGATTTGTACATTCATACCCAGTCCATGTGTGCAACCCCTCTGGATGAGGTGGGTGTGAAACGGATTTACAATATTTACACATCACTCCACTTTTAGGTGTTTTTAGAGCCTCATATAATTTTTTACTTTCTTCACTTTGAAAAATCATAATTCTTCCTTTTCCCTTCCCTATGAAAAACGTATTTACATGAAATCTTAGTTTCAAGTCTAAATTTCGGTTTCTTCTTCATTAACATTTTCTTCAATTAAGTCTGTCTCAAAGTCAGCTATAAAACAACCGTGATTAAGATGTGTTCTTGCATCACTTTCTAAAATATTTTGTGCGATTTCATTTGCTTTATCTTCAGACGCTGCACATATTTCTAATTCGTCCATGATAATCCTAACCGTATACTTATTCATAATTTGTCACCTCTATACTTTCTCCATATGAAACCCCTTTTCGCATATCTTGCATTTAACAATTTTGTTGTTGATGTTTTCATAAGTGTTTTACCTTTCTTTCAAATCTTATTACCAATCACTGCCTACAAGTACATTTAAACCTCTGCCCTTACCATATTCTTCATCATCATAATCGAACCATTTATATCCATAGACGGTCATTTCAGAGTTATATGTATCACCATCAAAGGGAATAGTCTTTCCATCCTTAAAGCTGCAATGACCCACAAAGCCGACTATATCTATTATCTTTCCTGTATTGCTTATAACAGGCTGCATCAGTTTAATTTGCATAACAGGAATTTCTTTCATTTCAAATTCATCTTCAATTAAGTCCTTTAAACTCTCACCATACTCAATTAAAGCGTAATTCTTATAGTCATCATTGGATGTCAAAAATTCTAAGATATCTGATGTAAGTTCAATAGGATTTTCGGTATCAATGAAGAATATTCCGCTATAAGGTTCTTTATTGGCATTTATCCAGTTACTTGTAGTTGTAGCATATGCTACTATTTCAGCCTGCTCCTTTGTAAGCTCAACAAACCCAGAGCTTTGACCATCAGCCATAAGGCTTACCGCATATCTATATTTTCTATTCAGATTTTCATTAAATTTCCCCATCTCGTTATTCCTTTCCTATATTGCGATGCTTATTCATTATCAATTTAACAACAGTGCTGATTCCGATGTACAGAATTGCAATGCCACCAATACAAAGCACATCTGTCTTGGTAAAGAATTTGAGCTGCTCAAAAATGAGCATCATTACCAGTACCGTAATTATTCTTATGAACTGGCTAATTATTATGTTGATGTAATCTGAATTTGTTTCGTTTCTCATAATTTCCTTTTCTATTAACAGTTTTACATTAATTATTAGTTTTAGTTCCTAACAGAATCTGAAGATATTCGCCATTGTCTTCTATTATAACAGAGTCTATGAAAATCTCTGTACACTCCTTGTCCTCATCCGGATTATAGAACTGTGCTTCTGAAAATATCATACCTTTAAGCTCTGACATTCTGCCGTTGCCGTAAGTTTCGTTCTCTGACTCATCTTTCTCCGGATAATTGATATGGACCCCCTTTCCATATAATCCCTCATCGGAAACCTCTGACTCGTCCCAGTCTAATGTTACAACCTGACTGGTAGCCGGATTAATTAACTTAATATATTCAATCCTGCAATGAGCGGGATTTGAAAAAACTGCAATGATTCTCATAAATATCCTCCTTTTTTATCATCTAAATATGTATATTCGAAAATCAGTAATTGGGGACAAAGAAAATTAAAAAATAAAAAAAGCTGAAATTTCTTGGTATATATACAAAAATAGCAGAAAGGATTTCTTCCATGAACTTGAAGAAACATATTATTATTCCGAAAGAAATCAATACATTTATTACAGATACAATTAATTCATGCAGAGGAAATACATATACAGAAATATGTTTCCTGCCATATTCATCAGGACATATCCTGTCCTTTATAAGCGCAAAGAAGTGCTTCGCCTGCTTTTTAAGCTATCATGGTGTTATCATTGCTCATTCTGACTGGTCGGATAACATTTATAATACTTATGTAACAGCAGATAAATACGGTTCTGATTATATTATTATGGTGTCAGACAAAGAACCCGTAGAGCCGTTTGCGGATATGGTATATATCAATACAAATATGGTCCGCAGCACTAATGTGAAATATCTTCCACTTAATACTTCCGGATGGATTCCGCATTATGCCCTCAGAGATAAAATCAAAGACATTGTTGATGGTGATTTGGGTGATGATGGATGGATTACTGAGATGTGGAAGAACCAGAAGGGTGTGTATGAAGCGCAGGATGAATACAAAATGTATACAAAAACATATAAGAAGCCGTTCCTCTTATATATTCCGGAAGATAACACCTGCAAATATAGCTTTCATAAATACAGACTTGTGGAGCTGGTGTTAAAAGTAGAAACTCCGATAGCCGGTTCAAGACATGAAACAGACTATTTATATTATTTCCTGGATCAGAATGGAGAAGTAATCGAATTTTCAGATTATCCATTCTTTAGTAAGCTGTTGGATTAGGAAAGCCTATGGAAAAGAAATCAGAAAAGAAATGTTGTCTTAACTGTAGGTATCTGGTTCAGATACCAAAAAACAATCGCTACGGGGACATTGAAACGCTTTGTGCTGCAACCGGATATTTCTGTGGGGCGTTAGACAAGGAGACCAATACAGTCCGAAGGACAACTCCTGGAGGAAAAGAATTAGTCTGCAGGTTTGAGAAAAAAACATGATATTTTGTCCGAAAATCAGCATTTTCGTATATATATTGTTAGAAGAAAAATGCAAAAAAAGGAGAAAATAAAACATGGTAAAGGATATTTTTCAGCTTGCAAGAGCCGGCATAGTATTTGAATATGAGCCTGTACATAAAGTGCATTTTATGCCACCGGCTCCTTCAGTAATGATAGCAGAAAAAGAAAACAGGAAAGAAAAACAGATTTAAAAAAAGCGGGGATTTTCCCCGCTTTTCTAATACCATATTCAATTATTATTATCAGTTTTCTTATTACGGAGTAGTTCCTGTATCAGCTTTGTATCATCATTTAAAGAATCTCTTATATACTCATTATTACCATTATCATACTTACTAATGTACTTTTCTTTATCTGAATGATATAAATTATAATACCTGTCGCTTGGACTGTTAATGGAATTAACAGCCTTTACGCATATTCCGCCTGACTGCTGCCACATATCCAGATTAGGGTTATAGTCATCTATCAGAACTGAACTTGCAGCATTGTTTTTTATAAACCGTGTTTTATCAGCTCCGAGCGGGCAAAAGAATATGTTGTCATCCTTAATAAAGGGAGTATATTCCTTAATCCACTCATACTTATCTTCTACAGTTCTTATATCAGCACTGCTTATCACACAAACATCCTCCGTCAGTGATAAGTTCTCTGCAAGCTTAATCATATATGTATGCGGTTCCAGATTCCGGAAATAATGATTTTCCGGCTCAAACATTTCTTCGTAGGTAAGACCTTTACCGTCCCTGTAAAAGTAAGCAAGTGTACCGTCTATATCAAAATACACACTTGCGGATCTGTTTACAGGTCTCTGATAATAGATACCTTTAACATCATTCCATACTTCATTGATGTTTTCAGTATTCTTTATGTACTGGATGCAGCTTAATCTGGTCATCCTATAATCATTATTACTTATCATAAGAATCCCTCCGGTTAGTACTGCTCCATCCAGTCGATGTAATACTGCATGAAACTGTCTTTAAGTGTCTGTTTTTCCTTTGCCCTAACAGGCATTTCAATACCTGCATACTTTGATAAGATTTCAACTTTCATCGCAAGCTCTGGATATTTTTCTTTCAATGAACTGACATCTATTATTTTCACATCTGCCATAACAGAAAATTCATTCTCTGCATTATCTGATGATATTGCATAATAGCTTGCCGCAAAAACAGAGTTGTGGTTATCAGAAGTGTGTATGCCTAAAATACTATCCAGAACATCATTTGGCGCAATTCCAATTGCCTTTACTGTATTGCCGAAAAAATTCTTTTTGTTATATGGTGCTCCTGCAAATACAATATTATCCTTAATATTAATGAATGTATTTTCGCAAGGATCAACACATCTGATAATTCCTACCTTTTTTCCTGTTTTACTATCTGTCTTATTCATAAAACACCTCTTTCTACCTCTTTGGGCTATTTAATTAATCCGTTATCAGCAAATGAATAAAATGTTTCTCTGCCTGCAATAACATGATCCATAAGGCGAATCCCCATCATCTTTGACAGTTCGTCCATCTTCTTTGTTGTCTCAAGATCTAGTCTTGATGGTTCAGTTTCATCACTGGTGTGATTGTGTGCCATAATAAAACTGCTTGCACCACTTAAAAGAAGTCTTAAAAAAATTTCCCTTGGCGAACTGATGCACTGGTTAACACTTCCTTTGAAAACATCAAACACACCTAACAGCTTGCAACTGTTATCAAGCCCAAAAATCCATACATGCTCTTCTGCTTTTCTGTCAACTTTTAAAACATCTTTCATCAGCCAGAATACTTTGGAAGAATTATTCAGCTTTCGGTCTGAATGAGATGCAGCATTGTAATTCACACTGTTTTCTTTTACAAGATAAGGAATTCCATTATTCTGTTCTATTTCATAAGTAGTCACTCTCATAAAGCCACCTCCTCTGAAACAGAAGCAATTTCGTCAGCATCTACACCATCAGGAAGACAGTCCTCACATAGCTGCTTTCCATTGTAAGAAAACAGATATAACACTTCAGCCTTACAATTGTCACAGTAAAAATGCTGAACATGTTTCTTTGTGCATCTGTTACCTGTGCAACCGTGTCCGGGCTTAGCACAGTTGCAACACTCATCCTTGAAAATAATCATATTTACCTCTTTCTGCCTGTAATCAGCAGGCTAATATAAAATTTGAATATAGTATTAAACTGTAACCGCCAGTTACCGATATTCAATCATTCTCATTATGCAAGTCAAAAAAATGCAGCCCCAAATTGGAGCTGCAAAATATATTATCCTTCTGTATTTTCATATAGGAAATCATCATCAGCGATTTCCTCTTCTTCAGATTCGCTTGTAGCTGTTTCCACACTTTTTATCTGGTCATGAAGCTTATCTGTCGGCTTGGAATCCTCCGGTTCACTTTCTGTTACCGGATAATCAAGCGTTTCTGACTCAGAATAGCTTTCATAGACATCATCCGTATCCTGAATAACATCTGCAACAGCACTCTGGATATCGACATTTCCCTCAAACACATCCAAATCTTCATTACCAAGCGTATCTTCATTGTTATCAGATATTGTCATAGGCATTATTGATTTTATATCTCCACTGTCTATGTCATTTACCGATATTAAAAGGTCTGTGTATATCGTTACATATTCATTACCGGAAACAGCCTTCTGCATACGGACAAAATCAAGTGTTGTTTCATTCTCATAGTGAGAAAACAGACCATATACCGTCTTTGTCTGTGTTAATATTGCATAAGGATGTCCTGGTATAAAAGCATCCTTGTTAAATACTCTTTTTACTACAATCTGATTCATAAAATTTACCTTTCTATTCTTTCCTTTTTAATTTTTCTTTTTGATACTATATATTCTGGCAACACAGTTATTATCAGTAAAATAATTGTTAACATAATAAAAGTTATTACAGTTGCAATTACATTAGTGCCAAATAAGAAATTTAATAACACCTCAATAATGCAGGCAGTTATGACAACAATTTCCAATTTAATCCATTCCCGCCAGCCAAACTCGACAAATCCCACTTAATTTTCGCCTCCATTATTTTGTTTTTTTTATTTTATTAAAGCATTCATTGCGTATTGCGGCAACTTTCTTTTCTGATATATTCATAATTTCTGCCAGTTCTTTAATTGTTCTTAATTTACCATTTTCCCCGATAAGATTATGTATCAATTTCTGTTCATCTCTTGTTAAAATACAGGAATAATAGTTAAGAAGGTTTTCTATATCATCGACTTCTTCCTTATCCTCTTCTGGGTTTGTAATATCTGCTTCATCTATATCATCCCATGAAACAAAACCGCCGTTTAGTATTCGCCATGCAGCAATAATATGATATCGGTTAAGGTTTCTTTCCTTTGCAATTTCATCCAGATTCTTTCCATTCTCAATATCTTTCATGACAGGCATATACTGCTCCGGAACATGTATAAGCTTCTGCGAACTTAACATATCCTTCACCCGCCCTAAAATGTTGTTGTAAAGCCGCTTGTCAAAGGATTGATATTTTTCTGGAGAATAAGAAAACAAAGTCTCAATGAAGGTGAGACTTGTTTCCTGTTCTATATCATAAATATCCAGAGTAGTAAGATAATGGACAAGTGATTTGGCATATCTCACAATATCTTTACGATAAAGCTTATACAGAACCGTCATATAATAATTCTTTTCCGTATCAGAATCGGCATTGATAAACTTATTTAAAAGTAACGCCGCCAGCTCCTTGTCTTTTGCATCCATAACATACCTTTTCTCCCAATTCTCTTTCTTATATATACCAAGTGAAATTATTTTTTTAGAAATTCCCTGTGTAAATTATTTTTACACAGGGAAGAACTTTTATTCCCACATAGCTTTCAATTTCTTTAATATACGCTGCCTTCTTTTATACAGAGTGCCTATAGTTAAATCATACTTTTTGGCAATCTGCTCATAGGTCATTTCGCCTTCAAAAATATCCAGAATAATATTCTTATCCTGAATAGTAAGCTTTCCGAGCAGATCCTGCAATTGCTCCAATTCAAAAATCTTTATCATTTGTTCTTCCGGAGAAATACCAAATGTAGTCTTTTCTGGGTTAATGTCTTGTGACAACAAATCATCAATAGCCATTTCCCCATCATAAGAACCATCTGCAAAAACATGGCCGATTTTTTCTTTATTAATTCTATAACCTGCATAATTATTTAGACAACAGCTATAATTATTCAGCCTAAATTCATCGTACATGGCATATATCATAGAATTGAAAAAAATAGCCATTATCCTGCTCGGATCAGATTCCTCTAACCGCGGAATAACCTCCAGTATTCTCTGAATAGCTGCCATCTTTAAGTCCTCATATGACATTCTTTGAACATAAAAATGCTTCCTCGCATATTCTTCAATACTTTTTTCCTGCAACAGTATCATTTTAGTCACAATTTCCAGCTTACTTTCAGGACTGGTGCATTTTGAAAATTCTGCACACAAATTACTTAAATTCATAAATTACCTCTTTCTGCCTGTAATCATCAGGCCATTTATTTTTTGATGTGGGGATTAAATCACCATTAATCAAAATTAAGATAATTTATCTATGCAAGCTAAAAAATTTGTATTTCTGATACTACTCTAAAAGAAATCTGAAATACTGTCGCAACCTTCATGTGCTAATGCTTTTTTTAATTTTTTTAAAGCATTGTTATAAATGCTGAATATAGCAGATGGATTTGTTTCGAATTCATCTGCAAGCTTCTGGAAAGTTATTGGCGTATCATCAAAACCTATATGCTGCTGTACTATATATTTTTCCTTAGTGCTTAAGCATTCCATTACCTCTTCCAGAACATTATGCAAAACTCCTTGATTAATCTGTTCTGTATCATCACTGCTCATTCCCATAAAGTCACTTTCATTTAATGCTCGAACAAGACTTACTGGTTCTTCATCATTATGAATATTTTCTTTCCTTTTTTTAGCCTCCTTTAAAAGAGTACACTCTGATACTACTATCCTGCGATCTTTGTAATTTATTTTTCTTTTAAGACTATAATTTAAAGCCCTTGTCAAGTATGTAACAAAGCCGCTTCCTACTTTGTTATTGAAGTCATAATTTTCAATCGCTTTTATGGCAATAATGATTCCTTCATTGTACAGATCATTCCATTCAAACATTTCGGTAGCAAATAATAATTTGGATGCATTCATTTCAATGATTTTTCCGCATACTGCTAAAAGTTTATCCCTTAAATCTTTTTTCTTTTCCGGATCTGGCTCTTCCCTGTAAGACTTAAGTAGTTTGAGTAACACATCGTTAATTTGTTTTGTTGTCATTTTTTCGCATGTTTTTTTTATTTCTGTATATTCTTCAATGTATACCATAAATACCTCTTTCTGCTATTTTTGTATTTCCTATAGCTCGTAAACTTTTCTTGTCATGGATATATATGAAATTCCAGAATTTAGGACAAAGTTTTTCATAATTTCATAAAACAAAAGTTCAATATTTTAGCTTGCATTATTTATTTGTATACATTTAAGAAAGAGGTGTTGGGTTATGAGATTATTAAGATATGTTCTTCAGGATATTCTTTTGTTTTTTCTGATTCTTGCTGCGGCCGCAGTCATGTATGTGCCTGCTGCCCTGCTTATGCTGTATGTTTTTAATTACAGCAAGAGAATGCTTATGGTGTTTGCAGTTATTATTGCAATATTCGTGGCAGCAGTACTGATTATGTTTGTCATAAGAATCTTTAAGGATATTGTGATTGTCTTAAGCACAAAAAAAGCAAAGTAAGTTCCGGAACAAAAAAGGTGCCGCATCAGTTCAGATCACGGCACCTTTTTCAGTAAAGTTTTATAACCATTATTCAATTTCTTTGAACTTTGGAAATATTTGAAAATTTCTTCCGTTTCCTCATCAGTCAAGCGTCTGCCAAACTGCTTTATCCAGGCATTGTATCCCGCCATGGCTGATACATAATCATTGACAAGAATATAATCCGTTGCGCTTTTTAGCGCCTGCAGGTAATAATCAGAATGTTTTGAATCAGACATTACTCATTCCCCCTTGTGCGGTTATACCCTTTTGTGTATGCATCATACATGTCTATGGTATCCTTTTCCATGGCATTCAAACTGCTGTAACCGGATTCTTTCAATGGGATAAGCGTTATCTCAAATTCGTCACCATATTTATAATCAGCATACACATCTCCATTACCATGTCCTGTAAGATGACTGTTTACTCTTGCCATTACATGCTTGCTCTGACCGACATAATACATATCTTTGGTTATGTTGTATATTATATATACACCATCAAATTCATTATCAAAAACGGATGTCCTGCGTTTTCCTGTTACCCTTTTTCTTATTTTAAAAAACTCCTGAGGGGTTATTGCCTCATTTCTTTTAGTAAGTATTTTGATTCTGTGTTTCCTGCTGTTTTTGAACAGATATGTACAAAAAAACATGAATGCAATAAATGTCAGCACGACTATAATCCGGACACCATTCAACGAATCTGCCCGGATTATATCATTTATGGAATCTACATTAATTAAGAGCTGGTTCAGCATTATTCATTACCTTTTCTTTCTCGGTTTTATAATACTTAAATGCCGGCGTAAGATTCATCATTGTATATCCATCAACGAATCTTTTTCCTTTTTCAAGCATTTCAGAAAATTCCTGTTCTGTAAGCGAAAAACTCTGGCTCATAGTATTAATAGCTTTATCTTCAGGCTTTCCGTTTACCATTCTGTAAATATTGTTTGTCATGCTGATAATGTATGGATTTTTCTCTGTGGATGCACATTCTATTTTTAATGTATAGCAGTTACGGGTATTGCGTTCAAGTCCCATCATGTAGCGGTATTCGTTAGAATAAATGAGAATGTTATTGGTACTTACCTGCTCCAAGGTACCGCTTTTATATAATTTCCCGGCTGCATTTATAGCATCCATTAACTTCTGATTATTCGGATATTTAGCACGATTTTCTTTTAACCAGTCATATTGCGCCTGCAGGGTATTCCATCCATCAGGTTCGTTTAACACTTCTGCTGGCGATTTACCCTTAAGTTTTCCGCTGTAAAATCTTGTTGTATAAGCAATAGAACTTTCACCCTCTTTTTCATCTTTCTTTTCAAACATCATTTTTTCAACGCATAAATTGAATTTCCTGTCAATTAGCATAAGCTCATTAGCGTCAAACTGCGCCTGAAGACGGTTTCCGCCTTTATTTATGATTGTTAATCTTAACCTTAATGTATCGGGAATTACCATTAAAGGATATTCCCTATTAAAATCAAATACATACAGATTAGGTGTCATACACAGACAAGTGTCATTAGATCTTGCTGTTCCAAATAATTCATCAAGATATCTGTTCTCTGCCATATTTCATTCTCCTTTTCTTTTTATATATATACCAAGATTTTGTTTTGTTTTTGGGATTTTACTAAAAAAGAGGGGAAATTTCCCCTCTTCAAGCGATATTTGACCTTTGGTTTTTCAATACAAGTTCTTTCATGGCGTATGTAATTTTCCCTCTGAAGAAGGCATTTTCAATATCATCTCCCGCAAGCTTTTCTGCTGCCCGGATTCTGCAATACTTCGGAGCCATGGTGCTGCCTGCTATATACCACAGGACATCTTCCCTGCCCTGTTCTAACAAATATTCATATGTTACTTCATCAGTATTAGGGTTCTCCGCTACACAGGCCTGCACTTCCCATCTGAAATCATGTGCGAGTTTATTTAATAGTTCAGACGATGCAAACCAATTTGAAGCCACCTCACATCTGACAGTCCATGAAGGATTTCCTGCGTAAAATTCCAATTCTGCTGCTGAAACTGCAGCTTTTGCCATTAAAATATCGTTCATACAAATGCCCCCTTTGCCTTATAAAATTCTGTATTTATAATGCAAGGTAAAAATGAAATACGACCTTGAAAATCATAGCAAAAGCGGAGATTCCCAGTGCTTAAGCGGATTTGACATTGTTAAGATACGGATAATATGTTACAATACATATGGAGTGCTACTACTATACGGTAGGCGGTTAGCCCCTTTTAACAGAGGGGCATTAGTGTTCCCTCTGATTACATAGATACCATTGCATATGGAATTTCATAGTAAGGAGGGATGCCAATGTTGACTATAGAAAGTCTTATTGCAGTGTTAGCTTTTGGGCTGACATGCTTTGAGATAGGATATACATTCGGAAACAAAACACATAAAAAATAACCGCCCCAGTCCTTGCAAAACTTAGGCGATTATTTTTCACTAAATTTTAAGGCTAACCGTCTATCGGTAGCACTCTTTTTACATAAATATATTATCACTAATATGCCTACATGTCAATTTTCCACTTTAATTATTTGTTGTCTTTGGCATCAGAGTCCTTTTGAGTAATATTGTTCTTAATATCATCGTCTTCTGACCTTGCAGTTTCCCGCATAAGAATATTCCCAAAAATCTCATTAGCTGCATCTTCCGGATTAGTTTTTTTCTTCTTTTTCAGAATAAATAAAACCGTACCAGCTCCGACTATCAGAATCACTATTCCGATGACTATAAATATAATAGCCGGATTCTTTTTAGTCTGGGTTTCTTCTGCCCCAAGGACAACAGTCTTTTCTCCATTGCTGTTTGTGCCTATTGTAATATTGTTTTTCCCCTTGTCACTGATACTCTCAGTGCTGTTTTGTGTTTCAGCAGCAGAGGATGTTTCTTCAATAACCTGTGATTCAGTTACTATTTCTCCGCTTCCCGAATCATTTTCCGCAGGATGCATCTCTGCTGATTTAGGTTCTGATGTTATAGCGACATTGCTCGTACCACTATCAGAAATTATAGGAACAGAAGAATGAGACAAATTTCCTGTATAATAATACAAAAGAGAAGTATTATACGATTCTGCTGCTATATTTATTCCATATGTCTGTGTATGGTACTGATAATCCGCATTGTCAAAATCATTAGTACCTTTAAAACAGTATCCATATGAACCTTCGATATAACCAGAATCCCATGTACTGTCCACTATATAATACTGTCCATCAAGATTAATTATATTGTAAGCATGTTGAGGGACAGTTACAATATACACTTCCAGCCCCATATTATTGCATATCTCAAAAAAAGCTTCAGCATATCCCAGACACACTGTGTTATTATTTATAAGAGCTGTATAGATTGAACCTGTACTCTTTGACCAATCATATGCAATATTTGAAGTTATATAGTTATAGGTTCTCAATGCCTTTTCGTAATCTGAACCATAATTAAACTGATCAGCTAACTGAGCCGCTTTTGCAACACCCTGATTATATTCGTCCTGTGTTAATGATTCACGAAATTCATTTGCATGTGTAAATACATTAGTTGCATAATATCCCGTATATGCCTCACCATTTACTGTTATACCACCATACTCCTTTACTATATTTGACAACATGGATTTTTTTAAGTCATTAAACAATCCGTTGCTGCTATATGTATCATGAAGACTTTCAATTCTATCTGAAGGGCCTCCCTGATAAAGGACTTTAATTCCCCCGTTAAGTAATACTCCCCCATTATATTCTTCATACGCTGGCCATGCATCTTTCAGATAATCGGATATTGCACTATATGCTTCATCAGCATTATTATAATAAACATATCCATGTTCATTAATCCACTCTATTACTATTGGTTCATCCGGCATATCAGCCATGGAAAACAACGGATTTATAGATAACACTGTTATTATTGCAGCGGCTACCGCAAGCACATTTCTTATTTTCTTTCTCATATTTACCTCTTTCTGCCCGCAGGCTTAACTAAAACTTATAGTATCATACGCTGTTGTTGTTCACAAGGATTGATATATACGAACTACACACAATATATATGAATTCGTAGAAATCAGAATATTATGAATTAACCGCCATTTTTTCAGGTGCAAATCCCCTGATAGCTTTCATTCTTGATAATTTCTTTAAAGCACCATTATTTATAACCCTTACTCTTTCTCTTGAGATTCCTAATGGCTTGCAGATATCATCTAATTTGTGCGGTTGTCCATCAATGAGACCATATCTCATCCTTACAATGAACTGTTCTCTTTCGGACAGCAGATTTATTGCAGAATTCACACGTTCTTTCATATCTTCTCTGGCGAAAAAATCTTCCATGGACTCTGCATTTTCATCATTGATTGTATTTATGTATTCATCTACCTGTTCATCATCACTATAAACAGAAGAATTTAATGAGCTTATATGCATCATAACCACCTGACACATTAAAATAATATTTTCATTATAGCCAAGTTTTTTACAGGCCTCTTTAATATCACAATCGTTATCACTCATGTATTTATTAATTGCCTTTATATATTTATATAAATATTCAGGTATTCTTATCATTCTGTTATGTGTCTTTATATATCTCGAACAGCACTGTTTAATCCAGAAACTTGCGTATGTTGAAAATGCATATGTACCATCCACATCATATTTTTCTACTGCTTTCATTAAACCTAGCATTCCCTCGGTATATAAATCGTCTATTTCCATATACTGCAGGATTCCTTTATACATTTCAATAATATTCAAGACCAGTCCTTCATTTAAGGTAAGTATTTCTCCCATAATTTCTTTAGATGGATTTTCCTTATACATTTTTACCAATCTTTTATTTTCTTTTGTAAAGTCAAGTTTTTTAATCATTACTTTGTAATCTTCATCATTTGTGATTCTATATTTGAAATCTGACATATTTCCACCTCGTTTTTATTTGCTTATGTACCATATATTTGAAAATCCACAATTTGGGACAAAATTCTAAAAAATTGCAACAAAAAAGGACTGTATTGGATACAGCCCCCTTCTGCGAAAATGGAAATCAATCGAATGGCAATCCTTCATCCTCTGTTAAAAGGTCACCAGGAACTCCACCTCCGATTGGTGGCTCACCGCCGTTATCATCATCTTTATTTCTCTTTTCGACTATATCAAAATCAAAGACAGTGATGCTTGGATAAGCAATTTTTTTATCCTTATCAAAATAGTTGGTAAACGAAAATTCCTTAAGAATAATCGCTGTGCCATTAGAAAGCGACTTTGCTTTCTCAAGGCAGCTGCCACAGAAGGATGCTGCCCAGGAATCGTGACGGCCCTTGTATGAGCCATCTTCATTCTTACCCGTGCAGACATAATCTGACAGGTTAGCTCTGTGAATCTTTGCAGTATCCTCTAACTTACTTGTAAAATAAGTCACTCTTTTCCCTTTTTCTGAATCAAACTTAAATCTCATAATACTTACCTCCATTTACTCAATTATTTTTTATGGCATATATATCTATGCAAGTTAAAAATTTCTGACATAAAAATCAGGGCTAATTTCAAATTAGGTCACAATTTTCTTTTTGGTCTTGGTATATATAAAAAAAGAATAGGAGATTTTTATGTCAAGAGAAAAGAAAATATACAGGCTGCTTATTGTTACGACAATATGTATTCTTCCTGTGGTTTTTATGAAATATAACATGGATACCGATACATGGTTTATTTTAAATTTGGGAAGATATACGCTTCACAATGGGTTTGTCTCAACAGATCCATTTACAATGCATGAAGGCTTGAATTATGTATTCCAGCAATGGCTTACCGGAATTTATTTCTGGCTTATTTACAGCAGCTTTGGTGAATGGGGGTTATATATTGCAATAGTACTTGAAAGCATTTTACTATTACTGCTGTTTTTCAAATTATGTATGTACCTTACAGACAATAATTTTTTAGTATCCGCCATATGTACTTTTGGATATTCGATTTTTGCTTCCGTTTACATGTGTACAAGACCGGAAATATTATCATACATAACTGCCATAAGTATTATATTTCTGCTTGAAAAATATGTCCGTACCGGCAGATATACATACCTTTGTATCATACCTTTGCTATCTGTACTGGAGATTAATCTTCACGCAGGTGTATGGTGGCTTTTATTTTTATTTATGCTTCCATTTATCTGCAGTTTTAACAAAATAAGTACATTCAAAGGAATGGACAATATCCAATTTAAAAAGCTTCCGATTATTTTGACAGCACTTACTTCTTTCGCTGTTGGTTTTATTAATCCATATGGTTACAAATCTGTTTTTTATCTTCTTTTATCAGGCGGGGCTAAGAATAAGACAAGAATATCAGAACTGCAGCCAATGGTTTTTACTGACAGCTATGGAGTCATATGTTTTATTACTGTATTTATTGTTGTTGCTTTTATGATATGTACAAAAATACTGTCATTAAGATATTTTCTGTTGGCAGGCGGAACGCTGATTATGGGGATGATGGCCTATAGAAATTTTGAGTATGTCGGAATGGGACTTATGCTTTACCTGTCCGTCCTTATGTCAAATGCATTTAAGCCCGAAGCGTTTTGCCACATACATCAATTTTCTAAACGGCAGCAGATATTTATTAATTTCGTTCTGCTTATTTACTGTATCTCTGAAATAGTTCTGGCAGTATTTCTCACAAAAAATATTTCTCAGCCAAAGGAACTGAAAGACGCATACACAATCCTTGAATATCTTAACGAAAATGCAAAAGAAAACAGAAACCTGTGTACAGATTTTAATTACGGAGCTTTCTTCGAGTTTTATGGTTATAAATCATCAATTGATGCCAGAATGGAACTTTACACTAAGCGAATGAATAAAAAAGATGATTATTTTGACGAATTTATGGATTTTACTACAGGCGAAATCTACTATGATGATTATCTGACCCGGTACGATTTTGATTATATCGTTTTAAAAAATAAATTTATTATAAGTCTGTTAGAACATGACAGCAGGTATGAATGTCTTGTTGATACCGATACTTACGATTTATGGATAAGGAAGTGATCACATGTTTGAAGATAAAAAAATTGCAGTCCTGCTTCCCTGTTATAACGAGGAGCAGGCAATAGAAAAAGTAGTGACAGACTTTAAACATGTCCTTCCCACTGCTGATATTTATGTTTATGACAACAACAGCACCGACAACTCTGCTTCATTGGCTGAAAAGGTTGGAGCAATTGTGGTATCAGAACCTGTACGGGGAAAAGGAAATGTAATCCGGAGCATGTTTTCAGATATAGACGCTGATATTTACATCATGGCAGATGCGGATGATACATATAATGCAGATGATGCTCCAAGGCTTATACAGGCTATTATGGACGGTTATGACATTGCTATCGGTGATAGGTTATCAACGAGTTATTATGAGGAAAATAAACGGCCTATGCATAACGCCGGTAATGATTTCATGCGAAGCTTCATAAACAGGCTCTTCCGAGGACACATCAATGACATACTTACCGGCTACAGGGCTTTTTCAAAGAGGTTTGTAAAGAATTTTCCTGTGTTATCATCAGGATTTGAAGTAGAAACAGAAATGAGCATATTCACGCTTAATAACAGGATAAAGTACAAAAATGTACCGACATTATACAAGGACAGGGCTTCTGATAATCCTTCCAAGTTAAGGACTGTACCGGATGGCATTAAATGCATAAAGATGGCTCTTAACATGATAAGGATATACAGACCATTAATGTTTTACGGGATTATTGCTGTTATATTATGTATAGTTGCCACAGCATTCTTTATTCCAGTATTAAAAGCATATTATATTTATCATATTGTAAAAAAGTTTCCAACTCTTATTGTATGCTGTTTTACTTATCTTACAGCCATACAGTTGCTTGTACTGGGATTGCTGCTTAATGCTATTAACTACTCACAGAAACAGCTGTTTGAAAATTCATTTAAAAAATAAAATGGAAAAGCTGGTGCTATCCCAAAAAAGGAAGCACCAGCTTCAGTAATATCTATTTCAGATTAATAGATTTAACTTCAACATCATCTGTATCTGTATATATGTAACATTTAATTTTTCCGTCCTCGACTCTGTACTTACATTCTTTGCCGTTATGAATGAATGTTCCTGAATCAGATCCGTTTTCTATAAACTCTGCATCTTCATAAACAGTTGTAATAGCATTTTCAATATCTTTTGAATAAGATTTTCTCTTATTTTTATTATACAGATTCAGCACAGCTGCAGCCAAAAGTGTCGCCCATAAAATAAATGCCAGACCTAATACAAGTACCTTATAATGCTTTATGATATCATACATTATAACTTTTTCTTTCTGAAGTTTTTTTTCTACTTGATTTTCTTCTACTTGGTTTTCTTGACACTCCCCATGTTTAAAGGCAGGGGAGTGTCAATTACAGTAAGATAAGCCTTAGTCTAATTCATGCCCCTCATAATCAGGATCAGTAATAACAGGAGTTGACTTTACTATATCAACCACCTTTTCTTTTTCCTTTATGTCACTCTTATTAACTCCATTTATAAGAGTTTCCGTTTCAATATAAGCCATATTTTCACCTTTTTCCCTTAAATTTTAGATTTTCTTAGTTGAAAGGAAGCCCTTCGTCATCTACTCCATCCGGAATAGCCATATATCCATCCCCTAACATCTGGCCTGGTTCTGGTCTTGATGGTGTGTTAGTTGCAGCAGATTTACTTTCCGCAAACTCATGGTCTTCCACAACCACATCTGTAGTATACACTTTCTGACCATCCTTATTGGTATAGCTGCCTGTCTGGATTCTTCCGGTAACTGCAATCTTGGTTCCCTGATGAAGATACTTCTCAGCAAATTCTCCTGATTTACCAAAAGCAACACAGCTTATGAAATCTGCCGTCTGTTCCTGGTCCTTACCACGTCTTCTGTCTACTGCCAATGTGTATCTGGCAATTGCCATAGAACCATCTACGTTCTGTGAATATCTTACATCCGGTTCTCTTGTTAATCTTCCCATTAAAATTACTTTGTTCATAGTTAGTTCCTTTCTATTTAAGTTTTCCTATATATACCAAGTATCAGACATATTTTTAAAAAAAGTGGAGAAAGTTCAACTCTCTCCACTTAATGAAAATTATTTAATCGTAATATTTCCATTTTCATCTATGACATAAGTTCTGATTGAAACCGAATCATCGGTTATATGGCCAAAAACATAGCCATTTTTTTCTGTCATATTCACAGCTGCTCCAATCTGAGCTATTGCTTTCTTACTCCATACAGCATATAGCGTTACCGTTCCACCTGTAGCCAGATGCCTAACTGTCTCCGAACCTTCATACGAATGTCCCGAAGCATCTTCCTTTGTATTCCAGTATGAAAAGATATAACCTGGTCTGTATGGTACTGCAGATAATTTAACCGGATCTTCATATTTCACATTGATATCATTAATGGCGGTTCCGCCATCAGATTCGTAATGTATTGTATATGTATTTTCAGTCCAGTGTGCATACAGCGTTATGTCACCAATCCACTTGTATATATCACCAATCTTTATTTCCGTTCCACCATCTGCTTCGGTATACCATCCTTCAAATGTCCAGCCGGTAAGAAGTGTGGTAGGCATATAAAGTATTTTGCTGTTATACTCATATTCCAATGTATTTTGAGTATTAAGCTTTGGTGTAGATGAAGCTCTTGCAGGTTTGTTTAAGTTATAGGTTATCAGATATTTGTTGGCTTCAACATATGCCGTATAAGTTTTATCGCCAGTTACTTCTATCTTCATGGAAGGGGCTGTCAATGACCTATCCATATTCCAGTTGATAAAATGGTAACCTGCTTCTACTTCGGCAGTAATCCATAACTCATAGCCATACCTATAAGTTCCTGAACCTGTAGTTGTAACATGCTTATCTGCTCCATTTACAGTTATTTTGTACTGCTGTCTGTATACCTTAAGCTCCTTGACATTTGTTCCTGAAACTGACCAGCTTATACCAGCTGCTTTATATGTTACATCTGCGTTTCTGTTCCAGCTTACTGTCTGTCCGTATCTATATGCCTTATTTATTACTACCGTACCCGCATCAAAGCTTCCGTCAGGCTGTTCATAATAAACTGTAAGCTTCTGGTTAAATGTCTTTCGCATTGCTTTAAGATGAATTGTTATGTCTGAATCATACATTGTACCGCTTGTACTAATCTGCTGATAAACAGTATCATTTACATAGCCTGTATAACTATATGGAGTATTGTATTCCAATGTAACATCTTTCCACAGCCATTCATTTCCAAATGAACCGTCAGCATTTTCATTAGATACATATACCTTTAATTTGTGTGTATGTATCTTCCATTGTGCATAAAGTGTTATTACTGCACCATCCGCACTTGAAAGATTCTCGATTGTCTGTCCGTCTGTATAAGCTGTACCAGTACCATCAGCCTTAGTATTCCATCCTGCAAATGTATAACCTGTATACTTAAATGTATTAGCATTAAGTGTTCTCTGACGGTTATAATATACCGCCTGTGTTGTAGCTGTAAGATTTTCACCTGCATCTGCATTAGGTTCAAATTTAACAGTGTACTGATTTATACTTACATGTGGCATAACAACTGTATCACCTGTTACCGTACCTTTAAGCATATTGGTATTATCAATGATAGTATATCCGGTTTTGGCTGTTGTAGTTACCTCATAGGTGCTTCCGTAGTAAACCTTCTCGTAAAAGTCCGTTACTCCATTGCCTTTAGCGTGTGTCACACCATTAATCTTTACAACTGCTGTAGCAAATGTGTGTCTTACATCTTTACCGTTTATATCCTTTACTGTCTCAGTTAGGTCAGCAAAGCTCTCTGACGCTCTCTGCTTTAAGTATCCGTTTAGATTAAGATAATACTGATTCCTGCTGTAATAATAATTTACCACCGTAGTTCCATCCTGATTTATCTTAACAGTCTGCTTATCAGGACTTGTAAATCCTTCATAGCTTCTTGTTTCAGGAGTAATCCAGTGATTTGACTTACCTGTAAGATTATCAGTATCTTTCAAAGTATAAGTCCTGCCATCAAGGTTCATCTGATAATGGTTTACGGTTACATTTACATTGTTAGTAAACAGTACCGGAGCAATCTCCTTATCCCCTGCCATCTTAAGACTTATTGACGCTATATTATTGCTTACTGTATAATTGTAATCAACACTTGTATCATCAACTACTGTATGTCCTGTTACAGGTGTTACCGTAATCTGTACATCACTTCCATAATATACTCCGGCATTATAATAATCCTTCACGCCATCTGCATATACAGTACCATTTATAACCACCTTTGCTGTAGCAGCTATATACTGCGTGAAATTACCAGATGTATCTTCAGTGTAATAACATAAACAGTCATACTTAGTACTGTCAATCCATGAATTGATATCCAGTATATATTTATTCCTACTGTAATACAGTTTTACCACAGTACTGCCATCACTATTAATCACAGCATCAGCATTTTCAGCATAAACATAAGTAAATCCTGTATAGGTTTTCTTTAAAGTATCAAGTGAAGCTACCTTAGTATTTGTAGTTCCTGCAAAGGTCTTACTCTCATGCTTTGTATAGGTTTTACCGTCAAGATTCATCTGATAGTATTCAACCGTATACTTAGTACCTGTGTTTGCTGTCCAATTAGCTTTATAGGATTTGTTTCCTGTACTGCCTTTATATATACTTACATTTTTCTGCGGTATAGTACCATTACTGCCTGTCCATCCGACAAACACATATCCTAATTTAACAGGATTATTAAGTGCAAACGTAGATGTTTCAATGTTGTAACTTGTAGGATTGCTTACTACAACTGTTCCACCATTAAGGTCATAGCTGATTGTATAATTAATAGGTGTTGTCTTAGCTGTAAGTACCGTATCTTTATTAGGCATTGTATATACAAAGCTTAAATCATCAGATACCTTAACATCTCCATTGTACCATCCCTTAAATACATAACCGGTATTAAGAACTGCACTTACCTGTACATTGCTTCCAATGTTTACAACAGCCTTATCAGGATGTGATGTTGCTTTTATTCCCACATCACCTGTTGTCTGTAAGTTGGCTGCTTTAGGAGCTTCCTTAGTCCACTTGGCTGTAAATGTCACTGTTGCTCCATCTTCAGCTGTCAGATTACTATAGTCTGTCCTTGTTTCACCAGTCCATGCACTTCCTGTATGTCCTGATGTAGTACTGTCATATCCCGTAATTGTCCATCCTGTAAATGTATAGCCTGTCTTTGTAGGATTGCTTATTGTAACTGTACTGTCATATTCGGCACTGTCTGGATGCAATACTCCATGTGTACCGCCATCTAAGTTATAGGAAATCTTATAATTAATAGCATTTGCTTTTGCTATAAGTGATAAATCAGTATTTCCAACTGTTACTCCTGTATTGCGGATATCTGAATAAATCTTACCGTCACTGTACCATGCATCAAATTTATAACCTTTCTTTACATCTGCTGAAATAGTATGTGTCGTATTCTCATATACTTCTCTTCCTGATGTACATTCTGTTCCATCAATATAAGTTTTACTTATGCCTTTTCCTGCTGATGTTCTTAAGGTTACTTTCGGAATCTCATCATAACAAGCTATAAATCTGGTATCTTTACCAAGACCTACATCATCTCCTGCATAATCAACATAATAATACTGGAAATGCATAACTTCATTATTAAGATAATATGAATCAGGTACTAAATACATGTATTCACCACCATATTCAGTTTTACCTTCCCTGCTTGCTTTAAGCCATTTAGCTACATCTCCACCATAATTATTCTTACAGTCAAGATAATTTTTATTATCATTTGACCAGTTTGCTGTCTGTAATTTAGCATCCTCTGTACGCCAGCCGATAAATGTATAGCCTTCCTTTGCAGGTGCTTCTGGAAGTGTAATATCATTACCATCCCATCTAGCATGTACTGTATGATTTCTGCCTAACGGATAGTTAATTAATCCTTTTCCGTTTGCATCATACCAGTAGCCTTTTTTAAGTGTAGTTGTGTCAATACTGACAACAGATATATCAGTCCACCAGTCACTTGTATCTCCACACGCTTCTATCTCAATCCAGTCCTTTATATAAATATAACTGTATCCTTCCGCTGATTTATCATATCCGCTGTATACTGTTGCATTATTATCTTCTGATTCTGCTTCTATCTGCCAGCTTTCGCCGTTATCCGAACCGCCCCTATATGAAACCATTACATAGCCTTCAAATCCATAACAGTCTAAACGAAAACGTGCAGATGAATAATCGCTGCTTCCTGCATATACTGTTGTTGTCAACTTTTTATCACTTGCATAAAATGGATATGTAGTTGTACCATCATAAGTTGCACCACCATCTATAGTTGTGTTTGTACTTCCTATGTCTCCCGGTCTGTAATTATTTTTAAAATCACTTGTAGTATTTGTATGAATCAGTCCTTCAGTGTCATTCCAGTATCCAAGGAATTTAAACTTATTGATTATATCAGAATGTACCTTAGTGTTACCGTCAAAGAATGTTGCTGTGTATTCTCTCTTTGGTATTGTTATGTCTGATATCTTCATTCCCTGATATACGGTTACTCTTTCAGTTCCTTTAGTTGTTGCATCATTCTGTTCAAGGTTAAGTTCCTTTTTGGCATCTTCACTAAGCTTTGAATGATATTTTATCTTTCTTGGTTTATATGCCGACCAGTTTGTATATGAACCGTTGCTGTCTCTTCCGTCATATGTATACCACTTATTATCTGTTCCTAATTCTTCTATGTAGTCAATTACATAGTTTTTCTTCAGCTTAGGATAGTCCTTGTAATATGTGTCCGTCTGTACTGTTTCAGTATGTGCTGAAGTTTCAAAGCCACTATCATATTCAAAGCTTAAGGTTGTTTCGGTTATTACCTTTACGCTCCTGTTTCCGTCCATTGTCCATGAATCTGAATATTCACTCTGATACTTTGTTTTTGGACTGAAATCTGTCCATATCTTACTGCCTTCCTGAAAACCTACCATGTTATAGCCGCTTTTTAGATGTGCCTTTGTGATAATTGTATCTCCTGTACCAAAATCATGTGACTGTCCTGCTGTTGTGTAATTATAATCAGAACTATAATTATCAACTGACACATAATCCACACCTGAATCCCAGCTTATTGTCATGCTGTTGGCATTTCTTTCCCAAGTGGCTGTAATAGTAACTTCATCAGGTGCATATGCTCCTACTTCAAATGCAGTATCACTGTCATATTCTTTTGTATCAGTATTAGTGTCCCACCCTGCAAATGTATAACCATCTCTTGTAGGTGTACTGATTACTACATAAGGAGTAATACCAACTGCATCTGCTCTTACTGTGAAAGTTCCTTCGCATGGAGTATCTGCTCCCCTGCCAATTACTGTATGTTCTGCTCCTTCTCTATCGAGAAATGTTTTACCAATTCCAAGTTTATCAACCCATTGACCCTCGCTATAACCACAGCCATCTCTGTCTACATTAGATTTATAGTAAATATCTTCACTGTCTCCACCATTCAAATCAATGGTAACAGTAATCGAATAATTATATTCATCTACAGCTTTAGCTGCCATAAGATTACTAAGTGGAATAGCTGTAATGAATGTAACAACCGTAAGTAACATTGCAAGATACCTTCTTAATACATTCTCTGGCTTTGCTTTTATGGCTCTTTTTAACATGTTATTTTTCTTTAATTTCAAGAATTTCATGCTATTTAATGGACCTGCCCTATCTCCCCCCACAGGGATTTTGTTGCTGTTTCTAAACATACTTAAGCTCCTTCCTGGCTAATATACCATATTATTTATGTAATAAAATCCATCAAAATAAATAAAAATTATAAACTATTTTTCTTAAAATAATGTAGACAAATTTGGAGTAAATTATCATTTAATTATTACACCTAATATATGACAGACAAAATAATTTATTTTTAGGCATAAAGAAAGAGACTATCTGAACTTAATCAGACAGTCTCACAAATCTTATTAATTATTAATATCTTGTAACATATGACGCTCTAACCATTCCACAATCATATTCGCCTATTGGAAGACTTACATATGCTGAAACTCTTTTTCCATTTACCTTTCTTTGACCACCATAATATGTATCCCTTACAATTCTTTCCGCCATTCCGCCAGTAGCATCTTCTGAGCATAATGTATAAACAATATATACCGGATAAGTTCCGTAAACACCATCACCGTCAACACCTGTATATTCGCCCTCAATTGGTGTATTAAGTGGATAAGGACATGGCTTAGATGGGTCAGAATCTTTATCAATTAAATCTTCATCACCTTTCATATGTCCACCATTCATATAGTCATCATAGAAGCTGTTTCCAGTATTAGATGAACCATTGTCTGTATTTCCAGTATCGTTATTATCTGAATTATCCGGCTCATTATAATCCGGTACTTCCGGCTGTGGCTCTGGTGCTGGCTTGCTGTAGTCCGGTGTGTTATCCGGTGCTGCTTCATTCCCCGTTCCTTCTGATACATTGCTGTCTGTATTTCCACCATCAGCTACAATTGTATCTCCCTTTGGTTCTTCCTTCGCTGCTATATCAGCCTTTGTCTCTTCTGTGCTTTCAGCTGCATCATCTATCTTGGCACCTTCTGATACCTTTACTTCTGTACCATCTGTCTTTACAAGTGTAGAAGCATTCTTTACCTTGATGTCACTCACTGAAAGTTTCCCATTATCAATAGATGCCTTTCCTGTAAATACAGCTTTATTTCCATTGTTATCAATCACTTCTATAACAGCCTCGCCATTGTCACTTACTGTTGCATTGCCCTCAAGCTTGGTTGTCACACCATCTGCATCTGTGTAATCAAATACTACCTTGCTTGGCTTCTTAGTATTGTTCTTGTCTACTGTTGTAACCGCTTCTGCTGCAGCTGTTGTATTATTATCCTTTACGGTATTATTCTTCTTTCCACAGGCTGTCATTCCAAAGGCTAGTGTAAGGACTGCCATTGTGATTAACGATGTTTTGATTAGATTCTTTCTTATCATATATGTAACCTCATTTCTTTTTATAATTATACTATCTTTCTGTTGTTCATACTTTAAGTTAATTGACGAAGCTTGTCAATATCTTTCTAAGTTACGATGAACTACTCACGACCGACAACTGCCGGATGGAGCTTTCTTACTTATATCTCAATAATCACCTAACTTGTTCGCAGCATTATACATTTTAACAGCATTCTCGATACTTCTTACATTAATTCTGCAACAATTAACACTTTCGATCATCCTGATACTCGGCAGTAAATCCATATAGCGCATCTGCAGCGCACAGGTCGGATCCTTTGTTCGGACAATTCGGTAATCTTTTTCGATGTTCTTAATATAAGTATCGTTTTTCCCTTCTACTAAGAAAAATACTCTTTTTTCTTTGAACCTTCGGTCATGAAATTATAATCCTCTTTTCTATAAATTTCTAATGCTTATATATATGAAATTTGAGAATTTGGGACAAAAGTAAAAAATAATTACACGATGCTGCTGACTCGGATGTGTCTATTCCAACAGCTCGGTATTCTTTGCACGTTTTTTCGCAAGCAACTTTATGCTTGTTGAGTTGGAAATCGTGAATATAATACTCAGCAAAGCTGCAATCCCTAACAATAAGTTTGTTGTATCGCTTCTGCCATCTAATTCTTCCGAATCTGAATCTGGCTTTGAAATATTTTTGTCACTTATATCACTGATTACCCCATCTTTTATCGTTGATACAGCCATGTTTTCAAAATATATAGTAATTACACTATCTTTGACTGAATACGAGTATTCATTGCCTTGCGTTAAGAATGTACCGCTGTACCGTTGGTCTTCTATGATCCTGGCGTCAGAATATTGGTCCTGAATTGCTTCTTTTATGTTTTTCAATGAGTCATTCCTCATCTGATATTCTCCAAACAAACATAACAATGAACTTAATATCATTGTGATTACAATTTTAAACTCTAATTGTTTATTATTAGCTGATGTAAGTAAATGTACAACCAGTAATACACAACTTAATATCATTCCTACAAAGCCTATTATTGCCATAGGGACTGCCGAACTTGTCCCATATGCGGTATTAAATAAATCCATAATTTCTGTTTTCATAATACAAAATTCCTTTCCTTTTTTTAACAGCGGAAACACCTAATCTTTAGATTCGGTGTTAGCTGCTTTATGCAGTTGCCTAAGAGACTGCTATTTCCCGCCAGCTGCCACAATGTACCGTTTTTAAGATTTTACTTACCTGTACTGATTTGCCATTCTCAAGTAAAGCTGTTTTTCCACAGTTATTAATCCCCTTAACAATACATCTGCCATATTTCTTACTCCACACTAAATCTCCTAGTCTGTAGGAATAATGCTGACTCCGGATAGAATAGCATCCCTTTGTTACCTTCCAGCATCTTTTTTAAAAGTAATGAAAGACAGGATTCTTGTCATCCTTTAAATGTAATTAAGCCACTCTGGGTTAATCTCATAATCCGTATTTTTGATACCAAGTTTTCTTCTTATTCTTTTATGCTTTTTAACATTTTTAGCATAATATGTTCCGTTTGGATGTTTGAACCCTTTCTCAATATCCCAAAAACAACAAAATGTTGGTGAATATGCTTGCTCAACTATAAATCCACATCTGCTACAACTTCCATGTTGCTCTACTGTTCCCCATCCAAATTCAGAATAAGAACAATACTCAAATGTTTTTGTTTTACAGATAGGACATTTATCAAATTGATAACCCCATCTTGGTTTTCTTTGTTTCTTCATAGTATTATTCTCCTTCAAATTCATCCCAATTAATCAAAACATACTGCTTATAAGCTGGATAATATGTAGTCGTTCCTGTCTGATCTTTACACCATCCATCTAACAGATCTTGCAGACCACCAATATCACACTGTTCATAAGCATCTTCATGTAGCTCTTGGCAAACATTGTCAACTACATTATCAGCGTCAATGTGAATCTTTTCTACACTGCACACCCATAATCTCTCAGGTCTTATGTATATTTCTTCGTCAGTATAATTTGCTGCATAATCATCAAAGAAATCATCAACCGTGCTGTAATACTCATCAAATTCCTCACAATAAAGCATTGTGTCTACGTCTTTTTCATCAACTGGAACAGCTTTAGAAACTTTTTCGTTCCACTTCCTTATTCTCTCTTCCTCATCGGCTTTCTTCTGACCTTCACAGTCACAATGCATATATCCTTGATTTTTATATGGCTGTCCACAATAAGGACACAACCTCTGTACACCATTGAAACAACTCTGACAAAATGAGAGTGCTTGATGCTTGTATGGGAAATGTTCTCGTTTATCAGCTTCAGAATCATCACCTTTGATGCCATAAATGTTATTCTCAATTTTCATTCCAATACCATTGCAGATAGGGCAAATTCTTTCGTGTTCTGTTAAGTCTTTGACGAGAATTTTAGGAAATGATTTTTGAATTGCTTCGTAAAGATTTACTTCTTCTCTATGCGTTAAACTCATACTGTTATCCTCCTACGCTCCTGTGTTTGCTTTCAAAACACACTGTTCTTCATTCATATCAATTTCTGTAACAATAATCTCCTGACACTTTTTGAAATCATCTGAACTCAGTCTCGCTTTTCTTTCAGCATGTAATTCTTAACAACCTTTGTAGCAATATTCCTGCTGCCAAGTTCATTTAAAAAAGAGAAGTATCTTCGTTCAACCAGTCCCATGTTTTCAAATTCATAGGTTCATTAAAATCCACCATATTAATTACGGAAATTTTGTCAAACTTGTCATCTATTTCTTTTTTCTTTTCAGATACTACTTCATCGATCATATCTTCTATACCCACCTCCCTTCATTTGGCTATTCCTTGTATATATGAAAATTGAGGATTTGGGACAGAAAAAATCTGAATTTTTTTGTCCTAAAATTTGAATAATCGTATATATGAATGCAGGTAAAATAAATCAGGAAGGAAAAACAGCATATGATTATTAGAATCAATCTCAAAAATTCATATTATATTCCTTATATTCAGAAATATCTGCTAAGATTCGATGTTAATTCTGTTACGGATATCATTCCCGGTAAAGACAGTAAGAATGAAACAGCGTTAAAGCAGTTCATAGAAACAAATGTTAAAAGAATTTCTATCATTAATGATGAACATCGATCAGATGAGGAATGCTCATGGCTAGAAGAACGAATAAGAAAATCTCTTTATTCATACCTTTTATCAGTGCCAGATCTCGATGAAGAAGATGCTGAACTGACTGTAAAAATGATGGATATTTCATTTCCTAAGTATTTTGAAGACAAAGACGAGGACGGCTGTTGCTATTGGTTTTCGCACAGCAGGACTGTTGTGGTGCAATAGAAAAAATATGAAAAAATTAAGGATTTGCGCCTGTAATATTGCATAAATAATATGTACATATATTTTTTCATTTTGGTTGTCCTAAATTCAGGAAAAACATATATATACATTGCAGAAAGGTAATAACACTTTTCCTGACTGCATGTATTTGAAAAAATAAAAAATGTTTGTCCTAAAATCTGGATAATCATATATATGTAAGCAGGACGAATTAAGAGCCATTGGCTCATACGGTAGAGATGAAGGTTCGATTCCTTCTCCTGCTACTTATTTTGCTTCTATCGTTCATCGGCTAGGACACTACTCTGTCACAGTAGAGAAATGAGTTCGATTCTCATTAGAAGCGTTAGACGGTTACATAAATGCAGATAAGCAGGCGTAATCGTTAGTAAAAACAGATGACAAAAGTAGGAACAAAACATCTGTTATTGTCTTGAAAATCATCCTACAAGTAGAGACATTTTTTGTGTCACTAGCTCAGTTGGTAGAGCATACGACTTTTAATCGTAGGGTCACGGGTTCAAATCCCGTGTGACACACTTATATGCCGATATAGCACAATGGTAGTGCGACTGCCTTGTAAGCAGTAGGTTGTTGGTTCAAGTCCGACTATCGGCTCTCGCTAAACAAAGTTCTAAGTACAAGAATGAGTTTAGTGCTATATTACTCATCAGTTTTATAGCTATACTGTTGATGATACAGTCGAGGTTAAAGAGCGTTAGTGACTAGCAGTGGTGTTATGCTTTATAATGAAGCATGTTAAGCTAATGACACACGGTTAGGTTTGAGATGTAGAGAGCAAGTCTCAGAAGGCAAGACCTATCAGAATACCAAGCATCTTAGGATTGCAACCTCAGTGATGAGAAATAGCTAAATGCAGGTGTAGTACATCGGCTAGTGCGCCAGACTTCCAATCTGGATAGACGGGTTCGATTCCCGTTACCTGCTTTGCTACTATAAAGACCGTCAATCTTGTAGCTATGCCATTGAGAATATGGTCGAGAGTTCAATTAGCGTTAGTGACTAGAAATGCGTTTAAGGGATTAAACTTAAAAAGTAGATGATAGTTTGCCGACTATACAAATGGCAAATGATACTAGTTTATCATCTTCTGATTAGGCTTACTCCTTATAAATATGGTATTGCATAAGTTTCAACGGGTGAACACGGCAGGTGTTTATTATTACATAAGCACTTCGTTAGAGGTAAGGGGTTCGACTCCCCTATGCAGTATTTGATACCGTCAGAAATGACACCGTGAAAGCGCAGGGGACAATCTGCAAATATCGACCCCTATACGGTTGCAGGGTATCAATTTATAAATTTATAAATTATGTCTGTACGTTAATTGGTAAACTGCCGTTAATTCGGTATAATGCAGGTTCAAGTCCTGTCAGTCATAATTGAGTGGGAACGCAGACTATAGTTCGTAAGGGTGTCTGCGAGACTGTGAGTTGAGAAAACTGTTCTAACAGTCATTTTTTTTAACATTGTCCTAATTTTTCGATTTTCATATATACAATGTATGAACGAATTGTTAATTATTTTTACCTCTTTATAACATAATAATCGTTTCCCTGTCTGGGTGGCAGACATATTATATGTGGCAGGTCCGAGTCCTGTACAGGGAAATCAGTATATTTTCAGACAAATTTGTCTGATCTGATATACCTCCTTTTTTTATTTGGTGCATCTGATGCCTGATGGCAGGCATTAGCTTCTGCTAAGAAACGGGTTCGATTCCCGTCAGATGTACTGGGACGGTTTGTTGCGCTTCCGCCCCGCGCGTGTTTTCATGTTTTTTTGTTTGAAATAGGTGCATCTGTAGCTTAACTGGCAAAGCGTTGGTTTGGTGATCCATGATGCAGGTTCGAGTCCTGCCAGGTGTATTGGAACAGTACTGTTCCATAACTTAATACTTTTTTAATCCATAAGTTATGTCTGTAGCTTAATTGGATAGGAAGCGCCGGCGCAGTAGTCGGAGGTGCAGGTTCGAGTCCTGCCAGGCATAATCAGAATGCAGAGAGTGCGAGCTGACTGAACAAAAGGTTTATGTGTGAAAGATAAGAAAACCATGGATATCTTATCAAGTATTATATGAATAAACAGCACAAAATAACATTACGCATATGGGTAGATAATAGCAGGCTCTTTGAGAGGTGTGAAAAGTATGGTGTACAACACATGAAGTAGCCGAGTATATAATTATACTTTTGACCTGCCGCCCATTTGGTTCTCTAGCTCAGTTGGTTAGAGCATCCGGCTCATAACCGGACGGTCCTGGGTTCAAATCCCAGGGGAACCATTCCGCATCAATTGTATGGGTTTACGAGAAACCCAGTGTCGGATTGCAATGATGCGGATTTTCCTTCTCAATATTTGAGTATTTTAGGTACTGCATAAGTTTCATCGGTTGAACACGGTAATTTTGTCTGTTGGCGGGTATGGACAAATTGTCGAGGCAAGGGGTTCGACTCCCCTATGCGGTATTACTAACCTATCCATCAGGTTAGCAAATATATAATTAACATAAGGAGGGCATTTATGACAAAACCAGAATTAGTCAGTGCTATGTCAGAAAAGACTGGGGTATCAAAGAAAGATGCTGCTGCCAGTATAGATGCATTTGTAGAAATCATCTCTGATGTATTAAAGCATGGTGATAAGTTGCAGCTTGTCGGTTTCGGAACATTTGAAGTATCTGAAAGAGCTGCAAGAACAGGCAGAAATCCGCAGACAGGTGAAGATATCAAGATTCCTGCTGCCAAGATTCCTAAGTTTAAGGCTGGTGCAGCTTTAAAGAATGCTGTAAATTCAGGCAAGTAATTTTTATTTTTTGATCTGCAGGGCAGCTTACTGCTGCCCTTTTTTGGCTCTTGCAAGGAAAGCTGTCAGTTTTTGTACCCATTTTTTCGACACCAGGTTCGATTCCTGGAAGAGTCATTTTAGACAGAAATATTATATTTCTGTCTGACTTACTTTTTGCCTCCGATATTTTTTCATTACCGGCTCTCCGGTCTGGTGGAGACATAAAGATGGGTTCGACTCCCAACCGGAGAAATTTCAAAGAATTTTCATTAACAATATCATAAAGATCATAAAGGAGAATTAAATGGAATTAAAATCATTAAAGCCTTATGGTACAACAGGAGCTTTTATAGCTGGAAATATTATAGGTGCATTAAGCATTGCATGTATTGTTCCCGCAATTATATTTCTCTTTAAATTTAAGGCTTTTTATTCAGCTATATTTATAGGTACTGCCATTTTACTCTATTTTATATACAGATTCATTGATTTAAGATATGAATGGCATCAAGATGCAAAACTTAGTTGTACAGAATATGGTATAAAGTATCAATACAGAATGGTTACATTTAAAATGCCTGCTGTTTATGTTATAAAAGAAATTGAAAAGATAGAATCCAAGAAGAATATGCTTGTTGTCTACGGCAGAATTTCTTACAAAAACCCATCCGGAGCATATGCGGCTGTTATGGTAAAAAAATGTAAGATTGCAGGAAGATATGATGAAAATACATTCAAACATATACAGGAATACCTGATGCTCAATGTGCCGCAGGAACATTAATACTACTATCCCACTGGAGAACGGATCCGGTGGGATTTTTTGAAAATTAAGTTACCTCAATCTCTGAATCTTTAGATTCGGAGAGCGTCAAATTGACAGGGGATGCGAATGGGTGTTAATATGATTATGTAAAAAGAGTGCTACCGATAGACGGTTAGCCTACCGGATTAAATAAAAAAATAACCGCTTAGTTTGGTGGACTGAGGACGGTTATTTTTTTTGTGTTTTGTTTCCGATATATCCAAGTCCAAAGCAGGATAAGCCGAAGCTTAATACTGCAATAAGACTTTCTATAGTCAACATTAGCATCCCTCCTTACTATGAAATTCTATATAAAATGGTATCTATGTAATGTTCTGATTGCGGCAGCAGGCATTATTTTCCGTACACCCTCTTCTGCCACCCTTCTTTCCCATCCAGATAATCCGTCAATGATAAAAAGCGATTTTATGCAGATTTCTTGTATATATTATGTCCCAAATTTTAAGAAAACGGATATATATAGGTAAGAAGATAACAAAACAAATTGTAAGGCAGGTACTTGCATGGGAAAATATAATTTATATTGGAGGGAAAAATATGGCGTGGTATTACAGGACATATGCTTGTGGACATGAAGGCAGGGAAAATGTAACAGGAAAAACAGAAGAAAGAATGTACAGAGTTGAAAAGCTTTTCAGCGGATTGTGTCCGGAGTGCAGAAAGCGGCAACAGGAAGAAGAACATGCACAGGTAAATGCACAGGCAGAGATAAAATCACTTGAACACAGTTTCCCACAACTTTCAGGAAGCGAAAAGCAGATTGCATGGGCCAATACAATAAGAATAAAATTTTATGAAGACTGTATCAGCAGGCAGGATAATCCGGACAAAATCATAAATATTGAGACAGACGCAAAGTTTTGGATAGATAACAGAAATAATCTTTGTCAGGATTTTATTGACAAATATATTGAAAAGAAACTGGAAGAACTGCAGCACAAAACTGCTGTAGAAAATGGTACTGTTGAACCGGCAGAGAAAAAGCATGACGGTGTTGTTGAGATATCAGAATACAACAGCTATGGAGTATATAAGGTAATACTCAAATACAAGAAAAATGATGACTTTAAGAATATTGTAAAAGCTCATGGTTATGTCTGGGATGATGGCGAATGGATCAAAAAGCTGACGCGCTTCACAGGTGCGTATAAAGACAGGGCTGCAGAAATCGGTAATATTCTGCTTAAGAATGGATTTTCTATAAGCATAACGGACGAAAAAATAAGGGATATGGCTGTTAATGGCAGCTACAAAGAAGAAGTAACAAGATGGATTACGGAAGGTGCAGAACCGTTTCATGTATATATCCGTCTAACAGGAAATGATGCTGTTTATAAAAAGGCTATGTCTATTACAGACGCAAAATATAGTAATTCCAAAGTTGAAGTTACAGGCTCGCACTATAGAGAAATAAGAAAGTTTGCTGAGGAGAACAGCTTCAAATTTACAGGCGAAGCAGACAGGATTCTGCAGAAATATGAGGAAAAAGATAAGAAAAAGGAACAGGCAAACACATAAGAATATACAAGCTCACTACTTCCCTGCTTTCCAATCCGGATAAGCAGAATTTCAGAAAAATTGACATATAATCATATTAGTGATAATATGATTATGTAAAAAGAGTGCTACCGATAGACGGTTAGCCCCTATGGTTGATTAAAATAACCGCCCATGTTTTGCAAGGACTGGGGCGGTTATTTTTTTTGTGTTTTGTTTCCGAATGTATATCCTATCTCAAAGCATGTCAGTCCAAAAGCTAACACTGCAATAAGACTTTCTATAGTCAACATTGGCATCCCTCCTTACTATGAAATTCCATATGCAATGGTATCTATGTAATCAGAGGGAACACTAATGCCCCTCTGTTAAAAGGGGCTAACCGCCTACCGTTTAGTAGTAGCACTCCATATATATTGTAACACATTATCCATATATTAACAACGCTAAATCCGCTTAAATACTGATATTCTAATCATTTCTGCCAGCAGAAACCGTTCTGTAATTGCGGCAGCAGGCATTATAATCTCAAACGTAAAAGAACACTTCTATTCTAATTTTTTGCAGATTTTACATACTCTGCAAGCACACATAATCTGTCTAATATTGCATTTACATCTTCTTTTGTTCGCCTGCGGTTCTGGATGCGCCGCTCTATGTCTTTATAAGTCCTACAGTCTATCATGTTCCCGAAATACATGGATTTAAGCCTTTTGTATAATGCTGCATCATCTTTTTTTTGCTTTTGCTGTATAAAATACTGGTGTTCTTTGTTCTGGATAAAGAATGTACAAATATGCCCTTTATCTTTATGCAGACAATTGTGGGATTTGCAATATGCAGCACTGACATAACCTTTATGCGCGTCACAATAACAGTATCCTACTGGTTCCTTGTCTGTAATTTTATTATCTATAAGAGAATAATAACTCTTATTAAATTCGATCATTCATACACCTTCTTTCCTACTTTTGCTTACCTATATATACCAAGCGGGGAAAGATTTTTTCTCATTACACTTTTACCAAATAAAATACTGGAGAATTGTCCGTTCTGTTGCAGCACTTTCAGACATGGCAGCAGACATCTATATTTCGACACTAATCAAACAAGTATCCGGAACGAGTCTATTACCTATATCCCGCCAGATAATCCTTCAATGATGAAAACTATATATGATTTGTTATATATGGAATTACACTTATGAAGCATATAAATATTGAAATATAAAACCATATAAAGAAAAGAAATAGAGGGTGCATATGTAGTTATATAGGAAATATAGGAGAAAATTAGCTTGTCCTAAACTATAGTTTTTCGTATATACATACATAGGTAAAGGAAATAATAAGGAGGTTCAAGGTGTTGGGTAAATTAGTAGATATAGAAGATGTCAAATCGCTTATTGATGATATTTATGAGAGAGAAAAAGATATTATAAATATGGATTATAAAAGAAACACTATTAAAGACAGAATAGATGAATTAGATACAGCTTTTGATGTGAATAGTGTTGTAAGTCAATTAGAGGATTTGGGTAACGAAGAGTGTTCTTATTATGAGGGTACTCCATATAAGGATGTTATTATAGAATGTATTAACAAGGTTCTTGAGATAGTAAAATCAAATACAACAAATAGAATTACAAAAGAGACAAACATGATGTAGTTGTAACAGACAACGGAACTGAAGTATTTAGGAGAGCCGTAACAAAACAAACTATAGCAATAGCAAACGCTATATATTTTACGCACAAATATGCAAATGCGAAGCAGGAGGTGATTATATGCTAAAGGTAATAAATATTGAATGGGATACGGATAACGATCATAACTTACAAAACGCTTTGCCAAAAGAAATAGATATTCCGGAGAGTATTAATACCATGGACGATATTTCAGATTATATATCTGATGAGACAGGTTTCTGTAATTTCGGATTCGATCTGGTGTAAGAAAAGGGGATTATTTGGAAAGATGTTTAGAATGAACCTCTTTCTTTATTACCTATCTATAAATACGTGTTTCAAAGGAAAGTGAGGAAAAATATGTTTGAATATAATGGTTATCATTTTGAACCAGTAAGAAAGTTAAAAGAATCAGAAAAGAAGGATATATGTACATTTTCTAAACATATCAGGAGTGATAGAGAACTTGGGATATGTGATTACAATGTCGATTGGAAAAAACATAATTATAGTTGGAAAGATTTCTATTCGGCAAGTAATGACAGCCAATTAGACATATTCTTGTGTGTAGAAAACGGTAAATTGTATGTACCTTGCGAACATGAGTTATTTCGGTTTGAAGAAAAAGAACATAAGTTGCCTACTGTAAAGAAAATAAAGCATTGAAACTAATATTTACAAAGATTGAGGTGATGTAAAATGATAACAGAAAATATACGGAAACAGTTAGCAGATTATAGAAAGCATGGCAAAAAGTTAATATATCTCATCAATTATCTTATGGGATTAATTGATGATGAAGATGATTTTGAAAATATCATCATAAGGGAAATGAAAGCACTTGCATTTAATGAAGATGAGATTGTTGAATGTTTAGAGTATCATTTCGGGTTTGACATGAGTTGGCATCCGATGAGTGTTAATAATAAGAAGGAGTGATTGATATGTGTATATACTGTAAAAGAAGAACGGATGTAAAATTTGGATGGGAACAACCCAAACTACCGTATCATAACAATATGCCATGATTTACAAGAAAGAAGGGTTATAGATAGGATTATTAATATTAACAAAAGCGTTCCAGCCGGATACTTAGTCTGTTCTTCATACAGAATATACTGGCAGCAGTCCTGTTCTGATCTGTATTCCAGTCAGGAATATTGTAAATATCCAGTATTAGCCCACTCTGCTGCCATAACTGTTTCACTTCCGATACGTTCTGCAAATCAGATATTTCAATTCTGATTTCTATGCGGCATTGGCAGCAGTCCTGTTCTGCTATGGATATCTTCACGCTTTTTCTCATACCGCAAATGCATATCTATTCACACGGATTGCAGCTCCGCTCTCCTGCAGGATCATGTAATCGTCACAACAAAAATTTATTCGGTAGCGCGATTCGCCAATTATTACTGCTGTCAAAATATCCGCAAATATACCTTAAACGATACCCTAGACACACCCGCAAGAACGTATTCCAATCAGGAATATTTTATACCACTTCGGAATAAGTCTGTTCTGCTGCCATAATACATTTCACATCCTACATCGCAAAGTCACCCCAGACAATACCCTAGACATACTCCTGCTCCATTTTTCCATCAGATCACGGTAATTATCCCACTCATAATTTGTTTAGTAATTTGGTGGTGCGATTCGTCAATTATGACTGCTGCCAAAATATCCGCAAATATACCCCAAACCATACCCTAAAAGCACCCCATCCCTGTTCCCCAGCCGGATACTCAGCTCCGTTCTTCATACAGGATGTACTGGCAGCAGACCTGTTCTGGCGTGAACACTTCCGTATTTCCCCCCTATACCGCAAATGCACCCCTAAGGCACCCTTTTATACCATAACCGTCTGCAGATTACAGCAGCCATGTTACAGGAACATTAACAGTTTTCTTCTGGTATCTGCTGCCATATCCATCCGTTTTGTCCCGTTTTGCCCCATTTTGTCCTACCTAGACTGGCGGTGGATAGTGTATATTACAATTCTGATTTATTTTCATCGCACAACCAATACCGTAATCTATTACTGTATACTATTATTATGATATACTTTCCTTTTTCTTTTGCACCACTTGTATATCACAATACAGATATACATTACTCCATCCCTTGTCTTTACTGTATATTACTATTATGATATACAGATTTGTTCCGCAAAATAATTCTGTATAGCACTATTATGATATACATGTTTCCCAACATAATAGCATTTTGTATATCACAATACTGATATACTCGAACTCATATGGCAGCAGAACTGTATATTACAATTATGATATACTTTTTCATTTCCTTCTTTATATTCTGTATATCACAATACTGATACCACTCTTCATCTCACAACCAAAACTGTATATCACAACTCTGATATCAGATTTTCTCCCACTATCTCTCCTGTTCTTAAAAATTTCCGCTGTTCCACTTGTGAGACGATTCTTTTTTACTCTCTTTTGTTGTGAGATGGCTCTATTACTCGGTTTTGGTTGTGAGACGACCCCGTTCCTACGGTTTCGCTCTCCATTCCACTATACCTGACACTTTCGGTTGTGATACGATTTTACAACACCCAGTTCTGGTTGGGAATATCCCTTTTATTCCCCTTTTGCACCCCTTTCGTATCCCTTACAGTACTGGTATTTAAGTCTTATTAACGCTTTTATTGTGGGATTGTTGTATTAAATTAACATACAGCACAAGTCCGCTACCCGCTCCGTCCTGCCAGTTTTCTTTTACCTTTACAATCCGTTTTGCATCCGGTTCCGACCGACTTTTCCTATCTCTTTCAGACTGGCAGCAGGCTTATTTCCATTAAACCAATTTTATACTCCTATCAGTACTGGTTCAGCCCCTTTTTATACATCTTTTACACCCCTACAGTAACTTTAGGGGCTGTTTTACTAACTTTTGGTCTGAATTTGGTAACTTTTATTATTGTTTTGGTGTAGTAACGGTATTGTAAGCGATTAACTTTTGAAAGTTAATGTTAACTTCTGAAAGTTTTTAATGATATTGTTGATATAGTGAGTGAATATACACTTATCTATGAAACACAGCGGACCTTTGGTGTATTATAATACGGCATTATTTTATTTTTGAGACAGCTATACAACAGTATATGATTCCTGGCATACAGTAAGCTCTGTTTCGTCAACAAAAAAAAAGAACCATACACAGCCGTATAAGCTGTATACAGTTCTTATTATTTATGCCGCTGTCTGAGAATATTCCTTAAAGCGGCTTATAATATACATTGCAAACGGTATAAGTCCATATCCGCCTGCAATATGCACTCCTATCACAGATGCAATAAATGTTACCATAACCAGTCCGTAGAATATACCAAACGGCACTGCTTTGAATTTACTGCTCTGATATCCGTAATCGATTCTTGTCAGATATACTGGCGCATCAATCTTTACTGCCCTTGTATGAAGATGCATTCTTCTCATATATCTGTCGTCTGACTTAAGCTTGAGGAATGTCCTTGCAAATACCTTTCTGATTATATACAGCAAAAGAATCACTGCAAAAGAAAATACATATGCTTTGACCTTTGGAATGGCGTATATATCGCTCCACCATAGTTTAAAATCGTTCATCATTAACTGCCACTGGTATAATACATTATCTGACATAGCATCCATAATATGCCTCTTTCTGAAAGCCTTTCTACTTTCCTTTTTTCTTATATATACCAAGGTTTTGTCTGATATTTGGAATACTCTGTTTATCGAGATGTGAACTACTCACAACTAATTAATAATTTTCTCCTGATATGTATTTAACAACTGTCTCCTCATTTTTAATCACAAGAGTATTATTAATGATTTCAAAGCTGAAAATTTTATCTTCTGAAGTGAAGTAACCTTTATTATTTTTAGTATTTCTGTCAAACTGAATTAAAATATTTTCAGCATTACTATAATTATCATTAATAGCTTTTTTAATGTTATCTGTTCCCTGTTTTTTACTATATATCTTGATACCAGTCATAACTATAAGCATACTTATCCCCAATATAATTACAATTATACTTACAATATTTCTTCCTATATCCTTTATAAAAAGAATAAATAATACAATCATAATCAATACAAAAGTAATCATCATTGCAGTAACTACTGTACTATTTATCAATCTTGTTCCGAACATATAATTTCACTACCTTTCATAATTTCCTTTTTCCAATTCTGTCTTGTGATACTTAATTGTTTCTTCTTTATTTTCCCAGATTTCTGTATACTCTTGTGTTCCATAACTTAAGTATTTTTCTCTACATTGTAAATTGTATACTCTATAGCAGTATCTTTAACTACTTCTTCAGCTAAACTCATATCAGTACAGAATATCTCAATATGCTTAGAATTTATAATACCAAGCCATATAGATTTACTGTCTATTTAATTAATTCTTAAGCATATCTGCATACTCCCACAAGTTCTGCAGTTCATATGTACTTATTATCTGTGAACTCTCACTTAAGAACGGACTGATGTCAGCTTCCTGTGGTCTGCCATATGCATCCACATAAAACGGTGCAAAAATCACCAGTTTGTGTCTTGCTCTTGTAATTGCAACATAAAATAATCTTCTCTGCTCCTCTATTTCATCCTCATCACACCATGGATTAGGAAATGTCTTGTCGGTACAGTTAAGAATATATACCCTGTCCCACTCCAGTCCCTTTGCAGAGTGGATTGTAGAAAGCACTATGGCATCATCCGTTTCATTCATGTTAATACCATCCAGAGTCATTGCATAGACAAATTCCTCTGCTGTATAGTATCCCTTTATCATTTCGTAGAAAATGGCAAATTCTTTCTTGTTATCCTTATTCTTTTCAATCAGTGCTTCCTTGTCTGTAGCTTTAATATTGCTTGTCTCATACAGTATAAACATCTGACGAAAATAGAAATCATCAATCATATGTATCTGGTCCGCAAGCGGTTCATTTTTAATTTTTCTTATAAAGTTGCAGAAATTTTCCAAGTCATTGTAATATCTTTTCTTCTTATTTTCGTCTGACAGCAGCCATTCCATTCCATATGCAACTACTCCATCCGAAAGTCTTTTGGCATTGACTGAGCCAATATTTCTGATTATTTTAATAATACGATTGAATGAAAGTTCATCTCTCTGGTTGTTTGCAAACTTAAGGAGTGCTAAAACATCCCTTACATAATCCTTATCCATAAACTTAGGACCACCATGTTTTACATATGGTATTCCTGCCTTGTTAAGCTTTGCTTCCAACAGATATGATTCCCTTCCGGTCTTGAAAAGTATAGCAAATTCACGCAGAGGCTTTTTCTCTGACTGATATTTCACGATTTCGTCATATATGTAATCAATATCATCTGATGATGAATAGTGTCTTATTATGTCCGGCTTGTAATGCTCCGCAAACTGTGCTGTCAGGTTTTTCTCAAACTTCTCCTTGCCGGATAATATTACTGCATTTGCTGTGTCAAGAATCTCCTGATTTGATCTGTAATTCTGATTCAGGATTATGATTTTGGTATCCTTGTACAGATTCCTGAAATTAAGAATATTCTTAAAATTAGCTCCCCTAAATCTGTATATGCTTTGAAAGTCATCACCTACCACACATATATTGTTATGTGTTTCGTCAGTGATGAGCTTAAGCATTTCCAACTGAAGCTCATTAGTGTCCTGGTACTCATCTACCATGATATATTTGTAAACCTGTTTTACCTTATCCTGTACACTTTTATTGTTTTTTAGCATCTCATTACACATAACAAGCAAATCATCATAAGTAAAATATATATGTGACTGCTTATACTTTTTCCATGCTTCAACCAACTCTTCACATATGTCGGCGTGCATCATTAATTTGGAATCTTCCATTAATACATCCCTGAAATATCGTCCGGTATTGACTGATAAAGAATATGCTCCAAGTATTTTTTTGTATGGCGGAATGGTTTCGTCCTTATACAGCTCATACCTTTCTGTATCATTGTTTTTCAGATACTCATACATGTTATTCTTTGCTACATCCATGGCATCTGCAGAATCGTTTTCAGACAGTATTGTAAAGTCTCCTATTCCTGCCATGGAACCATATTCTTTCAGGAGTTTTACGCAAAATGAATGAAAAGTACACGCCGTCAGGTCATTACTTATCCCCGGTAATTCCCTTTCTGCTCTCATTTTCATCTCATCTGCCGCCTTGTTAGTAAATGTAAGCATAAGTACATTGTTCATATTGATACCATGTTTGTACATGTTTACAATACGGCTTATAAGACTGTGAGTTTTCCCTGAACCAGCTCCGGCTATGATTAACACCGGACCATTGATTGTATTTACAGCTTCCTGCTGTGCTTCATTTAACATACAAATAAGTCCTTTCTGTTTTTATATATATACCAAGATGCAATTCATTTTTTAGATGCAAAAAGACAGTGGATAACGCGCATATACGCTACCACTGTCTCTTTCACCAATCATAATTCTTCTTCTCAATTTCTCAATGATATTCCGTTTACCTCTACATTATCATTGAGCTGAATTACAAGACACTGTCTGCCGTCAATAACCTGAGTGCTTACAATGTCAGTCTTATCAGAATTGATCTTAATTACAACATCTGGCGTCTTTACTTCAAATTTTTTTCCAGACGAAACATTTGATGCCGCGAGCTTTTCATCTCCGGCGGCCATCTCGAAATGTTCTTCAAAATTGCCAAGTCTCTCTTCCTTAACCCCGCTCTTTTCAAGCAGATCTTTCATCTCTGTCTTATCAAGCATAACCGGTGCCGGATTTTCCTGCTTCTTCTCTTCTATAATCTGCTCAAGATTTTCATGGATATTTTTCACAACTTCAAAGTCAGCATCTTCACCAAGCGCCTCACTTATAAGTGATGTAAATATTTCCTTCTGCTGCTTGGCCGGAAGCGGAATAGCACAATCAAGCAGACAGTCGATAAGCCCGTCCTCAAATTTGCTTATATCCTTTGTATAAAAAAGCGTCATATCCTCATCCGAACTTCTATTATTGAATGCCGGGAACAGAAAACCAACATCCGGAACATCTACCATATGAGCTGGTTTCTTGTCATGGAAATTGTTATCTTCCTCATCATATCCAAGTCCCGGCTTGGAAAGATTAATATGACATACGCAGCACAAAATATAGTCGTAAACATCATCAGATGCATCTTCCAAACCAATATTATCAGCTGTAATTCCAGGAATGTCATACACCTGATTAATAAGAAGAATCAGATAATTACCAACATAACTGTAATTATTGATAATCCTGTCATAGAACTCATCAAGAAGTCTTTCATCTTTAAGACCGCTGTCTCTTAAGTTCATTAAAAATGTTCTTGCACCCTCATCAGCGTACGCATCAACATTAAACTTCATATCAACAAGGTTCTTTCCTGGTGTTCCTGAAAGAGTCTTCTTAAATATATCAAAATACTTATGCTTCTCCTCTTCAGGAAGATTAAGAAAATTCTCATTAAACTGTGTTATCTTATTTCGCTCACCATCAACATAGCATCCGCATAACCTTAATATTCCACAGTCCTCCAATGTATATTGTGATTTAATTTCATTAACGTCTTTTTTTGTCATGCCATAGGCCTCCTTCGTTTCTTATTTTCTTATATATACCATCCATTTGGTCATTTTTTCTTAATATTCTGAAATTTTCTAACCAATCTGCTCGCCAGCGGGCGGCATCTTGTCGCTTAAACTTAGCGAATTATTTTCCCGTTAAGTCCTGAATTATATTCATCATTTTTTCTGCATTTATGTGATGGACATTATTTTCCTTATCAGATTCTTTTTCCTTATTTCTGTTCTTTTTTCGGTATATGCTTCGTATTTTTATTTTAAGATGCATTACCTTGGCTTCTATTTCATCTGCAGAATATTTCGTACCTAATCGTTCATTTACTATTTCTGGTTTGCTTATGTATCCATCATAGATACACAGAAGCAGTTCCTTTTCCTCATCACTGAAGTTTTTTATAATATCCCCAAGTTCCTCCATACTTAAATTTATCAATGATGCTTTTTCAGGATTTATTCCGCCTGCCGGAGTTACTATCGTATCATCAAGTGATACAATATTACTCTTGTTTAAAATATCTATGGCAGACCTGATTTCGTATTCGGACATATTGAGCTTTTCCGTAAGCTGCGGTGCTATGTCCTTGAGCTGATCCAAATGGGATAAGTATTGAGGGAAATTCTTTCTTACACAGTTTTTTATTTTGTTTATATTCATGCCTATATAATAGCTTTGTACAGAATTTTCATTAAGGTACTTAATTATATATTGGTTCATGTATTTTTCCATGTAACTCCAATAATTTGCCCCACTATTGATTTTATATTTACAGGTTTTTTCCATTATTGCAATAATGGCCACATTAATAAGCTCTTCGAAATCATCACACCAATCCCAGTCTTCTCCAACAATTTTATATATCAGGCGATAATTCAATTCGACTATACCCGATACAATTTTTCTCCTTGCTTCTTCATCTTCCGTGGCAAAATATTCTTTTAAGAGTATATCTGTTTCATATTTAAAATTTGTAGTATCCATAAAATTTTTCTCCTGTCTTTTTACCCTGCAAAAATTCTTTCCAGTTTCTTATTTCTCCCAAGCTCTTTTAAAATATTCGTAATTGTCGCACAGTAATATTTACTTGTATGATTTTCGCCAAGGTATAAATTAAGTGCATCAGTTGTAGTCATTTTTTTCTTCATCTCCTGTATTTCAGGAAAAAATCCCATATCATATTTACCATCCAGAATCGCAAGCTTTCTTGGTGTTAATATGCGCCTTACAATATCCCTGATTTCGGCACTCGTAACATTTGATATTGCAATTTCCTCTGTAAACTCTGATAATTCTGTAATATTACCTTCATCTTCCTGCGAAAAATCATATACGACATATTGAAGAGCCATGGTATAATAAGTATTTTTTATGCGCTGTTCACTCCACCCCAGCTCTTCCATCAGCTGCGGAATATGTATCATTACATCATCCTCATCAATATTGAGTTTCTTGATGCAATTCTTCAATACGCTTATGCTTTGCTGTGAAGCTGCTTTTATTCCCTTTTCTTTTCTAAAATACTCATATACAGCATTATTAAAGAAAAACTTGGCATAGGTCGAATACAGGCTGATATCATTAATAATGTATGTATTCATGGCTTTCATAAAAGCTATGGTGCATTCACTTATAAGCTCCTGCACAACCTCTGTACCAAAAGATGAAAACCTTTTTACGACATAACCTTCAATATAGGAGATGTTCTCTTCTGCAATTTCTGCAATTATTTTGTTCCTTTCTTCTTCATTTGCTTCATCTCTTTTTTGCAGCAAAAAAATAGTCCGCTGTCTTACTTCATTTTTTATTGCTTCTGTCATTTTTCCCTCCTAAAAAGTAACCCTTTTGTACAGAAAACCTATACAATAAGTAATTGCCATTTTTTGGAAAGGAATTTTCCGTAAATGTATATACATTTACATAAAAGCATAAAAAAATAACCCTTCCCATTTTCAGGAAAAGAGTTATTTTCTATAAATGTTGTTGTAAATTCACCATTAAAATGTCTTATATATCCAAAGTGAACTACCACCCACCTAAAGGTAGGTGGCTTCTAAAAGGTGCTTACGCACCTTCATTTAAGAAGTTTGATGTTTAAGTTTCTACCTGACAATTCAGGCAATCCTTATTCTTACAGGCGTGTCCACTTCGCCTCTACCGTATAGGATTTTTAAATCCACAACGTTACTTTTATGCATGATATTTAATGCTCCATTAACATCTGCATTAAATATTTTTCCACCTGCTGTTCTGTAAAGACCTCTATGTATTCTGTTACCGCTAAATTGATATTCTTTAGGATTATCAGCATTGTAAATTGGAATAGCATCCTTATCCCAAAATGATGCTTTTGATGTATAAGACTCTTCTTGTTTTACAAAAGCAATACTATTCAATTTGCAAAGATATTCGAGTTTGCTTCGTAACTGACCATAAGGAATATTCACAAAGTTCTGATTATTTTTCTTACCGATATTACTACCACGTTGAAATGTTTCATTGTAGCCAACGACAAGAGTACCTATGTCATTAGCAATGCAATAGTCTATGACCTTACGAGCAGCTTTGTTCATATAATCATTGACTTTGTTGTTACGGTCACGAGCAATCGTTTTTTGTCTGTCCGTGGTCTTTTTGCCAAAATGCTGTTTGTCTTTTATAGACTGCAAACGGGCATTTTCTTTATTAAACCACTGATTAATGGACTTCAGCCTTCTTCCATCAATGATGAATGATTTTCCTTTGCTTGATACTGCTGTTACAAGATTATTTATACCCAAATCCAAAGCAAGTGCATTGTTAGTATTGAGATTTCTTTGAACACATTCGGCTTCATAGATGTACTGGATTTCAAAGAACCTTGCATTAGCTTTAGGTATGATACGAATTTCTTTAACTTTTTTATCAAATAATATAGGTGGCATCTTTATCTCAACAGATTTATGTGTTTTCTTATAACTATTAGAAAACGGAAGTATTAACTTATTTCCATTAAGTCTTACAAAACCTATCACCAGTGTTGTATATCCATCTTTTGGAAGATAACGGGGTAATTTACAATCCTTAAAAGAATATTTACCCTGTTTTGCAAGTTTTAGTAAACTAAAGAATGACTTAAAAGAGCCATCAACCTCTTTAAGAATCTGTTGTGCCATATTTGAATTAAGAGCCTTGTAGTTAGAACTGTTTTTCAGTAGAACATAGTTCTTCTCATACTTCAAGAACTCGCCTTCATTAAAGTAATACTGACGCACATTGAATATTGCTTCATTGGTAAGGCTTTTGGCAGTATGGCACAATTCTTTTATGGAATTGTAGTCTTCTTTAGACAGATGTTTAATTTGTTGTTTTACTGTAAGATACATAGCAATTTTCTCCTTTCTATAGATTTAGGAAGTATTATCCTATACATTTATTATAGCATATATTTTACCAATCTAATGGTATTCTAGTAAAATATATGTTTTTGAAAATCGAACGCCATTCATCCCACGACCTAAAGGTCATGGGTTTTCTGGCTGAAATATTATAAAAAACTGGTACTAATCTGTAAAGAAAAGTACCAGTTTCTGTATTTTGGGTGGCAATATTATATTTGAGTGAATTTGGCAATTATTTCTGATCTAATCCTTGCACCTTTCGTATTAAGATGTATAGAACTTCTAAGTCGTCATCGCATTCTGCTAATGGATGAAAATAATCTCCTGCTGGTTTCATGTAATTTCTGCAATAAAAAGCCTTAGCTCTTGGTAATGTATGTAAGTAAATAGCCTTTATTCCCATTGTATTTCTAGCCATTTCATCAATTATACCTATTATTGCTTCAAAAATCCATGCAGCGATTGGTTTGTCTTCATTACCTTCTTTATAAAACACATTTTGATATTTTACATCGACACCAAACATTGTTATTTTAATTGCAGAAATTCCACATAATATATCAGTTGTGTAGCCGTTTCCTTCATCATCCACATCTCTGAAATAGTAAGGTAATGAAGAAGCCGCTAAAGAAAAGTATGCTACAATTTCTTTCTCTTTAGTATTATCAGTGTGTGTTACTAAATATGTTACAGCATCTCCTGTTTCCATATCCGAAAACACTTCATCTGAATAAAGATATTCTCCAATTGCTTTTTCTGGGTAGTTCGTTCCAGTACAAAATGTCTTAAGGAATTCTTTATCAGACTTTGATAAAACATTAATGTTAAAATTAAAATCTTGAATATATTGTCTTTCTTTCATTATTTTGTACGGTTAAACTTATTGAGTGTTTTAGCGCATTTTTTCAATGACTCATCCGTTAATCTGGTTTTATTGGACAATCTGATAAATGAATCACTCTTTTCAGCTGGGATAACTGGTAATTCAATTTTTATAGGTAGAGTATTTCTTTTTATCATACTAATCACCTCCATATAAGCCTTTCTCCTTTCCCTTTAATGGTTCTCTATATCAACAGGGAAAGTGCCACCACAGCAATCCCTGAAATTTTAATGTAACAGGAATTGCTCCTATTTTATTGTTTCTCCATTTTACATAATCATACACAATAACATATGCAAGTTAAAAATCTCTGTCTCCTTTGTTAATGCCATTATATATATTATGACAGAAAAATAAATACTTTATTCTTATCTTAAGTATATAGTAATCATTTCTGATAATCAAGATTATTGCTTAATTTTTTCTCATGGCACAGCCTTGTTGTTGTGCAGATTTTAGCGTAAAAAAATACCTACCGCAATCACTACGATAGGTATTTTTTGTTTTTATTCTGTTTTTTCTACCAGTTCTAAACGGTCATACAGCATATCTTCTACTTTTTTCAGCTGCCTTTTAGAATATTCATTTTTCGTGACTGCATGATATTCCGCTATATACACAATAAACTCAAATGTCTCTTCAAAATAGTCAGACATATAATCAAGGTCATAATCTGACGGAATGTATGTACAGAGCGGAAGCTGTTTTAGTATGTCACAGACCTTGTAATACTCATCATATGTTTTTTTCATATTTCCCCTGACTTTCATTTACTTGATAAGCTCCCATGTTGACGCTTCGCCGCCATCTGTTATTGTAACATCACCGCCTCCGCTCATTGAAAATGAATAAGGCTGGATTTCATCCTGCATCCAGTAACTGTCCGTATATTTCCTGTCTGACGTTTTTTCGTAGTAGCTGGCATAGGATAACAATGCTCTCTTTGTTTCTTTTACATACACATACATTTCACAGTACCACTGCTCATATGTATAAAACCATGCATCGTGTTCTGAATACCATGTAACCGTATAATCTCCATCCGGCAGCCCTGAAAATGTTATCCTTGGTGTTCCATTTATATCTTTCAATACCAGGGTTTCTGCTGTTATCAGTTCCCCTGTTCTGGTGTTCGTCAGCTCGGCTACAAAACGACCTGTTCTTGCTCCTACCTCTGTCTGGTCGCGTATTACTTTCGTAAGGGCATTTGATGAATCAACCTCTATTGTCTTCTCTGTTTCTTTCAGATAGTCGCTGAATTCATTAATTGTGTATGTACATCCGTCATGTCTGGTTTCATCATACCACGGATGGTACACATTAATGCTTCCTCCTTCATCAAATGCTCTCCTGTATGAATCAGAGTTAATGTAATGATTCACCGATAATTTGCCCTCTATAGGAAGAAATATCTGATATGCCTGTTCCGAATAATTTTCCCATGAATGTGACAGATCTACTATCGAAATTGTGTCATTATAACGGTTTGTCTGAGATCTGGTATAATCCCCATCATCACGCTCATAATTTACCGGATCAGTTACCGAAACACCCCATTCCTCAACATCGAACTGCCAGCTTCCGTCTTCCAGACGGGGTTCATTAAATTCATAATGCTCCTGTCTTACATGAGTATCGTGGTATACGCCACCCGGAAGATAATCTTCTTTTGAATCACTCTTAGAGATGCACTCGCTTATAAGATCTCTTAACCAGCTGTCGTAATCATCAAGATCCACATTGCTGTAATAGTCGTCCGTGGACGAGCCTCCGCCTGCTACATTGTCGGCAGAGATGATTTCATTACCACCAGATTTCGCCCATGCTTGTACAGTACTGCCTAATACCATCACTGTAGTCATGGCAGCTCCTGTCAAGCGAAATAAATTTTTCCTGAATATTCGTTTCTTCATATAAGTATATCCTTTCTGATTTTATATATTTTATCTATGCAAGGTAAAATATCTGTCTATTTTATTTATGCAATAAATACACGGAAAATCGTTAAAAAAATGAAGAAATTTAAAAAACCGCCCTGTTTCTGACAGAACGGTTTAGAATATATATATAATGAAGAAAAATGAGAATTAACTTTAAAAATCAGGAGGCTACAACTCCTGAAAAAAATATTTAGCTTTGTTATCTAGCAATAAGGTCTCCATCAAAATTAACAACATCTTTATTGTTATCAGCATCCTTATTATATGATGACATAGTAAATTTCATTGTAACAAGGTCATTATCAGTAGTAAAGACATACTCAGCTGACATAATCTTACCGCCAGTTGGTTCTTCTTCAGTGCCATCCTGTACCTTGCCCTTATCTCCCTGCACAAACTTAGGAACATAAAGATCAACAAACTGTACTGAACCTATCATCTCTGAAACTGTACCATCAGTAAGTTCAACACCTGCAAAGTAGATTAATCTGTTCTTTTCTGTTGAGAAATCTATCGGATAGACTTCACATACCGACTTAATACCTGCATTACCGTCATTATACTTTGATGTTGTAAATACATTCTTATAATCTACCCCATTGCTGGTAAATGCGTTCTTTACAGTAGAGATTGCAGCAATCTTAGCCACCTGATAATACTGCTCATAATCACTCAAGTCTTCCTTAAGCTGTTCAGCAGCAGCAGTAAACACTACTCTGTCCTTCATGTATTCATCAGCATACTTAAGTGTCTTGTAATCAGTGAACTTGTAATTGGCAAGCTTTTCTGCTGTGCCTTCATACCACTTCCACTGCATTGATGTAGCATTGCTAGATACTAAACTGTTTAAATTATTAACATCAGCATGTGTCTCTGCAGAAGTAGGAGTTGTGATAGTCTCCTTCTTATTGCTGCCTGTACCATCTGCTGTGTTCCTGCCGCAACCTGTAGCTGTTGCGACCATCATTACTGCCACAAGTCCTGTGGCCAAAAACTTTGTTATTCTCATAACTTTGTCCTCCATTTTTCTTTAAAATTTGTTACACATATATAATGCAAGGTAAAAAAATCAAAACTGGAAATGTTACCTGCTGGCATAGTATACCAAATAATATAGCAAAAAGGTACTATAATTTTAGAAATTTTCTCAGAATTTCCTCAGAATATATTTTTTGTATACCAGTTATATCATTTTGTATACCAATCTGCGGAAAAAAGCACCCCAGAACCACTTCTGGGATGCCGACAGACTTATTGATCATAGTAATTGGTATCAATATCATACACATTAAATGTTGCACTATCCAATGATGATATGTTCATAGATTTTACTCCATCGGGAGTTAACACCTGCGCTGATAAATTAGTTTTTAATTTAAGTATTATATACTCATTTCCATCAACTGTTACACTGCATAATTTCTGATCAGCTATCGTAGGCTGATATTCAGCATATTGTCCCTCAGAATTTGTTCCACCCCATCCCCAGTTGTAGTCAGGGTTAATTATGTTTAATTCACCTATATTACTCCTATCATAGGAACTGCAATCCGGATTTCCAACCAGAGATAATATATCTCTGGTAAATAGGGTCTGTGATGTAACTTCTCCACACCACGAATCCTTATACCCTGAATAATTGTATCTTCCAAGTTCCTGTGACATGAGCTGGTCGCCAAGCATTTTCAGAGTTGTTTTTCTTATTACACCTCCTATGGTAATACCTTTTATTCCATCTGGGTTAGTTGAGTCTGTTATTATATTAAGTGTATCGTTTGAGTTCGATGGAACAGCGACTTCATAATCTATAATCTCCTCATTTCCATTATACAGAAATTGTGAAACTGCAGATACATGAGCAACCGGATAGGTACTGTAAAAATCAAACATTGAATTTGAACTCCCCGCTGCCAGCCACGGATATTCATAATATGTATCTACACCAATCTGGTCGCTGTTTACCCACATATTAAAAGTTATTCCATAGCTGAATTCACTGTCAGCATAACTACGGATTTTATTAAATGCTGCATATGCTTTTCCCTCATCAAAACCGTTGCGGGATGTGCTATATATACTGGCCGCATCTGTAATTGCATCAGTCCATGTCTGGGCCTTAACCCTTAAAATATACTTTCCTGCGATTTTAACTGATATTATTATTCCCATGACAAACATTAGGATAATACATGTCATAAATATTGTTGTTGCATACCCTTGTTCAAAAAACTTCTTTTTCTCTTTCAATTATCTCGCCTCACTATACCGGTCTTTCTACCATCATAATTATGTTTGCACTTACAGTTCTGTAACGCATTCCCTGATAAGGCAATAAAGACTTTATCTGTGCCTGAAGTGTTCCTTCCTTTAAAACACCTTTTGACCATCTTGAGCCATTAGAACCTACTCCAGTCAAGGTATATTGTGTCCATGTGATACCCATTCTGCCATGAGGAAGTGCCTTATCTACAACTTCGTTTGCTTTTGCAACACCATCGTCATAGTTATCATAAACAACTGCAGCTCTTGTAGCACAATATACTGTATACTGTAAAGATTGTCTTACATATGATGTCTGCATTGCATAGAACATGATATACATACATGTAAGTACAAATGGGAATAATAAAAGAAATGAAATTGATTCACTCATCCCGGATTCCCAGTCAATCTGTTTTAATTTCTGCATAACTTTCTCTCTTTCTTAATATAGTAACGGTATTCCATATCCCGCTAATACTGCTATCGAGGCTAATGTATAAGCCGGTCCCATTGGAATTACGGTTTTATTTTTTAATAAGCCTTTTTTATCCTTCATTATCATTTTCACAAAGAAATATTCATTTATGAAATATGCTGCCACGGTAAGCAGATGAGCTATTATTATTATGTTGCAGGTTACAAATAGTCCTTCGCACAACAATATTCCTAAAAGAAGTTTCTTGTCGCCTCCTCCTACTTGCGGCACTAATAAAAATAATAATCCAAGAAGAATACATACAACTGCGAATATATGATCTCCGCTCATAAATCTGTATATGATTCCACATATAATAAGCGGAAAGGTTATAAAGTTAAATATCTTCATCTTGCATATATCCGAAAACATACATATTGATAATGCTATGATTAACACAATTTGCATTGAAATACACCCTTATTTAACATAAGCCCTGCTCAATGCAGGGCTTATGTATTACTTTCTTGATCCACTATTAGATACTATCAATTTCGTTAGCTTTCTGAAGAGTTTTGTTTGCTTTGCCACGGAACCATGTAGCAATTATTGCTACAACGCCGATTACGACCATTAAAAGTACAACAAGTTCAATTGTTGTCAATGCACCTGTTTCATCACCTGCATTCTTCTTTGCAGTTTTTACTACAATTCTTAAACCGTTCTTAAGCTTCTTTAACTTACTCATAAAATTTCTTACCCTGTTAAGTATATGCTTCTGACATATGCTTAAGTTTTCCTTTCTTTTTTAGTATAAATTACTTGTTACATATTATTTATGTAATAAACAATGTCGAATTCCTTAAACAATTTTTAAATTTTTTTATTTTTTAAATATTGAAATTTATCTGTGTCATTGTTGGCAAAAGTACCATTACAACGATTGGCGCAAGTACGCCGGCCATAATAGGAATCATAATTTTATTGTCAAGTGCCTTGGCTCTTGCTGTTAAATTGTTAAGATGCTGTTTCTTCATGCTGTCAAGCTGTTCTACTACCGAATCATATACATCTACGCCCTTTGTATAAGCAGAAACAATATTTAACACAAAATCATTAAGAACGGGAACCTCATACTTCTCTGTCATATCTTCAAGTGCGGCTACCCATCCCATGCTTGTTATATTGGATTTTTCCATAATTTCAAGCAACTCTCTTGAAAAAGAATTATCCACCTTTTCTGCAGTTCTTCTTATAGCCTGATCTATTGGCATTTTAAGCTGTAACGCTATAGACAACAGCTCAACAAATCGTGGGAGTTCTTCTTCAACTTGAAATTTCTTTCTTTTTGCGGCAGAATTAGGCGCCTTCTGCGGCATAAAAGCAAGCAAATACGCTATCACTGCACACAATACCGGAAGTATTACTATCTGTGTAAGTACATAAAGTATAATACCCACCAAAAGAACAGTTACGCCGTATATACGCATTACAACGACACTTTTTATGCCGGAATCTCCGATACCGGCAACATAACAGTTTCTTGCGTATTCAGCAGAGTTAATACCAATTTTCTGTGCAACTTCATACGCCTTTTCTGTTTTTACCTTTTCTGTATCAGCCCTCTTGGTAAACATCATATCAAAGAACTTATTATTAAAATCATGGAAGAACCAATCATTAGGATCATAATAAATTGATTTCCTGCGTTGCATATCATCAATAATCAGGATTATACATACAGCGGATATAAATATAACCAATGCAAATATAACGCTTAACGAAATATTGTCGAACACTCCGTAAATACTGTTCAGCGCTCCTAAAATACTGTTTAACATATTCTTTCCCCCTTTAAATATTAAGTGCTGATTTACGCATCTTTGAAGCTATAAATACACTTATATACATAATTGCTATCAGACCAACTAATGTAACCGCACCTTTTACTGAGCTTGTATAATATTCAAAGATATCTGGCATAAGAAACGCTAACATCGCAATAAGTACTACTGGCGCACACATAAAAACATTAATCATCATCTTTGAATCTGTCATCAGTGACTTGATTGTAGTCTTATTATCAAGTCGGTCGGCAATAGTACGGGCAACGGTTTCTATTGTTTCCGCTTCATTACCACCAATTTCTTCCTGTAGTGCTATTGCAGAGGCTACATCCCTTGCATCCACACTCTGTGTTTCCTCTGCAAAATCAGCAAATGCCTTATCAACTTTTACCCCCATTTTAATCTGTGAGTTTATGTTTCTATATAAGACCTTCATATCCTCATCCACAAACTTTGAAAGACATAACTCCTCAACTGCCTGCTGTATTGATAATCCTGCCTTTAAGCTTGCTGCAAGTGTCATTAGTGATGCTCCGTACTTTGAATCAAAATCATCTTTTTTAAATCCTGAGAACATCTTGATTAAGAAGTCAGGCAAAAAAAAGCCTATAATCGCACCTGCAGTTGTAATAAATACATTCTGAGTAAAATAAAATGCTGCGCCGCCTATAATACACATGACAACTACCACAAGCAGTACATAGGTTGTCATATTCGCAAAAATCTTATACTGTCTTAAAAACTTCTTTTTGTTATAAAAATATTTTGTAATAAAGTCGTCATCATCCGCACCCAGCAGGCTTCTTCTGTCTGTTATGTTAATTATAATAATAGATAACAAACAGAAGATAACTGCGGAAACAAGAATAATAACCATTGCTGTTAAATTATTCATAAAAATTTCTCCTCTTGAAACAAATGACTATTTAAACTTAAAAGGTTCCGTTGTATCTTTCTTTGCAGAAAATTTTGCTTTTACTCTTGCAATCTCCGTTTCAAGTGTTCCAAACATCTGCTCAATCTGACCATTTGTGTAATGATAAGCAGATTTGTTAGACAGATTTCCAAGCCTCTGAATAGCATTTAGTGCCTTCCCGACCCTTACCTCTGCAAGGCGGATAAACTTTTCTTCCTTGGTTTCATCCTGCTTGTCTGGTATGTTTTCCTGAGGGATAACATCACCCTCTATAACAGGTTCATCTGACATATTAGCATCATTGACACCTTCCATATACTCTGCATTTTCTGCTGCGGTTTCCATTTCCATTATTTCGTTCTCATCATCATACTCATTATACATAAACAATATTTCCTTTCTTTAGTCTTCCGGTGGAGCAAAGATACTCTTATCTATCTCAACACCATTTAGCATTGCTTTATCTAATATTTTTTCTGGTATAAATCCAGTTGCTTCAAATCTCTGTTTGAATTCGTTATAAACAAAAATTGGATTAAGAACTACATTATCCTCATCGTCAAGACCGTTTATGGCTGTAATTTCTACAACTCTTCTCTTTCCATCTCTAAATCGTCTTAACTGAACTACAAGTTCGATAGATTCCGAGAACTGAACTTTTTGTGCATGTTCTGTCATCTTCATGTCTTTATTCTGACCGTAAAGAATTGGCATACGGGTAGTTAAAAGATTGTGCGGTGAATTGGCGTGTACTGTGGCAAGTCCTCCGTCATGTCCTGTTGACAGGGCAGATAACATATCTACAATCGCGCCGTCTCGGATTTCACCTACAATAATTCGATCAGGTCTCATACGGAGCGCATTTTTAACTTCCATAGCAATATCTACCTGCATCATGTCAGATGTAGCGACACTGGTTCTTGTCTCCATTCGTCTTACTCGTGGAGATTGTAGCTGTAATTCGCATGTATCTTCGATGGTTACTATCAGCTCTCCTTTGGGTATATAATTAGATAACATATTAAGGAAAGTCGTCTTACCGGTACCAGTACCTCCGCTTATTATTATATTTGCTTTTCCTATAACTGCCATCTCAAGGAATTTAAGCATTTTCTCGTCCACCGAACCAAATTTCAGATATTCTTCAGGTCCAAGTTTGTGCTGCGAAAATTTTCTTATACATAATGTAGCTCCATCGGGTGTAACTGGCGGTATTGTAGCATTAACACGAGAACCATCATCAAGTCTGGCATCCACTATGGGTGTCATAAGGTTAAGAGTTTTACCTTTTGACTGCACTATTTTGTTAATAACAATTACAAGGTGATCTTCTGAATTAAAACCGGCATCTACATCCTGAATTTTACCTTTCTTTTCAATCATTATTTTGTCATATCTCTGGACAACAATTTCCGTTATCTCCGGATCTTTTAATAATGGTTCTAGCGGTCCAAGCCCAGTTGTATCTATAGCAAGCTTAATAATTCGCTGCCTGGTTTCAAAATTAACGGTTGGAGGAAGCAGTTCTGCCTGCTCCCTTATATAATCATTAATCTGCCTTTTTACTTCCTCTGTTTCACCAAAATTAGCAAGCTCTGTAGCAAATTTTTCACCTACATTTTTTACAATCTGATCAATATAAGCCTGTTCTTCATTAGTTGCACTTATATACTGTGTCGTTACATTCTGAATTACTTCCTGTTTTTTTTCTGTTACAGAATTAAGCCTGTGCTGAAGCATTGAATTCCTACTTCCAAACATATTATTCTGCATATTCGTTACCTCTTAAATAATCCACGCTTTTTGCTTTCTACAACCGGAGTACCTGTAATTCCGGATATAAACATATCAATATCCTTTGTAAAAGTATTATTAGCTGTAAATACAAGAGGAACTGCCTTATTATGTGCTTTAGTCATTTCTGAAGCCTCATGCATATGACCGGCACATTTATAAGGAATTGTACTTTCTATCTCCGTTGTGCCAAGTCCCGTTTCAGACTGGTTTCTTACCCTGTTAATTACATACATAAACTTTGATACATCAAAGCTTACATCCTTAAGTGCCGAATAAAAGCTGTCATTACTGTTAATACACGATATTTCCTGTGTAAATACCATATAAACCGTATCAGCTAACTCTAATGCACAATAAGTTGCATCCCGGCTATCCGATTTAGTATCAACAATTACATAATCAAATTCCTTGGAATCCTTTAAATTGCTAAGTATTGTAAGAAATTCATAGCCCTCAAACTTCATTGAATCCTTGTGTGTAATAGGTGCAGGTAAAACATATAAGCTCGTGTCATTATATTGCTGCATAAAATCAATGATTTCATCATTAGAAAACTTGATGCTTCTTGCTGCTTCATTGATAATGTCGTTAATATCTCTTCCACTATTATCTGATGCGACAACTGTTTCTACCTGTCTGCGGATATTATCAGCCCAAGCAGTTATATTCTTCTTTTCATTTGACATATCTAGTGATAAATCCGTAAGAACATCTCCAAAATCAATATCAAAATCTACAAGGCATACCTTTAAATTTCCTCTTGTACCAGGCTGCTTTGACAACTGGAGTGCAACCGACTCAGCAATACTTGTTGTTCCTGCTCCACCTTTAGAAGAAAAGAAAGTAATAACCTTTGTATTTTTATCTCCTCTGTGGATATCATTTATAACACTTTGCTGTGCCATCTGCTGTTCCTGTGTCATCTGGATTGTACTTATTTGCTGTATAGGATTAATCTGCGGTACAGGATTAATCTGCGGTACAGGTTGTGACATCTGTGGCATTGAAGTTGGTACAGGCTGCGTTGCCTGCGACATCTGTGGTATTGTCTGTGGCATTGAAGTTGATACAGGCTGCGTTGCCTGCGACATCTGTGGCATTTGTGGCTGCTGATTCATCTGCATCATCATCTGCATCATCATCTGCATCATTTCTGGACTCATCTGGTTTCCCATGCCATTTACACTACTAGCCGGACTCATTCCAGGCATTCCTATCATACCCATATTAGGCATGTTCGGCACCTGATTCATCTGCTGTGCAGTATTATCCTGTTCATTCATCTGGTTGTTATTATCCATTCCTGCATACTCCCCCGTTCCGTTGTTATTATTCATAGACAGTTTTTCATCTGCATTTACAATAATATTTCTTTCCATAACATCTATCAGCTCTAACGTAGAACTGATTTTACCTGCATATGGATAACCGTAAGACTGAAGATATTTTTCTCCTTCATCCGATAATGCATATGTCTTAACTGCAATATTAGAAAAATTCCAATCTGGCTGTGAATCTATCATATTTTCAGACAGATAAATTTCTGACGGATTAAAATTCTGTATTGTCAGCATCAGATTAGATACATCAGATATCCCAGAACATATGGTAAAAGTATGGTTTTCAATCATCATATGCGTCTGAATATCTGATATAAATGTACTTCTTTTATCAATTAATAAAATGTTACGCATAGTTCTATTCTCTCCCTTAAAAATTAATTACTTTGCCGCAGGTGTTATTGATGTTGACGCAGGAACTGATGACTGATAGCCAGTAACATTAATAAGTCCCATGTAAATATATCCGTTCTGTGCGAATGATACTAACTTCTGGCTTTGTTCATTTGTACACTCAACAGTTATAGATTTAAGTGTATTTGTTTCATTAGCTTCCTGTTGCACTTCAAGAATCTTCATTTTTTCAAAGACTTCTGTCTTAGGGTCAGTACTGTTCTTTTCTCCACAGTAGATATTTACATATGAACCTGCTCTTATATCACTTGTTACTCCTGTTATACTGTCAACGCTTAATGTAAGTGCTACCTTATCATTCTGCATTGAGGCTTCAATCTCATTGCCTGAGTTAGTTACAAGCATTGCTTTTGAAAGAATCTCATTGGCAGAGACATTAGATCTTAAATAATCACCGTCACTTATAATCTTATTAAATGAGCTGGCAGTTATATAATAATTTGAAATATCACTATTTCTGTTTGTTTCTACCACCTTTTTATCAACCTGAATAGGTGTAAACATTGAATCTGTTATCTTTGTTCCTGCTTTAAAATCTCCATTAAAGCTGTAAATAGTTGTCTTCTGTGAATTGATGAGTGTGAACACCCCTACTCCTGCAAGTACAGAAAGTACAAGCGCAATAATAAGTACCATTAAAATTTTCTTATTCTTCGACATATTTTGTTCCTTTCATTTTAAATTTATTTTTCATTAATTTACTGCTTTGGGGAAAATAATTCTTGAAGTCTGTCCGTACCTATTTCATTAAGTAACTGTTCAGACATTATCCGCAAAGTTAAAAGTGTTACATAATATAACTGTGGCTGTTTTAAATTCTTTGTCTTTGTTTTCAGCGTTTCTAAAAACTCTGCCACACACCTTTTGGACAGGCGTATATCATCTGACGAGATATCTATATCTTTAAAATTGTATTCACCATCTTCTGCCATTTGTTTTAGTTTTACAATCACAGCTAAGACCCCTTTCTTATGAATTTTCCAAACTCTTTTAAGCAATTTGCTTATCCATATTATTTATGCAATAAATACGTTTCAATTCTTTAAAAAATTTCAAAAAAAAGAGACTTTTCTCAAGTCTCTTTTAAATATATTAATATTTGTTTAAGTATGTGAATTGTTTAAATCCTGCTGTTTCCAGAAAATCCCAGCTTTGCAAGATGCTTTTCTAGCAAAATTTCTTCCAAATCTTCATTTGTCGGAGTTGGAATGTTCAGCTTATCTACTGCCACCAATATAGGCTCTGCCATTTTATAATCAAAACCTCTTGATGTCTGGCAGACAAACCAACCGATAGGTGCTCTTGGAAACCATTTTACAACATCTCTATCTTCGTATCGTGGTTCTTTTCCTATCGCAATAGCCGCTGTCTGGATATCCTGATTAGCACCAAGTCTTCCAATGAATTTAATACCGGCATTGGCAATAAGCGAACTTGGCATCATAGATATTTTCTGTGTTATGGCTATAATAAACAGTCCATACCCCGCAGCCTGATCTACTATCTGTTCAAATTCGGACTGACCAGATAGTCCTGACGACTGTCCACCGCCACCGCTGGCACCCGAACCTGCATTATCACTTCCTGTAAGTACTTCATTTGCTTCTTCTATTACAAGAACTGTTTCATACTGGTCTTCTGAAAGATAACCCTTATCATGTGCGAGTGCAAACTTATAGAATCCAGATGTGATTGCACCAAAAATGAAATTTTTGAATGTATTTTCAAGTCCTTTACTTTCAAGGACCGTTACATCATCATCACCAATCATCTCATCAATTCCCATGCCTTCAGATGTGCCAAAGAGTCTTCTTTCAATTGAATACTTTCGGCCAAAGGTTGAAAGACGGTCTAACAGTCTTGAGTATGCGTCCATTGTATCAAAACCGGATTTCTTTGATGCAGCTATTTCATCTCTCTTTCTTTCCATTGCCTTATATATCTCTTCAAAGCATACAACGGATGACAGCTCTGGAACAATATTCTGCCAGTTTTCGTCATCACATGCTTCAAATACTCCCGCTCTGTCATATAATTCATATACGACATCAGCTATCATCTGCTTACCTCTTTCAAGAAGTCCATATGCTCGGCAATATATGTCAATGATACCATCTATCCATATCTGAGGAACTACCCCCTTAGGTATCTTCCAGGGATTAAGTTTTATTGGATGGAAGTTTACATTACCAAGGCTGTAAAACCTGAATCTGTCTGGTTCAATAAACTTAGCAAGACCTCTCCAATCTCGTTTAGGATCCAGGCAGACAATTCTTAATCGTTTTCCGGTCTTTTTCCGTTTTATATGTGCAAGTTCTTTTATAAATCTCATTGCACACACAGTTTTACCAGAACGGGAAGCTCCTGTAATAATGCCATGCATTAAAGCGGCTTCCTCTACTCTGTAATCATACGGTGTGTTATAGCCGTTAGCCATTGTCCATCTTTCGGCATTTATTATCTTTCCTAAGTAAAGCTCTCCTTTAAGTCCTGACGGACAGGCAAAATGCGGAATATCGTTCACTTCTGAAAATACACCTCCCTCTGATGTTCTTGGAAGATGCGTGTATGCCGTTAATTCATCAGGCAGAAGCATTGTGCAATACTTATAATCCTTCATTCCATATACATCTTCCTTCATAGGTTCAGAGCTGAAAGCTGAAAAACGATATAACATATGCTGCTGTTCTCCCTCTGACAATTCAAGCGCCTGCAACGGATGAGTCATAGCATCAGTATTCTGCCATGCGGCCTTAGATACGGTCATTGCAGCAGCAAGGCTGTCTCTTGTTGAGCAGGCAAAGTATACATATGTATAAAAAGCTCCGTTTGACCTTAAAGCTCGTTTATATCTATTATTATCAAATTCCAGTAATTCAATAATATCTTTAACCTGCTGGTCTAACCACTGATGGGATTTGCTGTAGCCTATGCTTGGTCCCAATCCCATGCTTGAAGATACACCTGTATTAATACTGCCGCTTGACCCAAGTGATTCACTTGCACTTGTGCCGTTTCCGGTAGAATATGAAGAACCCTGGCTTGTGCTTTCACTTGTGCCATGGCTTTCACCCTGCGTTGTACCCTGACTTACGCTGTGACTTGTACCAGTACCGTAACTTTCTGATGTAGAATTTGTCTGTCCTACACTGTAAGTCTGCCCTTGGCTTAATCCTGCACTCTCGCCGGAACTCATGCTGTGACCAAGATTGCTTCCCATTGAGTAACTTTCGTTAGTGCCATAAGAAGTACCAAAATTCTGGCCTATACTGTCAGAGCTTCCCGTATTATAGCCAATACTATCGCTTGAACTTACCCCCTGACTATGACCTGTGCTGCTTCCAATACTCATACTGTCGCTAACACCCATGCTTTGAGACTGATTAAATCCCTGCGATACACTATTACTTTCACTTGTACTTACAGTCTGGGTTTGTCCAATTGATTCGCTTGCACTCGTACCATAACTTTCGCTTGCAGAATTATTCCATCCGCTACTCATAGAAGTGCTGTCTGATGAGCTAAGTGAACTTGACATTGAATTGCTTGCACCACTTGATGCAGATGTACCATCATTCATTGATGAGCTAAGTGAATTTGATTGAGAGCTTGATTGGGAAGCATTTCCTCCAATTCCCAATATACTACCACTCATACCACCACTTGAACCCTCAGAAAATGACAATCCGCTTCCATTACCTGCACTATGACTTTCTCCAGATGAATATGATGTACCATATGATGTACCACTTGATGTGCCTGAACTATGCGAAGTACTTTCTGAGCCAGAATAACCTTCAGATACACTCTGTGAATGTGACATACTCGAAGATTGTGAATGACTTGTCCCTTCGGAATATCCTTGACTTGTACTATGACTCACAGAATTGCTTGTACCATAACTTTGACTCTGTGATGTTCCATGTGACTGCGTAAGTGAAGTTGATTCATTTATGCTTTCACTCGTGCCATTGCTATGACTTACACTGGTTCCGCTGCTTGTACCATGCGAAGAACTTGTACCAAACGATGAACCTGTACTCTGTCCAGCCGATGCAGATGATGACAGTCCTTCTGACATGCCAACACTGTTATTAACACCCTGGCTTGTACTTAATGAATTTCCATAATTTACACTTGTGCCGTGACTGTTTCCTACAGAGTGGCTTGTACTTTCTCCATAGCTTTCAGAAAATGACTGACTCAAGCTGTGACTTACATTTTCACCTACGCTGTGTGAGAAATTTTCTCCTTGCGAATAGCTTACACTTTCACTGTTTGTATAATTGTGCGACCATCCCGAACTCTTTCCTGCATTGGCTCCGTATACCATTGGCATACTGATATTCATTGATAAAGATGTATTACCCTGCAGCTGGCTGTACCAGTCCGTCATTTGCCTTTCATTTTTCAGAGATTTAGCTTTTAAAGTATTATATTTTACGGGTGTGGTAAGAATCTGTAATACATATTCAAAGTCTGCCATACCCGCAATAACTTCTTCAAGCGTACCCTGTGAATCAGGATTAATATTTTTGCCACCGAATCCTTTGTTACCGCCATCTTCAGCAGATTTATTTGCTTTTGGAATTCCCCTTATTACAACCATATAGTTCATATTGTAAAGCTTATCCTTAAGCCATTCTGTTTCCTGTGCATTTATTGTACGCATTTCTAGCACTCTGTATGTTCCCTGAAGTGCATATGTCAGTCCAGTATAATCTTCATAACATTTGCGTTTTGCATCCTCTATATTTTCAGCTACACCCTGACAGCCATACAAGAAAAACAATCCTAACGGCTTTGGATGAATAACATTTGCTATTACAGTTATAAGATTTATTTCACTCTCATAACACGCAGACAACACCTGTTCATGCATATTCATTAATGCCGTAGACTGCTTGGCAGATTTAGGAAGTCTTATGACTCTCGCAAATTTGCAAGCTTTAAATACATGATGTTTTTCTCCTGTATCAGAATTAATTATCTCTAATTCATAACACATGTATTTAAGAGGCCTTTCATACATTTTTCCATTACCTTCTTCATATTCAGCCCAACTATCCAAAATTCTGAAATTATCTCCTGGTTCATCATTTCTTCGTGCGGGAACAAGCATATTTTTTATTGTTGTTTTTGTTAATGTATTATTCAACATCTCCATCTTATCATTTCTCCCCGTTTATTTTTTTTGCTCCTTCATCAAGTACAGCTTTCATATGATTTTCTTTAGCTTTTTCCTGAACATCATAATTTTCGTCTTTTTTCCATGTTAGATAATCAGTATCTTCTACTGTTGTAATCTTTGCTCCAGAATTTTTTATAGCATTTGAAAACATGCTTGATTCCTGTGTATTAAGAACAAGACTATTTCCATCAAGATGTATATAAGTTCTGTTATCACTAATTTCATCGTCTGTTGAAGCATAGTAGTAATAAGAATCATCTTCATCATCAATACCTGCCAGCTTAACAAATGATTCAAATTCATCCTGATTGTCAAATACCAGTGTTGTTGTTACATTGTTCTGTTCAACCGAAGCTGTATTTTCTGATGTATCAAGATAACTTTTATATGCATCCATATATCCACTATTTGCTTTTGCTGATGCAACAGCAGCAGTATAGGTCTGCATTGCCGAAGCATCAAGAGCATTTTTATTACTGTTATATCCTGCCTGTGTGGCAGCTTTGTTTGCTTCTGCTTTCTGCCTAGCCGTATCTGCTGATATTGGTATTTGTTCACTTAAGCTGTTTATCTGTGCCATTAAAGCTGCCTCTGATATTGTTGTTGGAAGTACCTGCCTTGTTGCAATCTTATCAGTAACATTAGTCGATGCTATTGAAGAATAAACTGCTTTATATGCATCACTATTTATGTAACCTGAATAATTGCTGTTCAAATCTGCTTTAAATGTATTTATCATCTTATCTATATCATCAGACTTGGAAGAGAATACATTCTGATTTTCATTTTTCCTTTTATTATAATCAGACCTATAATCCACAGATGTCTTATCTTTATCCGCCACCAGCTTAAGAGCTGTTTTATTTTCTGACTTATCGGAATTTATCGTAAATTTAGAAGAATTTATTGTACCACCATATGAACTTATAACATCACTTATACTCTTCTGCTCTGTTTTTTTCCCTATACTGTCGTACACATCCTTATATGTATCCTTAAATATAGATTCAGCTGTAGTACTTTTATTTTCTGTTGAATTTGCCTTTGCTTTAAATGCTGTATAATAATTATTACTCTCCATTTCAGTCTTGGCAGCTGCATACTTAGCATTTAAAATATCAAGGTTTTCACTGGTATTTACAATGTTGTATTTACTTGTATCTATCCCTTCAATCTTAATATCACTTAATGCGTCATTCAGCCATGATGATGCCGTATTAGAATTAAAGCCATTAGTCCTGCCTTCAATAATGGTTGTATCTGTCATTATTGAATCTGTCTGAATATTGTTCAGTGCAGATTCGATATACTCCTGTGACATCTGTGAGCTTATCATTGATGGCTGTCCTGTACTATTAATAACAGCTAATCCTGTTGAGCTTTCTGTTGTATTTTCTGCTGCGCACACAGGTACTGCATAAAGAAGTGTTGCCATACATATGCCTGTTAATGAATATAATCGTTTTCTTATCATATCTTTCGCCCCCTTTACTGCATATTTTTATTTGTATCCCTGATATTTCTGAGCTGATTAAATGTCTTAACTTTATTAGCATTCTTCTTGAACTGGAATATCCTCTTTACTTGCATTCCTACAAAACCCAATGGGGTAAGTACCGAACCAAGATACAATATATTCTGAATATATCCAATTATTGTAGTTCCGCTTGTCTCAGGAATTGTTATATCGAAACTTGCTTCAAGGACACCGCTTGATGCTCCTGACATAATTCTTATTAATACTCTTAATAAAAGCAGTGTACAGCAGTATATTCCTATTGTTACCATAGTTTCTTTAATAACCGATTCTCTCTGTGATGGAAGCACAAATGCACATACCAGTGCAACACTCCACATAAGTACAATAAGAGGTGATAATATTATCCGTCCGAACTTCGCAAATTTAAAAATTGTAAAGAGACATAATATAAATACCAGTGTTGGCAGTGCTATAGCCTTAAGAAAAGCAATTACATCTGTTTTATCTAATGAATCCTTATAAACAAGATTTGAATTATCTTTTATATTTTCGTTTGTCACCTTTTACTCCTTCCTGTATAGGTTGTTGTACGCCCATGCTTCTATACCACCGTATCTAAAAAATGGAATTAAAAGAGCCTTATCCAGTACAAATAATATTATCCATATTACTAAGCTTACTTTTGAAACAATCTCACTTGCTTTTGTTGCCTCTGCAGGTGCCTTTTTAGGCTGATTTAAGGTAAAATTGCCATCCTTGTAATACAACTTTATAATGTCACCGTTATTAACTTGTGCAAATTTATTTCCATCAGCATTCATTGATATTGTTCCGAAACCCGGAATTGATATCTCAAGTATTGTAGTTGCCATTGTTCCGTTTACAGTATTTGTTACTGATTTAATGCTGGCATTGTATTCCGTATATTCCTGCTTGGCATCATAAAACATCAATGAAAACTTTGCTATCCATGCCAGTACACATATAAGTGCCACTGTCCACATTAATGAATTTACTGTTTTATATGCAGAAAACAAATTCCACATAATTATGCTTTTCTTTTCTTCTCTCATAAAATCCTCCATGAATTAAAGTACATTCTGTTCATCCGGTGCTGTTTCATCAATATGTGCCTTAAGATTAAGCATAACTGTTAGTACTGCACAAATTATTAACAGAATCAGGTACAAATTATTTTTTAAATCATATAACAAATAATTAAATGCATTAATGTTAAATACCCTGAATGAATCAATCAAATTACTCATAACCAATACTTCCTTTCAAAAAATTCTCTCTATTCTATTTATGCAAGTTAAAACATGAAAGTCTGTAAAAAAATAAAAAACTCCGGAAACACGCTCCGGAGTTGGTCAGATGATTAGAATTTTTGTTTAGGAATAGCTTTAAATCCGTTTTTTATCAATATTAATTGTGCTATATCATCCTTTTTTAAGGTTCTTCCCGTATCATACGCCGTCAGACATTCGTATATATAACTTGTATCCAGCTTGTTATTTTCATAAGCAGCAGCTACTAAAAAAGGAACATTATGCATAACACAGAACTTTCGCAGTTCATTTATTTTACTCTCCAGTTCCATCTTCTCGTTATCTGATAAAGAATATGATAAAGTATGTGCTTTTAGTCTGACATTTTCTTCATTCTTATTCTGTTCTTCTTCAGATCTTTCTGCATCTAACAATCCGTTAAGTTCTTCATATAACTCATTCTCATTTTCAGTTTCGTACTTCATAAAAATTTTCCCCTTAATATAATGATGTATTGCTTAAGAAATCATCAAAAACAGAGTTCTGCTTGGATTCCTCTTCTTCAGACACTTCTATTTGCTGCAGATTATTTATCACTTCCGCATTCGGCACATCTTCAGAGTTTACAGTCTCAGATTCGTTCTCCGTAACTACTGTTTCGTCATCCCTCACCAGTATCTTTTTTTCTTCCTGTTTCTGTTCAGCAAAGGCAGGTTGTTTGTTCTTTTCTGAAATATAATCATCCTGTTCAGGAATGCATTCTGCAGAAACATCAGGTGTATTGTCCTTTTTGAAACCCGCTTCATTAACAACATGAGAAACATATATTTGACTGGATTCTTCCAGTAATACCTCATACTTATTCTCACCCCTAACGAATATTGTCAGGTCAATTCCGCCCATATAACATCTCACAAGATTTTTTATGAACATATTCTTGTAGCCTTTTTTTACATTGTCAAGAAAATCTAAAATATCTTTATCTTTATAGCTGTCAAATTTTATACACACATCAAGTCTATGTTTCTCTGCTATCAAACCTCTGCCAATATCAGCAGAAGGTTTGATTCTTTTTATACTATATTCATTTCCTCTTACATATGCCTTTAATGCTTCCTTGCATATGTGGGAGAACTTGGTGCTCGGATCCTGCGCCATTACAAGAAGGTCAATGTCAAAATATGGATACAACCTTAATATATAGCCTTTTCTCATACGCTTTTACCTTTCAATGTCTTTTCCATATTCTTAAACAGGAACATGTAATATCCTCTTACATTAGAAAATATTGACGGAAGATCTTCATCGTTTTTGTTTGCCGGAATAATTTTGAGACCTTCCATTCCTGACAATTCATTTGAAATTATATCCCACCATGCTGCTCCTGTACCTCCAGTTACGATAATACAGTCAATGTCAAGAAAATGATTATACATAATGTCAAGTCTGTCTATCATTTCCATGCAAACTTCTTTATTTGACTCTTCAAGTATATCTACGAAAGAAATCTTTGTCGAACTTCTTGTCTTTGGATCATATGACTTAAACTCACCCTCATCTAATAATGTCTGCATTGCATATACCTGAATGTCTTTATTATATGTCTTTAAAATCTTATCGGCTGTTCTCTGGAACACCTGTTTCATTCCTAAATCATCAAGAGTTTCACCATTTCCTTCAGGCACATGATTTCTGATTGAATACACATCAAAGGTTTTAAATCCACCGTCCCATACCTGAACCTTTAAATCAAGAATTTGAGAAGCATCTGCTGACCAGTTTCCCTTTTCATCAATTATTGAACTATAAAGACTACCCATTGGCTGTGGCATAATCTTAATATTTCCACCACTTAAATCGAATTCATAGTGTTTCCATTTATCCTGGCCAATCTTTAAATCAAAAGAATGCTTTCCTTCCAGTGATTCCCGGAGCGAACTTGAATCCTCTTTTATATATCTTGGTGGCAATCCTGTCTGTAAAATAATAGTTTTTCCATTTGCATTGCCAAAGTCATTTTCTTTCATTCCAAGTCCCAATGCTGCATCTGCTAATGCCTTAAACTGTGCAGAAGGGTATCTGTTTCTGCCATATAAAACCTCTGAACTTTCTGAAGATTCGCCGGTAGTGATAAGTGCCTGCGCAGTTTCGCCAATGGCCCATACAGTACCTTTTGCGTCTCTGTAATATATATCATTGTCTGCAGGTGTTCCGATAAGATTTGTAAAATTCTCTACCTTTCTGGCAAAGTTGGGAAAAGAAAATATTTTATTTTCTGAAAATCCTTTTACTGCCCCAAAACCTAAATCAATTGCGACCATCCAGCAACTATCACTCACAGACGGATTCTGTTTTGCTATTACCTGAGTCTTTTCTTTAAAGTCTATTGATTTAATCATATTTTTCTCCTCTTAAATTAATTTTTTTAACTTGCCAATCATTCTTTTTCTCTGCCAGTTTGATAACACATACACAACAGGCTCGTTTTCATATACATCATTAATGATGTATTCACCTGATTTAACTTTCATATCTTCATAGAACCATCTTAAATCATCCTTTGTCAGACGGGATAAAACGCAACAATGCACTCCGTTTCTTATATAAACACTGAATTTATCATTAAACAGTTTAGGATCCCACTGTTCTATTCTAATACTGCTAAAAATAAGATTTTTCGCATAACACAAATCTTCTGCCAGAATAGTTACAGGGAAAAATATTTTTTTTACCGTCACCCACACTTTGTCTTTATATAAATTCATGTTTAATCTGTGCTTGGTTTTTAGTGATAACTCGGTCATAATAATTCACACCTCTTTCTGTATTTTCTTATATATACCAAGTTTTCAATTTTTTTACAAAAAGAACTGGGATTTCCCAGTTCTTCTAAATGAACTACTCACGACCGACAACTGTCGGATGAAGTTTTCTTGCTTATGTCTCCGTGAACTAAATCAATGTATACCGCTTTTGATATGTGCATGAACCTGTTTTATTACCAAAAAAGAATGGGTATGTTTCTGTAACCTTTATTTCAAATATACCTGTTGTAAAATCAATGCTTTTTAGCTCGACTGTAAGTGTCGCAACTGACATTTTCTGTGCCTTTAATGCACCACAGAATTCTGTCATTAACTCATCTATTACTTCATTTTTTTTTGCATCATTGATTTCCCATCTTCCAGTTGATGAATTATATATATAGTTATTAATAAACGAAGGGTCTTCATAATAATCCATCATCTTGTCATAGGCATAATCCATACTCGAATTTAAGGACGCATTTATTTCATTATTTCTTATTGTTTGCCCTATAAGCGAGGTATGTATAAATATAATAATCATTATAGAAACCATAAGATTACTGGCTGTTATAAATAATCTCATTTACAAATTCCTCCAGAACTATTTTCCAACTCCACAAGCTAGATGTTGTGATTACATTCCATACATATTGGCATTCTTTACAATTACTTTATCGCCTTTTTCTAATTGTTCCTTGGAAATTCCTCGTAACCCAAGTCCAACATGCTCTGTTTTATATCCACAACCATTAGCTTTTCGTTTTTTTGTATGTACATCGACAGTAGTAATTCTAGTTTCAAAGATATCTCCATTTGCTTTATGAATACACGCAATTTCCCCTTCTCTACACATCCCTATTAATATGTTTCCTGTGGCAACTGTTCCAACTCCCATAATTGTAAATGCATCATCAATAATCAATTCAAAATCTTCTTTTAAACACGATGGAACATCTAATCTGTCCATATATTCTTTTTCTCGTTCTTTTTTGCTTTTGCCAAATAATCCCATAGCTGGTCTCCCTTAAAATTCCCTATTTATACTTTTCTTTTATTTCACATAGACACAGCATGAACTACTCACAACCGACAAATGTCGGATGGAGTTTCTATGTTACATGCTAAAGCCTGTGTAACCCTGTGGCAGCTGCTTTAAGCAACTGTGACAGCATATAGAGTGTCTACAACCCCTTTATTACATCCGGTTATGTTTGGGAATGCCTTCCTCATAATCCCTATACCTCAGCGATAACTTACTTTTTTTCGATACTTACTCATCTTCTCCACAGTAACCTATTTGGCAATACCGTATCTTCCATATCCTGTTGTGGAAATATTTCTTTTAAAGTTAAAAAATCCGAATATTATTGGATATTTAGCCTCATATTCTATATATCCATATGATTTTGTCTCATCCATAAAATTAAGTGTTAATTCAATTCCCATATTTTTTGCAGCATTAATCAGCTTTTGTGCTGAATCTGCTGTTAATGTTGAGAATATAGTTGTGCTTGAAACAGTATCAATCTTTTTTTTAGGATATCTGACATTATGATATACATAATAATCACCACTGACAGTACCTGTTTTTATTGTTGCGGCATTTACATTAATAGTTTCAGATTCTATCTCAAGATATGTCTCTATGCTCCTTAATTCTTGATTTTTCTGTGTGATATCGTTATTCAGAATAACGAAGCTTAAAGATAATGTTACAATAAGTGCTATCATGTATGCATAAAACGAACACTCAATAATCGTTTTCATAATAAATTCTCCTTAAAATCAACAGAATATAAACAGCCTTGATAATATTTCAATCACTGCCGTTTTGAATATCACAAATATTCCACCTACAAGTAATGCGGCTGCTAATAATCCCAGAAGCACCAGTATAGCTTCACCATATATATCTATTATTTCTTTCAAGGCAATCCCACCTTTCCTAAATAGCGTATTTTACAAGAACTGCAAGAAATATTAACAACATACATGAATTTAATATTATTGCCTGAATTACTTCACCATATGTTTCTATCAAATTTTCCATAATTGTACCTTCTTCCTTAGAGCATTGTCATAACCATACTTAACATGTCTGCAGCCATCTTAAATGCTGCAACTATAGTAGGTATGTATTCTGTAAACCTCATTGCCGCATTGGTATCCTGTGTACTTGCTGCTTCTGATTTATCAATAAATTCATAATTTCTTTCAACAAGCTGATTAAGCTGTTCATCTACAATATCAGAATCCATTGATGACAAAGAATACAGACTTCGTATTGCAGAATTTATGTCCTCTATTTTGAAACGTGCTAAAAATTCATAATAAGGCTCAACAGCTGTTGGATCATTTAATGCTCTTGTCAAAAATATAGTAAGCTCTGGTTTTAATACTGCAGGGCAGTTTTCATATGTATCCTGTATAGCGGGTATTAAAGGTTCGTCCTGAAGATTAATAGATACGTCCCTTAACCACTCGCCAAACGCATCCTGCACATTTTTTCGGGTTTTATCTATCGCACTCTTTTTTGTAAAAGTAGGTGATATTACCATGTAAACATCAAGTAGAAGTAATCCAGCTCCTATAAAAAGATGATACGGAATTACATCAATAAGTGCTACTGCCACAGCTACTAGAAAAATTATGACATACATTGGAATCATTTTTTTAACAAAATTCTTTGCGTCAAATTCTGTAGCAGTCTTATAATCTCTCATTATATATTTATCATTGCGCACCTTTTCAACCCAGTCATAGTTATAGTGTGTCTGAGTATAAGTAAAAAACAAAATACTTACACAAATAAACACAACGGAAGTAATCTGATATAAGATATCCTGTGATATATCTGTCGAACCAAGTAATGAACCATTTCTCCCCATTGCCTTTGTAAGCATTACTGTTAATGCACCCATGCTAAAACCAAGTAAAAGACCAAACATTGTATTCTTTTTTATGTTTTTTACTTCATTCTGCATCAGGTATGTACGGGTTACCCAGTTATTTACATCTCCAAGAATAATATTTAATGCAGTTCCGTATTTACCGCCACTTGTTTCAATTTTGTACATAAACTTATGGAGCGCTGCTACTCTGGAATTATTGTACGCTTTCTGTATGATAGCAAATGCATTTTCATAGATATTTGAAGATGTGCTTTCTTCTATTGATATTATTGCCTTCCGTAATGTGACTTTAAGCTTTCCGGTTGCAACCCTTTCCGTATCTTCAAGGGCAGATAATATTTTGGGATTCTTTTGGAAAGAAAATGCCATCTGATGCAGGTATATGTCAACATCATTGAACTTCCTTTCTTGAAATGTTCCTTTAAATCTTGCCCTTATCAGTGATGGCACACATAAAAGTATGGTTATAAGAACTATTGAAATACAGAATGGCTTAAGCTGATATATGTATGCAAACCCTACGGTACACGCTATACTTGCGAGAACCATTAATGCATACTTCTTATTAGAATAGGTATATCCATATTTATAGATATCTGATTTCATATTCTTTAAAGACAGATAACTGATAACTTTATTTTCTTTATTAAGTTTATTATAGTCTTCTTTTAACTGTTTTTTCTTTTCCATTAACCCGACTCCCTTCCTAAAAATTTACACTACACAATTATATTTAACTGTGTTTCTGTTTTTTTCGGATTAACAACATAGGTTTTCACTGGAACGGATAAATGGGACTTTAACTCTACCCTGTTTTCAAAACTGTCATTATCCTTATGTATAATGACAGTTCCTTCGTTGTATTTTTTAACTAAATCTTTTACCAACATTCCGAATTCCTTTCTCTGATACTATGATTCCCGCAACAGCTGATACCTTGTAAAAGGTTCCGTGATATTGTACTTTTTAAATTCCTTCTTAATCACGGAACTGAAATTGTTTTTATTCACAATACCGTCTGCTGTGTTATAAAACGGGATATAAATGTTTTCGCCCTTTTCTCTGTCAAAAAAACCAATCTCACTAACCAGACGATTTTCCTTCTTGTCCGCCTTAATAATCAGACCAACATCAATGTATCTATAAATATTATTGATAAATCGAGGATTTTCCACTCCGCTTCCCAGCATGTTGTACATTCGGTCAGGAATATCAGCCACACTGTCAGTATGAATTGTTGTCATACAAAAGGAGCCAGTAGACAAAGCGTTAAGAAGCTCCAACACCTCTGGACCTCTGGCCTCTGATAACAACAACCAGTCAACATTGTGTCTAAGACATGCTCTAATGGCATCCGTATAATCATACCTTGAATCTACTAAGAACTGTACGCTCTTACGGTTCTTATATATCTGCTTATAATGAATTTCCACATTATCTTCAAGTGTGATTACCTTTTCATTTTCAGGTATAAAACCTGACAAATATTTAAGCAGTTCCGTTTTACCTGCATGAGGTCTGCCACCAATGATTACATTACAGTGAGCTATTACACAGTTTTCAAGAAAATTAAGAAGTTCTTCTGGCAACGTGCCGGATTCTACAAGCTGTTCATGTGAATATCTCAGATTGGTAGGAATTTTTCTTATTGTAAATGATTTTTTTCCGCATCTGCTTTCATGGAATACTGATATTCTTAAGTTATCTGTATGTGCCTCAAGAACAGGCTTATTAGGAGTAAAATTAACTTTCATGATATTACTCAGTCTGGCAGCCAGATTTTCTGTATATTCTTTTGACAACTTCTTATCTACCTTATAACATCCCTTCCCAATCTGAGTAATCCATAGGTTTTCTCCATCCCACTCAATATCAGTAATAGAGTCATCATCATAGAATTCTTTGATTTCTGTAAATAATGTATCCCCTGTCCTTTTTAATATATCCTCAAGGGATTCATTATTTTTTTTTATATTTTTAGCAAACTCGTTATGTATTTTTTCATATTCCTTATCTTCTTCTATTTCATCATTATGAAAAGGAATATTTTTCTCAAACTTATTTCCATCTGTTATACTTTTTTTGCCTCTAAACATATAATCTACCTTTCAAAAAAAATGCCTGCAAAAAAGCAGGCATAAATTTGGGCTACAAATGAATAGCAATTTACATAATTACATTACTCAATATGCTGTTGATTAATTAGCATTATAAGCATTTCTTATGTCATTGTCGTAATTCATCTGATTATCGACAGAGTTGTTTGTCTTATTCTTTACAATTGTAACAACTCCTGCTGTAATTAAAGCTGCTGCAAGAATTGCAGCTAAAGCTATAACTACTTTTCCATAATGCTCGATAATATCATGCATTTCTACACCTACATGTTTCTTTCTAAGAAACCCTTTCTTATTTTTTGACGATTACAAGAGTTTGGATTGGCATAATCATCTTCTAATTTATTTATGTAATAATGCAGACCAAATTCACTAAAAAATTTTAAAATTTTTCATTTTTTTTGAGAAACGTATTATCTGACCCGATTTTCTGTTATGAATATATAGTACTTTACCGCTTGCAGAAGCACATTTGACAGCTTCTGGATAATATATTGCATTCCATTCATCCCATGAATTAACATGTATCAATATATTATCTTCATCTGTCATTGGCTCATTTATATCATTGATAATAAATGACTTTTTATTATCTTTTTCATCACTTCTTCCAGCCAGTATAAATACAGAACCAGTAGAAATTGTTGCCATAAATTTATTCCATGTTTTAGGGAACATGACAGCAGATAATGTACCTGTGTTATCTTCGCAGGTAAGAAATGCCATTTTTTCACCTTTTTTTGTGACAATTTCTTTAATTTCAGTTACAATTGCTAGTATCTTTACAGTATAGTTTCTTTCGTTCACCTTGTTTATAGTTATACATCCAATATCCTCCGGAGCTGGATAACCACTTAACGGAGTTTTTGTTATATACATCCCCAGCAAATTTTTTTCATCAGAACTGCTAAATGTATCATCAATTTCAGGATAATCAAGATTATTAAATATTGCAGCCTGTTTTTTGTAAGCATCTTTTGTCTCCATGTACTGCTTCTTTAACTTGGAAATATTCATAATCTCTTTTTTCTTCCTTTTGTCAGCTTTATTTGCAACTAAAGCTTCAGACATGTTGTACTCTCCGTTTAATGCCTCGTATGTATAATATTCTGTTCTATATTCATCTTCTGTTTTTATATATGTATCATGCGCTTTGTCCAGTTCTTCCTTTTGCATACACAACCGATTATAATATTCAAGTGTTGCAGTCCTATTGTCATTAAAACAATCAAATGCTCCACACTTTATCATTTTTTCAACAAACTTTCCTATGACACCAGTGCATACATAATCCTTCATAGACTGGAAATACCCTCTGTTCTTCATTCTTGCTTTTATTACAGAAGAAGCTTCGCTTTTCATTCCTTTTATATTGGAAAATCCCGCCATTATAATTCCTTTATCAACAACTGAATACTCCGCTTTTGCTATATTAATATCAGGACACAATACCTTTATTCCCATTTTTTTGCAGTCCTCTTGAATAAGGTTCATAAACTCCTTTTTATTACCATCATCATAATTTATATTTGCACAGATAAATTCTTCTGGATAATGATACTTAAGCCAAGCAGTCTGATACGAAACCCATGTATATGTTGCCGCATGGGATTTGTTAAATGCATATTTAGAGAATGATACTATACTATTCCAAAAGTCTTCTGCATCTTCCTTTTTTGCTTTTTTCCCAACACATCCACTTATAAACTTATCCTTATATGCCATAAATTTGTCTACCTTTTTCTTTGACATATATCTTCTTATAATATCCGCTTCCCCCATACTGAAGCCTGCACATACAGAGAATAACTGCATAAGCTGTTCCTGATAGAACGGTTTTCCATATGTTTTGGCAAGGATTGGTTTCATTTCCGGTATCATGTAATAAGGCTTTTTAATTCCCTTTTTTACTTCTATTGCTTCAGGAATATATTCAATTGGTCCTGGTCTGTTTGCAGCATTAATAAGTATTAAGTCTTCAAAACTGTTAGGTTTAAAATCCTTTAATATCTTCTTTGCTCCTGGTGATTCAAACTGGAATACGCCTGTAGTATTTGCCTTACCGTATATTTCATCTATTACTTCCTGCTCTATAGGGATATTGTCATAATCAATAACAATACCGAATCTTTCTTTTATCATTGCCCCACACTGGGAAATGATATTAAGGGTTCTGAGGCCTAAAAAATCCATTTTTAAAAGTCCAAACACATCTTCTGCCTCAACCTTATCACACTGCGCTCCTAAAACTAACGTATCCGCATCAAATTCATCATCATCTCCCGATGCGTCAAGTTTTCCCTGCCTTAATGGAAAGAAATTATTGATATCATTTCCGTCTGTGATGATTACTCCGGCAGCATGTATGCCGTACTTGGTTGGTATATCTTCTATAAGCGCTGCTCCGTCAATGATTTCAAGAGCTGTTTTATTATCACAGAATTCTTTATCAAGATATTCCCTGCATTCTTTTAATGTGCAATCTCTGCCCTGTTCGTCATTTCTTGGAATTTTGTCATTAATCTGTGATGCTATTGAAGCATATCGGCGTTTTACATCCTTTATGTCTTCCCCTTTTGTATGCGCACAGTATTGTGCAGCAAGGACATTTGCATAATTTTTTGTGGACATTTTTGCTTTCTGTGTACCTATGGTAGATATCTGGCATACATTGTTCTCACCATAAACTTCTTTACAATACTGGATTAATGGCGGACGGACTCCCCTGGCAAAGTCCACATCAATATCAGGCATTGACACCCTGTCAGGATTTAAGAATCTTTCAAATAAAAGTCCGTATTTTAACGGATCAATATTGGTTATTTTCCAAGGCAGTAACATACCATGCTTCCTGCCGCACTTCCTCTTCCCGGTCCGACATTATAATCCGTGTCTTTTCCGAAAGATTTTCCCTTTTTTATATAATCCTGCACAATCAAATGATAGTCAGCGTAACCCATGCTCGTTATTACATCAAGTTCATGGTTATACCTTGCCTCATCTTCATTGCTTACGCCTTCAGGATATCTTTCCTTTTTTCCTTTATCTGATTTTAACTTTAAATATTCAGAAGCGGTCATTCCGGCTGGCACATTAGGAAACATAGGCGGATGACTTCCGAAATCATACTTTACATCACACCGGGCAGCCAGCTCGTCTGTGTTCTTAATTGCATCAATGACAGATTTTTTTTTGTATACATGGGAAAGCATTTCTGCCAGCTCATTATTCGGTTTTAAGTAATATTCCTTTGAATCCGGTCTTAACTCTTCCCATTTTTCAAATCTCTGCGCCATTAATATCTGTCTTCGTTTTATGTTTTCGGGAGTATTTACCGCCATGTGAGCATCATTAGCAGCAATGAGTTTTAAGCCATGCTTTTCTGCAAGACTAATCATTCTGTTAAATGTATAATCTTCCATATCAAGACCGTGGTACTGTATCTCAACATAGGTATTTTCTTTTCCAAATATGTCAGCAAGATAAACAAGTCTGCTGTCGGCAAATGCATTTATCTTTTCTTCATCAATGATCATGCACTCTTCCAGTTCCCTTTTTAATCTGTTGTAGACCTTATGCGTTTTCTCCTGTTCTGTTTTTTCTTTATTCTTTGCTGATAAATCACTCTTAAGATTTTTTATTTCGTCATTAACTGCTTCCAGTTCTTTTTTCGCGCTTTCTATACCAGCTTTTATACTTTCTATGTTTTTTAAGGCAATCTCCTTATCCTCTCCGGTAAGCTTGCTGGCTGCTTTTTCCTGTTTCTTGTAAGTCTGTTTTGTTCTTTTCTGTATCAGTTTTTTGTCATCAGCAAACAGGTAAAGTTTATTCTGAATGTCACTTATTTCACTACACAGCAATTTGTACCCGGCATCTTCCGGGCTGTTGCATTTACTTAATCTTTCATTGATTTCACTTATCTTTTCTTCCTGCTTTTTATTAAAATAAAGTATCTGCGGGATATATCCTCCGACACAGGCTGTTGTATATATTAAATCTCCTCTTTTTACATACTTTTTTAGTATTTCAAATGTTGTAATCGGATATACCGATTTACCTATCCTTATCTGTTTCTTTTCAGAATCAGACATTATGTGGCACAGCTGTTTATATCCCTCATCATTTACAGCATACAAGCATGAATGACCTTTGTTTATAATGCTTATACCATCAATTTCATCATCAGGATTCTGCATATATATCTCTACTCCGATAAGAGGCTTTATTTCATTTTTTCTGCATTCTGCAACAAATTTAGGTATTCCCATCATTGTACCGTGATCTGTAAGCGCAAGGTTTTTACATCCCAGCAGCTTTGCTCTTTCTACCATCTCTTTTATTGTCTGCGCTCCATCAAACAGACTATATACACTATGGTTATGCAAATATGTTGTATTTTCCATATATCAAACACGGGTGCATAACGCACCCGCTGCCCCCTTCCTTAATGGAAATTATTATCTAAGAAATTTATTCTGTCGCCGTTTTCTGAATTTAATCCAAGACCGCTGAAAGTAAATATTTCCTTCTGTGTTATATCGTTCCCGTTATACAGAGTTTCTGCTGTATATCCGATATTTAATATTCCAACATAATCTTTTGAATAATAATCTGCTATTATCAGATCTCCGTTTCTTGTATAGCCATATACAATGCCGAGATATTCACCTTTCTTATCTGAATAAAATGATACCGGTACAGCCTGATTGTTCTGTATAAGACTTCTTAATGTAACAAGATCATCAAGTGTATTTGTATTGGCAGAAAACCTGTTTATCTTATCCGTATAGGTTGCTTTTCCTACGCTTGAAACAACTGTACTGCCTGCAAGCTCGTTATCCGCATCAATTGAAGCCATTCTTGATGATGCAATTATTACACCCTTGTCAGGGAATATTCCTGATAATATTTTTGTAAAGAAGTTATCTGACGTGTAAAAGGATTTTCCAAAGAATGTGATTCTGTTTACCATATCTGGCTTGGAATCATATACATATACCAGTTCATCTTCCTTGATGTAATATGCATCCTCTTTCTTTCTATACTTTAACTTCACATGCTTTCCGTTCTTTATTCTATATGCACATGTACCCTCTGGAAACTGCGCATATCCTTTAAAATTGGTAAATTGATACCCTCCATCAGGAGTCCTTATTACTCTTCCGTAAGTCCTGCTCTTAATATCATCAGCCCACAAAACCACACCATTGACCTTGTATGCCATATCATATTTTTCATCTTTGCTTTTCAATATTGTTTTCATCATATCTGTTAAAGACTGATCCTTTTCGTTAGCCTTTAAATTATTGGATAACTCATAATAATCTGAAAAGCCATCCCCATCACTATCAGCATTCCATACGGACAGACCTTTCTGTTGTTCGATTGAATTAATAACTCCATCTTTATCCCAATCCTCTTCTGAAGCATTTTTTAAAGCAGCATTATATTCTGTCACTGCTCCTACATTTAGCTTTACTTCTATGCTGTCCTCATTGTCTTTGATAAAGTACTGCGGTACATAAATAGCTCCAAGTACAACAGCTATACATCCACATATGGCAGTATACTTGATTATCTTTTTATTTAACTCTTTCTTTTTCTTAATTTTATGAAAGTCAGAAAATTCTTTTCTATGTTCCACTGTATTGTTCTTATCTCTTAATGTGTCCTGTAATCTGCTCATCTTAAAACTCCAATCTTCATTTTTATATATATACCATGCTGTTATTATTTTTTGAAAAAACGCCCGTTCCTTTTTTAGAAACGGGCGTTGACGCTAATACTTATGATTCATAGAAATCATAACTTTAATATTGTTAATATCTTTTATATTTTTAATACCATTGATATTAATTTTCTCTTTTCCATGCTATAGATACGATTATACCGCATATGCCAAGAATCATAATGCAACCATATACAATCAATTTAATTACATTTCCATTGTCACCGGTCTGAATAATTTCAGAAGTCTGTGATGAATCAGTCATTAATTTATCTATCATATGGATAGTGGCATCTTCTTCAGTAGTTGTGAAAGATATGTTTTCTGCAAATTCATAACCCAGAGGAGCTGAAATCTCCTTAATCATATAGGCCTCACCTATAGCAAGATTATCAATGACATAAGCCTCCTTGGTTGAGGTCCATCTATAGATTTCGTTACCATCCATATCAAAGAGGCCTAATACTGCGCCTTCAAGCGGAGTACCATATTCATCCTCTTTTTGAACATAAATCTTGCAGGTCTTCACATCCTTTTTCTTTTTGTCTGTCATTACAACTTCCATATCCTTGCTATCATTTGGAAGTGTAAACTTGACATCCTCTGCATATTCGTATCCAAATGGGGCTTCTGCTTCATGCAACGTGTATGTCTTTCCAAGTTCAACACCTGTTACAATATGCTTGCCGCCGTCTGATACCCATTCATCGCATATATTACCTGCTTCATCAATAACCTGTAGTTTTGCTCCTGCGAGTGCATTGCCGTCCTCACTTACCTTTATTACATATACCTTTGCTGCTTTAAGCACATCAATCATTTTTACAACTGCTGTGTAGGTTTCTTTGCTTACATTGAAGCTGATATCATCTGCAGTAAGATAATTTTCGGGATTCTTTTCCTCGTGTAATGTAAATGTCAGATCATCATCGGTTATAGTAACTTTTGATAAGTCATCAGTTTTCTTTATTTTCCTCAGATAGCTTTCATAATCAAATTTATGAACCGTTCCATCTGAAATCCATTCCTCTACTACATCCCCAGACTTATTCTTTAACTGTAATGTTGCTCCTTTTACACCATTACCATTCTGATCAACCTTTTCAACATATATACCAGTTCCCGTAACATCTATCATTTTTATGTTAGCAGTTTTCGTTGTTTCATCTATGGTAAAGGTAATAGGTTCTGCCGTTATGTATCCATTTGGCGTTACCTTTTCCTTTAAAGTATATGTTCTTTCTTTTTCACTAAAATATCCAGCTTCTCCAACGCCAGACTTTTCCTTTGAAAATTTATGAACAGTTCCGTCTGTCTTCCATTCATCAACAACATGGTCATCTGAATCTACAAGCTGTAGTGTAGCATCTTTTACAAAATTACCAAACTGATCTGTTTTTGATACATTTACCGTAATCATATCTGAATTGATTACAGGCTGGTCTTCAACTTCTACCAATGCACAAAAGCTTAATTCATTATTGCTAGATGTTACCTTGATATTTACATCAGTTGAAACATCTGAAAGCTCATACCCTGCAGGTGCCTGCACTTCTTTTACTGAATATGTTCCAAGCGGAAGTCCCGAAAGTTTGCTATAGCCATACTCATTGGTTGCTGGAAATGTTTTATATAGCTGTCCATTACTGTATAAGCCATACACTGCACCTTCTACACTGACTCTGTTTATACTGTCAGTCTTGTGGATTTCAATTGTTCCTGTAATGGCTGTATCAGTATAGCTTATAGATGCCATTGGTATATTATGTCCTGCATATACCGACTTTATATCAGTTGATAAATTATACCCTGAAGGGGCTTCTATTTCCTTAATATAATAGGTTCCAGCAGGAAGATATCCTGTTGTTGCCGTTCCGTTTGCATCTGTTGTTAAATATACATCATCTTCATATATATAATCACCGTTATTATCAATGTAACAGTAACCATTTTCTTCATATCCACCTACAGTCTTTGCTATATGCTTGCATTCTTTATCTGTATAAACCCCGAACACAGCTCCGCTTAATACATTTCCGTTTTCATCAGTCTTTTTAATCTGAATTTTCCCTGGAGCAAATCTATCTGAAACTGTATTCTTGATTTCATAGTCACTTGCCACAATCCATTCATTATTCGTTGAATATAATGTATATATATCCGGATCAAGCTGATAACCCGCAGGAGCAGATGTTTCAAGCATCATTATTGTATGACTGGTTTTATCAGCCATTAATGATACATCAAAGCTTGCCACACCGTTACCGTCTGTTGTTGCTGACTGGATGAACCCATATTCTGTTACCCTGCCGCTTCTAATTTCAGCTGCCGTATTAAAAAGCCATTCCCCAAAAGAATCTGCATCACCTGTATACGCTTCTGTTATGTCATAGAGTGAATATGTTGCCCCCACAACTTTATCGCCGTCATCAGCACTTCTTTTCACAATCGAAAATGGCTTATTTTCAATTTTCTTGTTGGTAAAGCTTACTGTTGTGACACTATTATAAGTTATAACTGCCTGCTTAACTTCGTTGCTTAAATAATATCCATATGGAGCTGCTACTTCCTTTACATAATAAGTCCCGGTATCAACAGGAATCTGCCCTATACCATTTGTTTCTACATAATTATTATCAAGGGTTGTATATGTTCTTCCAGTTGTAAGAACAGCAATCGGGTCTCCACTGCAGTCTGCTGTCTTATATACATAAAATACGGCATCATTTAAACTTTCTCCCGTATCAGCATCAGTTTTTTCTACTTTTAGCCAGCCGTATTCATCGTATGTTCCTGCTACTGGCTGTGAAGCTTCATCTTCCGGAGCTTTTTGTTTTACAATTCCTCCTACCATTGTCTGCTTAATTCCATTCTGTGATATATAATAACCTATGTTATATGATTTAGCAGTCTTGTTTGAGAACACATTAACTTTTATGGAATTTCCCATATTAGCCTTAAATAATGCTTTTACGGTAATTATATTTCCATTTTTTTCTGATGTATAAGTATCATCAGCAAGTCCAGTCACAATATACGAAAAATCATCATCGCTAGCCTCAAACCTTGCTACATAATACAAACCCTCTCTTTCTCCACCAAGAGAATTAACAGTAATATCTGCAGTAGACTTATTTTCTATATTGTCAGTTGCTTTTGATATAAGCCACTGTGTAGCGTCCCATGTTGCTTCTTCCCCATCTCTCTTTGAAAACTGTCCTGCATAATTATATGAATATCCAGACCCCACTTCCTTCAATTCACAAAGATACATATGGATAGCGGTCTGTGTAGCTGCTCTTGCCTGCTCTTTTGATAAACCAAATTCAGTTATTACAGGTTCATTACCTAATCCAATATATCCGTAGGAAAGAATGCACTTAAGTCCTCTCTGTGCTGTAGACGATAAGGATGGCTGGCTTGACGAATATCTGTAGCTTGTTGCTGCTGTCGGACCACTGTAATCATGTTCTGTACAATAGACAACCTGATCATATTCATCCTTATAAAATAATGTGTTATAACCGACACCATTAACATTAAACGCCGGATAACTTCCATCCGGTGATATTGTGGCATCTTCATAATCTGCTTTAACTGACTTTGTGTTTATGGTAACACCTGCCATTATCGCACTAAAGCCGATTGCCACCACAGACAATATGCTAAGAGCTGTCTTAATCTGTGGTTTAAACTTATGAAATAAATTCTTCATATCTTACCCTGCCGTATTTAAAACGACTTTTCCTTTCTTTTTGACTCTTTTGAATGAACTGATTTTATAATGCAAGTTAAAATATGTTAGCTGTTCCACCACCTTTCCATATCCTATTTATGCAATTTTAGGACAGGAAAAACTAAAAAAAATTGTAAGTACATGGTATATATAAGAAAACCTAAAGAAATGGAGGAAGAAAATCATGGTGAAGAAAAAAATACTTACATCAGTTTATGTATCAGCCGTACTTCTTGTAGCAGGCTGTGGAAACAAAAACAATATAAATAATACGGTAAAGGAAACAAGCTCAGAAATATATACAGTAAGTGATGTCAATAAGACGGATTCATATGTATATGCTTCAGTAACATCTGTACAAAAACAGTCAGAAAATTCATCTGAAAATAATGAATCAGCTGATATGGGATCAGGTACATCAGTCATTGATGACAGTCCATCTGGTACAGTTCAGCCTGTGGCAGACGCAGATACTTCTCAGCCTGCAGTACAGAACATACAGAACTTACAGAACAATATGACTGATAATTCTGGTAATACCGATATCACTCCTGATTATGTTCCTGACAGCACTCCTGATGAACCAGTACAGGAGCCTGAACAGCCAGCCACTCCTAAATCACGGTCTTATATCGTTAATACATACGGATCTTACGAGGCATATGGTAAAGAGGTAATAAATGAGATCAACAAACTCCGTGCTTCTTACGGTTACGAACCGCTTGTTGAGAATGCAAGAGCTGATGAGATTGCCTATAAAGTAAACTGCGAGCAATCTTCTGCTTCTATCGGTCACTGGACAGGGGAACAGAGACCTTCTCTTTCCGGACTTTACAGAAACCTTGAATCTATTGGTGTTGCCGCAGATTTATCATGGGGAGATTATGCGGATCCTTCCGCAACTGCCTATGACCTTACTCTTGACCACACAAAAGGCATTGTAACAAAACCTGACCAGAAATACATTGGCATTTCTGTTATGCAGTGTCCTGATAATAATAATTATGTTGTAATTACAATTGAAGCTTATTCAGACCTGAATTTTTAGTTTTGTATTTGGAAAATTAATATGAGTTTTTCTATGGCGACTGTTCTATACAGCCGCTTTTTTCTTTTTCTCGCATACTTATGTATAGTTGTTTTCATGTATTTTAAGACAAAATTTTTAGGGATTTTCTATGGGATTTTTGCATAAATAAGGTAGAACTATCATGGAGGTTTTTTAATATGCATACTAAATATCAGAAGAAAAAAGTCATTAAAATTGCTGCAGGAATCGTTACCGTTGTGATTGCTGTAATAATATTATCCAAAATTCTTTCTTTAAAAAGAGAGCTGCCAGTTTATGTAGGTACAATAGAAGAACCTACTGCTGCTTATTCTATTGAAACACAAAGAGTTGAATATGCAAATGTAATGATGGATATTCCTGCAGACTGGACTTATATGATCTATAACGATAATGCCAGATACGCAAGTGATAACGGTTCCTACATAGATATAATATCACAGGACTACTACCCTGAAATAAACACATTTCTTTCAGAAAATATTGTATCAGCCCGTATTGCTTCTATAGGCGGCACCGAAACCGGTTTTACTTCAATGTCATCGTCATGCGTTTATTACAACTATCAGAAGATGGTAGGTGATACATTCTACAATGTCTGTTCTTATATTTCATGGGATTTTTCCAAGATAGCAGAAATTGATATATGTATTCCTGCTGAAATTTATGGAGATTACCTTGAACTGCCTGAATATCTTATAAATAAGATTACATGTACAAAAACATCTCCTATCAGTGAGGATTATTATGTATATTATGAATCTAACACCAACACACAGTTTGGTGTTCCCATAACCTGGGAATTTACAAATAATGGACAGATAACTTTATATAACGGAGATGCATCGATAATAATTGGCTCATCAAATATTACCAATTTCTCATCAGTGACATCAATGCAGTACAGCCAGCTTACAGGTAATTCTGTTGCAAACTTTGTATTATCATCTTTTAATCCTTCACAGAATCAACTTACAGCCGAAGCAAACTATAATGATAACGGAACAAAAATGTATATGAAACAATATATGGTCAACGCAGGTAATATAAGTCTTGTGTTTACCCTGACTGTTCCATCATCATCAATGAACAATTCTTTGTCTGCTATTTTTGATACTGTTACTGGTTATTATCAGTACTGGGGATGATAGTTTTAACTTGCATATATATTTTACATACTTCCAATTGAAAAACGGAGATGAATTTATAGCCATATGGCAGAAAGAGGTGTACATTATGTATGCAATAATTGAGGATTTAGAAAAAAAAATCCGTGATTTTTATGAGGCAGCAGAGTTTGCTGAAGATAACGGCGACTACAAAAGCGCATTATATTATCTTGAAGAGGCAAAAAAGCTGAGAAAAAAATTAGAGTCTGAAAAAAGAAAGCAAAGTAAGCAACTAAAGTCATGTGATTTTTCAGATTACTGTGAAGCAGCAATAATGCTTTGTATGTAACAGAAAAGAGGAAAACTAATTCTCCAACGGATTAGTTTTCCTCTTTTTGTCTTGTCTAATTAATGCTCCCCTAGATGCTTTTTAAAGTGTATGATTAGCGTATACTACAACTTATTTTTCTATCTTAACTGCCGGACCATTATTACCCCATCCACAGAAACAATCTTTTTTTTTAACTGTTTTTGTACGATTTGTAAATATATATTCACCATGTTTACCCATTTTCACAATTCTTCCTTTTAATACACATGGAAAAATCTGATCAATTACTATAGTTATCTTTGCATCTATATTGCTATCTTTAAATGAAATAAACATGCCTTCTCTAAAATAATTATTATACATATAAAACATCCTCTTTTCTATGAATTTTTAGCCACCATACGGAACTGACTGTATGACGGATTGCACTTGCACAAAAGATTATCAAATGCATGTCTGTACCGGTCTGATAGTTTGATAAAACTACCAATTGAACATTCTTTGTATTCAGGAAAAATATCAAAAGGACTCACTCCGGCTTTATAAGCATCTGTATGCTCGTAAAGCTCCAATAGTTCGGATACATATTCTGGATTAGGGCTGTCAGTATCCCATTCCATAATTTTACAGAACTGGATTTTTTCATCCAAATCCGGATAAATCTGGTTGATGATATCTGAATATAGGCATCTTGTATACCACATGAAATTTGTGCTTACAATTCTCTCATACTGCTCAAAAATAGCCTCTCCTGTACCGCAATATGACGGTAGCCGGTTTCCCGTGTACAGCTTAAGATAATCTTTAATGCTGTATGTATCAGTAATGACACCTATCTTTTCCAGTTCTAACTGACCATTATCAGAGCAGTTCAGCTTATACAGAGGCTTTTCTTTTCTCATTTCCTTTTCCATGAAATAACTTCCTACTCTGATAATGCAGTCTTTTTCTTCCTGAACATACATATTAACCCTTTTTACTACTCTTTCAAATAACATATTCTTATCCATAAATCTTCCTCTACAGAGCCATTAGCAATGAACTAAGTTCATCAGCAAAAGCATTGTTTTTATTTTCTATCGGTTCAAATACCTTTACTTCGATCTGCGGTGTTATGCTACCATTGAAGTAATTGTTGGAAAGATTACCAATCAAGGATACATTTTTAGGTTCACCCTTTTTTAAATATTCTTCCGACATTCCAAAGCATAATGCATTTGAATCTGCTCCAAACAGCTTAACATGAATACTTTCTTTACCCATATATCGGACATAAAGACCGCCGTCTGGATATAATACATAATTCTTTACATACACAGTAGGAATTGGGTTTCCTTCTCCATAAGGTGCATATTTTTCTGCTTCTTCAATAAAATGACTGAAATCAGCCTCTTCAACTTCAAAATCATAAAAAATATCATTATCATCTGATATATCAAGAGGCATTTCATTAAGTTTTTGTCTTATTATTTCTACTTTTGATAAATCAGCCGACATACCTGCAGCTTTAGCATGACCACCAAAAACAATAAATAATTCTTCAATTTCCTTTAATGTATTAACAAGATTAATGTTATCTGTGGAACGAGCAGAACCATGAGCTATGCCGTCATGTACATTCATCACAATTGCAGGTCTCTGGTACTTTTCACACAGTTTTCCTGCAATAATACCGCATATACCCTTATCAAACTTTTCACTTGCAACAACAATGAATTTACAGGTACATTTATCACCGACAACATCACCTCTTTTTATGAGAATATCTTTTGCAATACCCACCTGATCACGGCTCTTATCTTTTCTCAATTCATTATAATCAAGAACCTTTTTGAAATAAGAATTAGCAATTCCAATATTTTTAGATGCCAACATAGTTGCGCTTATAAGCGCACCTGCATCTTCCAACCGGCCAGGAGCATTAAGCATAGGGGCAATATTAAATCCTATGGTAGTTGTAGTGAAATGTTCTATTCCTAACTGTGTTATAAGAGTTTTTACACCAGTTATTAACTCATAATCTGCAATATTATTCATTATTTCCAGTGCTTCTTTTACAATTTTTCTGTTTCCATTTTTCATAGGTACAACATCTGCTACGGTAGCAATACCGGCAGTAACCTTCATTGTATTGTGGGCTATTTCATCTAATCCACCATACATCTCATTATATTTCTCAAAAAATCTAAGAGTTAATCCTGCAGCACAGTATGGAGTATAGCCATATACGCTTTCATCCTTAATTCCGTCTGACTGGTCTATAACCACATCTGCGTCAGGATAACCTGCTTTTGCTACATGATGATCAACCACAAGAACTGTATAGCCAGCTTCCTTCATCCTCTTTATCTGTTTATATGCCACAATACCATTATCAACGAGTATAATAAGCTGCGGTTCAGTTTTTTCGAGAATTTCTTCGAGGATTTTATCCGAAAAGCCATATCCTTCAGAAAATCGCTTTGGAAATCTTATATGAGGTATAAGACCTGCACACTTGCATCCAAGATACATCTCAAACCCTGATGTAACACCATCTACATCATAATCTGCTAATACATATACAGGCTTTCCTACATGCTCATGTAACAGCTTTACTCCCTCTGCGATATTTTCTATAGGACACTCCGGCATTATGTTGTATTCCTCAATACTCTGACCTGTATTATCAATGACATATTCTTCTATACTCTTATAACATTTACGCTGTTTCCACATATGAAGCCTCTTTCTGTACCTTTATGATACCAATATTGTCTTTATTGCTCCTTTTTCAATAAGCATTTCCGTATTAGCTGCATTATCATTAACACAGATTTTTACTTGGTCATCTTTTATTTCTTTTACTATCCCATATATGCCACATTCCATAATTATCTGGTCCCCTGCTTTTAAATCTACAAGCATTTTCTTTTTATTAAGATTTGCTTTTCTGGCTGGTGAAATCTTAAGAAAAAATGCCAGTACAACTGCAAGCACTACATATATAAGAATATATAAAACATCATTTGGCATAAATTTTTCTCCTTGTGTTTTCTTATATATACCAAGGTACCTGAAAATTTTTTTCAAAATAAAAAAGAGCTGCTCCGTATGGAACAACTCTGAAAAAGATTATTCTGTTTTAGGCATTTTCCAGTCTGATGATTTCTACCTCGGATTCATCAAGCTCAGTCTTTTCACATCTACCTGCAAAAATATGCTGAATGTACTGTCTTCCCTTTTTTCTTGTTACAATCCGTCCATCAATTTTTAAATGGTCGTTTACATTTATATCGAGCTGATTGTCAGCCTTATATACATCAACATCTAGGCATATGACCTTTTTCTTTTCTGCATTCGTCACCACTGCAAGTGAAAGTGTTGTTATGCCGGGGGTAAGCTGATACATTCCCTTTACCACTCCCTTAAGTCTTACCTCATTACGGTATCTGTTAGGACCGGAAAACTCAGGATTTCTTGTATAGCTTATGCAGCTTATCTCTTCCACAAACTGATTTGTCTTACTGTATTTAAACTTTGTCATCTTGGCAGTAACAGAAATCCAGTTTTTGATCTGAATTTCATAATCTGCATTTCTGCTCATTTTTCCCTCAATTTTTACTGTAGGGTATGCTACCCTTCCATGATGTACTGTTCTTATCGTGATATATATTATCTTATCAGTTTTGCTGTGGATAACTTTTTTATATACAACCTGCCCTGTAATTAATACGATATTCTCCATTTTCTGCCCCTTTCTAATTAGCTGTATGCTTGACTCTTGCACATATGATAGCATCATAATTATCTTTAATCTGGCCAATGAACTCATATACCTTACCATATGTTGTATCATCTACTCTGTCCAGATCATCAATGAGCAGTATCTTATTGCCATATAACTGATTAATTACATGATACACAGCTAGTGTTGCAATAATTTTCTCTCCGCCGGACAATGAATTAAAACATATATACTGGCTTCCATTTACACTGTATAATAATTCAAATCCATTATTTGTATTGAATTTTATATTTGCATTTTTCATTGCTCCTATTGTTGAATTCATGCGGTTTTCAAGCGGAGCAATTATAAGCTTCCAGAAGTTAAGCTTTACCTTTCCGTTAGGAGATAACATTGCAAGAAGTTCTGAGTATATATTCGATACAGCTGTCAGCTTATCTTTTTGTGCAATTTTATTCTTAATGTCATTATACTGGATAACTTCCCTTATCTGCTTCTGAACGGATTCCTTTTCTGCCGTGTAGTCATTTCCGATTACAGGCTCTGGTGCCTCTCCGATTTCAGGGATACTTTCTTTCAAAGTATTTACTGTCTCTTTTAAGGATTTCTTTGTCTTTTCAGACTCTTCGTACTGGACAGCTTCATCAATACGCTTTCTGATATCCTCTTTTTTTCTGGATAGTTCCTTCTTTTCTTCCTCAAGCTTTGCTATCTTCGCTGTGATATTATCGCATTCCTTAATCAGAGATTCTTTTAAATCTGCCCTGTTTGCTGTACAGTGTATTTTTTCACTTAACGGACAGGTCGTTTTATCCAGTTCCTGAATAAGCTTAAGATTTGTATTCTTTTCTGCCTGCAAGGAACTTATCTGCTTCTCGCAATTTATATACGCTTCCAGTATATTCTGCTCTTCAAGTTTTAATGAGGCCGGGCTTACAGGATTCTCCTTTGTAGGAGCAAGTGTGCTTATTCTTGCTTCTATATCTCTTATCTGGCCATTTATCCTTTTGACCTTAAGAGCGTTGTTATTATATAGTATTATATTCTTTTTCTGTGCTTCAACAACCGCTTCCCTTTTCATAATATCAGCCAGCTTATCCTGCAGCTCTTTTTCTGTATGCATAGGTGGCTCTGTAAGCTGTAATGTGCCGAATGCTTTAATATTACGGTTGTTAATCTGTCTCTGCTGATATGTTTCGTTATACAATTTGCCAATATCTGATAACGCGATTACATTTTTATCAACCTTTGCAAGACTCATTATATCCAACAGATATTCATACTGTTCATCAGTCATATTCTCCGCAAGTTCCCTGAGTTTTTCAGAATCAATATTCTTGTTTATCACATTCATAATAAGATCACCAAGGGCCTGTTCTGATATTTCTGATAAAGACAATGGATTACAGAGTATCTTGCAGGCCTTACCTGACATAAGATTGTTTGTCATCCATTCCTCAAAAGCTTTTCCGGTACATTTTCTCCCATTTATGTAAGGGATATTCTGATAACCAGTTTCGGTTTTCTTTAATACCCTGCTTAATGTTGTACCGTTTGTTTCTATATCCACCTGACACACATTCCCATTATTATATATCGGATTTGTAGGATAATCACCACTAAGGCAGAAATTAATTGCCTTTAAAAATGAACTTTTACCGTATCCATTATCTTCTTCCATTATATATAACTTATCTACATTGACTGTCCTTGAATCAATTCCTGCAAATTTGTTTACTGTAATTTTCATAAACTCACCTATTGGCGCACATGCGCCCCTTTCTGCCTAAACAGGCTTGCTTTTCTTCTATATACCAAGATGTTTTATTTTTTTCAAAATTTCAAAAATTAAGTGATATACATTTAAGAATTTAAGGCGGGAATTCTCGGTCATTTGTATCTTAGCAGCTTCACAAATGTTAAAAAACAGCCCCGAAGGGCTGTTTCGCATATTAATTGTATTGTTGGTATTAATTTTATTAATTATAGCACTCATATACAAAAGTATATCCATTTCTGTTTACGACAACTATAGCAATGGATGATAATGAAGCGGACATCCTGTTTTCTCTTGAATCGCTCTTTGCCTGCAGATATGCATGCAATCCATCGACATCAGATGAATATGTCATTATACATGATTCTGAACTATTATTAAGACTAACTCCATATTTTAATGCAGCTTGAGCCAGTGTCCCGTACAAAGAGCTGTTTTTATCCGCATTTCCATCTATAGCCATATTTGCACATTTTATCTGAGCCAACCTGTAAAGACTACCTTCATCCATACTTACAGCAGAAAGTCCTAAAGAGGTTCTTTCTTCATTCAGATTAGTAAGTATACTATTTGCAAGGTCTGTGTTATATGTAACTTTTTGTGACATCCTATAGCACTCGGATGATAAATCATCTAATGCTGTACCCGCATCATTACCTGCATTAATACTCATAGTTCTTGCTATTTCCGTAGGCCCGTCTTTTTTTGTAGAAATCAGTTTGCCATCTTTATCGAAGACTTTTATTACAGTCGTCTTATATGTAACTGTATAATTTCCTTCCTGCTTCTTTTCGGTATAGCTTGTGGTCTGTGTATATGTTCCATCACTATTATATTCCTGTTTTGTCTCCTCTTCCGTTATATTATCAGAGTTGTTATCAGATGTATTAAATATATTGGAATTATTGCCAGAATTTTCATTGCTGCTGTTACTATTTTCATTGTTATCATCAGGTAACACCGCATCAGATGGTTTATCTGATACTACCCATATATAGTTGCCATTTTCATCAATGATACGCTCCCTGTAGCCTATTAGTACTCCATACTCATTATATACAGCATACACATTTCCTGATACACAGATATAATTTGATGGTATTGTGGATGCATCCTTGTTATCCGTATCATTTCCATCTGAATCACAGTCTACATATGCATATGAATTGTCCGAATTTCTTAAATATCTTACATACCTCTCATCACTTGTAATTACATATCCGTTATCTGTTTCAGATACAATCTGATACGTTTTATTCATATCAACATCTGACCACACCCATGTTCCGTCTTTCATCTTTTCTCTATGTCTATATGCAGATATATTTCCGCTTGTATCAACTACCATGTAAGTCTCCTTTTCACCGGGAACCGGAATATAATTTCCCGGTATCTCCGGATCAAGAATCCATCCACTGTCAGCTTTTGTCTTAACAGTCTTATCATACCATTGAGTACTCTGTGTTGAATCCGTACTTGGTCGTTTTGAAGGGTTATTTGCTTTACCTACCCATACGGCTACAAATACAAGAATCAGAACTGCCAGTGCTAAAACTATAACCTTATTTTTCACCTGTCATTCCTCACTTTCTTAAAAAAGCCAGCTCACATGAGCTGGCTGGCGACCTTTTCAGTGTTTTTGCTGTTTATTTTATTTAAGATATCTGGGTTACTATTTTCTTAGGAGAAAAACATTTGTCGCCATAAATGATCTCATAATATTTATGCAATAAATGGAGGTGAATTCCATTAATTATTTACTCTTTTTTGAAAAATTAGCAAAAATTTTTAAAAATCCTGGTACATCCGCTTTCGCTTCGCCCTTTATCTCATCCTTGTTAATGATGCCTACAGATTTTGAACGACTATCCGTTGACTGGTTTCTGTTATCTCCAAGGACAAAATATTCATCGTCACCAAGTCTTATTTCCTCTGACGCAATACCTGCTTCTGCCATTTTATCATAATTATACTGACTCTCAGTATTATTTACATAAAGCTTTCCATTACTTATATAAACAGTATCTCCGGGACACGCAACAATCCTTTTGATAATATAATCTTCTGTGCCGTCTTTTTTTATTATAACTATGTCTCCATAAACAGGGCTTGTAATCTGATATTTAATTTTATTCACAAACACCATTTGACTGTCTGTATATGTAGGTGTCATAGAATTTCCATCTACAATCATTAAATCGCAAAGGAAAGCTCTGCATATTACAAGTATTGTAAATAGCGTTATCAACACAATTACTATATTCAGTATATGTTCAAATATACTCTTTCGTTTCACATGGTCTTCCGGCATAAATTGAGAGTTTGAAGTTTCCTGCATTTCCTGAATCGTATTCGTTTTAGGAATATTGACAGGTTTCGGACACTCTTTTTTTTGCTCAGTCTTTGACTCATCATCTTTTAAAGCTGCTTTGACTATTTTCACAATCTTTGTGACCTCTTTCATATTAAGTTCGTCATCGACTTTAATTTTCTCTTCTGACTGTTTATTATCTGTATCAAGCTTTTCTGTTGCAACATCTTCTTCATTATTGTTTTTTATTACGTTTCGCCTTAATCTATCAAGCGGATTACTTTCAGGAGGTATATCATCTTCTTTTTCTTCTCCGGCTTCATCTTCATCTTTTTTATTAAACAAATTTTGTGCATAATTTGGCTTAAAAGCATCTGACTGCTGTTCTTTGATATCGTGAACCTTCTGTCTGTTGACAGAAAGTCTGCTTTTGATTAACTCAGCATTTTCTTCCCGTTCCGGGTCATCATTTTTTTTAAACTTATCTAATATTTTAATCAATAACTTTTCCTCACTTTACAACACATCCTTGGTTATTATGCTAGGCTTATTACTCTTGGCAAAATCATATTCTGCCTGCCACAATGCTGTTTTGTTTGTTATAAGCTTATCCCTGAAGTATGTAGCAGTACAGATTTTCAATTTATAGCCATCCAGTTCCTTCGGGTTCTTCTTATCCACCCATTTATTTACAATCTTTATCATTTTATCGAGGGTATCTTTTGAATCAACGATAAAATAAATATATCTTGTTACACGCAGAAGCTTGTTCATCTTGCGTTCATAATCAAGCTGCCCTTGATTGCCTCTTTCGTATTCGTAAAAAGTAAGTTGCTTCCCATTTTCCTTAAATTGTATATCGGGAACGTATACCTCTTTGTTATTCCCCGAACCATAGTCTATAGGATTTTTTTTATTAAACATGCTTACATCCGTAAATCTTGCTGGATCCTGGAGCATAAGCTCATACAGAAACAGTATTCCATATCCATGCTCAAGATTGTCATGCTCATTTATTATTTTTTTCATTTCGCTTTTAACAGGATTCTGGTGGTATTTGAATTTATATACCATGTTTCCCGCTTCTGAAATGTGATACACCATCAGATTTTTACTGAACGGATTAATTGCCGTATCGACAGCAAGCAGCCCCATGTCCTTTAAGGTATTGATTCCCTGTCTAATTGCCCCCTGCGTTTTTCTGCCACCAAATGCATCTACTATCTTTGTCATTCTTGAAAGTCCCTGTTTTCCCATTATAGCCAGAATTTCCCAGTGAATGTCTTTTAGATTTTCTGCGGCAGCCTTTATTTTGTCATAGTCTTCTCCTATTGGTTCTCTGTCTACCTTCGGCTTTGGTGGCTTAAAAGTCTGGTTAAAAGCAGGAGTCTTTTTTATCACACTATTAATATTTTCTGCTGCTGCTGCTGCAATTAGGTTTCTGGCTTGTTCTTCCTCATCAGCATCCCCTTCAACAACAGTTTCGATATTTGCAGACTTCTTTTTACCGAAATCCTTTAATTTCTTATGGGTTTTCTCCTCTGGAACTGTATTTGAAACATCTGCTTCTCTATTTTCTTCCGGGGCTTCATTAATAGCATCAACAGGAGTACCAGAATAGGAATTTTCACTTACAAGCATCTGGCTTATCTGATTTTTCAGGTTTTCAATTTCAGCTGATTTATCCTCAGATTCTTTTACAATAACCTTTATAATTTCATTTCTCTTATGCGAATATTCCTCAAATGCTAACTTTGTGGAGTGAACCAGTTCCTGCATATTTTTTTTGTTTGTATCATGTATTTCTTGTGATTTATTAAATATATTTTCACATAATTCCCTTACACGATCACATAAATCATTATATTCCTGCTCTTCTCTTTTCCATTCTGCTTCATTTTGGCTGTTGGTTTCAACCATATCATCATATTTTGATATCAGAATGTTATATTTGTTAAGCAGTTCCCTGTAATCGTTATCTGTTACCATATTTTTCCTCCAGCTCTTTATAATATCCATCAGCCGTCCAGTCCTCAAAGCTGCTTACATCAATACCTTTCATTGTCTTTCCAACTGAACTGAAGTTTTGTGTAATTGTATCAAAATCAACCTTGCTCTGTACCCTATATGTTATGGCCTGCTCTGCTTTTGTTTGACTGTTGACGGTAAGCGCCTCTGCAATATTTTGCAGATAAATGGCTATATCATTTGCACACCAGTTATACAGCATATTTTTTAAAAGCGAGTAATCACTCTTTACAGTAGTCGCATCCAGCTGTGTTAAATATGCATCTATTTCATCAAGTACGGATTCATATTTAGTTGCAATTATCTGTGAATTATCAGGATTAATTGCCAGCTCATAATCTGTCTCAAGCACTTTTTCATACAATAGCTTACATTTTTCATAATATGTCATCAGTGATTTATATTCCTCTGCTTTTTTTATATCATCATACTTCATTGCCACAGGCACACTGTATCCTTTGCTGTCATACTGGTATGATGTTTTGGTTACACCATATATAAGAAATATAATATACATAAAACAAAAACATACAGTCCAGATTTTCCATTTCACCTTCAAGGCATATACAACTTTTATGCTCCCTGACGGTTCAGCAGTGGTTTTATTATCACAATCACAGATTTCTTCTTGAATTTTGTCATCACTCTTTTTATTTTTAAATATTCCTGAAAATTGTCCCACTTTACCGCCGGTCTTTTTTGACGTTTTTCTTAAGGCTTCTATCGGAGTGGAGGTATAATCTCCACTCTTTCTGGACTGTTCCTTAAACACATCTTTATAACCTTCAGACGATTTATTTTTATATGCATCTTTTAATCCTGCCATAAAATCGAAAACCTCACTTAAATATCATTGTACACTTCGACATTCTCTGCTTCCTCATTATCAGGATCATAATCACTTTCGTAAGTGTTTGTCTCTATCTTGTCCGCAAGTGTTTCGATCGGCTCACTGACAACAATCACAAGCCCTTTGCCACTTGCATTAGATGACACATAACTGAATAAATATTCATAAAGCTCATCTGGAATTTCGTTTTTATTTTCATACTGGCATATATCCTCCGAATTTAATTCATCTAACCTCAATTCTATTGGAGTATCATCCGGTATTTTAACAAGTAAGTCTGATAAACAGCTTTCTCGACCTGTTCTGTTGTTGAACAAATATTCTACTCCGTATGCATACAGTTCTGTAATATAATCCGTCCAGACATATTCCTTGCCACAATTCTTGCAGACAGACTTTTTATTCTGTATCAATCTTGTCTGAACGCTTGCATCAAGCAGAACCGTAGAACCAACTGACAAAGTTTCCATATCACGCTTTGCACGCTCCCCATAAGACCTTACATACGGATAATCTGTATGATTTTCTGCAACATCACCCTTAACCCTGTATTTTCTATTAATTGCAATAGGATACTGACAGGCATATAAATCGCCTTTTCTGAAATCTTTTAATTCTGCACATATCGTTCCGATAGCACTTACCCTATTACTTGTTTCCGCCCTAGACAACAAATATTCATACGCATCTTCCTTGGTATTATCACACTCCCTCAAAACTATGCTCATTGGTGTTATATACACTAGTTCTCCAGTTTCAATGTTTTTTGTATTACATTCAGGACATGTAGACACCTTTGGTTCATACAATGTAGTTATTACTCCCAATACATCAATCATGTCATATTCATTAAGCTGCATCATTTGTTCTATTATTTTCGGGTCTCTGCTTTTTAAAAGCGGCACATCATATCTCGGTTTATAATCTATTCCCGGAACTTCAATAAACCTTCTTACTGTCCTAATCAAAACTGATGCTTCAACAGGTTCTTTGTCCTTGTTAACTGTTACCCTTACCTTACCATACACATACCCATATAACTCAACCTTATTTTCTCTTGCCATAAAAAATAATTAACTTCCTTTCTTGTATTTAATTTATAAGAGCCGATATCTGTGATTTAATTGTTGTGCTCACATTATCAGCATCATATTCTATTCCATCTGTTATGCACTCAGCTACATAATTTGCCTGCGCAAGAATGTTATTAACTGCACTCATCATATTCTCCCTGGTACTTTCATATCCTTGTGCCGGTCTCTTATGTTCCAGTTCATCATAAAGCTTTTCAAGATTTTCTTTCGTTGCTGCTATATTCTCTGATACAGATTCCTTATCTGCCGCACTTTTATACTGTGCAACATTTGAAACAAGTGTCATGCCATATGAATTTATTTTCGTCTTGATACCTTCAATGAAGATTGAATATTCTGTTGCTGACAAAGCAACATCTGAATAATATGCATCCTTTGTATCCGGTTCATTTTCAAATAAAAGCTGTGTTCCTGATTCAGAACATCCAGTAAGTGTTACACATGCTAATAATCCCACCATAAAAGGTGTTACTTTTTTGTTTGCCATAGGCTTAATCCCCCTCGCTAAAATTATCATCTAATCTATTTATGCAATAATGCACTCTCAATTCCTTAAAAAAAATTTATTTTCTTCAATGGCGGATTCTGATTTCTAATTTAAAAATGCTTCTAAAAAGTTATCCACAATAAAATTTTTTCAAAACTGCTCCTTGATTGATTGCTTGATTATATACTTGATTATATACTTGATTATATTCTTGATTACGGGGTTCATTTTATTCAGTATTTACGCGACCTGCGAAACGCAAAGGTCATAGAGTTTTCCAATGAAGGTCATAGAGTTTTCCAATGAAGGTCATAGAGTTTTCCAGTGAAGGTCATAGAGTTTTCCAATGAAGGTCATAGAGTTTTCCAATGAAGGTCATAGAGTTTTCCAGTGAAGGTCATAGAGTTTTCCAGTGAAGGTCATAGAGTTTTCCAATGAAGGTCATAGAGTTTCCCAATGAAGGATACAGAGTTTTCCAATGAAGGATACAGAGTTTTTCAGTATAAATAGCAATTTTTTGTAGATTTCTTATGAATTTTTAAAAAAATATTCTTTTCTTGGTATATATAAAAAATTCATAATTATGGAGATTTTTATGGAGACACAGATAAAAAGTCTTGGAAAAGATATAGACAAATATCTAGTTCAAAAAAGCAAGCCGCTTTTTTCTCTTTGGCAATCAGAATTAACTCTTGCCGAATTTAAGATTTTAGATGTTTATTTAGGTAGAATTAACAGTCACAATGATGAACATAGAACGGTTCGGTTTAAAAAGGGTGAACTTGAACAATTACTTGGTATAAAACAATTAAAGTCTAAAGATCTTGATGATAGACTTAAACATTTGATGACAACTGTTCGTATCAAGGATAATACAAATAAAAATGGCTTTACTAGGATTGCATTATTTGAGAAAGCTTATGCTGAACAGAATGATTACGGATTATGGGAAGTTGAACTTACTTGCACGGAATCCGCAAAACAATATATTTTTAATCTTGAGGAAATAAATTATCTTCGTTATAAACTTAGAAATATTGTGAATATAAAAAGCCGTTACGCATATATTATGTTTTTATATATATTTGAAAACAAATATCATAAAGTCTGGGAAATCTCTCTTGATGAACTAAAAAAAATGCTAAATTGTGAAAGTGAAGAAACTTATAAACAATTTAAGAGATTTAACGATTTAGTTCTAAAGAAAATACATAAAGAAATCAATGATGTAACAGATATCTTATATGATTACGAAACAGTTAAAGACGGACACTTTGTAATAGCAATCAGAATTATTTACAAAGGCCTGAAGAAAAACTTGGGAGACGCTGGTGAAAATCAGATTATCGAAGAACTCCCTCAAGAAATATTAGAATCTGAACAAAGAAAGGATTTATGGCAACGGTCACTTGCAGAGTTTAATCTTACTAAAGGACAGTTAGATGTTATCCGGTCTTTCTTAGTTACTCTTCCTGATTATAAACTTCCGGAAAGTCCGGCCTGTTATGGAGACATTGAACTTAGACAGTATCATTATATTGAGCAAAAAGTGAAAGAAATTAAAGTTAGGGATAATATCAAAAATCCATATAATTATCTTGTGCAGATTATTAAAAATGATGTATATTCAGAATAAATGAAAAGCGCCCTTTATTCAAGGACGCTTATAATTTCGGATACCAGTCCTGTTTTCCTGCCGGATGTAACATGTTTTATGCACATTTCCATCGAATCATCTTCTGAAATGATATATACCATTTTTTTAGCCCTTGTTATGGCTGTATACAGAAGATTTCTGGTAAGCATTCCTGGTGTCCTTTTAACAAGCGGAATTGCTACAACCGGATATTCAGAACCTTGTGACTTGTGAATTGTTATGTCATAAGCCAGCTTAAGACAACTGAAATCCTCTTTTGAAAGTGTTATGCTCTCTCCTGGAATATCAATAATAATATCATTACCATTGATTTCAGTGATTGTTCCACAGTCACCATTATAAAAACCTCTTGATGGTTCATTCTGAAGAAAAATTATCTTGTCACCAATATGATATTTCTTTCTGCTAACGGTAATGTGTTTAGTGCTATTGTCAGCATAAATCTCCTGCTGTGCTATTTCATTGATGTGATTTACGCCTGCAAGACTGGCTTTGATTGGAGATAAAACCTGAAAATCAAATGGCTTTTCTTTATCGTAATTTTTCTTAAAAATCTTCATGGTTTCGATGGTAACATCAGCCTCGTTGAGACATCTGATTACCTTAAAATCTTCCGCCTCTTTAATATCCATATTTCCATCTTTGACTTTATTTGCATTAGCAACAATCTGAGAATCTTCAGACTGTCTATATACTTTAGTCAATTGATAAACAGGAACTTTTTCTGAAGCAATCAGGTCTCTTAATACGGAACCAGGTCCAACGGATTCAAGCTGGTTGATATCTCCAACGAATAGGACAAAAGAACCGTCCCTGACTGCAGATAATAACATTGAAGCTAAATTAATATCAAGCATAGATACTTCATCCACTACAATAATATCTGCATCAATCGGATCCGTTTCATTCTTTGACGAATAAGACTCATTATCAAACGGTCTATATTCACAAAGTCTATGAACAGTCTGAGACTCAAGCCCTGTGGATTCCTTCATTCTCTGTGCTGCTCTACCAGTTGGGGCGCAGCATTTGATGACAGCACTCGGTATAATTATCCTTAATGCTTCGAGGATTCCTTTCAGAGTTGAAGTTTTTCCGGTTCCGGGACCACCAGTCAGAATTTTAATGCCGGTTGAATTGCACATGTCAAATGCACCTCTTTGCTGCGGAGCGTATTTGATTCCAACTTTTGCTTCAATTTCATCTACCATTTTTTTATCAAATGACAGATTCTTTTTTGAATTTTCCAGTCTTGCATACTGCCTTGCAACATTTTTTTCAGCGAGTATTCTCTGCTGAACGGCATAACCATTACCGGTAAGGATATATTTCTTATTGACCTTGGCGTTCATAAGGATATATCTTGTATCCAGCTTTGGATATGCCTGTTGAAAACTGGATATTTGCGATGCTATTTGCTCAATTGAAATGTATGTGTCGCCATTTTCGGCAAGTCTGTCAATAGCGCTATTTACAAGTGCATTTATACGAGCCTTATTGGTGACAGACACTCCTCTTTTCGCAGCAACCTTATCTGTGAGCTTAAACCCACATATACCACAGACAGAATATGGATTTTCAGGAATTTCATAAATACCCTTTGATACCATGCTTCTTATCTGAGTAAAACTCAAGTCATCACGGTATTCATTATACAAATCCTGTTCGAGCTGTGGCATAAACACAGCACTTATGATTTTACGGTCAAGATTCTTTATCTTGTCCAAATCTTTAATGTCAGGCAGCTGTGTATTAGGAACCAGTTTTTTTAAAGCTACAGCATTGGAATAATCCATATTTATGTTATGAAACATAAATGTATTATTCCCCAGCGTTCCCTCAATGATAACAGGATGACCCGCTTGAAATCTTCCAGATATTCCTGTACATCTTATAACCTTACCATCTGATAATATATCCATAGATATATCTCCGGTTCCAAAATCATAATCATAAACTTTCTCTATAATTCCACTTATTTGCATTTAAAGCACCTCTTTTCTTTAAAATCATCATTAAGATAATGCAAGGCAAAAAATTCATTAAAACTTGGTATATATAAAAAAATAAGGAGATTTTACACATTATGCAAAAAGCTTTATTGTTGGCAGAAAAGCCAAGCGTACAAAGAGAGGTGGCAAAGGCATATGCAAACCACGCATCGGAATTTCCTTTCCAGTTAGATTGTCTTGGATTAAGAGGACATCTTGTAAGATTAAAAGAACCTGATGAGATTGATGATAACTTAAAGCGATGGTCATTTGATACTCTTCCATTTAATCCAGATAATTATAAAGGATTTGAAACTGTACCAATCGAGGATGCAGATAGCAAGAGAAGATTTAATGCTGTTAAACAGGCCATAAATTCTGGTGATTACGATTTTATTATTCACGCAGGAGATGCAGATCAGGAAGGAGAATTACTTGTAAGACTTGTATTGAATAAAATCAATAATAAACTTCCAGTGAAACGATTTTGGTTTAATGCATCTACCGAATCAGAATATGTTAAAGGTTTGAAAAATCTAAGGGATGATTCTGAACCGATGTTTGAAAATCTGTATCACGCAGCACTTGTCCGTATGCAGGCTGATTATCTTCTAGGTATGAACGGTTCCAGAGCTGCCTCAATTAAATATAATTTAACTGGCGCATCTGTAGGACGCGCTATAAGCGCTATTCTTAACATGATAGTAACTCGCGAGGAAGAAATACAAAATTTCGTACCGAAAACAGAATATGGTGTATCGATCACATATGGTCCTGCAGCTTTTGACGGAAAATTGTATGAAACTGTAACTGATACGGACGAAAAAGGAAAGGCAGTTAGTAAAGAAGAATTAGTATATTTCCCAGATAAAGAAGATGCAGATAATATTATAAAACAGCTCCCAGATACTGCAACAGTTACAAAAATTATAAAAAAGAAAAGAACTATAAAATCACCTAAATTATATAATCTTGGAGATTTACAGGTTGATGCGGCCAAGAAATATGGATATCCTTCTGATATGACATTATCAATTGTACAGTCATTATATGATAATAAATACATGACTTATCCAAGATCTGACTGTAATTATATAAGTCCAGAGGTAAATTTAAAAACATTGCTTAATGTCGCTAAAAATATACCGAATGGAGATGTTGTAAGCACAATCAAAGACGCTGACATATTACGAGTACATGCTGACAAGACTTATGTAAATCCGGAAGAATGTGCCAAGCATGGACATACCGCCATTCTCATAACAGAAGTTACTCCGGATTTAACTTCATTATCTGAAGAACAGCGCAATATATATACACTTGTTGCCACGCGTTTTATATCTGTATTTTTACCTCCTATGATTCAGGCCGATAGTATTATTTATACGCAATGTGGCGAGTATAAATTTAAGAGTACAGGAAAGATTGTAGTTGATCCGGGATTTACAAAGTTTTTGGGTATAAATCCCAAAGATACCCCTATTCCAGCAGTAAAAGATGGCGACATCATACAGATTGTATCTAAACGGGTATCAGAAAAAACTTCAACCTGTCCTAAAAGATTTACAGAAAGTACTATTGTTGTTGCTCTTAACAAGCCCGCTCCTTTTCTTAAGAACAAGAAATTTAAGGAATTAAAGGATAAGCTCCATATCGGTACAACTGCAACACAGGCAGGACTTATAAAGAAGCTTAAAGATAAACAGTATGTGGATGTAAAAAATAAAACCTACTATCCTACCAATACTGGTATGGCATTAGCCCGTGCATTAAGGGTAACTGATATAGTTGATGTTGATACTACTGCTTTATGGGAAGTTAATCTTGATAAAATCAAACATGGGGAATTATCGTATCTTGATTTTAAGAAAGATATTCTTAAGGCTACTAATAAACTGGTAGATGATATCAAGAATTCTACAGCTGCAAGCATAAGTTCATCAAGTAGTAGTTTTTCTACAGAAGCGGTTGGAACATGCCCTCATTGTGGAGGAAAAATCAAGGAAAGCAAATCTGGATTTTTTTGCGAAAATTATCCTGATGATAAGGGTAGCTGTAAATTTACAATGTTCAAAGATAACAAAATTTTTAAACTCACGCGTGCAGACGCAGAAAAGTTATGTAAAGGCGAACATATAAAAAAGAATGTAAAGTATAATGGAAAAGAATGGCTGCAGGAATTGTATTATGATGTTGAACAACATAAAGTGTCATTCTTTAAACCAGAGGTTGTTCAGATATCGGCAAAATGCCCTATATGTGGTAAGGAATTAACAAACACGTCCTATTCACTCATTTGTGAATGCGGATTTAAGTTGAACAGAAAAATAGCTGAATATAAACTTTCTGAGAAAGATATCAATGAACTTTTGACAAAAGGTAAAACAGGACAAATAACTAAGTTCTATTCAACTAAGAAGAAAAAATACTTTCCTGCTTATCTTGTGGTTAAGGATAAAGAAATAAAGTTAGTGTTCTAATTTTTCGGATAGCAGATTAGGGTGTACAATCCCCTTCTAATACGAAACAGGAAGGGGATTGCTTAATCAGATATATAAAAAACTTATACACTTGACATTATCTAAAAGATTAATGAAGGTCCATAGTCTACAATTTCTGATGTTTTTAGTGTTTTTCCATCGGACAATTTAAAAATTCCTGGCATTCCAACCAGTATTGTACAGGTCTCATATGAAAGCACTGTTTTGCCTAGTTTTCCCCCACTTATTACATGATTTTTTAGGTCTACCAAATATTTGCTACCATTTTTTGTTCTTAGCGTTACAATCTTCATCTGCATAAAAATTACTTCCTTGTATTTCTTATTCATTAATATATTTTTCAATTTCATTCTTGACAGGAATCGTGTTGGCATCCATTTCTTTGTCCAATATTTCCTGTTCTTCTTCTGTTTGTATTGTTTTAACCGGTTTGCCATCAAAATGTGATTCGGGATTGCTTTCCGGGTTTTCTTCTACATTTTCCTGCAAATCATCAGATATCTTATTTGTATAATCATTTACTACAAAACTTTCCGGCTCATTTCCAAAATCTTTTGGAATTACAAATTCTTTCTCAGAATGTTCCTCTACTCCATCATCAACACTTGATAAATCTGGATTTGTATTGCGAAGCTGCAGCGGAATATCCTTTATGATATCCATGTCAGCAAAATGTTTTGACTGATACTCTTTTACTTTTGTGTATACATGCTGTCTGATTTTCCTCTTTTGGATTATTTTTTTATACACTAATCCAAGAACAAACCCTGCAATGAAAAAAAATGCAGTTATAAAAACACTTACCCCTGTACCCATAATTATTCCTTTCCGTAAAATTTTGTTTTAAATGTCGCGTTTGATCTGATTTTCTTTTTTCTTTTAACAGACCTTATGATATTTTTTAAATACAGCGCCAGCACAATTCCTACTAGAAACACTGCCAGACATATCAGATATATTGTTATTGTCTTGATCATAAAATCACTCTCCTTCCTACTACACAAGAGCCTCTGCAAGCTCGTCCATATCAATGCTGCCTGGAGTCATATCATTACGCTGTCCGCCTGTATCAAAATCATTCTGTCTCTGTTCAAAGTCATCTATCATAGCATCATCAGGTTTAACTTCAACATCATCAGGTTTCTGCTCCACAAGGTCAGAGTCGTTTGATACATCATTTGAATTATCGTTTGCTGCGGCATCCCTTATTGTGTTATCAATGATATCGTTAATGTCATTTGTGATATCATTCATAAAGTTTTCCTCGAACTTCATTGGATCCGTGTAATACATTAATGCATCAGAATCGTATGTTATATCATTAATTCCGAAATCATTAATATTCACTGTATCCTTTTGAGCCGAATCAATGTCATATTCCCATGAATTTACTGCATCTGCATCACCTCTTGATATAAGGGAATCATCAAGCTGTTCCTTAAAATCATTTAACTCAAACGGATCAAGTCCGTTCGTTGCCCGCGTGGATAATTCATCAGTGATAATTGACAAGCTGTCCAGTAATGTTTCCGCCCCATCACCGCTTGCAACTGCATCATCAAAAGCTGCTTTTACCGCATCTGACTGCAGTTCTGTTGGAACATCCTCAAGCGCCCTTGCTATATCTTCATGGTCAGCAGATTCACTAGATATTACATCTTTTAAGGTATCAATTTCCTCTCCGTAATCCTCAATGTTACCCAGTCCATTTTCAACCTCTGTAATTGCATTGTCTGTTGTATCATCATTTCTTTTTAAAACATCTTCTGTTTTTTCATCAGTAGCCATTTTCTTTACTGCCTGGTCAACGCTGTCCTGTATATCATCAGCTGTGGCATTTTCATCACTTTCATTATCATCATCATCTGTGTTGTTAATGTCACTGTCATTTAAGTCTGATGTACTTTCTGAAAGCTCATTTTCCTTGTCTTTTTCGTCAGAAACAGCATCCTTCTGTACTTCATCATCCCGCTCTTGATTATCATGCTCATTATCTGTCTGATCCTTATCAGTATCAGGGCTGTCTTTTTCAGAAACCTTATCCTCTTCCTGTTCCTTATCTATCTGTTCGTTCTCCTCATCAGCTGCTGCATCAACAACATCATCTTTTTCTTCCTTTTCGCCATCTTTTTCAACATCATCGGCGTCCTGCTTATCCGCAGAACTTTCTTCAACAAAATCCTCATCCACAACTTCTTTCTCGGATGCTTCCGTATCCAAATCGGTGCTGTCTTTTTCCCTGCCAGGTGAATCAGCCGTATCATCGGACTTTGTTTCAATGTTTTCTGTCAGTTCTTCAGATTTCTGAATGTTATCCTGTTCGGAAGATTTATCGTCATTATCAGCCTTGTCAGAGTTTGCTATTTCAGTATCTTTTGGATTACCCTTATCTGATTTTTCCTCATCTTTTTCTGTATCATTGGATTTATCCTCTTTATCTTCTTTATCCTTGGTATCTTCTTTATCCTGCTTTTCTGTTTTATTGGATTCATTGTCGGTTCTGTCTTTTTCATCTTTTGTATCAGAATCTTTATTCGGTTTTTCAGTATCGTCCTTTTCTTCTTTATCCGGTTCATCTTTCGGGTCTGAATCAGGATTGTCTGCATTCTCAGAGGCGGTTTTATCATCTTCTTTAATATCTATCTTATCTTCTTCTTCGTTTAAGTCTGTCTGCTTATTATCTGCGTCATCCTGCTCTGTAGGATCTATGTCATAGACCTCTGTATCATCTAGTATAAAATCGAAATATTCAGGTTTTATATCATCAGAAATATCATCAGAATTATTTTCTACATCTTTATTTTCATTTTCTTTACCATCTTTGGTATTCTTATCTACAGAATCATCTTCCGGCTTGCTATCTCTGTCCTTGCAAATAAAATCTTCCACTGCAATCATAATATTTCCAATAACGCGGTATGCAACTTCATCTAATAAATTAGTATGAAGCATATCCATGGCAGTAAACACAATGTCAGCTGCATATACTTTTCTGTCCATAAGTACACGCTCTTCTTTTGTATACCCACCATACATTTTTTGTGTCATGCCGGTTTCATTCATGCTGTAACCTAAACGCTTGGCATCTATCAGTCTTGATAGCTCCATTGCCTTTGTACTTACAAATCTTCTGCTTACACTGCCATATTTAAGTACTGTTGCATCTAGCTTTTCTGTTGTTTCATCAAAATGCTCCTTATAGCTTTCAAGGGTATCATTTGTAACTGCATTTTCACGGTTATACTTATCCGTATTATTATCTGACTTATCTACATTCGATTTTGAATCAGTTAATGGAATAACTTCCATTTTATCAATGTCCTTATCTACCTTATCCTCTTCCAGCCTGTCAGCAACACCATCTCTTATAATCTGTGAAATCTCAAGCTCGTCATTATGTACCTGTGATTTTTCAATAGCCTCACCATCTTCAGAAGTACCTATAAATGAATCAAATTCATTAAAGGCATCATTGTAGTGTTCAAGGATATACTCCTTCACTTCATAGAGGTTATTGATATCCCCCTGCATTGTTCCGTCACTCTCCCCTATCATAAGGGCAGAGCTGGCAAACAAATCCTCTTTCTTTTCTTCTGTACAGAAAGAGGCTTTGAGAATTTCCATGTAATGATTTGCAATATTCTTTGTATCCCTGCTTATCTCAATTGTATTGCCTTCGGGATTAATGTAACGGATACCGGTTTCGTTTCTTAATACATCAATTTTTCCTTCCCGATGTTCAACCTGTATCTTTTCCCCGGCCTTTTCGTTACTGCTTTCTATTAAAGTACTTAACTTATCCTTAAAGTCTTCGGATTTTGACAATATGCTCAAACCCTTTACATCTTCTTTAATTTCAGCATATTTCTTATCAATTTCCGTAAATATATTCTTCCCTAGTTCATCTTTCAGCTCATTATTAATACCAAGTTCAATGATAAGGTTATTAAGCTGCGGCAGTTCTGATAACGCTCCCTGTTTTAAAAGTACAGCTTCACTAGCAGCTTTGAATGAATCATCACCAGTCTCACCATTGTTATCTGTTTTTTCTTTGGAATATGCAGCGATAACCATATCAGCCTGATGAACAGCCTCAATGCAATCCAGTTTCAAATCAAGTATGTCATTTACATACTTATCTGCTATATCAGCGTTGCTTTCACCCTTTTCAGCTCTTATTACATCTCCCAGTTTAACTTCAAGCGTTCCAGATACATCAAATATAATCTTGTTTACATTCTTTGAGCCTGCATCCAGTCCACCTCTGTCTAATACATCTGCTATGGCATTTTTATTGTCATTTATCATGTCATTAATTTTATTTTCAGAGTTTTTTGAGAATGGGATTACATCTTTGATAGACATTCCTTCTTCCATTCCAAAGGTATTGTCTTTAATAACAGCAACACATTCAAGACTTGGATTTAATACATAAAAGTCAGATTTATCCCATTCATAACCATTATGACCAGTATTCTCAAAGTCAATCTTTCCCGCTGTTATCTGCGCAACAGTAAATCCTTTAATATCTGACGGGGACACTCCTTCTGGCAGGTCAGCCGAATCCAGTTTAGATAAATCAATTTCCCTAAAAGATACATTTATCGGTCTTACTGTTTCCTTTCCATCTTCTGATTTTCCGACTTCCCAATCGAGTCTTTTCCCAAAACCATTATCAGAAAAAATATTGTATTCTTCTCCAGAAACTGGATTTGTAAATATATCATTAAAAACATCTTCTCTTTTCATAGTAATACCTTTCTCTGCGTTGAAAACCGCAGTAAAATTCTTATTATATCTATGCAAGTTAAAATATATTGTTTGCGGTTGCAAAATACAGGAGCTAATATTATGATATAAACTGATATTATTAATGGAGGTTTATATGAAGGCAATTGCAATAGATTTTAAGAACTGCTGTATCTGTCTGATGTTAGATGGTCAGCAGGGTACAGAGATAAATTTAGAAATAAATAACAAGCAAAAGTTTATCAGTATGTTTCCTTCAGAAGAACTAATGAACAGTTCCTCAAGCTTTACTTGGAATTTTGAAGATGAAATTTTTGCTGTTAATAAGGAATATATAAAATCGGGAAATCCGAATGAAATTATGACCAAAGATTGTTTTATTCCTATAAAAATAATTACATATCCCGGTCTGTCCGATAAATATAATGAAATGCTGTCTCTTAGAGACCGTTTCAAGTTTTGTGTAAACGTTTAAAACTGATATAAGATTTGTGAATAGTTACAAATGGGCAGAGCCGATTTTCCGGATTCTGCCCATATCTGCATTATACAGGAGTTTTTGGGCATGTCAATAAAACCTGCCTAAAACAAGCTGTTTTTACAGGTTGCGTCCGATTAGACGTTCTTCAAAATAGATTTCCAGCTGGGAATGGATCTGCCCCCAGTCCTGCCTGTGTCCGGTCCATTTTTTCGTGATATCCATAGTTGCCAGATACAGCATTTTTAAAAGGCTATCATCTGACGGAAAAATTGTCTTGCTTTTGGTCACTTTCCGAAGCTGACGGTTGAATCCTTCAATGGCATTTGTGGTATAAATCAAACGTCTTACAGCTTCTGGATACTTGAAATAAGTGGACAGTGTTGCCCAATTATCATTCCAGGATTTATAGATTTTCGGGTACTTGGAATCCCATTTATCTTTGAACAATTCTAACTCATTTAAAGCTGTTTCTTCCGTTGGAGCCGCATATACAAGCTTCAGATCAGCCATCAGTTTTTTGATATCTTTGTAGGAGACAAACTTCGTTGAATTGCGGATCTGGTGAATGATACACTGCTGAATCTCTGTTTTTGGATAAACCGCCTCGATTGCCTGTGGAAATCCATTTAAACCATCAACGCATGCAATCAGGATATCCTCAACGCCTCTGTTTTTTAATCCATTCATGATAGAAAGCCAGAACTTTGCACTTTCGTTTTCCCCAACATACATTCCAAGGACATCTTTTTTTCCATTCATGTCGATACCAAGAGCAATGTAAACCGCACGTTTTACAATACGTCCTTCGCTGCGGACATGATAATGGATTGCATCCATAAATACTACAGCATACACTTCTTCCAGAGGGCGTTCCTGCCATTCTTTTACAATCGGCAGGATTTTGTCTGTGATCCGGCTGATTGTGCTGTCAGAAATATCAATATCGTATAATTCACGCATGTGGGATTCAATGTCTCCAGTTGTCATTCCCTTGGCATACATGGAAAGTATTTTTTCTTCCATGTCCTGAGTTACGGTATTTTGATATTTTTTAATCAGCTGTGGTTCATAATCACCGTTACGATCCCTTGGAATCGCCACATCCATATCTCCATAACTGGTGTGCATGGTTTTGCTGGAATGTCCATTTCTACTATTGTCTGTTTCTTTGTTTCGATAGTCATACTTGGAATATCCTAATTCCTCATCCAGTTCTTCATCCAAAGCACCTTCTAAAAGGACAGACATCATGTCACGCATGATGCTATTTACATCGGTGCCGTCTTTGATGCTGATATCATTATTTTTCAGATAGTCACGCATCATTTCTCTCATTGCTGCTTTTTGTGGGCTGTCTTTTCTTCTTGCCATAAAAATAACCTCCAAACTGAGTAATTTTATCTTACATCAGTTTGGAGGTTTACACAAACTTTGGGATACTCCCGTCTCTTATAGGTTATGAAGAAACCCGATGGACAGAAGACGATTTCAGAGATTTTCCAGATGAATTTAAAGCCCTTTTTAGGCATTTATTTTAGAAAGCAAGCGCCAACAGTATTATTGCTAGCGCTTCTTTTTCTAATTATCACTTTCCTGCAGGCGGCTGCACAAAGTTGCGCCTGTATATGGACTTAACACTATAGTATCATCATTTAGTAAAACAAAGCTTTTTGCTCCTTTTCCATGAGTTGCATCAAAACACTTATTTTCTCTTTTTTTTTCAGTAATTAATTTTCGTGCAACTTTTCCGTTACAATCAGATATATATTTAATTTTCTGATCAGGAATATACATATCTGTTGAGGCTTTTAGAAACTGCATCACTATTTTCCTTCCTGTTCATTATCTGATATATTGGCCTCATTCCTACTTGTCTTACACCATATTTTTAGCTCATCCAAATACCAGTCATCATTTTCACTGTACAATTTCTTGACAATAGCCAGTAATAACAATTTTTCTCTATCATCAATTCCTGGCGATTTTACAATTGTATCAGTTTCGTCATCCCAAATAACCTCAACGCTATTTTCTCCAAACATGACATTTTTTATTTCCGGCATAATCTCACCTTCTAAGAATCTTGTCATAACATTTTTATATATTTTTTCAGGAAGGATATATTTATTTTTATATCTGAAAATCCCACGTTCCTTACTCTCAAGGAGTCCTATTATCTGACTGGTGTTCTCCTGATTTTTTTTATTCACTTCAATTACTTTTTTTAGTCCCCTGTTTTCATTTTCAAGAACCTTTAACTTTTCTTCTAATTCTGCTATTTCCTTACTTAAACTGTTAATTAACGCTTCTATTTTTATACTGTTACACATAGTTTTGTTCTTCCTTTCCGTTATTGTTCTCTTAACATATGCAGTTCTTTATTTCCTTCGATTTTTATTGTACATATTCTGCTTAAAGCATCATACGAGGCTTTCATTTCCTTCGCAAAGTGTTCTATAACATCTCTTTTTACCATAACTTTTTTACAAAGGGTTTCATTACCTTTTTCGATACGCATTTCCTTTACCATTGCCTCCAACATGGTATGCATAGAATCAAAATAAGTATAGTAATTAATATATTCGGAAAGTCTGTCTCCTATATCATTGTTACACAACACAACCTCACTTGCTTTAGGAACAGGTCTGTATATTTGTCTGTACCATTCAAACAAATCCTGAACAGAATTTTCAAGTATATCTTTAATACTATTAATCTGCATTGTGTCTTCCTTTCTGTTTTCTTATATATACCATATTATTCTTTTATTTTTTGGCTTGCATTATAAAATTATAGAATTTATCAGAAAGAGGTGTTTTTATGGCAGATTATGATATTAATTTACCAATGTATCTTGTAATAAGAATACATGAAGCTTATCCAGAATCGCAGAATGTAATTTCTGAGAAAAACAGTACGGATATCGGAAGATTTTTATATGAAGGAGCTTTAAAAGATCCAGATTCTAAAACAAAGTCCAGATTATATGGAGAATGGAGAGACATTAGTTGTCCTAATTATAAATCCTTTCTGCATGATGTCGGAATAGAAAGAGATCTGATTTCCGAACATATTCTTCCTACAATCTAAAAAAAGCCATGAAGCCTAATAAGCTTCATGGCTTTTTTGTTTAATTTACGGGCTGCATATATGTTCCTCTTCGTGCAGGGAACATACATTCAAAATATTATATGGCGTATACTGCCCCGCGTATTCAAAATACATTCGCATTTGCGCACGGGAAGCAATTATTATAGTAATTATCTTTTTCCTGACCATATCAAGTACATATACAATTCCCTTATCGGTTATCATATATCCTTTGTTGTCAGTGGTAAATAGTTTATATGGATTCCCTACAGAATATCCGAGGTGCGTCAAGTTATCTATACGCTCCTCCTGTCTTTTTTTTGCATGAATTGTTAATGTGTAATCTGATAATGCAATCATTGATACTTCTGTAAGTTTGCTTTTATTCATACCTTTGTTCCCTTAAACCCTTTATATGATAATCCAGAACCAAAATAATTACCTTGCCCATCTGGCTTTAATCGCAATCTGTATAACATATTGCTAATAGCCCTCTTTTCCGTCTGTGCATATGTAGTACCGAGATTAACCCATGTGCCACAAAAGCCACAGACAATAAACTTAAATTTTTTACCCGTTTTTTCTGCCATATTTTTCTCCTTTCATAGAGCAGCAGAACATATTACGCTCCGCTTTCATTTATATCTACAGTTTTATCTATGCAAGACAAAACTTTTAGCTTGCATAGATAAAACACAAATTAAAGAAGAAAGAGGTGTTTCTATGAATTCAGAGAAATACAGATTGTTGTTTGATAAAATTCCATCAGATGCCTCAATTGCACTACGGCAATATGCAAGAGCTGGTGAACTAAAACCTGTGAATGGCGGTTATACTTTAAAAAGCGGCTGTCCATTTCACGGTGGAAAAGAACCAGGCTCCTTTTTCGTGTACAATGACGGACATTATCACTGCTTCTCCTGTCAGGCCCATGGACGCATCATTGATTTTGTTGCACAGATTTATGGGTGTTCAGCATATGAAGCAGCAGAAAAAATTGCAGAGGAAGAAGGTCTCGTTGATGCTACAGGAAAGAACTATAAAAAGGATTTTAAGCCTGTTGTCGTCAAGCCTGTTACCGAAACTGTTAAACTGGATTATGAATTGCTTGATAAGTTTTATGCTTATCTTCAAAAGTGGTTCGGCATTAACAGGACTGATGAAAAAAAACTGAGAGAAGAAAGATTTCTGTCATTAATCCGAATTAGAAGAGATTATTTTTCCTTTTCTACTAACGGAAGAAATGTTAAAGACCTTTTTGTAGGATTTAAAAAGTTGTACCCTGAATATACTGACAAACAGATAGCCTCTGTCCCTGGAGTATATTTAAGAGATAATGAGCTTAATCTTGTAGCATTTAATGGTATTGGTATTCTTATCAGGGATGCAGATGAGAAGATTGTCGGTGTACAGTGCAGGCGTGACCGAGTGGAAAAGGGACAGGCTAAATATATATGGCTGAGTTCTGCTACTGCTTCTGAATGGAAGAACTGTTCCGGAGGTGCTTCTTGCGGTTCACCACAGGATGTGCTATATCCGGTTATTGCTCGTAACAGATGTAATATCTGCATAGCAGAAGGAAAGTTTAAAACTGAAATTCTTGCACAACAGGGTAACACGGGTATATCTGTACAGGGTGTCGGTAATTTTAAAGGAATTGAAACCCAGATAAAAAAAGTATGTGAAAAATGCAAGATAAACGGGATTTATATATTTTATGATGGGGATTCACTTAAAAATACCGGTGTGTTTAAGCAGTTAAGAGCATTGTATGACACCCTTACCGAAAACACAGGTCTTCCTGTCAAAATAGCACTATGGAATGAGCATAACGGAAAAGGTATTGACGACCTGTATTTATCCCATGAAGGTAAAATTTCCGGACTGGTTAAATATGTGGATGATAGTTTTTTTTCAGTATATGATGGTATTCTTATGAAGCTAGAAAAAGAGACAGGAAAATTGCTCGAAAAACTTGGAAAGGGATCCGAAAGAGATATTTTTCTTAAGCAGCTAGAGGAACAAGTATTAAACAATTATAATTTGTAATTTTCGTGAGAAAAGCGCTATGGAAATTCCACAGCGCTTTTTCTTAATTCTGTACAAGGATCTCAATCAGTTCTTTGCACTTGTACAACTTTTCACTCATATTTCCTATCTTCCACTGTTCTTCGCTATACATAAACGCAAAAGCATACTGAAATTTTACATCATACCTAGAATGCATGTCTGCGTATAGTTTTCTTGCAACAGCGTTATCATCTGCCACAACTAATACATATTCTTTGAACGAAAATGGAAACATCGGATTATTGCCAAATCTCCCCAAATTTTGTTTATATTATTTATGCAATAAATGCAAAAAAATATCTGCCAGATTATTTCTGACAGATACTTCATACGCAAAGACTAATATCCAGTCTTTACCAAGGATACTGCTGTGGTTTTCTTACCAAATTCAACAGCTTCGCTATGGTTGCTAAAATAGATGCATAACGAATTTTTGTTTTCATTTTCTACTTTAGACGGAATTCTGTCTTGTACCACCACATCTCCGTATCCATCAATATGTAATACTGATGCATAAGGAATATCAGAAGGAGCTGCTACAGAATATCCATTAACCAGTAAAACGCCCATTGCACCAACAGGGTTTTCGAGTTTCTTGCCTGTACATTTTTCACAAGTACAGTAAGCCTTCACTTCCCACTCTCCAGAAGTGATTCTTTCTTCAAGCGGACTTAACGTAACAGTTTCCTCTGTGGTTTCAGGTGCAGCATCAACTTTTGTAAATACATTGGCTGCATAACGACCAATCTGAAAGCACAAAAACATTACACAGATTCCTAAAATTCCCATAACGATTTTTTCCTTTTTTTTCATAACAATTACCTCCAATTATCAATTAAATTTTCAAATTAATAATGCAAGGTAAAACTTCCGTGATATTTTTTTAAAAAAATTAAGGAAAAGTGACCTTAAAAATACATAAATAATAAGAGATAAAATTTTTAAGGTGGTAAAGTTTTTATGATTGAAAAAGCACTGATAATTAAAATGTATGAATCTACATTGATTAATGATGTTCCGTTTAACAGATATTATCTGAAAATGTGTGAGGACAAACACGCTATGGCTATCACAGTCTTTAAATATGCTGTAGAAGACCTTCTTAAATGGACTCCTGAAATGACAAGAGACAATATGAATGCAGAGTTAATTAAATATATGAAACTTGATAGCATATACAGATTCTTGGAATTTCCTTCTGAATTGGTTAAAAGCAGGGATTATTTTTATATTGCACATATCCTGTATCCTGACAGAATCAAATACGATAAAACATCTTACATTTTTCGCAGAACGAAAGAACTGTTGGAAACCAAGGATGTAACTGCACTTGACATATTATTTATGCATAATGATAGGTACTTTGAACTATATACAAAAAAAATGTTTGAAATAGAAAAACCTTATATGAGTGCTATTGATATTTATAATTGTTTTTATAAGAAAGAATATACTTTTTTGTATAAAACGGATTTGTTGATAAAATACATTTCACTTATCTATCCTGATCCGGTAATTATTCCGGCAAACATATACAATATTAATTATATTAATGAATATTTCGATTTTAAAAAATTATATGATAAGGTGGATAAAGAATGAATAGGAAAAAAATTATTATAATAAGTATTGTGGTTATTGTATCTGCATTAATCGGAACTGTTACATTAAATATAATGAAAGCCAAACGGCAAGAGGATAAAAAGCTCGCAGCAAACGAATGGTTTCTAGGGCAGACTGATTATCTTAATAACATTCTCAATTTCCTTGATTCAATGGATACTGTGTATAGCCTCTACTTGTCTGGTTCAATGAGTAAAACAGATTTTGTGAATTATAATACTCTGTTAAAACAACAATACGCTATCATGGATAATGAATATGAACAATATAAGAAAGATAATCCAATCAAAATGGGGACACAGAGTTATATAAGTCAGTCTGGTATAACCGCTATTGACAACATACGGTGCGAAATAAGCAAATGTATTAATGACTGCGTTGTAAATGGTGAGCCTCTTGATTATTACAATATGATTTATACTTATATGGCCCATAATGAAAATCTTGACAGTTATTTTTGTGAATTTACAGTATGCTTCAGATGGCTGCTTGAAACTGATACTTTTGAACAGGATTATTCAACACTAGTTAATGCATGGAACGATAGAATCAATGAATTAAAGGGAGAACAATAGGCATATGTATTTGTATTCAGGAAAAACAGATATAGGTTATAACAGAACTTATAATGAGGATTATCTTTATATAAAAAATCTTGATAAGACTGAAAAAAACGAAGATTATCTTGCTATGGTACTTGACGGAAATGGCACTAATATGGGTAGGAATGACAATGCAGATATGAAAGTTATACCTTCAACCCTGCTTGGACATGAGATTTCTTCCATTCTCAGTGAAATCTATGAAAATAACAGGGAAATGCTGTACAGCTATCCTGTAGACTGTCTTAAAATGGCTGTCAGCTGTGCCAATAAGGTTCTCGGCGGTTTTAAGATGGGAAGTGAAGAGGATTATGGCGGATTCTCTTCCACTATCACAATGTATTTCCTTCACAATGATACAATTCATTACTTACATGCTGGTAATTCAAGATTGTATCTGTTAAGGGTTCTGCCAGACAATACAACTAAGTTTGTACAACTTACCAAGGATCAGACCAAAGCACAGGGGCTTGTTGATGCCGGACTTATCCAGCCCGCAGATTATTACATAAACCCGGACAGGCTTGTATTAAACAGTGGACTTGGAATTTTTGCAAATCCTGAATTTCAGACCGGCTCCATTCCTTTGCGGACTAATGATATCCTGCTTACAACAACGGACGGTATTCATTATGCCTTAAGCCAGAAGGATCTGGAGAATATTATATATAATAATAAAACGCTGGACGAAGCTGTAGAACAGATGATAACGGATGCAATTAATTTTAAAAATATTGACAACATGACAGCACTTATGCTTTATAAAAAAGCATGAAAAAAAGCGGCCTTTCCTGTTAAGGACTGAGCCGCTTATCTAATACCATATCTAATTATTATCTTTTTAATGCTCTTTTGACTGTATCTTCAAGAGTATCGTTAATTGCAACATTGCAATCCTCATTATGGCGATACATTGAAACCATCTGCTGCATCTGTTCATCAGTGATTTCAATATCAGTGCCAAAAAGAGACTGTGCTGTTGCATTAAGGTCTTTCTCAAGGTAAGCATCATCTTTTCTCTTGTAGATGATATCCTCTATCCAATGAGGTAGTTCCAGTGAAACAATATTGCCGCACTCATCAAACTTAATATTTAATGATTTGCAATAATCTTCAACGACATCTTCTGGAACTTCACTTTCGTCAAGAGGAGGCACACCTAAATCAATTGTCAGGTTTCGTACCTGGAAACGAGCTTCGTCTTTTGCTCTTAACTCAGAGGAACCGCAAGCTTTATCAATAGCATTTTCGTAAATTTCATTCCATGTATACATAATAATACCTCTTTCTGCCTATTGGCCAATATTTTATTTTTCGCAAACATAACCATCTTTATATGCTCTTAATACTAATGCATCTCCGCCTATTTCTCCATGATATTCTCTGAAATCGGGAGTATTTGTAACTTTGTAGATTATTTCTAATCTGTCCTCGCATTCATTACATGCATCAGTAAATGTTCTGGTGTCATTTTCAGAACTTGTAAGCTCCGCTGCAGCTTTGTCTACCTTTTTTTTTGATATCAGGTAAGCTTCGTACGCCTGCTTAATACGCTTATTAGCTGTCTGAGAATACAACCCTTCTGAATTTTTACATACCGGACATTTATATGGTGCTGATGTTGATAATGGCTGCTTTAGCATCATTGATGTATTAAATCTACTTCCACATTTTCGGCATGTCACATACTTTGCCTTTACGGTGTATGGATTGAATTGTTGTAATAGATTAAAATACCTGTTTATAGCTTTCTCATGTCTTTCCTTCAGTAATTCATAATCTTTTTTTGTCATTTTATTCTCTTTCTGTCCGTAATCAGCGGACCAACATAATAATTTGAATATGGTATTAATTTCTTACGCCTATTACCATTATTCATTCATATTTATAATGCAATCTAAAAAAAGCGGCACTAATTGTACCGCTCTCAGGCTATTCTGCCCTTTTTTCAAGATGGTCCTTTGTGATATAAAATCCGTTCAGATAACCACCTAAATAATCACCGCCATTTCCTTTATATAATTTAAGCTCAGAACTAACGACCATTAATGTATCATCAGCACGCACATGCTTTTGAACACTGTCTTTGTATCTGACAATGAATCCCATAGGATTAACAGTATTTTTAACAGTAAGCCATACTATTTTTTTATCTGTATAGCTTTTACCATCCATTTCTACTGCCATACGGATTATCTCAGCATTTTTTGTCTGATATATGCCTCGTACTTTTACAAGACTTACAAGCCCATTTTCAATTTTAAAGCTTTTCCCGGTATAACCAATTTCATCTACATTAACAGTAAATGGTTTTTTTGCATCAGTTATACCTCTGACTATGATATGGCTGCCAATTTTTATGTTCAATTTTGCAAGCAGAGCAACCATATCCCTCACTTTTCCGTATACCTTTCTTTCGGCCCAGAAATTTAAGGTATAGTCTTTAAAAGCCTTATCCTTAAGACTGTAACCTACTACAGTTACAACCTTTATCCGGCCTCTAGCACATCCGTTACCATCTTCAATAGATTTTACAATTCCGGTAACAAATGATGCTCCTCGATATGTATACATAATATTTCCTCTTTTCTTATGGGTTTAATGAAATAGCCTTGATTTTTACATCAGTGAACATTGCTGCTGTAATAGCTTCAGCAAGCTTTGTTTCCTTTTCCTTTGTAACAACCTTTACTTTATTTCTTAAATTCATAAGTTCAAGAATAACAGATAATGCTGTTGTTTTCGCATTCAAAGCACTGAGTAGTGCATCCTTTATTTCTTTCTTCTGGCGACCAAGAACCTGACCTAATGGTGACTGCTCATATAATGCATCAATATATGCATCAATGTCATCAATATCAATACCAGCAAGAACTATCATTCTTTGAGGGAACTTTAAATACTCAGGGAAAATATATTTATCGAAATTTTTCTTAAAATCTTCAATGTCAAACTTTCCTTTGTGTACCCTGCGGACAACTCCGCTGTATACATATACGCCTTTGATTGATTCAACTCCCCTAATAGTTAAGGCACATTCTCCTGTATCAGACGTTTCAATATAAACTCCTGGCACAATCTTCTGAGCAACGCCCTTATCGTCCGAAAAATCTTCTGCATTACCAGGATATTTAACCAATACACAGGTTAAATCATCCTCAACCCTGTAGTTAATTTCTGGAACAGAACCCATCTGTGAACTGATATAATCAATAAGTTCAATGATGGTACTTTGTTTGATGTGTTCTCCTTTTGGAGAAAACATGTGCATTGCACGCATATCTCCATCATCATTCTTACGATAAAGAAGCTTGCCTTCAACACCCTCTTCCATTAATGCCTTGATAAAATTATCTCGGCGCAAAATGTATGAGGTCTTTTTGGTAAGAAATCCATCATCTGCCTGACCTGAAAAGCCATACAACTGTAATGAATCACCCGTCACACCTAACTTAGTGTAAATGGATGCCATGCACTTTGTTGATGCCGCCATAGTCTGTGTTCCAATTTTAATAATTGAATCACCAGCTGTCTCAATCAAACCTGAATACTTAGGAACACTTAAAGTACCTTTAATGATATCTTCTTTATGGTTACCTGTTACGCGGGAAAAAACATATGTGCTATTTCCTTTCACAGAAGGCTTTATAGGCGAATAAATACCCATTGCTGCAGTATTAATATTGAGCAGTTCTGTACTATTGTCGATATCAGATAACAAATCTTTCAGAGCATTGTAGTCGTTTCCCTGTTCTTTCAAAGTCAAATTTTTCATATTTACCTTCTTTCTGCCCGTAATCAGCAGGCCAATTATATATTTCGGGAAATGAAGTGATATTTGATTTATACACACCACTTAACATCACTCGATATATATATAATGCAAGTTAAAAAAAGCCGCTTCCTGATTTAGGAAACGGCGACAAAATCATATATGAAGAAGCTGAATATTTTCGTAGCATTTTACACTCGATATTACATCAAAAGCTTTTTTTATTCTTCGTATAGCTTTCTTTGCTTCGATATCGGATACAAAGCCAATATGCCCTGATGGAACATCTTCAAAAAAATTTTTTCCATCTGGCGTATATAATACACAATCGTTTACCCGTACTTTAACAATAATCATAATTTCCCCTTTTCTCAAAAAATGTACATTAACCCATAATACACTAATACAAAAATATAACCGGTAAGGACAAAAGGTGCTAATGGGTAAGGCTGTCTTAAATTGTACTTCTTTTTTTCAACTTTATTTAGCACAAAACGGTAGAAAGTCCATAACAAAATAATTGCTATAACAACTATAAAGATTTCCATTAAGCGTGATATGCCAAATATCAGACCTATACATCCGCTCATTATAGCATCTGCTCCCCCGCCTTTCCCTATAAGGGCAATAAAAAGGAATATTCCAAATCCAGTTATTGCGCCCATAATTAATGGTAAAAAGTCAAAGAAAAAAGACCAATATTCTTGCATTACAATATTTGCAATAACACATGGCAGACTGATAATTGCAGCTACGGGAAAAGTCCATATTTTTATTTTCTGTGTTTTAACATCCGTATATGTTGCATAACATAATGCTATAAAAAAAACAGTATATGGGATGATATTCAATATTAAATCATACATTTTTCGTTCCTTTCTGGTGTATATAACTGCCCTTGTATTTTGAAAATTCCTCAAGACTGTTCATGCCAAGCATTTTTACTGCCTCATCCTGAATATATTCCATATCCAGTATTGTTATATCCGTATCATTTTTTGCTCCCCATATGCGGTAATATACATTAAAATAAACAGTGCCGCAGTCAGTATTGATATAAATACGGTTTTCTTTATGCGACGGCATTTCGTAATAGCTTATGGTTTCAATCTTAGGTTTAACTGTACCTTCCCATGGAACTATATTGTCGTAACTTTTTACAAAGTATTCCATTATTCTTTTAGTTGCCTTTACATCATCCATGGCATTATGAAACGTAATATCAGTATCAAGCCCGTATTCTTTTGCAACATCAGATAATTTATGTGAATTTTTATGGTCAAAATCCCGTGACATTTCAAGCGTGTCGTAAATCTGATATGTTTTAGGCAGTGAGACATGCCCCTGTCTGAAATACATTCCCATAAGCTTGTATATATCAAAATTTACATTATGTCCTGCGATTCCGGCAACATCTTTTATAAAATCATCAATGAAACTGAATTCTACTTCTTCCGGTCTTTTATTGCTAAGAAAATCATTGCTTATGCCTGTCAGCTTTGTTATTTTGGGTGATACAGGCTCTGTCGGTCTGATGTAAGTATTAAAATCAGATACTACCTTAAGAGAATAATCCGGCTGGACAACCACCTTTTCTGCCGCAAATTGAATGATTTCATCATATTTGTCAAGTCCTACCGTTTCTGCATCAATGATAGCCACTGCCATTCCTGGCAGCAGCGTATTTTTTATGTATTCCTTGTAAGATCTCGACCTGAAATATATATTTTCTTTCTTCATAATACAAAATTCCTTCCTATTTCTATGCAGCGGAAACACCTATCATCTGGCAATGTAATTTCTGAAAGCCATAAAGTTATCATATATCTCTTTGCTGCGAGACTGCATAAGCGTCTTTGTTGTCTCTTTATTAAGCCATTCAAGCCATTCCTTAGTAGGTTTTACATCCTTAAAACGTGAGCCGTCCAATGCCTTAGAGAATAATATAGGAGTATTAGCCATTGCTTCTTTTTTATTTATCTTTTCGGCGGTATCCAGAGCAGGTCCTTCATCATTGATATCGTTCTGCATGGCTGTCACAGAAGATGCAGGAACTTCAATATCAAACATATTGTTATCGTCAACCGTTTCTGCTACCGTTTTTACTACTGTTTCTACTGGAGCAGGTGATACAGGAACATCTTCCGAAACCGGCTGATTTTCTATCTTATCAGGAATAATGGTTTCCTGCTTTCCAAGCTGTATTTCAGAATACATTTTTGCAGGAAAGCCAAAAAGGCTTAATATTGCAGCATCAAAGGCTCTCTTATAAGCCATCTGCGTTGGAATTGTTTTTGATAAACCGTCTAGTGCAGATGTAACCGTTTCGCCAATTCCTATTACCTCTCTCAGTATTACATTAGCATTTTTAGCGTTAAATGATGCGCGACATTCAACAACCGCATGTTCCATACTACATGCTCTAAGTGCATAATCATATTTTACATTATGTTTATTAGCAAGTCTGTTTAATGAATCATGCGTCACCATGCATATATTTTCTCCATTCTGTATAATCTGCTGTATTTCAAGCTTCACTTTGCAACCTAACAGATCACTGTATACATCTGCATTTGTGTAATTAATTATTTTTTCGCTCATAATTTTTCTCCTTAAATACTTATTTTGGGATTACTTAATGATTATCCCTTTTGAAATAGTTTATATCTTTCTATCTACTGTATATATGAAATTGAGAAATTTAGGACATGCATTAAAAAAAAAATTGCAGACATGGTAAATACTTTTGTTTTTTTTGCAAACGCTAATAAATAAAGGAGGAGTGTTTTTATGCATAACAACATTAGTATTAATTACAAAATTATGACCGTCTTTGCAAGTGATATTGCCATATACAGACGAATGTCGCATGATGAATATTATGACTGCAGAAGCGAACAGACAACTTGTTTAAAAGAAGATTTGTCTGATTATGAAGGGTATTTATATATTGATAATAAAAAAATTCCTTACACAGATAGATTCATCGAATCCTTTTTTTATCTGTATGGTATATCCGGAATGAGCGATAAAACAAGCGTATTAAGGGAGCAATACCTACAACATTTGATCGACTCTAACCCTTCGAAGCGGGTAAGATTACTACTTTTTGATGAAGTATGTATATATGCAGGGCAGGATATTGTGAAGCCTGTAATCGATAAAATATACAGAAGATTTATGAGACGTTATCCAAAAGCTGTTTTGAAAATCATCTATGATAATTTTAAGGCAATCATTACCTGTTCCTGTGTTGAGAATAACATTATTCATGTTCTGGATATCAGGTATGATATGCTTCGCGGGGAATTCTTAGCATATGAAAGTATATTTGATAATGAAAAGTTACAATTTCTTAAGAGAATAACAAGATAAACTTTTACATCCAACTCAGTTCGGTTGCGAGTGGTTCATCTAAACACAAATCTAAAACTTAATATATAATGCAATAGAAAAACTGATCACACCTTGGTATATATAAAAAAATAGAAGAGGTTTTGAAATGGCAAAGAATATTATAACTTCCCTGTCTGATATTCCCCAGAGTAAATTAAAACAACTAAATGATGCCGGACTAAATACTGCCATCAATATTTTACAGTATGTTCCGCGCCGTTATATTTTCTGGAATGAACCGGTTACAGATATATCCGTTCTAACCAAAGAAGACCATAAAAATATAGTGCTTAAGCTTAAAATTTGCAAAAAGCGGGATATAAATAAAGGGGTAATGTACAGCTGCGTTGATGAAAAACATAACTGGGTAAATGTATTTATATTTTATTCCAGATATATAAATTTCAGTAATGGGGATTATATATGGTTTTATGGGACTGCTAAATACAATTTTGAATATAAAAACTGGAGCATGAGCGCATCAGCCCACAGGAAAGCAAATGAAATCAGTGTTGAGCCGGTTTACACTAAAATTAAAGGAATGAGTACGGAATATCTCGGAATGGTAATCCGTGCGGCTTTAAAGGACAATTCTGTGAAAGAATACATTTCGGGTGATATCCGTATCGGTAATAATATTATGGATATCCAAGCCGCTTATAATATCATTCATTTCCCAAAAGACAGACTTGCGTTAAAGCACGCCATGCGCAGATATATATTTGATGTTTTGTATAAATATATATCTGTAATTGACTCAGGAATCGTAGCAAAAGATGCTATTCCTCTGAATGTATCTTCACTGATTACCTGGAACATGATCAAGATAAAACTGCCATTCTCGCTAACTGACAGCCAAAATGAAGCCGTTAAACAGCTTGTATTTAAGCTTGCATCTGATGAATATATAAATACACTTATTCAGGGTGATGTTGGTTCGGGAAAGACCATGCTTGCCTTATTTGCTGCATCAGTATGTGTGGATAATAATAAACAGTGTGCGGTTCTTGCACCTACAGAGGTACTTGCAAAACAGCATTATGAAGAGTTTTCAGGTTATCTTGGGAAAGAACATGTAGTTTTTTTAGGCGGTTCTACAAAAGTATCTGAAAAGAAAGAGATTAATAAGAGACTTGAAAATGGCGAACCGCTTGTTGTGGTAGGCACACACGCCATTATTCAGAAAACTGTTAAGTATACATCTCTGTCTTTTGTGGTAATAGATGAACAGCACAGATTTGGACTTGAGCAGCGTGCGGCGTTAATGCACATGAAACCGGCTCCGCATCTTATGATTATGTCAGCCACTCCTATTCCAAGAACAATGGCAGAGGCGGCATACGGAGACCAGATAGATGTTATTAATATACAGAAGCCCGCAATAAGGCTTCCTGTTAAAACTGCCAGTATAAGAAACGCAGATGTGGGTTATGAATCAATTTACAATGAAGTGCTGAAAGGACATCAGGCGTACATTATCTGCCCGTTAATAGAAGAATCTGAAAGCGAAAGAATGAATGATGTGCAGTCTGTATCACAGGAAGAAAATGGATGTAATAAATATTTCAGGCAGAAACATCCGGATAAGAATGTAAGAATAGTTTCAATTAACGGAAAAATGAAAAAAGAGGAAATTGAAAGCATAATCAATGATTTTAAAGCAAGAAAATATGATATTTTAATATCCACTACTATCATTGAAGTCGGTGTGAATGTTCCTAATACAACGGTAATCCTTATCCGTAATTCCGAACGATTCGGTCTCGCTACCCTGCACCAGTTACGAGGCAGAGTTGGAAGAAGTAATCTGCAGTCTTACTGTCTTTTACAGTCAGAAAATGAAAATGAAAGAAATGAAATAATGTGTAAGACAAATGATGGCTATGAAATAGCACAATATGACCTGCAGCTTCGTGGCCCTGGCAATTTCTTATCGTCCCAACAGTCAGGATTTTCAAAACAGATGCAGATGATGTTGGCTTATCCGGATATTTACCAGCTTGCAAAAAAAATTTATCATAATAGATAGAATATACCCCCGCCTTATCAGCGGGGGTAATTAATTATTCTGTCAGTCTTGCTATTCTGTTTATGTACTTTTCCATGTCAAATGACCTGTAATCCTGTCTGAAATCAAATATAAGCTCCCGATTGTTTTTCTGAAAAATATCCATGATTTTCAAAACATCTTCTATCGTTAATCTTAATATTTTATGAGAACCGTTGCTCATACATATAGAAGTGTCAAATACATTACCTTCGCTGTTTCTGCGCACTGTCAAATCTCCTCCAATAGTGGGGAAGATACTTCTGGGGTACAGATTAACAATTGCCAGAGTGTATTCTATCCAGTCTGAATCTCCAGGTTCAAATGGAGTATATGCATCCTTGGATATTATCCCAAAGCTTTTTTCTTCCATTAACAAAGTCTGTTCCAAGTCTTTTAGTTCAAAATCTTTCATATAATTACCTCTGTTCTGTTGGAATTTCGCCGCTGTCTAACATTTTTATGTAAATATTTGTGTCATCATTTAACCGCAGGACATTCTCAATTACGCCGCTGTACTCAAAATATTCTTCTTCTGATGTTATCTGAAGGTAGTGTTTAGATTATGCTCCATTGTACATTAGGACATTCTCTTTTATATACAGCTAAATCTTTAGAATCGCCTTCCTTTTTCCAAGCCTTAATTTTCTTATCAAAGAAAAATCCATTATCTTTTAAATAGTCTTTAATATCATAGCTTCCCTGTCCTGCACATATATAGCTCTTTTTATTAAAAGACATAAAGTTATTGCTCACATCATATGAAATATCAGCCTTTAGGCGTTTAAGATACCTTTCTTCCGCCGCTGCATCATCAGTTTCAGTTTCCCACGCCTTTTCCACGCTGTTATAATGATAGCCTCTTTCCTTTAATTCATTTTTTATATCATAGCAATTATGTACTCTTATGATTGATATATTTTCTTTATATCCAACTGATACAGGCTCATAATCTTTAATCATGTTTCTTATTTTACCGGAATCAGACGCATCAGCCGTAGCTGCCAAGAACTGTTCTTTATTAAATAACTTCATATCCAGAGCAATTTTAAGCAGATGTTCAAAAACAATATAAAACTCCTTACTATGGTCTGACCTGCCTCTGTTGCATGTATCAATATGATGTGTTAATTCATGGATAGTTGTAGCAATAATAGCTGCATCATCACGATAAGCATTAAAAATTCTTATACGGTGAATCCTTTCATTATAGTCGCCATGAAAAGATTTTCTGTTTTCATTGCTTACTACTATATAGAAATGTTTATACTGCTCAAGCTTGGGATTATCCCTATAAGCATAATCTGCCAAGTCACATAAAATATTTTTCAGCTGAATCATAAATTTTCATCCTTTCTTTTTTCTAAAGTAATCTGCTTTGCTATAAAATCATCCTTGAAAGCGCATCTTTTGCTAGTGGCGAGCGCAGACACTCTTTTTCTGTAAAGGTAAGCTGTGTGCAGTATTTATAGCATTTGGTGATGAAATAAGTATGTTTGTGTCAAGAATGTAGTTTTTTCTCATATAGTTCCTCCAAATTTTCACTTTTCCTGGGCCTGTACTACGGTCCTTATTAAATTTGAATCTCCTCCCGAATAGCATGTGGAGAGAGTTAGTACCCTTTTGTTATTATCTGTGTCCACTCCAAAATCAATATTACTTTGCGCTGACATATTATTTTTGTATTTTATAAAATTCTCTGTATTGCTGAACCTCATTGTATATGTATTACTTCCGTTTATGGTAGTGTATACTGCAAATACTTCGTATGTTTTTGTATTGGATTCTGTAAAAACATATATTTCGTTATGTTTTTTTGCATAACTTTCATCCAGATATTTTCCAAGAGAACCGAACATCGTTCCGTTTCTCATATTATGTCCGTAAATTATAATATTATCTGAAAAAACACCCTGATTCAGGCTACAGTCCATAAATAAAGTACCTGCATTTGAATAAGAGTTATCAATTGAATGATGCAGATAGAACTGATTGTCAACACCCTGTACAAAAGGTAACTTAATTTGTGTACCAGGAATATACAAAATTCCTTTTGTTGTGTCATTTTCTGCAATTAATGTTTTCCAGTCAACGAATGAATTGTTATCACCATTACTATCAGAATTATTATCCAATGTTTCATATGAAACATTATTTGTAATTTCGTCCGATTCCTCTATAAATATTTTTTTATTAAGCTTTTCATATTCCTTTCCTGCATTTTTTGATTCATAAATCGTTCCAAAAAAATTTTTACCCGCAAAAATAACAACTGCAATTGAAATGCATATCATTACACCAAAGATAATCCAGTTTATAATTTGTTTTGATTTGTTTTTTTCCCTTATTTCGTCTGCTATCATAAAAACCTCACATTTCCAAAAAAATTCTCATTATATTTATGCAATAATCGGCAAGTTTTTCCTTAAAAAAATCCGCTTTTTACAGCGGATTTTCTTAATCTGGAAATTTTGACAAAACCGTTTTTACTCTTTTAACATTTCCTTGCCCTAAAAGATTCAGGCAAAGTGTTTTTTGATACGAGTCAATCAATTCGGCTGAATATAGCCTTGATATTTTCGCTGTTAAAATTTTAATATCCTTTGTCATTACTTTTCCCATATAAATACACCTCTTCTCTTTAAATTTATATTAATATATATGCAAGCTAAAAAGTCAGGCGAAAACTTATTTGTTTTATTAAACTTATGTATTTTATCATTGTTATGATTATTAAAACTAACATCTTTAATATGAACATTAATATTCGTAAAACAGTTATTATCTGCTTAAATACTATATCTAAGAATATTCATTTCCCTTATCTGACCTAAGTTGGATTTAGATTTTCCGCATGGTACTACAAAAGATAATATTAATAGTAATCATATTAATTATATATATGACATAATTAATATGATTCATATGTTTAATAATATTGCTATAGCTGATAATTATATTATTAATTTTATTTCTTCTTTCTGTCCATGGAAGCATAAGAGTATTAATATATTCATTAATTTTAAATGACATATAAAGCGCATCTATTTTATGTATGCTAATATTAATATGTTTAATATATTTGTTATGTTGCATATTAATGATAGAAGTTTTATCAAAGCTATCTATAGTTTATTTGGCTTTTGTCTATTTTTATGTGTTTTTATGTTTATTATCTTTATTATTTTTAATAACATTAATAGATTTAATTTCATGAATAAAATTCATATATATATGTTATTAATTTAAGATATGAAAATAAGAGTAAAAATAATAGATTAAATAATATTCTTATTAATATTAGATATTTTAGGAATGATAGATGAGTTATGATTATTATGATAATTATTATTGCTAAGATATGTATGATTATTTTGAATATGGTTTTTGATTTTGTTTTTATTAATATTATTATTCATATTAATGTTATGAATTTTATAATTTATATTATTTTTATGTCACAAAGTTTAGTTGTCGTGCAGATTGGTTAGCATGTTTTATGACATTATCTATCATTAATTGAAATCTGTTCTATAATTTCTATGTTTACTTAAATTAATATTTTTAATATCTTTTTTGTCCTAAAATTACAAAAATTGTATATATAGTGGTATGCAATACTAATAAAACCCTTATGATACTGAACATTACAGCATTAATATAATTCTTATGATTCATATTATGCATATTAATTACATCAATACAAAACATCATAGCATTATTATAATTAATATGTTAATCATCTTTAATATGTTTAATAAATATATCTATTTTATTATATTTGCATTTTTCATATTAAACATATCGTTTTTATTAATCTTATTAAATTTATGATTGTTATAATTATTATTATTAATATTGATTTTATGTATCTTAAAAGTTATAATACAAATATGTTGTTTGTTTTACATAATATTATAGGGTTACTTATAATTAATATTAATCTTATTAAAAATATGTTTTTTATGAATATTATATAAGTTAGAAACATATAATTAATATTATTCATTTTGGAGGAAAAATTTTATGAAAGTAATTAGTATCTGCTCCCAAAAAGGGGGAGTGTCAAAAAGTACCACTACAATAGAGATCGGTACAGAATTTAAAAAGAGAGGTTATAGCGTTCTGGTGATTGATTTTGACCAGCAGTGTTCCTTATCTAAGAATGTGGCAGCGGATTTTTCCAAACCATCTATATATGATGTTCTTCATGCTGATGCATCTTATGAAGACGCAATACAGCATCTTGAATTTTTTGATCTGATTCCAGCCTCAGAAAAATTATCACGAGCAGACAGGGAATTTATAGGGCAAGATGATGGTTTCATTTTAGCAGATTTTGTGGATATGATTAGAAACGATTATGATTTTATTTTTGTTGATAATGCACCTTCAAGAAATATTTTGCTTACAATGACCTACATTGCAAGTGATTACATAATTATTCCAACAGAATGTGATGAATCCTCATTAGATTCCCTTGTTACAACTCAAAGGGATATCAATATTATAAGAAATGGAAGACATCATGACAGCCATGCTAAAATAATAGCATATGTACTAGCAAAGAACGAAAACACGATAATGCACAAGGTAGCACTGGATAATTTAAAAGAGATTGCAGCTGAAAATCCAGACAAACCATTTGTTGCTACAATAAGAAAGAGTATTAAAGCATCTGAAATAAAGACATTTCATTCAGCTATTGTCAAAGATGCGCCTGGATCACCCTTAGCAAGAGATTATATTAATATTGCAGATAAAATAGAAGAAAAGATTATGGAGGATTAATGATATGTCAGCTAGAGATAAATTTTTAGCTGCTAATGCAGCAAACAAACAGCAGAGAGGAAATACATCAACTCAGGACACGATATTTGGGGATTTTGTTAAGAGAACGGATTCAGATGTTGCAACTGAAAAAATAAAAGAAGTGGAAACGAATATTGATACAAAAAAAAATTCTGAACCGGTTATGAATAATCCGGCAGAAGAGACGCATACTATAAACAAGGAATCTGCTATTTATAAAGTTGCTCCATCAAAGAAAGAGAGCAGTGGTGAGGAAAAAGCACGAATCTGTGTCAGACTAACAGAAGAACAGTCTGACACATTATATATGAGTGCAACTTCACAGGGAGTTTCGATGACAAGAATCATATCAGATATGATATTAGAAGATGCAGGACAGATTTCTGATCCTGGAGATGCACTTGCTAAACAGTTCAGAGGAAGACTTCATTGTGGGAAAGTGGTATATTTTTCTGTTGATGCTTCATTAAAAGATATGATAGCAGAAAAAGCTAAACAGTATTACATGACACCTATGGCTTATACAACATATGTAATTAATAAAATGTTGGGATAATATATAATAATATAAAAGATAACTACAACATAAAATAAAATTTGTTTTGTTTCTTTTAGAGATAAGGCAAACCTAGTGTTTATCAGTGATGTAGACATTTATAAACAAGTTTAAGACTTAAGAAAACAATAATTCGACAATTAATATCAAAATGAAAGACTTATAATTGCAAATCTATGACTAAATATGAAAAGTCATGAACTTGCTTTTATAGGTCTTTTTCTTGTTATAGAGCATTTTAAGGGATTTAATGTTGATAACTCTGTGAATAAGTTGTGGATAAGTACTTTAGATACCCTTAAACAGGGACTTTTCATTGACAAGGAATAAAGATTAGTCATTTTCTTGTTTTTTGTAAGCAAGTGTTAGACTATAAAATTGCAAGTATTTGACTAAAACTGATAAATAATGGCATTATCCTTGCTTTTCTGCTATTTATAGCCCATTTTTTCAGTTAAAAAACAAGTATATGACTAAATTCTAATAAATAGCAAAAATTTGACTAAAACGAATTGAAATAACAAGAAATTGACCAAAGTTAACATATTGTAAAAGTCAATTTCTTGCTTTATAATACAAGTCAGTAAAATCTAATTAACATCTAATCAGAAAAAGAAAGGACAATTAAGGTGTCAGAAGAACTTATCCCGTTAAAATATTCAACATACAGGGTATCAAATAGTTTTATGTCTGCTAAAGGTAAAACCACTCTTTATAATACAAGACTTATAGACATTGCCATATGTAAAATACAGCAGATGTCACATATGGCAGAGGATGCTGAACTGATAGCCAATATATATTCGGCTGAAATAAAGGAATTATTCGGCGACACGGGTAATTCCTACAGGACATTAAGAAATGCTGCAAAGACATTAGCAAGTAGAACCATACTTATTGAAGATGGTAAAGGGAATTTTATAGTTTTCCCCGTTGTCCAGAAAGTAGAATATAACAGAGGTGTACTTACTATCCGTATGAATGAAGAAGTAAGAAAATATATTTTAGGATTAAAGAGCGGCAATTATACCCAGTACAGGATAGCTGTCGATGCCAAAGCGACGAGTGTGGCAACATTGAGAATGTATCAGATTTTTGAACAAGAATTATATCCGGGTAACCGAAAATATAATGAAGAACTAGGATGTGTGGTAGTTGAATATCCTGTTAATGAGTTAAAATTTACATTAGGTTTATGTGATGACCAGAATCCAGCGCTGGACGCAGTGAAAAAGAAGATGGGTAAGAAAATAGACTGGGATATGCTTTATGAAGCTTTGCCAAAAGAAGAAAAGATATATCCAAGTACTTATAATTTCATATATAACGCTATTGAACCAGCTCAGAGAGAATTGGAAGAAATTTCAAATATTAGGTTTGAATATCAGAGAGTAAAAACCAAGGGTAAAGCAATTAGTAAATTAAGGTTTTTTATTTATAAAAATGAGGAAAATGAAAAGAAACTGGCTAAGCAGGCAAAATTTATTGAGAAAATATTGAAAATTCCAGACGAAGTACGAATGGAGCTTTATGAAGAATTTGTGGGACTTCATAAATTAAAGAGAGAAGATATAGATACATTTCTTATTAAAGCAAGTGGTGATGCACTTAAAGTTAGAGAAGCAATCTATTATGTAAATGGGAAGGATAATATTAATGATTTTACAGGATATATAATAAGTGTTCTTAATAATCCTGAGTGGGATTTATCAGGTGGAACAGCTGTAGTTAATAATACTGATATAGCACCGGAGCGCACCAGGATGGCTAAAGAATATATAAAAACACAGACTAAAAAAGACACTATGAGTAAAAATCCAAGTGAAATATGGAATAATATCATTAAGCAAAGGGACGATTTCAGTGATTTTATAAGTTATATGGAATCAACAGACCACTGGGATTTGGAGACTTTTGAATTAGTCTATAAGTATGAAGAAATGATTGATTACTGGAAGAAGTGGAAAGCAGGGCGTTAAACGGGGACTTATTTGTATATGGGTTTTGCAACTTTTTTTACCTTGCATTATACTTACAACTGAATCTTGATAATAGGAGTATATCTTAATATCATATTCAGAATATTATATTGGTTCGATAATTACGGGCAGAAAGAGTGAATATATGAGAAATTGGAAAGAGCAGTATAAAAAATCCGTAAAAGTTGGTAATGAAGCAGAAGAAAACACAGTTGTATATGCCATTAACCCAAGAATTGCCAACATCATAGATGGATTTGAGGATTTCCTTGAAGGAAAAGGGATATCAGTTAATGCTATTCCGAATCCTGAAAGAAAGGATGGTAATTCGGCTATTATTTATGGAAGTGATTATGATACACTTTATAGAATCATCGAAAATTGTTTGTATGCAGATTAAAGAATTAATATTCTGAATTATTCTAAGAAAGAAGCTGTGGTTGTTCCGCAGCTTCTTTTTTTAACTTGCAATTATAATTAAGTAGGAATAAGTGATTAAAGGTGCTTTAACTGAATCATTCTTACAAATATTATATGGCTCATTAAAGAGCAGAAAGAGGTATTATATGGCAGTTAATATCAAATTGGAATCTATGAAAATGGTTTTTTCGAGGATGGCAAAAGCCAAGACAGGGGTTAATATCAATGTGGTTTTTGATGATTATGTTGATACAGCCTACACAAACGGTAATACTATTACAATCAGTAGTGGTAAATCAAAGGTGTTTGACCATATCAATGAAGAAGATAAACTGTTGTTTATCGCAGGGCTTTTTGCACATGAATTAATGCACTGTATTAAGACACCATTTGCAGAAATGAAGACACTTTGCGAAGGAAAATATAAGCTTGAAAGCCGTAAGTTCCGCAGGATACTTAATGTGCTTGAGGATCCGGCAATAGAAAACTTTGCTGCGTGGTTTGAAGGCGGATATCTTGCAGATGGAATTAAGTTTATGAATGAATCCTTGTTCAATGATGGTTCTGCAATAGAATCAATAGGATCAGATTCTACACAATGCATTCCTCAGGAGATTATTGATTATGCTCAGTGGGAAGGTGCCATGCTGCAGTATGGCTGGACAAGAAAGATAAAAAATGATTTTACTTCTGATAAAGCCAGAAATGTGTTTTATGATAATTTTGATTTATATAACAGAATTATCAATGAAGCAGATAACCATAATAGGCTGATGCTCCAGGAGAAGTATTACCAAATCATTGCAAAGGAATTCGGTCTTGATAAAATTCCTTTGGAAAACGCGAAAGAATGCGGTTATGGTCCTAACTGTAACAGAGAGGGCGGACAGACTGACAGTGATTTATCACAGGCAGCCCAAAGCTTTTCAGAACAGATGCAGAATGGTAAAAACTCATCATCAGCATTCAATACTGGTGATAACGGCACCAATACTGATTCATCCGATGCAAATAACCCATCAGATGCAAATGGTTCGTCAGGCAACTCCGGTTCGGTTGATAGTGAATCAGATGATGAAAAGAGAAAAGCGGCTGAAAAAAAACGCAAAGATTCCTTGAAAAACTTAAACGCCCAGCTTAATGAGGCTAAAAAGCAGGTTCAAAAAAAAGTGAATGATTTTAAAAATGCGTATAAAGAAAGTGATCTTCTTTCGGAACAGCAAGGAGATTTATATGTTAAATATAAGAGTAAAAATATGCCTTATATAAAACAGTTATCTTCATCATGGAAACGGTTGCTTACCAAGGATATGCATGGGAAAACATTTGCTGCAAGCGGTAATTTTAATCTCAATCGCTATGCTTGTAAAGGACATCAGACCGTTAATTTCTTCGAAAAAAAGAAACTTCCAGAAGAAAAATTTGATGCGGCTATATGTATTCTATTAGACATTTCAGGTTCAATGCATAGCCGTATGGAAATAGCAATGAGTCAGGTGCAGGTGTTAGTTGAATCGTTGACTGATATTGGCGTTGACACATGTGTAATTCCATTTAGCGGAATAACACATGTATTGAAAGAATGGGGAAAGCCATTAAAAAGCTTTTATTTGGATGCATATGGCAGCACAAATACAACTGATGCTGTATTGTTAGCATTAAACACATTAAAGTACAGGGATGCGAAAAATCGTCTTTGTATTTTAATAACGGATGGTGAACCTAATAATGGTAATACGGCTTCGGCAGCCATAAAGGAAATTTCAAAGTTTTGTGATATTTATACGATACTTGTAAATTGTCCCAATGACGCAGGGTATCAGGATTATTTAAGAGCTGTTTTTGGAGATTCTTTTATATTTAATGAGGATGTAGCAGAGTTAAATAAAACGCTTACTCCAAAGATAAGACATTCTCTCAGAAAGTGGAAATAAATAAATATTTGAAGGAATGATTTTCAGGCAGCTCCGTTGAGGGCTGCCTTTTTTGAAAGAAAGGAAGAGTAAAATGTTATCAGAAAAAAATATAAAAAAAATTGATTTTTCAAAAAAATATACTCATATACCCGAATCTCGATATAGAGGAGAATTGTTTTCAGGAAACCTTTATCATTCATGCAACTGGCATTTTGAGCCAAAATTCGATAAAAAATTAGGTGAATACATAATGCAGGATGATTACTGGGAAGGAAACTGCGGAGTAACTATTGTGTTGACTGATGAAAATATAGATGAATTTGTTCCAGATTAACACAGTTCTAAATAGGGCTGTAATTCACCAATCCTGAAATGTTGGAATAAGAATATGGTATTAACATTACAAATACAGTCCTAGAACGGGACTGTATTTTTTTTTGGCTTGCATTATAGGAATGATTGAATTTTGGTAATGGGTGTATACATCTAAATACCATATTCAAAATATTATGTTGGTCCGAATAGGGCGGAAAGAGGTATATTATGTTAATGGATTTGCAAAGAATTGAGAATTTTATGAAAGATCATGCCTGCCATGTAGATAATAAGGCTACAAAACTTAACGATATGATTGTGTATGCTGATTCCGTTACAGAGAAGTATCAGTCAGTGTTTGAACAGCTTCAGGTAGATATTGAAGTAGAAAGAGCCTATGATGCACTTGAAGATGTTTTGTTTATTGAGGATGAAGATAAGGATTTGGTATTAGCAAACCCATACGAGTTTACAGCAGGAAACAAAATTTATTCTTATGATACCGGTACACCAAGAGAATCCATTTGGACTGCAATGTTTGCATTGTATAGCGAAGGAGCAAATCTTACTATTCATTCAGACTATGATGATATATCTGCTGAAAGCGGTCAGGATGAAGTCATGGAAGAGATTAGTTATGAGGATATTAAAACAGGATTGGAAAATGGTCTTATTGAAATATCAGATAATCTTGGCGATTATGGTCTCATGGGTATTGGGTGTCGAATAGGCAGTGGCGCATTTTATTTTGGTAGAGACATAACAGATAAATACGAAACTGCGCAGGATTTCCTTCGTGATTATGATACCGATAAGATTGCTGATATGCTTTATTCTGTTCTGGCAACATGCAGATTTGCTATGTGTAGCGGATTGAATGAATATGAATATATTGAGTATAAAAATATACTTAAAGCGAATTCAAAAACTGCGGTTATCCAGAAATTCTGTAACGGAACTATTGCACATATGTTGAGTTCAAAGATATCATGTATATCCCGGAAGATATTCTCAGTAAATTCACTAAAGGGGAAATAGCTTTCAGAATACATAATGATGTTCAATATAAAATTATTTTAAATAATATTCAAAAATTCACAGATATTGATGTTGAAGAAATGGTAGAATACGAGTATGATAAAAATTTTTCATATATATTCGTCAACAAAAATGATGAATTAAATGCCGTAAGGGATATGAAATATTTGGTTCATAATGTTATAGCTGATATTCACGAATATGTGGATTTTAGCAGCTTTAAAATCATCAAATCCGATTGAATAAAGAATGTGGTATTAATTTTAATACAGCTCCAATTCGGGGCTGTATTTTTTTTGGCTTGCATTATAGTAATGAAAATATATTGAAAATGGAGGTAAATTTATGAGTATTAAAAAGAATCTGATTGAAATTTTCAAGTCATCAAAATTTACATTAAAAGAGGCTTATGATGCAAACCCAGATATACCAGAGGAGTCCGTGAGAGCCAGAATCTATGAAAATCTTGGAACGGCGTTCAGGAAGATTGATAGGGGAATTTACATGACGATAGCAGAAGATGCCATTGTTATTGAAGGTTCCGGCAGAAACTTGAGATGTCTGGAGGATAGTTCTATTGATTGTATCATAACGGATCATCCGTGGAATGACACAGTGTCAACTAAGGGTGGAAACAGGAATTTTGCATCATATCCGGTATTTAACTATGAACAGCATGATTTTGATGAAAAAGCAAGAGTTCTTAAGGAAGGTTCATTTTTATGTGAGGTTATTCCGGCTGAATCTGAAAGCAATTTTGATTATCTGTACCAGATTAAAAAGATGGCACAGACTGCAGGCTTTCAGTATTATGCAAAAGTAGCATGGAAAAAAGGTACTTTTGTGAGCAATACAGGCAGAAAAGCTAAGAATACCGAAGATATTATGATATTCTCAAAGGGAAAGCCAAGAGCATTAAAGCCTGATAAACAGCGAGGACTTGATGAGAATGGTAATCCTACCAGATATATGTCTGGAACTAACGGTATGCTTCCAACCTGTTTTGATGTGCAGCCGGTTCCGAAAAAAGAGATTATTTCCCAATCGGAAAAGCCGACAGCATTGTTTGAACAGCTGCTTGAATATGTAACCCTGCCAGGTGAAATTGTTCTTGACCAGTTTGCCGGATCCGGAGCTGTTGGAGAGGCCTGCATAAAAAAGAACAGGAAAGCTATACTTGTTGAACTTGTAAAAGAAAAAGCCACGAATATTGCAAAAAGACTTCATGCTGTAATGATAGATGAGGTTCTGATTAAGAAAATGGCAGTATAATACTCAAAATCAAAGAATACAGTTCCAGACCGGGGCTGTATTTTTTTTGGCTTGCATTATATGAATGAATGGATATTGGTAATGGGTGTCTTGAAATTAATACCATATTCAAAATATTTATTGGTCCACCGATAAAGGGCAGAAAGAGGTGTATTATGATTAAAAATTGGATTATTGCAATTGGCAGCAACAATGCAGACTTTCTCTACAAATTTACAGGTACAGTTGAAGAAGCAAAGGAAAAGCTTATGGAAATTGTTATAAAAGATAGAGTAAATGATGCTGTGAATTTTGATTACGGAACAAATGATGTAGAGAGTTTAACACAGGTTAATGGCTGTGAGAATGAGTTTTGTGCATATAACTGTTTTTTTTCATATCGTGTTGACTATATAATCAAAAGCTTGTGTGAAATCCAGAATGTAGAAACAGGGGTGACTATAGAAAATAATGCTGACAGGATTAGATGCATGAATGATGAAGAGTTACTGAATTTCTTATGTTCAATAGAGACATACGGGCATGGAAAAGCAATATCTATTGAAAAAGGTGTTGCAATGTGTTCTGTATCAGATGTGGCAGAATGGTTACATTCTCCAGTAGAAAAAACGGAAAATATTGAAAAAAAAGGAAAGCCATTATATACTATTGAACCGTTAGGCTGGATAAAAGAAAATGGTAAGGATTATGAACACTTTATGATCATTCAGTGGAGTAGTACTGAGGAAGATTCACATGAAATCGGGCATAAGGCCTATTATTTATCTTCTGATAAGTGTTTTCATGGTACCGCCAAAAGCATCATTGAAAATCAGGCATTCATCATTTCTATGGAATTGATTTTGAAATGTATATACGAAAAGCAGCCAGAAAGTAAGTGTTTTGCGCCGGATGAGCTTGCAGAACTTACAGCGAGATATGCTTTATCTTATAGAAGTGTCAATTTGTAGAATATGGTATTATTCCAGAATACAGTCCCAGAACGGGGCTGTATTTTTTTAACTTGCATTATTAACACAGTGATATATCAGAAAATGGTGAATTACAACATGATATATTGCAATTTAAAAGTCCAAGAAGGACGGAAAGAGGTATTTTATGGAAGATATTTATTCAAAGGAAGTGATTACCCTTGAGGAAGCAAAACGCAGAGATGATTATGTATTTTCTGCTGCCGAATTAGAACCGATTGTTCCGGAACTAAGAAAGAACTGGCTGGAGTCCTTTTCTGAAAGTGGAGATCCGCTAAGAGGATGTGCAGTACTTGAAATCGGCTTCATTGATGTTGAAGTAAATATATACTCAAAAGAGCAGGAAGGAAAGTCAGGAGACAAAACACCTGACATAGGTTATTTCTGTTGTATAAGAACTTCCAATGATGATGCATCCTGGGTATCAGATGATTATATTGATTATAAACCATCCGTAGACTGGAATAGTGATGACTGGAAAGAACAGCTTGAACAGGACATGTTTAAGGCATTAAGTATGTATGCGAAAAAACGATGCTACAGCTTTAATAAGCCTAACAGCCTGAAACTAGTGTCCATAAACAGTCCAAAATCTGTTTTTATTACTGGGAACGAATAAGGAGAAATGCGATATGAGATTAATGTTAGAAAGAAACCGCTTTGAACTGCATTTGGGTATAGTAAACCAGAAAGATATTGATATGTGGGAGAGTGCATATTGCTTCATGGATGATTACGGAGCAGAATATAACCTCTGTATTGAAGATGGCAAGGATAACAGCGCTATATACCTTATGAGAAGAGACTTAAGTGGGAACTGGGATACAGACGGTTCTAGATTTATTCCATACAAGGTCACATTCGGTAAGGGATGGAAAAAAGAACTCAGAAAAGCAATGGAAAAGTTCATCATTGAAAGTGCTGATTTTGAGCAGGAGTCTGATAAGCTGACAATAAGCCATTATCTCAGCCATTTTAAGGACTATTCGGAGAATGACGACATATGTCTGAAAAGACATAGAAAAAGATACAATCTGACAGATCCGATAATAGCATATTACAGGACATGGGATGATTTTGTAGAAGATTGGTGTGATAATACAGGATTTACTAATTCAGAAGCCAGAAAAATGCTGCATGGTGGTAAGGGAGAATTTAAACAGCTCCCTAATGGACATGGCATAGTAAGATTTCTTGTGTAAATTGCAATCAGGATAGAAAAGCTGTCAGAAATGACAGCTTTTTTTATTGAAAAAATAAAAAAATTTGTCCTAAAATCAGGATTTTCATATATACAAGGTTAAGAGAAAATTATCGAGCTATAGGCAAGAAAACTCCATCCGACTCAGGTTGGTTGCGGGATGGATTGCTTCCTGACGACAGCCAGTCTTGATTTTTTTCAAAATCTGCAAATTGTCTTTTCTTAATTCTGCAAATCCATATGTACATAGGTTGATAGTTAAGAAGGAGGCACATAGGACAAGCAAGATTCAAACAACTATACAGCCATGAAGAGTGGATGGATGCGTTTGGGAAAAATTATATTTAAGAGGTAAATGGAAATGGGAAATAACAAGGAAGAATCTGCAAGAAGGGAAGGTATGGCTTACGCTTTACGGATTGCAAAGGAAAAAGGGATTGAAGCACTTGAAAAGGAGCTTGAATTCAGGAATATAACTAATATTCCTATTAAGATATCAAAGGGGCAGGTTGAAGCATTTGTTGAAGAAACAAAACAGACTATGTTTGACACTATTCTGCTGATGAGCTGCTACTCATTACGAGATGCATTCGGGTTTGGAAATAAAAGACTTATGGATTTTAAGAATAAATTTTCTGAATATACAGAAAGTCTTTCAGGTGGGTACATGCAATGGCAGGAGATAGCTGAGCAAATGACGGAAGAGACCGGGATTGAGTTTCATATCAGAAGTACGGATGAAAGATTGAGGTGCTAATATGATAAACGGGGAATTAATAGTTGATAATTTCGCTGGTGGGGGCGGAGCCTCCACCGGAATAGAAGAAGCTACCGGCTTTAGTGTGGATATAGCAATTAACCATGATCCTAAGGCTATTGCAATGCATAAAGCAAACCATCCGAATACAAAGCATTATTGTGAAGATGTATGGCAGATAGACCCAGTGCAGGCGTGTAATGGGCATCCTGTGGGGCTTGCCTGGTTCTCTCCGGACTGTAAACATTTCAGCAAGGCAAAAGGCGGTAAGCCAAAGGATAAGAATATAAGAGGTCTTGCATGGGTAGCATGTCGCTGGGCTGGGCTTGTCAGACCGAGGGTGATTATGTTGGAAAATGTAGAAGAATTCAAGACTTGGGGACCGTTAAATCGGCGGCATCACCCAATCAAGGATAAGCAAGGGAAAACATTCGAAAAATTTGTGCAGCAGCTTAATGATCTGGGATATGAAGTGGAATTTAAAGAACTGGTTGCGGCTGATTATGGAGCGCCGACAATGCGAAAGAGATTTTTCATGATTGCACGGTACGATGGAAGGCCGATAGTATGGCCAGAACCGACACATGGCCCGGTAGACAGCGAAGAGGTAAAAGCCGGACTTTTAAAACCTTACGTTGGAGCGTATACGCAAATTGATTTCAGCCGACCGTGTCCGAGCATTTTTGATACGTCGGAAGAGATCAAGAAAAAATATGGAATCCGGGCAGTAAGACCGTTGGCGCAAAAGACGATGGATAGGATAGCCAGAGGATTGAAAAAGTTTGTACTCGATAATCCGGAACCTTTTATAGTCCCGATTGGATATGGGGAGAGAAAAGGACAAGCCCCTAGAGTACATGATGTAAAGCAGCCATTACCGACCATAGTTGGAAGCGGAAAGCATTATTTGTGTGAGCCATATATGAAGCAAATCGGTCAGACAGGTTTTCCCAAGGATAGGAGTAAGGATGTAAGGGAGCCACTCACAACAATCGTAAGGAAGAATGAGCACTGTTTGATAAGTCCTACACTGATCCAGTACCATTCCGAAACAGCACAGGGAGAAGTCCGGGGACAGACAATAAAGGATCCGATCATGACCGTGGATGGATCGAACCGGTATGGATTAGTTACATCATTCTTACATAAATATTATGATGGTGGCTATAAGGGAGCCGGAGAAAGCATGGAAAATCCACTGCCGACAATAACAGCGTGGGATCATAACAGCGTTGTTACGGCAAATTTGATCCAGATGAACAATCACTGCGATGGGAAGGACATAAGACAACCCTTACCTACCATTACGGCCGGAGATGGACATTTCGGGGAAGTTCGGGCATTTCTGATAAAGTATTACGGACAAGGCACCGGACAGGACATTCAAGAGCCGTTAGATACAGTAACATCGCGGGATCGATTCGGCTTAGTAACAATCGAAGGTGAGGATTATCAAATTGTAGATATTGGACTTCGAATGCTAGAGCCAAGAGAGCTATATGGATGCCAGGGTTTCCCGGACGATTACATTATAGACCATGATTACACTGGTAAGACATATCCAAGAACAGAACAGGTTAAGCGGTGCGGGAACTCTGTAAGTCCAATGATACCTAATGCATTAGTAAGGGCGAATCTGAGAGAATTATGCGTCGGAGAGAGGACACCTAACTGCCGCATAAAACAGGAAGCAACGGGACAATTAAGGTTTGCATAAGGAGTTATTAGATGAGTGAAGATATTAAAGCAATTGATACTATAGTAAATGAACTAAGAAAGATAAGGGAAAAATATGAGAAAAGGGCAGAAAGAGAGAGGGAAAAAGTATCAAATGTATATGTGACAGTAAAAGGTGAGAAATGCTATACAGAAGATGATATCAATGCCTGGTATCAGTGTGATTACATAACCAGTTCCCAATGCGACAAATTCATTGAAAAATTAGAAGAAAAGCAGAAAAAAGCTGGACAGGAAGGCGGCAAAACCCCAAGCGAAAATGTCCTCAAAATGCTTAATAATACAATTGACAGCTATTATAACGAACTCGCAGACTTGAGACATAGAGAAGAACAGGAGCGCAAGAAACAGGAGCGATGGGAAATAGCGCAGGCGCAAGGCTGCTCTTATGCAGAATGGCTCGAACAAGAAGAGGTAAGCAGACAATCAGAAGAGTACGAAAAAATTATGGGAGGTAATAATAATGTGTAAGCCAATATTAGATGTGTGCTGTGGCAGCAGGATGTTCTACTTTGATAAAAATAACCCTGATGTTGTTTTTATGGATTGTCGCAAGCTTGAGGAAAAATTATGCGATGGGAGAAAACTTGAAATTAAGCCAGATATCATAGGCGATTTTCGAAATATACCATTTAAAGATGAAACATTTAACATGGTAATATACGACCCTCCGCATTTAATTAGAGCGGGCGACAAATCATGGTTAGCCTTAAAATACGGGAAACTATCTTCAAACTGGAAAGAAGACCTGACACAAGGCTTCAATGAGTGCATGAGGGTATTAAGAAAACATGGAACATTAGTGTTTAAGTGGAATGAGGAACAGATATCATTAAAAGAAATTCTTTCAATATTCCCACAACAGCCAGTGTTAGGAAATAAACGAAGTAAGACACATTGGCTTGTATTCATGAAAATGTAAGGGTGAAGTTATGGACAACGAGAAATTAGCTTATTGAGTGTGCGAGAAAAAGTGTTGCTTAGCATATTAAATGCAGTAAATCTTTGGAGCAATAAAAATATATCTGTCAAGCATTTTTGCAACCGAAACTAAATATGAGTTATTGCAGTGGGATAATGTGCCAGAGGAAATAAGACAAGCTCCTGTGCAGAAAATAATATTTAAGAATGCAAGATGACCAAAAAACCGCTGAGACGGTATCCCGATTTAGTTCTTTCGAGAGTTAAGAAAGAGACGGTTTTGCTGTTTTTACGAAAAGAAAGCAGCATTTTGTAAAAGGGTAGGTGAAAATATGGTAGAAGAATTTGCAGTTAAATATCCATATCTGTTCAACTATACTACAGAAGTAGAAAGAAAAGCTTTATGCGAGGCATGTGAAGACGATGAGGATACACTAATGGAGTGGGATGATCAAGCCCGTAGATATGAAAGAGGAGAGTTTGTCCGAAGTGATTTTGTCATTGCGCTGCATGAAAGTATTGATGCAGAAGAAAATGCACTGTTAGAGTACGCAAAAAGATATAAGAAATTTGTTCTGTCTGAAAACCAGACCGGAAGGCTTTCTTAATTATTTTGTTTGGATTTTGTGAAATGTTGTGGTTGGAGAGTTTGTTTTGTTGAGAATATAGACATATGCCGTCATTGTATGTCAATTGCAAATTTTGGAAATACAAAATTGAAAATAGAAAAATCAAATACTTTCTATCTACACATACAGAAAATATTGAAATTGTTGACATAGACGAAAATCAATACTTGAGAAATGACAAAGAGGTTGATTGAAAGGTATGGCGAATATAGATGAAAATTGAAGATATCAAAATTGGAGACCTGGTGTGGGTATATAACGATGACATATGTAATGCAGAATATGGACTAGTTACTGATATAGCTCAAAAACAAAGCAAAGTAAAAATTAATGGTACTGGAAAAGTTGATAGCTTTATGTTTTTTATAGTCAGAAATGCTGAAGATTGCTTTCTTACTAAACAATCCTGCATTAATAATCATAAAATAAAACTTGAAGAAAAGGTTATAAGTTACAAATCTGAAATCACGGACATAACATCATTGATACGATTTCCTCTAATTCATTCGTTTAAAATAGATAAGCGAATTGACCAGGAAGCAATTAGAGCATATATAGAAAAAGCCAAAGAATTTGGGATTAATATAGATATATAGACCGAATCACATAAGAAAAACATTCAATTAACATTTGTTATAAAATCAAAACGAGGCGGTACTAAATGTACCGCCTGTTTTGATTCCTCAAATTTTGGATTGGGGGTCAAAATTTGAGTGATTTCTGCTCATAAATCCAGTATATATTATATTTCTAGAAATGTAAATAAAAATTTCAGTAACTTCTTTATGTGTTATGTATTTTTCTCCAATTCCTTGTTAGTTTACTTGCATTTTCAGCCGCCTTTGCGTAAATGTTGGTTGTGTTAAGAGACTTGTGATTCATTCTCTCCTGTAACGCAAGAATATCTTTTTCAGAAGAGTAAAAGCTCATCGCAAAAGAGCTTCTTAATTTATGTACAGTTATATCATTTCTGCCAGGCAGAGCTGCAGCTATGTACTTATCAAGCATCTTTTCAATTCCCCTTACAGATATTCTGTTTCCGGACGGATTAAGAAACAGCGGATCCGATGGGAGAGCAGAGTAGCGCACATCAGATTTTCTTTGTTCTAAGTATTCTCCTAAATATTCCGCTGCTGTATCAGAAAAGTAAACTTCCCTGAATTCATTTCCTTTCCGCCTTACTCCAGTTGCACAGCACCGATCCAGGTCTATATCGCCAACATCCAGCCCCTGAAGCTCCGATAATCGCAATCCTGTATCAAGGAATAAGAATACAATTGCCAAATCCCTTTTGCTTTTCTTTTCTGTATTTTTTAGCTGTTTCGGAGGTAGACCGGTTCCGTATTTAATGGTATTAATAAGAGTTTCCTGTTCTTCAAGACTTAAGTATATTACATAATCCTTTGATTCAACCTTTACCCTTGTGACTCCTGTCATAGGATTATTGGCAATCAGACGGAGAGTGTTTGTCAGGTAATTAAACATCACTGATATGCTTGCGCGCATCCTTGCTGTGGTTGTCGGAGAATGTCCCTCAAGAAACAGCTGAATAAACCGATCGATGTCGTCAACCGATATACAGTTCAGATCCGAAGCTTCAAGCTCATGTGGATTTTTTCCCTTTAATTCAGGTTTTGTTCTGATTATATAAGGAAAAAATGTATTTAAGTCTCTTGCATAACTTAATCTTGTACTGATTTCTCTTTCTGCAGCTCTGTTTAAGAGCAGGCCTGAACAGAAATGAGGGAGAGTATCAAGTTGTTCCAGTAACAGCTCCGAATTGGATTTTTTTTCGTATGGCATTACAAAATTCCTCCATGGTAATAATATTCTAAAAAATTTAGTAAAATTTTTAGCAAAAAAAATCTTAGCAAGAATTTCACTCTGGAGGAGTGAAAAACCGCCAAGAATATTGTAACACACAAAAGTTCGCATAATCAAGGTTTTATGAACTTTTATTACAATAAATATTAGCTCATACAAAATTCAGAATTACATTACTTTCAAATCACATCCACTTGGCAGCGTCTCACCTTCTCACTCATTGTGATACCTCCATTTTATGTTGAATTATTGGCTGCTTTGCTGTATATTTTTCCAGGCATTTTAAGATAGTATCGGCATCATTGCCATTATTTAGCCTCATTTGAAGCCTCTCTCAAACTACTATATGAAATTGACGCAGTACTCATTTCCTATCTCCTTTTTAAAAGATTTTGTCAAGAATATCTTTACTATTAGAATTACATACCTCTCAAACGGAAAGGAGGATAATATGCGGCGTGTAGGTGTTTTATAACTATACAGAATTACATACCTCTCAAACACTTTTACCACCTTTGTGTCATCCTGAAGGTTTTATACCCATACAAAATTACATACTTCTCAAGCAACCCTCTGTATACTAATATCGGTAAACTCTCCTCAAAGCTAAAGCTCAGGAGATTCCGTTGCCTACCTAAATATGGACTACTCACAACCGACCTAAGTCGGATGGAGTTTTTATGTTACATGCTTTAACATATAAGTAACCCTGCAGCTGCTACTTTTAAGCAACTGTCACAGCATATGGAGTATCCACAACTCCTTTATCCCATCCGGTTATGTTTGTGAATACCTTCCTCATTATGTTGGCAGCTCCGTTAATGTCTGCATTGCCGATACTTCCATCATCGTATCTGTAAAGGCCTCTCCACATTAACAGTTTTCGTCTAACAATTGCTTCACACTAAAATCATACACATCGAGAAGTGAAATCTCATTGTATTCATCCGAAGCTTTTAATTCGCCATTCTCATAGGTGTCATCGATGATTTTTCCGTACAAAGTAAGCGTCTTAGTTCTATTGTCGTAATCATACTTACTAATATTCTCATAAAGAACATTAAAAGCAAAGATTGCATCTGAAAGGCCAGCACGATCATCGTGATAACTATAAACAAATCCACCATTCGCAAAAGTAATTGTTTCTCTTCTTCTCAGGCGATATTCTCCTCCGGCAGAAATAATATAAACGATTGCCGACAGGAAGGATAAGCCATACGGAAAGCCAAATGTCATAATCAGGAAAATGATGTCAACAACATAACTGCTAAGAAAAATAACATAAAGAATGTTTGCCAATCCCAAAAGAATAGCTAAAATTCTGAGAAACCATGTTAGTCCATAACAGAACTTTACGCCGCCCTTTGCGGTTTTAACATTCACCTTCACAACCTGTTTAATTGCTTTTTTTCGTTTGCTTTGGTTTACTTCATAAGATTGCATAAATCACCCTCCTTACGATGCAATATCAATAACGGTATCTATAATTTCTAATACAGTGTCGTTGAATTACATACCTCTCAAACTATGTAGTGATTGAAACATTTGAAAAATTGTCTTGTATCTATACAGAATTACACATCTCTCAAACACATGCGCGATACCTGAATATAGTTGGTCAGTCTAGTACCTATACAGAATTGCATACCTCTCAAACTTTGGTGCTTTTGTTTCCTTGAAGTAAAGTGTTTTATACCTATACAGAATTACACTACTCTCAAACCCTTGAAAAATATTTGGGCAATATTTCTGCGTTTTATAACTATACAGAATTGCATACCTCTCAAACAATCGGAATTACAAATTGAGAAGTTTTTCAGTTTTATAATTATACAGAATTACATACCTCTCAAACAGGAGGAATATCGCATGAAAAGATATTCAAAGTATTGTACCCATACAGAATTACATACCTCTCAAACTTATATGGCATTTATCTGCCTTCTGATATTGTTTTATACCTATACAGAATTACATACCTCTCAAACTAAAGCTGTAATTTTCCAACTTCTTAGCAGTTTTATACCTATACAGAATTACATACCTCTCAAACAGAGATGCAATCGCTACTCATGTGTTTGACGTTTTATACCTATACAGAATTACATACCTCTCAAACATGAATTAGAGTGCCGTGAATTTATAGACCGTTTTATACCTATACAGAATTACATACCTCTCAAACTAAATGAATGACAAAATCTGATAAATTTTTGTTTTATACCTATACAGAATTACATACCTCTCAAACCTCAAATGAGGTCGTCTACAAGTTCTATCCTTACGGGATAGGTTTCCGCATAGATACTAATACAATCTTTTTGGGAAATTAACGCATCAATGCATAAATAAAACCCGCTGTGAATGATACAAATGCAAACAGAACAAACCCTGCTCGACAAAACTTCTTTCCCATGAAAACACCTCTCAAAATTCAAAATATTACTTAATATTATTAATACATATTCTGATTAGGTTTTCACTATTATATATACGATTTTAAAAAATTTTGGACATGTTTTTCAGATTTTTTCAAAAAATAAACCCTGCCGATACTGGTCCGGCAGGGTTTGAAAATGGATTTTCTGATTATTTTAGTACAATGAAAGGCTGTTCCCTGTCATTGTACACATCTTCCAGTACATCAGGAATGCATTCCTCTGTGGACTTGTATTTTATTCGGAATTCTTCTTTTAGCATAATCATTCCGCCGTCATACTCAGGGAATTCATCTTCCATCTGATATGCTGTATAGTCTATGTAATCTACATAGCCTTCTGCATAATCTTCATTGTTAAGATTATTCCCTGTTCCTTCAGCTATCTTTATAATATGCTTTGTTGCAGGTATAAACACATAAATGTCATTATAAGCCGGATTAAAATTATTTTCCCAGCCCATAAGTTTATTAATGATTTCGGGATTAAATCTGTACAAAGGATATGCACAGTAACCACTTGTCTGAATTGTTCCAAGATATTCTGCAATATGGTTATCTGTAAGAAATTTCCCAATATTAGGAAGATTGTTTGTGTCAACAAAAGCGGTATACGGATCTGTTAAAGGCTTCAAGTTTACCGTAATATCTGCATACGGTTCGCCTTCACTTATAAGACCCACATACAAATTGTTGTAGCTGGCATAAGTAGATGCCATTAAAGTCACCTTTTCTCCGTTAAATAAATATTCCATAATTTACCTCTTTCCGTCCTCTTCTGGGACTATCAAATAATCAGAAATTTATCCGGTTAAATCTCCGGTATAATTTGTCTGTCTTTCAGATAATGCAAGGTAAAAATTCGGAATAAGATTTTTAATATCATTAGGTCTTTTAGCATTTTTAATATTTGTATCAATTGTATGCTTTGTATTAATTATATGTAGTTAAATTCAGCGTACAATATACCTTTGTGAACTATCTATCATCTGATATTTGTTTTGACATCAGCAATTTCTTTCTATACTTGCATACGAAAATAATATGATACTGTAACAAATATTTGTGTCTGTTCCTATTTCAAAGCATAAGAAAAGGAAGTACCAAGATTTGTGAAAAAATCTTTGGCACTCCCTTTTCTATTAACAAAATCAAGAAAGAAATATTCTATACGGGGCTGAGTCTGCAAACACAGCCCCACTTTCAGGAAATAACCTGAAAAAGGAGAAAAAATGAAACAAATGCGTTTCACATATATTTATGCAATAATGCGGAGCAGATTCCTTAAACTTTTAAAAAATTTTCAAAAAAACTGCGTCCATGCAAAAATGCACAGATGCAAAACGAAACCTTACTGAAATTAAATTACACCGTAAGCATATCTATCTTTTTCTTGTACAGCCCCGTAATTGAACGCTCCACAAGGATTACGGAATTGTTTTTACTTAAATTGCAGCTCATATTCATGATTCCCACACTGGAACCTTCTCCGATTAAGGACAGATTAGCCATATTAGTTCCCATACGGGTAAGTGTAAGCATCTGACATATTACCTGCAGCTGCTCTTCCACTGACAGCTTTATGAATTTTTTCCTTGCGGCCAACAGTCTTTCATACATAGGAAGCTTCTTCTTTAAGAAGACTCCTGTGCTATGCTTTGATAATATTTCATCATAAAGCTCAAGATTTTTCTCAGCTGATACAGCCTTGTCTACTACCTTAAAATTAATGTATTTCTCAATCTTGCTGATGTATGACTGCCATTCCTGGCTAAATATCATTGGAATATTGTTGGTAACATGGAACTGGTTTACTGACCTGCCACCAAGCAGATAACTGTAACCATCTATTTCCAATTCACTTCCAGGTGCAATCTTGTTTATGCGCACATCCGGATTTGTAAGACCTAGTTTCTCTGTGCAGTACTTCTCAATATCCTTTTTATCTTTGATATTATCTGCCATATACAGAGGAATTGTGTATAAACACCTCATTCTGCCCTTCTTTTTATCCGTAAATTCAACCAGAAAAGCATAAGTGTTTGCTATACCTGTCTTTCCGCCATACTTTGCCATATCTTTAAAGCGGTCATCAGATGTCTTTATTGGGAAATATTCAGGTTTGGTCTTTGAACCCTTATAAAGAGTAGCTTCTGTTATCTGTCCATGTCCGTCAAGCTTCTTTGTAGTGGTAATTGGTGTGTTCTTAGCCATTACCTTATTTACAACAGCTATTGAACCGGCTATGTCCTTTTTCTTTCTTTCGGCTATCCATGCAACCCTGTCATTTCTTATTACGTCAAAATCGTACATACGGTTTAAGTTGTATTCCGCTTTACCAGTTCTGTATTCCTTTTCTATGAACCAGATCGGAGATGATGTAAACTTTGTGTACCATACATTTCCGACTACAATATTCAGATATGCATCCTTAGCAAGATAATGATCGTTATAAATTGTAGCTTTTGCAAAACCATACTGCTTTCTGAAATCTGCGACTTCCTGCGTTTTTGCATAAATAATCTTTGTGTCTTTATTAAATATACTGTTAAATACCTCTGCAAGCATCTTAGTTGAGCTGGTTGCCTGTATATAAGATTTTCCAATAAATGATGCTCTCTTTTCATCTGACATTGGATGTCTGTCAGAAAGTCTTACCAGCTTCTCTGCACTCATAAATCCGTTCTTTCTTAATATCAGCCAGTTTCCGTGCATTGCCTCATAAATCTTATCAGGCACAGGGTAGATATCTTTCTTTTCTTCTCCATTAAATTCTGAGTTAGTAAGAACAATATTATCAAGACTTTCATCCTTAACAAAGTGTTTTGGATATATATGATCAATATTATATATATTATCTCCTGTTGTCTTTACAACATTGAAATTAATATCTTCCCATGTGTACATATCCTTACCCATCTGCAGGAAGTAAAGATAAACCTTCTTACTCTTTAAAGAGCCATCTTTATCGCATTCATCTATGCGGTTAATCATGGTTTCTTTCCATTCCTTAGATACATCCTTAAGTCCTTTGTATAAATCAATAAGCCTGCTCTTTCTGTTATCTTTCTTATCCTTTGGACGCATCTTCTTTGTATCAAGGAAGATTGATTCAGGAGCATATCCCTTTATCTTTATAATTTCTCTTACAATCTTCACGGCAGCCCATATTGCCCTCTTCTGAGCTGCAGTTGCATAAAGCTCATTAAGATCATCATATTCAAATGTAAATATGCTTTTAACTTCTTTCTTTGACTTCTCTTTAATGACAGACATAAAATCATATCTTTCATCATTGATAAGTTCCATGAGACTGATGTTTTCGTTCCACATCAGATCAATGACGCTGATTCTCTCATCTGTTTCTTTATTACTTCCTCTCATGTTAAGAAACTCTGCTGACAATCTACCCCAGTCATCCGACTTAAAATTAAGGACTTTCTTCATCTGCTCTGCTGTAAGTTTACCAGGATATTTATTCTCAATCTGCTCTTTTACATATGTTTTTGATGTTCCATATATTGTACTCCAGAGAATGATGTTCTCTGCCATTACTTCTGTATCCTTATCAAGCGTGCCAAAAACTTCCGAAAAAAACTTATAGCTTGACATAGTGTTGTTAAGCTTATCATCAATACCTGTAATAAGGGAATCCATATCTGCAAGTCCCTTCTTAACGAGGAATGAATGTATCTGTTTCTTTGTAAGCTTTTTGCCAGCCATAAGCTTTCTATTTACAATCTCCTGCTTTACTTCAACAGGAAGCTTATTACCATCTACACGGATATTATTTACTTCATTTAAAACTGCATACTTCTCATATAAAAGAGAAGCCTTCGGAAGTACACGCTCTCCTGACAGGTATGTACACTTTCCGACCATGTTTTCTATGAAGTTCTTAGCACTTTCCTTTATGTCAACTTTTGTTTCAAGATTCCATGGCATTACTACACCAGCTTCTTTTCTTACAGCCCATCCCCTGCTGTTATATTCAGATGTCGGGCCTACAAAATATGGCATGGTAAATGTAAATACACTTAAGATCCTTTCTGAAACAGTCATCCTCGATTCATCCTTTTCATTGAGGAAATCATAATGCTTTGCTGAATTATCAAGGATTGCCTTTAACTCTGATGCATATAACTGGTTAGGTATAAGTCTGTTGTCAGTAATACGCTGTTTTGGCAGGAATGTACCCTTGCTAATTTCATCAAGAATATATTCAGCATCACTGTCATCTTCTTCTACTTTAGAAAGCAGCTTCTTTATAGATGCATATAAATCATTCTGTGTCCTGCCTTTATCTGAGTCTCTTCTTGTACGCTTCCCATAAGAGTTGTTTGATTTTACATAGGCAGCATATGTACCAGGTTCTTCTGATCTGAAGAATCTGTTAAACTCTTTAGATGTTACATTGTTTCTTAATACAGATTTAAGTAGCTTCAGGTCATTCATATGCTTTTCATAAGATGCCATTTTAGCATCTGAGATAAACTTATGCCCCTGAATAATATTCTGTATTATTACAGCATCATATAGTTCCTTAACTGCAGATACCAGTGCAAAATTATCTTCGCCTGCAAGCTTCTCAATACTGTCCACATTGTCAAGGTAATTGTTATCAGAGAAGGATATGCTTGCTTTCTTATCTGGTTCTTCTAAAGAGTCTGCTAATTCTGGAAACATATCCACAAGTTTGATCTTAAGTCCGCACATAAGTTTAATTAACGCTGTTTCCTGTTTCGTCAAAGCTTTTACTGTCTGTGCTGCCAGAACCGCCTTCGTCTTGTTATTAATAGCTGGATTAAGCAGAATTTCCATAAGCTTATCTGTATCAGCCTTTTCATCTAAATGAATATCTGACTGGCTGGCAAGCCGACAGATGTTCAGGTATATATCCTTAACAGAATTACTGGTATCCTCAAGATTCTTTGTATAGAAATTTCCCCTGTGTTTCATAATATTGGAAACAGCTAAGTACACAAGTCTTATATCTGCTTTCTCCTTACTGTTTGCAAGAAATGATCTTAAATGAAATATAGTAGGAAACTGATTGTAGTAATCTGCATCCTTATAGTTATCATCATCAAAAAGAACATTTCTGCTGCCATTAAGAGCTTTTTCCTTATCTTCCGGGAAAAAGGAGCTGTTATCAAGTCTGATAAAGAAATTTTTATCCACCTTCATTATTTCATCATAAAAATATGCTTTCAGAAGGTTAATTCTTTTCTTTTCCTTTTTTATATTCTTTCTTGCAGATCTGATGGCGGTTCTATTGGCGGAAGTTTCTGCTTCCTTGAATTTATATATGCCCCACATATCCTGGCCTTTAAATCTCTCAAGATTATATGATTCATTTGTTACAGCATAAGCTGCGTATTCTGGTCCTACTGTTAGACCTATATAATATGGTTCTTTACTCATGTATTTTCCCCTTTTAAATTTTCTTATTTTATATACCATATTTCATCGAATTTTTTATGCTTTTGAAGGGGACTTTTATTATTTTATTTTAATTTCTTTTCACTTTTTTTGAGAAAAGTATTGTAATTTTTCAACTAATGGGATATTATAATAATACAGAATTACATACGAGTTCAAATAAGGGCAATGCCCGAAACTGCGTAAGCTCTACATGGTGTAGATAATTTAAGCCTCTTTAATGGGGCTTTTTTTATTGCAATGAACTACTCACAACCGACCTGAGTCGGATGGAATTTCCTTGCTTATATCTCGATAATAAATATGACAGAAAATTTTGAATTTTTTCTCACATAGAAAATAATCTTTTATTATCTTTGAGCGTTTTTTATAATATTCACATCTTTTACCCATATCACAGCCCCACTTTTATGCTTATACCAAGCATTTTCATTCATAGGTTGTACATCCTTTAATACCCACGCATGGGGATTCTTGTATATCTTTAACAGGTCGTTATATGATATATCTACACAGTGCTTATCAGTTTCCTCACACCAATCAGAACAGCTTAATGGAAAAGTACTATCAATAATACAAGTACCTCTTACCTTATGAATGCCACTTTCTAACAAATATATCCTTTCACCTTGATGTTTTGTATCTGAACCTCTTATTTCTAAGGTTTTCTTACCGGATATAATAAGGTCAAGCCATTTCTTCTTTATAATTAATCCGTGCATATATTACTTTTCCTTTCTATGTAAGACTGACTAAGCAATTCTCAAGTGGCTGAGAAGCTAATGTTATAGGAGTGTGATATATAGCAGTAGAATTATCTTTATCTATAAATACATTGCTCATAATGGTAACTCTGGGGTCATCTACATATTCTAAATCATTAGTCCAGACAATCTGCTCCCATCCGCCATCAGAAACATATTTGTAAGTAATAAAAGTGAATCTACTTTTATCGAAGTTAAAGTGTCCTTCAAGTGTTGCAACAGGTTCATCCTTAGTAACTGTTATTTTTACAGGAAATACAAGCTTTACCACTTTGTCCTTTATTCCAACTTTTATCCAAAGAATCATTAACTGTTCATCATTCAAATCTACAAGTAATGGAAAACCAATTTTGCTTACCTTTCTTCCGAGCTTCTTTGAAATTGTCACATAATTCCTGTTAGGATATCTGTGATTATGCTTCTGGCTGCCAATTTCTTCTTCTCCTAGCCCAAATTCAAATGTTAATACTTCCTGATTATCATATGGAAAAAGACATGCAAAATCAAAATTTATACATCCTTTTCCTTCTGGCAGTTTTCCACCAAGTTCTTTCAATAAAATTTCTGAATCATGCATAATTATTACCTTTCTCTTTCCTCTCTTATTGACCATTTATATAAATATCATACCTTTCCTTTCCCGAAAAATCTTTCAAAATTTTTGGCATTTAAGATATGTTTCTCTTTTATTTTCTGCGAATCATCAGGTACTACCTCACATTCCTCAAATGTTATAGGCGCATCTTTTGAATTAAAATAATCATCCGAATAATCCCAGTCTAAGAAACTGCTGATATGATATGATTTAATACCTTTTCGTTCTGCTTCTCTTAAAAATACAAGTACATCATCCACATAAACAGCATCTTTCAAGTCAATTCGATGTCCTGCACAATATTCGACAATGCTATCAGCTTTTGATATATTTTCAAAAGTAAGTATTCTATCTTGTCGTCTAATAATTGGAAAATGTTTATCCAACCACAATTGTTTATCATCCATTTCTTGTTGAACCTGACAATGACCCATGATGAAATTTCTTCTTGCTCCACAAGAATAAACAACTTTCATCATATGCTGAGATGGTTTCCTCGTTAAGAAAATATGTTCACTAATTTCTTTTAAACTCATACCATTATTTGTACCCTCTGGGTCTGAAACATGGTCATTAAACCGATAAGGTGCTAAAGTCCCATCAATATCCCAGAAAACATATTTATTTTCTAAATCACTTTTTCTAACACTTCCAGTTCTCATAAATTATCTATTCCTCTTCTCTTCATCTTCTGTTCTCTCCTTGTAGCAACAATACACAATCGGATTGTCAGTATCACATTCACAGTTGTTCCAGTCAATATCTTCCAATGCTCTGTCTTTTGCAATCTGTTCTGCTTCTTCCTGTGTATCAGCTTCGATGTCATCATAATCAATCGAAAGTCGCAAACCCACGCTTGCATTCCACTTAGCCATTCACTCCACCTGCCTTTACTATCTCGATTGCATATTTCTTATTTATACATCCATCAAAGGTATGTCGTTCATCATTTTTCAACTGTGTCACAACAGCATCTATATCATAAGCTGCCGGTATGTCTTTTACTTCCTTACATAAATTATGTATCAATAAATCAAAGTTTCCTTTATCATTATCAAAATGATGGTTTGTTAATAATGCTATAACATCATCTACACCTATTAATTTCATATTTTACCTCTTTTTTCTTCGGCTATTAGTTTTCTGACCAACTTAATTACATCATCAAAGAACAAATCTGTTTCGTAATGATGATGTTCGGTATAATCTCTTACATCTTCAACAATGCTTTCAGCTTCAATTTTCACATGCATCTGATATTCTTCCTCAAAGGACATCATATTTTCATACACCTCTTTCTTTAACTCTTATCCAAAAATTGGACTTGTCCATCTATTATTTATTGCATCTACTAATGCAAAAATCATATCTTTATGAACTACTTTATTATCCCAACTATTAAGCCACCATGTATATGAAACATCTGCCATTGCAAATTGTCTGTTTCCTTCTGTAAAAAATCTTATATTATCAATTGAAACATCAGTATTTCCAAGCTGTTCCATTTCATACATAATAGCATTAATCAAATATATTTCTTTCATAATTATTCCTTTTCGTTACTTATTACTCTATTATTCCATGTATTAATTATCTTTTCTTTATCAAAACTATTGCCAGTCATAATACAACAGTTGTCACAATATATATAATATCCTTCCTGATTATCATATATCATTGTTGCATGTCCACTACAAAAAGGGCAGGATTTAAGTTTAATGTTAATTTCACTTTCCATAAATTCACCTTTTTATTCCTATCTAAAATCCTTCTGTTTTATCCCAATCAAAAGCTTTTATATAATTAGGATTCATAGCGTTTTTAATTCCATTTATACCATCATCTATCGCTCCATTATAAATAGTTGCATATTTAATATCTTTATCATCTAAATATTCCAAACCTATTTTTTGGAAATTCACTCCATCTATAAGCTTCTGCATATCAACAATAGTATCTTGTGCTTGAATATAATTGATTACTTCTGTAAGTAATTTCTTTGCATCATTGCCTTTTACCAATTTCCCCCAACTTATTATATTTTTTAATAAATAATTTCTATCAATTAAATCCATATTTTTTACTTTCCTTTTTATTTCTATCTAAAATTATCTCGTTCAAAATTCTTATTAACAGCTTTCATATTTGATAAAACAGACTTTATAATTAAATTCATAAAGATTCATCGTCATCTTCATCATCAGTACAATCCATTCCAAGCACCTGATGGACTTTATCAGGATTAAGATTATGGTTTACTTCTTTTCTAAAAAGCTTTTCTGCTTCTTCAATTGATTCTACATTATCAAATGCCTTACTGCATGATACTGTAACTAAAACTCTCATACATTTCTCCTTTATATCCTTTTTAACTAAACAGTAAATTTCCGTTTCAATGTCTAAATGAAATAATAGGAGAATATTCTCTCCATGCAATAACTGGATAAATACAATTCCATTTTTTCTCCCATAACCATTCTGTTATTGTTGTTTCGATTTTTCCATTTGGCAATTTATATTTTACCTCATAATCAATCCCGAAATTTTCTGTTTCAGGTATGTCAGGTGGTGTGTTAGGAAATTTATTCCACATAATAATCTCCTCTCTAAATTCTGGCTTTATATTGCTTGTTCTAATTTATCCATATTGTTTTTCCTCACTTTTTATAGTAAATCATCGTTTCATTGTTCTAAGTATACCAATAATCTTTATCTGGATTCCATCCTTCTGTTTCAGAATAAGCACTTCCTGCACAATATTCTACACCATCTACTGTAACATATTCTCTGTCAAGTATTTCTAATTCATCCCCATCGTCATCGGTTGGAACGTCAATCTTTTCAATATCAAAGATTTCTCTTGTTACAGTATTAACCTTGCAGGGAGTGCTTATTTCATATCCATCCCATACTGATGTAAATGTAGCTTCTTTTATAACATCTTCTTTTGAAATTTTGCATCCGCATATTGCTTCTAAATACCCAATGATAAACTCCTCTGCGTAGTCTGAAAGTTCATCGAATATTTTATTTATACCCCCATATGGTTTAGCTTTTTTGTTTAAATAATCATAATCGTACATCATAATAATTCCTCCATTCTTCAAATGAAACTCTTGTTTACTCATGCATACCTGTAAATCATTGTTTCATTGGTACATACATAGGCGGTTCGTCAACTTCTTCTTCTGACTCGAAGTAAGTAATTCCATCTCTAACAATAGGTGTAGCTTCTAATGATAAAATTTCTTTTACAAAATCATCTTCTGTGCAATTCCACATATCAATAAGCTCACTACCGTATGCTCCAAGTGGGTCAACTTGATAACCAATGCCTCCATTATCATATAAGAATATATAAATATCTCCCCAGTTAATACGAATCCAGTCAGCATCCGTTCCACCAACTAAAGGACTTTCTATTTCTGCAAACTGTTTTGCATATTCCTGTATTTCTTTTGACTTGTTGTGTTCAATAATGTCATTTGCTATTGCATTGCAGTAATTAAACTGCTTAATCAAATTGGCTTTTAACATAATTTTCCTCCGATATTCCCTTGAAACTCTTGTTTACTCATGCATACCCTTTCTTATCAGCCTGCTGTTACTTTTATCTTGCATCCATCCTTAAGCTTATATGTATAAGTGCGGTTGCCCTTTAAATCAATGCCTGTATACTCAAGCATATCTTCACACGCTTTAAAGAACTGTATAGGAAGAAACATATACCCATATTTAATAATCTCAATTTCCTTGTCAAACAGGCTTTCATAATGTTCGTCATCATTAACCAGACTATCGTAAATGTTTCCATTATCAAAAATACTCTGGCTGAAAAATTTTCCTCCGGCTTCCTTACGCTCTCGTCTTTTAGCTTCAATATTCATTGTAATCTTTTCAATGACCTCTAAAGCTTCCATAAAATCATCAAGTTCGCCCTCATATAAACCTTCATCATCAATATCTATACCTTTACTTATAAGGTACTTCCCCCATTCGTCATACCATTCATTATTGCCAAATAACTGTTTACCATTTACTCTTGTTTTGTAACTCATATGATTTTATCCTCTCTTAATTTTCTCCAAAGCATAGTTGTATAACATTTCTGTTTCTGTCTCATCCAAGTCAATCATAATAGGACTGTCTTCCAATCCACCAAAATCCCAAACTGAAAAATAAACTCCTTCATGTTCTTTTGTGCTATGGTTAAAATGCACAAAACACATAATATATTCTGTTTCACAGTCTATATTGCGTTCCAATTTTTCAATTCCATTATGTTTTACCTCAAATTCTACAGAATCAACTTTTACTTCCTTATTATCCTCTGTATAAGGTGTATGAGTTCTTAACCAGTCAATGTTTGTGATTGCAGACTCTTCTACTATGTTTTCTCTTTGAATATCCATATTATTCATTCCTTTCCCGTTTCTAAAGAAACACATATTCATAAGTAAATCTTAGTTTCTAATTATGTATATATGTTTTTTTCAGTTTTTGGACAAAAAGGTTCTCTTTTTTTACAATGTTATTAAGTCAAGCACTTAACAGTAAAAATAAAAAGACAGCTCCCTTCCAATCATTGGATGTGACTGTCTTTTCTTAATTCATATACCACACTCTAAATATCAAGCCATTTGTGGGAATAATATTTCCGCTTTAGCAAGTATTTTTATTGTTTCACTTACTATTATTCCAGCATTTTCAGCATTTTCTATTCTCACCTTTTAGTCTTTCAAGTTCTTTTTCAGCTTTTTCCTTAGATGTAAAGATAATTCCATCATATGCAATGACTTTTCCACCCCAGTTACTAATATCTACAGCTATAGATTTTCTCTTTCTTTTACTCATAACCCCAACTCCTTTAATATTCCATCAATATTATATTCACCATACTGTACAAAACAGTTAATAGCTTCTTCAAGTGTGTCCGCATTTTCAGCATCAGTAGCAACTTCTAAATCAACATTAATGTCAGACAGAAAATCATACAGGTTGTTAAGTTCTTTTTCAGCTTCTATGTATTTCTGTCTTACTCTTTGCAGGGACTTTCTTATTATAATTTTTTTTATATTATTTTCTTCTTCTGGCATAAGCTATTACCTCACTTCCATATAAATTACATAAAATATTTCTTAATATCTTCAACTGAAATTTCATTATTTTCAGAACGTCTATAAAAACTATTAATCCACGGAGATTGCTTTATTGTGATATCAGTTAATAATACAGACGAATAATCTTTGAAATAATCCAGCAACTTATTGATAATTTTTCTATGTTCTCTACTTATTACATCTTTAGAAAAATTTTTACAGTCATACCTAGTTGGGATATCCATACTCCCGAAAAGAATATACCGATAATAGCTTACTGGGATAACTGGACCAAAAGGCCATGCTTCAATTTTTTCTACAAACAAAGGATAATCATATTTTAATAGAAATTCTGCCTGCAAAAAATATAACAATTTTTGTAGTTTCAGACATGATACTCCATAACCCTGTTGATTGCTGTATTGTATAATATAACGGCTTATATTCAGAACGTCATACATTTTTTATCACTCCTTAATTACATTCTCTAATATTCCTGCATTAGTTAATTCAAATATTGTGTCTGTTACAATGTCTAAATCCTCTCCGCTTACCCATGTTTCTTCTGCTGCTACTGCTATATCCAAATTTCTATTCTCTTCTATTATTCTTATCTGTATGCGTGGGATATCATATTCATCGGATATATAAGCAATCCTTTCTGGCTCATCTAAATCCATTAGGAACTTATGATACCAATTATGCTGATACTTATAGCCTATATCATCTAAACAGCGTTCACCTGCTTCAGCCCATTCCTTGCCTGTCTTAAAGCCATATTTTCTTAACTCTTCTAAATTAACATCTGGTTTTATTCTTAATCCCATAACTTTTTTCTCCTATACTTTATCTCATAACTTATAAATCAATATTTAACAGTTCTTTTGTTCTTTCCTTTACTGCAGTACGGGCTTCCCAGTCAGTATATTCTTCTGATACAGCAACACGATTATTGTACATGAACTTTACAAGGTCATTTACATCCTTGATAGATTTCTTGTAATTGTTAATAATATTACAGGATTTTTTTTCATAATCCTTTTCGTTAGCGTAAACATCATCAAGTCGGCAATGTATTTCACAACCATAATTATCACGGATTTTTACACGGTCTGCTTCTACTGCTAATACTGTTCCGCATGTGGCCCCTACATATGCTCTATCAAATATAACCTGCATCCCAATTTTGATTTCATTTTTCTTCATCATAAATTATCTCCTGTCTATCCGGTTATTGTTCATATTACCTCATATAGTTTAACTCTGTCATTCCATTTGGTTGCATATTCGCCGATGTAACCTGTCATTTCATTTGCATCACCTGCACCGATTGTAAATGGCTGGTTGATATCATCAAGAACACAGGTGTTTTCGTGATAAATGTCATAATCTTCATGCATATAATATTTCTCTATGATAGATTTGCCGTGTTTGTTTGTATATGAATGTTTATAAAACACCATTTTTCGTCCACAAAACGGACATGGTTTGAGTTTATCACCTAAATTTGTCATAACATTCTCCTAATTATTTATATCATTACTGATTTTATATAATTTCAATATGTTCTTCTTCAAAAGTACAAGTGAAACCAATATCTTTAAACTTCTCTGTCCATTTAACAGAGAATCCTGCAGCAAGACAGTTTTCTTTGCCAGTGAAGCTTACCTTATAATATCTAATGCGATTACATACACCATAAGTTTTATGATATATCTTTTCATCAATTTCAATGATTTTTCCTTCAAGTCCGTGAAGCTTATGTAACGAGTTATTGATTTTTACTGTGTCTCCTAGTTTTATCACATTCAGTTTCCTTTCTTTTTATAATCCCTATAATTCTGCAATTCTGTTTTAGAAATTTTAGGGAGTCCTTTCCATTCCTGTTTATCTGTATATCGTGTTATTGCTTTATAGTTTTTGCTATTCCATATAAGATAGTAATAATATTTAGGGTTACATCTGAATCTGTTGTTATCTTTATCAGCAAAAATAGACTGTTTAAAATAATTGTATTTGAAATAGTTATATACAAGTTTTCCAAGACCTATTATTAGTATCAAGAATAACCCAAAGATACCAACGGCACATATATAAGCTACATTTTCATTATTATTTGATATTAATACAATTACTGTCATTATCAGGGATTGTATTAATAGAGTCGCTATAATAATTGCTATTATGTAAAACATAAATATTTCCTTTCTAGCGTTTTAATTACCTGCTGAAATTTTTAAATTATCTCCATCTGCTTCATAATAGTATGTTATTCCGTCTGATATAAAATATCCTTTATCCGGCTTATCACTGCTTATAATTTCAGCTCTGTTTTGCAAATACAATTCCTATTAACATTATCCCTATAGCTATAATAAACAAAAAAGTTGATAGAGAATCACGTTCGTCTGTTATAAGTATTGCTATTAAAGCTATAATAAATCCAATTGCAAATACAATTATTCCTAATAGTAAATTCATAATTTTCATCTCATCTTTTCTAATTTATTACCTCAGCTAATTTCTCACCCATAGTAATTACTCCTCGTATTAATTCTTTCATGTGTAACCTTGTACTTATGTATATATGATTTTTCAAATTTTGGACAAAAAAAGAGTCCTTTTTAATATTTTTTTAGGACTCTTTTGATATCATATTCTACTTTCTTCTAACAGTTACAACTAGCTTAATCATTTCTTGTGATGTAGGGTTAATCAGTGGCAGACCACCTTTTACAGCGTTCTCAATCATTTCTTCATAGCTTTGCTCTTCAGGCTCTATTCCAAGTAATTCACTGATTTTGACAAAGCAATCAAGAGCTGCATCTTCTGATATCTTATATACAGGTTTCTCTTTTACAGCCTTTGCAATAAGACCATAAACAGCAGTCTGAGCCATTTTATCTTTAATTTCAAGAACATGTGTAAATGTCTTTGTTGCCTCCTGAACATCAATCTTTTTGTCCATTGCAGCTACCAAAGTGTCTAGTGCGTAATTGTAAGTAATATAATTCATAATATACCTCTTTCTGCCTGTAATCAGCAGGCCAATATAATATTTTGAATATGGTATTAAGTTTTATCACCTATTACCAATACTCAATCATTCCTATAATGCAAGCTAAAAAAAATACAGCCCCGTTTTGATATGATACCTCTTAAGTAGACATGGTAAATAACCAAAATCTATTTAAGGGGT